>Ga0308309_10001287_pt1 | contig 14917 bp, 9 predicted proteins | sample HubBroMetageWFT5_FD_192491 | JGI IMG/M metagenome (GOLD analysis project Ga0308309, IMG submission 192491) | Warmed and freeze-thawed soil microbial communities from the Hubbard Brook experimental Forest, New Hampshire - Hubbard Brook CCASE Soil... | ecosystem: Environmental > Terrestrial > Soil...
CGTCATTGCATACGACGGCGGTGCGGCGGGGATATTGTTTCGCCGCGTAACGCAGAAAACGCAGTGGCGTGAGTGAGATGTTCATGGTTTATTTTTCCTGGATCAGGCGGATTGACCTCCATCAACTACCAGGGTGTGTCCAGTGACGTAATCGGACGCCGAGGAGGCGAGAAAAATCGCGGCGCCTTTCAGGTCTTGCGGACCGCCGAAGCGGCCTAAGGGTATTCCGGCCAGGAGCGATTCTTTGTTGCGTTCGATAACTTTTTCGGACATGTCTGTGGAAAACCAGCCGGGCGCGATGGCATTCACCTGGATATTGTGCATGCCCCATTTGCAGGCGAGATCTCTCGTGAAGATGATCACGCCGCCTTTGCTGGAGCTGTAGCCGATGGCGGAGAACTTTGGCGATGAGCCGCGGAGTCCGGCGACGGAGGCGATGTTGATGATTTTTCCGCGGCGCTGCGCGACCATGGCGCGGCCTACCGTCTGCGAAAACAGGAACGTTCCGGTGAGATTGGTTTCGATCACTTTGTTCCACTGCTCGAGCGTCATGGTTTCGACGGGCGCGCCCCAGGAAGTGCCGGCGTTGTTGATAAGGATGTCTATGCGGCCGAATTTTTCGAGCGTGGCGTCGGCGACCTTTTGAATGCTGGCCGGATCTTTGACGTCGCAAGAGAGTGCTAGGACTTTAGCGCCCGCAGCTTGTAGCTCGGTGGCGGCTTGCTCGCAGCGTTCTTTCTTCCGGGCGCAGAGAACCAAGGATGCACCCATTTCGGCAAGGCCGTCGGCCATCTGGCGGCCGAGGCCTACGGAGCCGCCGGTGATGATGGCGACTCGGCCGGAGAGGTCGAAGATTTTGGAGGTGGTCACGTTGAGAGTTTGGGAACCGGGGTCAATTTTCGTTCATTCAAAATAGCGTGTGTTTATATCATATGTTAGAGGCTAACGCTACTGGTTGCGGTGAGCGACGGTCAGATGCGTGCCAACCGCAAAATCGGAACTTCAGCGGCTAAGGCCGCTCGAATCTTGGGCGGTCTATGTCGTGGCCCTTCGATCCTGCCGCCGGCAGGCTCTCAGGATGAACCAAAGCCACGACCCACAAAGATTCCCGAGTCCTGACACCGACTCTAACGCCACGACCTACAAATGTTCCCGAGTTCTTGCACGGACTGGACTCTAAAGCCGCGCCTACAAAGATTCGCTATATCGTACACACTCTCTGCTTCCGTGCGCTTTAGAACTGATCGCCGAACGAGAAGCCTTGGCTGCAATCGTTGCCGACGCCGAAGAAGCATGGGTGGGCGAAGGCGTCGAAGGGGCGCAGATAGGGCGCGGGCGTGAAATCTATGAAGGCGGGCGGAGTGGGAACGATGGTGGTGCCCACCGCGAAGATATTGAATTGCGGGCCGAGAGAGGCGGCTTCGCCATTCAAGAGATTCGCTTCGGTGCTGGGCCAATGGCCGGTCTCCAGTCGTTGTAGAAGCGTTTCAACCGCGGCGATGGTTTCCGCTGGAGTGAAGGCGCAATGGCCGGCGCGATCTATAAACGTTTGCCGCAGGAGGCGGCTGTTATCGTCCACACGGTCCACGACATCTTTATACGCCGATTCATTTTCGACGACGACCAGGCCATCGCCCTTGGTGTGCATGGTGAGGACGGGAATGTCTATCCGGCCGTCGAAAATAATATTTCGCTTCAGGTATTCGACTGCATTCGGATTGGCTTTGATGCGGGCGGCGCGATTTAAAGTGTCGAGGTCGGCTTCGAGGCTGAGTCCGGCGGTCTGATAGAGCGCCCAGACTTCGTCGCGGTCCACGGATTTTCCGAGTTGCTCGCGGTAGTCAACGCCGGTGTTCCAGGAGACGTTGCCGCCGGCGCGAGCTTCGAGCTCGGCGCGGAAAGCGAATACGAATGGAAAATCAATTTGCTGATCCCAGAGAAACTGATTGGCTTCCTGGCTGGCGAAATCGGTGGGAGAAGGTTCCGGCGTAGTGGGAGTGAACCAACCGGGCGTGTCGCCGAGAGCTGCGCCGAGGGCAATGCGGGCGCGGCCCTGTGGCGTGGCTTGCGCGGCGGCGAGGACTTCTTCGGCCAGCTTCAGATTAGCGTCGGGGTTCAAGATGTCAACCACTTGCAGGTTGGTTGCGGGAGCGAGCAGCGTCTTGAAGGCGAATTCGGCATCGAGCGCGGTGTTCCAGGTGGCCACGCCGCCGGAGAGCACGCCGCACATTGGTTGCGCGGCAGTGAAGCGCTTGGGATTTCGCTGGATCAAGCCAGCGGTGATGATGCCGCCGAGAGAATGGCCCCAGGCGATGGTGGCGACGGGGTGGGGGAACAATTTGTCGAACACATCCAGCACGGCGATTTGATCGTTCAGCGCTTCGTGGATGGCCCAGCCGGTTGTGGCGTAGGAGGAACCGGCGAGGGCAAACCCATTGGCGAGGAGAAAAGCACCGGTGTCGGGATCGCCGACATCTACCGCAGGATTGGGGCTTCCCGGGGTGACGTAACCGTGGCTATAGAGAAACAGAGTTCCGTTCCAGTTGTAGGGAACCTGAATCAGGTAGGTGGCGCCGTCTTTCAGAGTGTCGGATTTTGTGATGACGTTGGTTTGCGCGCGCGAGGTAGCCGCGATGGATAGAACGAGAACTGCGACGATCGCGCTGAAAAGCATGGTGTGTTTGATCTGCTGCAACATTTCAACTCCTCCTGTTGCTGCGAAATTCGTGGGGCGAAGGCTCCGGCGAAATTATTCGCCTGAAATTCCGGAGACAGCGCCGGCGGAGGATGTAGCGGGGACCGCCGGCGATGCCTTGCCGCGCAATCAGAAATTAAATCTGCAGCCGAGCTGAATCTCCCGTTTCGGGAACGCCGAAGTGAAACCGAGCGGCGTGCTGGGGGAGAGGGCGGAGCTGCCGTGCACGTTGAAGGTAGTGAACCCAGGCGTGAGTCCGAAGAACGGGCCCACCTCGTTGTTGACGCTGGCAAAATTCGTGCGGTTGGCGATGTTGAATCCTTCCGCGGTCAGTATCAGATTGAGCCGCTCGCCGAATTTGTGCTGCCACGTCAAGCGCGCGTCGAAGTCAATATAGTCGGGGCCGAGGCCGGTGTCGCGCGGAGCACCGAAAGGCCGTTCGTTGGTGATGTGATTGTTGCCATTGACTGCGCCACCTGCGAGCAGATTAAAGGGATGGCCGCTGTGGTACTGGAAAACCGGCGAGAGCTGAAAACCCGACAGGAAAGCGTTCTTCCATGGGCTGTTGATCACTCCGGCCAGCACGACCTTGTTGCGTTCATCAAACTCGGAGAGAGCGCGTTCCGCGGCCAAGTCGGTGGGATCTTGCGGACCGAAGTCGGTGTTGAAATCGGTGCCGGTGTCGAAGGCTTTGCTGTAGGTGTAATTTCCGAAGAAAGAGAAATTATTGTTGAAGCGTTTATGGACTTCGATAATCCCGCCTTCGTAGAGGGCGGAGGAGTTGGAGGAGTATTGATTGTTTTGGGTGATCAACGGATTTACAAAACAGGCGAAGGGTGCAGCCGGATTTGCCGGCGTCGCGGCGCACGGCAGACCTTCGGCGCCTTGGAGCGGGTCGGTCTGTGGGACGAGATTCCAGTTCCGGTAGGAAACGGACTTCCCATTTGCCAGCGTTACGGTGCTCATTGGCGTGGTGGGCAGTAGATTGGTATCAATCGCTACCGGGAGGTGGAGGGTGTGGGAATAAATAAAGCTGACGGAAATAGAGAAGCCGGGAGTAATTTCGCGTTCGATTCCGAGAGAAGCCTGTTGCGAGTACGGAGGCCTGTAGTTGGGCGGGTTGCTGAACAATACGGTCAGGGGCGAAACCAGACCCTGATCCTGCACGAAAATACCGAAGGGCGCGACGTCAGCCGGAGTGATGCAAGCGTTCGTTCCCGGCGCCGGGTTTGTGCAGGTGATCTTATTTGCGCCAGGCGCATTCCCTGGAGGGGCCGGCGTGCCAAAAAGACCCGCGAATAATTGTCCAGCGGGCTGGATAAAGGGAAGAACGCTGAAGCCCGGATCTATATAGATGGAGATGAACCGGTTGCAGGGGCTGCTGGGGCTGTTTGGATTCGGCGGAAACAGTGGGATCCCGCCGGGAACCGCGGGGTTCGGCGCGACCCCAATGCCGCAAGTGCCGACCACGTTGTTGACTTGATCGGGAACTTGGGAAGTGTTGTGCTGGTTTTCGACAGTGCTTCGATTCTTGTTCAAGACTCCCAGGCTCAAGTCCACCCCGGGAATTTGGGCGTCAATGGGCCCGTAGAAAATGCCGTAGCCGCCGCGGACTACGGTCTTGTGATCCTTGAAGGGATCCCAAGCGAATGAGATACGCGGGGCGGCGTCGCCATAGTACGTATTCAGTGGGTTATATTGCGAGTCAATTTCGTAACGGAGGCCATAGTTCAGGGTGAAATTGGAACTGATTTTCCAGGAGTCCTGTAGATAGATTCCGCTTAGCGGCCGCGTGTAAGCGGGATAGTCCGGGTTGCCGAAGCCTTGTTGGTAAACCTGGGGCGCGGAAAGAGAAGCGGCCTGCAGAGAAGTTAGACTATCTGGGATGCCGCTGAGTTGCGGGCTGAGGTCGGTGCCGGGAAGCGGTCCGAAGACGAAGCGACCCGGGAGGAAGGTGTGGGATTCCGTGTGATTGCCGCGGAGAATCTCATTGCCTCCGAATTTAATGGTGTGGCTGCCGCGAACCAAAGTGACATTGTCCGCAAGCTCGTAGCGGCGGAGGATGGTCAGATTGGGCAGGAATATATTGGTGCCGAGATTATTCGCGAAACTGGCGATCTGCACTCCCACCTGTCCGGGCTCGTTGGGGATTACGTTGAAGCTGTCGTAATCCCACTGAAAGCGGAATTCATTTTCGGTGCGCGGGCTGAACACGTGATACCAGGACGCTTGAAGATTGTTGTCGTAGTTGTGGATTGAGCTGCCGGCGGAAATTCCGGTCAGCGATTGCACGTCGGGATTTTCCTCCAGGTCGTGGCCATAACGGTAGCTGAAAGAAAGCGAGTCTGCTTCGCTGATGTGATGATCGAGGCGCCCTGAGAACAGGTACTGGCGAGTGGTGTAGGGGAAGAGGCCGCCGTTCGTTTCCAGCTGGTTGATGAGGTAGGTGTTGAGCGCGGTTTGTCCCGGTGTAAGTCCGGTAAGTTGGCTGGTCGTCAGCGCTAACGAGAGCGCACCCGCACACTGATTTGCAGGCAAAAACGTGGGGGGGAGCACGGGATTGGGATTGCTGAGGCACGGCACTGAGGTGGCGCCCTGCGCACTAAGCCCGGCGATAACGGCCTGCTGAGCGGGGGTGGGAAGAAACTCATTCGTGTTGGTAATCAGCGGAACAGCATTCTCCGAATCCTGGCGCAAGCCTTCAAAGGCAAAGAAGACAAACGTCTTGTCTTTGTGGATGGGGGCTCCGATGGCGCCGCCGAATTGATAGCGCCCGAGAGAATTCTTGATTGGTGAACTCACAGAATTAGTTGCGGGATCGAAGATCTCACCCGGCGCGAGCGCTTGGGTGACGGCGAAGGGATCACGCGCATCCAGGCCGCTGTTGCGGAAATAGCTGTACACGGTACCATGCACGTCGTTGGTGCCTGTTTTCGTGGCGATGTTCACGGATGCGCCGGTTGCGCCGCCCAGGTCCGCGCCATAATTGCTGCGATTCACCTGGAACTCTTGCACGGCATCCTGGCTGACGGTGGGGCGAACGCCGCCGGCATCGTCGCCGGTCTCGCCGCCGTCAACGGTGATGCTGTTGCCGCGGCCGTTGCTGCCGTAGAAGGACAGGCCGCTTTGCGGAGTCTGCTTGACTCGAAAATCCTGATCGTCCGCGAGTCGAGTGGAATCGGCGACACCGGGGAGGAGCAAGGTAAAGTTGAGGTAGTCGCGGCGGTCAATCGGGAGATCATCAATATATTGTTGAGTGATGGTATTGGACTGGCTGCCACGTTCGGTTTCGACGACGGGCGGCGCGGCGGAGACTTCCACCACCGAGGAGGTGGTCGCGACCTGGAGATGGAAATCCAGATTGGCCACCTGACCGACGGTGATCACAACGCCTTTTTGAATTAGCGATTGAAATCCGGGGATCTGCGCGGTGAGATCGTAGGTGCCCGGAGGCAGATTGGTGAAGCGATACTGGCCATTGCCTTCAATGGTGGCCGAGAGGCGTATGCCTCGGGAAATATCCTCGGCCGTCACCGTGCCCTTGGGGATTACGGCGCCGGTGGGATCAGTGACCGTGCCGCTCAGGCTTCCGGAAGCGCCCACACCTTGGGCGTGCGCGATTGGACTCGCCAGCAACAGACAGGCCGCCAGCATAATGGCGCAGGTAAATGAGATCAGAACTCTCATGGCTCCTCCTAATGTGTGGGACAGCTGCGAGATTTCACGGGCTGGAAATTGGCACGGGCTGGATGTGCGGCTGGGGGGGCGCCGGTGAGAAAGCGAGGCGTGTGCGATTTCGCCAGAGGCATCACGGCGGAATGTTTTGCACGAATCCGAAGACACACGATCCCCCGTCCGACCCAGTTGCCAAGAATTGTGAGTGTAGGTATCACATCATAGTTACTAACGTCAACAGGAAAGCTGATGCGGCGCATCGAAATTACAGATAGAGGTGTGGAGATGGGGCAGGGAGGTGCTTGATGGAGCTTTGGATGGGGTGAATACGTTTACTGGGAACTTGGCCTGAGGATCAGTCGCTCTGGTGCAAACGCACAACGTAAGAGCTGTGCGGTGGAGGGCGTTTAGTGCGGAGTTAGCACAATGCGGCCGGAGACGGTGCCGTTGCGCAATTCGGCCATGGCATTGTTGACTTGCGCGAGGGGGCGCGTGGTTACTTGCGAGTGGATTTTTCCGGCGGCGGCCATGGCCAGGACCGCGTGGAGATCCTGGCGCGTGCCGACGGAGGATGCCTGGATGCGCACTTCCGACGCGGCCATCGAAATCGGCGGGAAGCAGATGGATTCTGCGGGCAGGCCGACGACCAGGAGAATGCCGGTAGGCCGGACGCAGAGAAACGCGGTGTCGTAGGCGGCTTTTGCGGCGGAAGTTACGATGGCGGCGTGGACGCCGCGCGCGCGGCGCAGCTCCTTGGCAACATCTGAGGTTGTGGCGTTCAGAGTTGCGGACGCGCCCAGAGTTATTGCATACGCAAGTTTTTCATCGGAGACATCAATCGCGGTGACGGCCGCTCCTAACCCCGCGCCGATTTGCACGGCGAGTTGGCCCAAGCCGCCGACACCGAATACCGCCAAACGCTGGCCTGGCTGGATTTTGGCGTGTTGCAGGGCGCGATACACGGTGACGCCGGCGCAGAAAAGAGGGGCGGCATCGCTGGCAGAAAGCTGTTCGGGAATTTTGAGCGCGTGACTGGCGGGCGCTTTGACGAATTCGGCGAAGCCGCCATCCACGGTGACGCCGGTGATTTGTTGTTTGATACAGAGATTTTCGTTGCCGTCGCGGCAGAATTCACATTCACCGCAGCTCCAGTGCAGCCAGGGAACGCCGACGCGGTCGCCGACTTGCAGGTTTTCAACGGAGGCGCCTTTTTCCACGACGCGGCCGGCGATTTCGTGACCGAGGATGAGCGGTTTTTTGACGATGCGCGCTAGCTGCGGCCAATCTGCGTCGGCCAAGTGCAAATCGGAGTGGCAGACGCCGCAGGCTTCCACGGCGATCAATACTTCGTGCGCGGCGGGCTGGGGCTTTGCGATCTCTTCGATGCTCAGTGGCGCTTTGAATTCGCGCAGTACAGCGGCTTTCATGGCGTGTACCTCAGCGAGTTTGTGGTTGTGAAGCAAGCTTGCGCGGAAGAGGCGCGAGCTTCCGCGAGCGGCGCGCGGATTGGCGATGATTTCCGGCTACGGCCGAGCGCCCCGCAAGAAAAATTCGACGGCATTGCGCACCCGCTCGGTGAGTTTGTGCGGGCCGGTAAGGTCCACAGCCCACTGGCGGACGACGGTATTGAAAAGTCCTTCCATGAATTCGGCGAGGTGCACGACCGGAAAGTCACGAGTGACTTCGCCATTTTTTTGGCCCTCGGCGATAATCTCGCGCAGCAGGTTGACGGTGGCGGCTTCGGCGCCACGAAGTTCGGGCGAGCGCACCGGGTCCATCGCGCCGGCGAGAATCACGGCCTGCCAGAGTGGGCGTCCGACTTCTGTCACGTTGCCCAGAGTTTCGTAGAAGCGGCGCAGGCGCTGTTCGGTGGTGGCTTTGGTGGAGAGTTCGGATTTGAGGCTTTCAGCCTGGCGGGCGAAAGCACGGCGGCCGACTTCGCGCAACACCGCTTCCTTGCTGGGGAAATAGCGGAAGAAAGTGGGCTGGCTGATTTCCAGGGTTTGCACGATGTCGTCAATGCGCGTTTTTTCGTAACCGCGCTGGCGGAAAAGATGCAGGGCAGTTTCGATGATCTGCTGGCGGAGGCGGGCTTTCTTGCGTTCGCGAAGTCCGCCGACCGGTTCTTTTCTGGAAGCGGAGTGGCCGCGTGTTCTGGTGGCGTCGCCGTCGCGATCGCCGTCGTTTACGGGTTCCGTCGAGGATGGCTGCCTGACGGAAATTTTTGCGCGGGGCATGGTGCTGTTCCTCCTACAAAGCGCACCGGGGTGGGGTGCGGGAGCTATATTGTGTTAGTGGCCCTAACATTATAGTGACTAACGCCAAGTTGCAAGCCCTGCGTGGTGTGGTGCTGGGCGCGAAGTCGGATTACCAGAGCCGCTAAATTTCGGGAATCCAATTCAATAGACGCCAGGTTTTGTCGGAGTCCGCAACGAGGAGTGATGGATTGCAGTATAATCCCGCCGGTCAAACGTCCCGTTACGGAGCAAGTGAGGGAGTTGAAGGAGCCCGGCGCATGAAGCAAAATCGTAGAAATTTCATGAAAGGCACGGGCGCAGTGTGTGCTTCGGCGCTGACGAGCCGGCTGCCGACAGCGCTCGCTTCGGCGGCGTTTGGCGCTACGGAGAGGAGAGGCATGGCGCGCGGACTCACCTTGCTGAACATTCGCCGTGGCACGGAATGCCGGCTGGGCGTGAAGGACGAAAAAGAGATACTGGACGTAGTGGAAGCGGCGAAGATTCTGCACATGCACGCGCCGGCTACGATCGACGATCTACTGCAGAATCAAGATGGCCCGAGCCTGAACGCGCTTGTGGACGCAGCTGCGAAGTCGAAGGCGGTTGACGAAGCCGACGCACTTTCCTATGTGGCCGGCTATGCGACTGGCAACGATTTCACCGCTCGGGACCTGCAACTGGAAACCGGCGGGCAGTGGATGGTGGGAAAAACTCCGGACCAGTTCGGGCCGACTGGGCCATACCTGGTGACCGGCGACCAGATCAATCCCGACAACCTCAAGCTGGAGTGCCGCGTGAACGGCGAGACGCGCCAGTCCTCCAACACCAGCGACTTCATCTTCGACACGCGGAAGATGATCAGCTACATTTCCCGAGTCATCACGCTGAAACCGGGCGACATCGTTTTCACCGGCACGCCGCAAGGCGTGATCCAGGGCAAGCCCAAGGACCAGCAGGTGTGGCTGAAACCGGGAGATAAGATCGCGTGCAGTGTGGAACGTCTCGGCGAGTTGAAGTTCGAGCTGGTGTAAGAGTAAACGAATCCCGCCATCTAGAAGACACCTGTCGCTCTCGATCTGGTCCGCTTACATCTGATTCTTTCCGGTCATCCTAATTGCAAGCCTGTGCTGCAAAAACTGGGCCGGGCAATTCAAACTTCATGATGATTGGCGATTCGGCGGCGTTGCCGCGACTTCCCGCTATTTGCGCTCGTCCAGGTTGCAGGCCTGTTCGACGGTCGTGGGGTCGGACATGTCAAATTGGATGGCGATGTCCTTTCCGTGGTCGTCGTGGGCGGATACTTCGACGGTGCGAGCGCGCAGAATTTTCTTCACCCAGTCTTTGGAGATGGTGGAGGAAACCTTGTCCGCTCCTGGGGTCCATCTTTCTTCCTCTTCTTTGGTGTCGTTGATGCGGTAATGGACTACGACTTTCGGATAGTAGGAGGTGCCGTGGATTTCTTCGGGCTCGATGTAGTCAATCTTCAGAGCGATGCCGACGAGGAGATTGCCGGCAACGAATTTGCCCTCGGATTTGTGGGAGACCGTCGCAGGAACGCAATCCAGGACGAGGGCGGGACGATTGGGGACGTCACCCTCCGGCGATTTCAGGAATTTACCCACTAGAGTGAATCGGGCGATGGAGCTGTCGTTCGGTTTTTGCGATTCGCGCCAGACATGCGGGGCGGAAGGTTGCTGCGGAGCGATGGTTGAGAATCCGAGCGTGGCCAAGACGAGAGGGGCGAAGAAAAGGACGGGAAGTCGATTCATCTTTTTGCCTCCTGGCTAACGGTGCGCGCACGGGGAAAACCAGCGCGCTCGAGTGCTGCGAATATGAATGCATCCGTCAAGAATTCCCATACTAGCCAAGCGTCACCTGAACCGCAACCGACCCACGCGCAGGAGCGGTGTGACGGCCAACGCGCGTGGAGCGAACTCCGCTTTGACTGCGAGACAAGAGGCTTGTACGATTCGCGTCGCTGCGGGAGGGAATCGATGCGAAATTGGATTTTGTGTACATGCATAGCGCTCGCGCTGCCGTGCGGTGCGCTGGCGCAGCAGCCCGATCCGGGGGACAAGCCTGCCGCGGCAGGCAAGCCCGCTGCAGCGGATAAGCCTGCTCAGAGCACGCCGCCGAAGACTGCGGCGGCAGCGCCCAAGCTGGCCGAGTTGCTGGAAGCGAAGGTGCGCGCCGCGTGGGCCGCGTTCAAAAAAAAGGACAAGGACGGCTATGGCGCGTTCCTCACTGACGATTTCCAGGCCGTCGAGTCTGACGGAGACGGCGAGCGCAGCAAGGCGAAAACTCTGCGCGAAGTGGAACACAGCATGTACACGGATTACCTGCTGCAAATGTTTCAGGTGCAGCCGCTGGGAACGCACTACGCCTTCGTAACGTATGAAAGCAGCATGCAATTTCCCAAAAAGTCGGCGCTGCCCTTCCGCAGGGTGTTCGTTGGCGAACTTTGGACCAATCGTGACGGTGAGTGGAAGATAATGCGTTATCAAGAGACGTTGGTCCGCTAGTTTCGCTGCGCCCGCCAAAAAACGGAAGCCCGAATCCACGCAGGTGAATTCGGGCCTCGCATTGGAGATCACTTTCCGATCGTCAACTACTGCGCTGCATAGACGCCGACGCAACCATCGGCGGCGAGGGTTTCGCAATTGGGACCGCCCGAGGGCAGCGGCACGAAAATGTGATTGTTCTTCGGATCGGCGGCGACGCTGTGGGCGTTGCCGTTCGTGGGAACGTTGATCAGCCATTGCCTGGTGCCGGCATTAATGACGCCTAGAACCGGGCCGGTGGGCATATCACGCGAGGCCGTGTAGTAATTATTGTCGCCAGGGTTAAACCAGGTTTCGTCCACGAACCCGACTTGGTTGATTGTTGCGAGAATCGCGCCGGTGGTGCCGTTGATGATCACGCTGGATGGCGCGAACGCGCGGCCGTCATGATCGGCGCAACCGACGAAGACGTCCGTGCCCGGGCCGAGATTCAGGCTGGTGGGCATGCAATTGGGAACGGGGAAACTATTAATTACCGCCGGAACAAATTTGGTGACGCCGCCGACGGTGATTGGATGGAGAGGATCGATTACATCCACGCTTCCAACGGTAATGTCGGGAGTGGAATTTCCATTGGTCAGCAGGAAGGTGGAGGTGGGTGGGTAAAATATCATGCCACCCAATCCTGCGGGGGCTATTGCGCCAACGCAGCCCGCCGGGGTTCCGGGTCCGGCAGCGCAAAAGACTCCACCGGGTTGTGTGGGAGTGGTTGCAGTGAGCTGCGGACCATGATGACAAGCAACATCGGGATTGAAACCAGCCGCATGACCGGAGGCGCCAGAAGGAACTGGCGGACCTGGAACGCCGGGAGTGCCATTGAACTGCAGCGAAGGATCGGGGCACACGAATCCATTCGCGCCATTCACCCCTCCGTCATCAATCAAGACGGTGTCGTCGTTTTGCACCGCGCCGTCATAGTAGATTTGGCCCACGATGCACGAGGCGTGGTTCACTTCAAACGTAGAGCCCGGGCCCCCGGGACTGAAAGGATTGGTGGCGGCGATGTTCGTCAGTTGCGAATACGGGAGGCAATGCTGTTGCGCCGGAGTTCCGGTTCTAGTGACGATGCCGGTGACGTCAATGATGGAGACGAAGGGAAGCCCCGGATCGCCATTTATGATCGAAACAAGATAATGCGGGAGGCCATCCTGCGGGAAAGTGACAACGCCACCGGTGGTGGCAAGTTCATCCCCGCGCAGATCGCCGCAGCTCGGGTCTGAAAACGCTCTGCCGTTTGCAGAGGCCATGCAGCCGGTGACGCCAGTGGGGCCGTCGAAATCGGGAGACGTGCCGGTGGGAATCACGGCGGTCAGTGTGGGCGCCGTGCTGTAGTTGCTGGAAATCATCGGCACCAGGTCGAATACCAGCAGTTCCGAACTGCCATTCCCGACAAACATGAAATTCCCATCGCCCGAGATCTCCAGTCCATTCGGACCTGAAAGTGGATTCAGGTTATTGGCGCGGGAAGCGCAGCATTGACCGCCCACAAATCCGCCGAAGTTTCCGTTGGGACCGAAGAAGCCGGGAAGGCGGAAGCCGTCCGTCTTGCATCCAAAGCGGGTGAAATTGCCCTGCGCGGTGGTAATCGGAGGGATCGTTTCGCCGGAGACGGGATCCAGCCAGCACACGCTGGTGTTGTTGCCTGCCTCGGCTACGGAGTTCTGCCCGCCGATCGCGAACAGCGCGATGTTGGAGACGGTGTTGAACACCGGAACGTCGAGGCCGATGCGGTCGGACACGAAGTAATTGCGGTTCACCGGGTCCACCCAGCTGATGTCAAAGATATTGAAAGGGCCGCCGGGCTCGCCGTTGGGATTGTGCTCGGGCACGTTCATCACATCAATCAAAGTGATTTGCCCGTTCTTCTGGGTGCCGCAGACGGGGCAACCAGCCGGACTGCTTCCGCAACTGTTGGAGATGAGCATCACCCCGCACAGTGCGACGAAGGCGAGCAGCGGAAACATTTTCGGTTTCATCGAAATTTCCTCCCAAGATATTTGCCCGGTAGCCGAACCGCATTTCAAGAGTTCACAGAATCCGCGACGCTCTGGGCAGCCACTGGCGCTGCCAAGGCGCGCGAGATCCGATCAAAACCGAAACTGAAGCTGCTCGATATACACATAGTAATTGCGGGGCAGTATGCCCTGAACGCTTGGGTCTTTGAGCTGATTGATGTTAAGGTTCGATTTAACGAGAACCCAATAATTGAGATACCAGTTCAGGCCAAGCGTCCATTGAAGCGTGTGGTCGCTGTAGTATGGGACGATGCCCGGCGTGATCGGGCACGCCGGAATCGTGCTGGCATCGCAAGTGGCGCCGGCAGCTTTCCCTTCCAGCCAAGAGTAACGGGCCAGGACCTCCCAAGCACCCCAACCTGGGGGTCCTGATTCGCCCGGGGAATTGGGGCCAATTAGCGGGTGCTTGACGCGTGGAATGGCATTCTCCGGTTCGCGTTCGCCAGTCAACAAATACGTGGCCGAAGCGTAAGTGCCCCAGCCCTTGACACCGGGAATGGTATTGAATGCCACGCCGCCGGGTGCTAACGAGCCGATGTCACTGCGCTTCTGCAGGAGTTGGGTGTACTCTCCGCGAATACCCAACGGCCCTCGCAACCACGCGAAAAACCCGTTATAGCGCTCGACTCCTCCATTGATCCGGAACTGCGGAAAGAAAGTGTAGGTACCGTCGGTCAAGACTCCGCTGAAGCTCAATTCGTTTGAAAGGCCCCGGGATCGACTGTGCTCGACGGAACCGCCGAACGATAGCTCCTTCAGGAGGTGAATGTCGGAATCTCTCCAGGGAGCGAATCGGACCCTTCCGACAACTTCGGGCTCGTTGGTGGTGCCCACCGCCAGCAGTCCCTGCCCATTGAAAATGCCGACCCAGTACTGCATGCGACCACCACCCAAATCACCGTGAGCGTCAATACCGGGAGCGCGGAAAGCCCCTGCGGCGTCCGGGTAAAGCACGGAGTTAATGGAACGGTCAGCGAACTCAACGTTGGTATCGGCGGTTCCGACTTCCATGGAGAACGGCACCTTGTATTGGCCGCCCTGTATTTTGAAAGCACTCCAAGGCTTGAAATCCATGTAAGCGTCGCGGATTGCAATTGTAGGAGTCGCGGTGGAGGCCGTTTCGAACAAGAACGAATAGTCAAGTTGGCTCCCGTAGTTGCCTTGAACCCCGAACCGGGCACGCCTGATGGAGAATGTGTCCGAAGGTGCGCCGTCGCCTTTGTAGAAATTGTACTGAGCATTTAAGTATCCGATCGGCATAAGCAGGAACTTGCCGTCGGGGCTACCCAGGAAAAAGTGCTCCCCGTTCCATCCGGCGGTCAAGCCGGGAGCGTCGCTAGCCTTCTTTTGCAGGGCCGCGATTTCTTTTTGCAGACCGTCAATATCCGCGGCGGTGGCCGGAGGTGCGGAGGCGTTAGCATCGGAGCTAGGGACGGCGTTGACCGCCGGCGTCGTCGGAGCGACCGATGAGGCGTTGAGATCGGAGCCGGCTACTGCGTTGGTCTGCACGAGGTGGGCGCCCCCGTCCTGCTCCACCCGCGCGCTCGTTTTGAGAAGCTGGTGAATTTCCGCCTTCAGCTCCGCGACCTCTCGGCGCAATTGTTGAACCTCGGCCTCGGTTGCAGGCGCCGCTTCCGATTTCGGCTGTGCTGAGTCGTCGGAGGGCTTCGCGCTCTGGGCAAAGGTCACGGGACCAGTTGCGACACAAAACAAGGCCACAAGCTTGTACCACTT
>Ga0308309_10001290_pt1 | contig 14905 bp, 9 predicted proteins | sample HubBroMetageWFT5_FD_192491 | JGI IMG/M metagenome (GOLD analysis project Ga0308309, IMG submission 192491) | Warmed and freeze-thawed soil microbial communities from the Hubbard Brook experimental Forest, New Hampshire - Hubbard Brook CCASE Soil... | ecosystem: Environmental > Terrestrial > Soil...
CCTGAAGGCGACCGCCGATGCCGTGGCCGACAAGATGTCGAAGGAGCTGACCTCCGTGGTGGGTGTCGGAATCGAAGCACCTTACGGCGGCCTGGTGCCGTTCGGCAAGCGCTCCGCATTCCCACACGCAGTCCCCAGCAAAGACGTACTGAAGAAGGGCGATGCATTGATTCTCAGCTACGGAGCGATGGTTGGAGGCTATAACGTGGAGTGCGAGCGCTCCTTCTGCGTCGGGCCGCCTAGCGATTATGCCAAGCGCATGTACGACGCCATGCTCGCCGCGCACGACACCGGTGTGGCAAACATGAAGGAAGGCATGGTGGCTCAGGACGTGGACAAGATGAGTCTTGACCAGATTCGGCAGGCAGGGTTCGCGCAGTTTCTCAAGCATCGCACCGGCCATGGTATCGGACTGGAAGGCCACGAAGCGCCATGGATCGCCGAGGGCGATAAGACCGTACTGAAAGTGGGCATGACCTTCAGTTGTGAGCCCGGCGTTTACGATCCCGGATGGGGCGGCTTCCGGCACTCCGACACCGTGATTGTGGGCAAGACCAGCGGCGAGATTATCAACCGCTATCCCACGCGGTTGAATGACATGATCATCATGATCTAGCTGCCGGTTCGTCCGCTTGGGCCGCTGGAATGCGACGAAAACGCGCGGACGAGATACGCGCCACGCCGTAGATCAGCACCTGTACGCAGAAGATCAGCGTCATGGCCTCAAACACCGTCACAATGAAATACAACGGACGGATTGGGGGCGCGTGGTCAGCCAGCTTTAGGATCGCCAGTGGATAGCCGACGACTGCGGCAATCCCCGCCATCGTAATCACCGCGACGAACTTGCGAAACGAACTTAGTTGCGGCAGTGACGTCTCGGGCACTGGCGTTGTCCTGCGATACCACAACACACACCATGCCGCCACCACCAGGAGCCCAAGAATGGTGCTGGCGTGCTGCAGGATCTTGGGCAGCAACACGGGCGCATGAAACGGGACTGGCACCGAGTAGTGAAGCACGCTCCAGTGTGCGTTCATCCAGGTGTGAGAATGCGTGAACTGGTCCCAGATGACGTGCGTAGCGATGCCGACTGCGATCCACAGCACAATGGAGCCGAATTGCCCCCATCCCTTGAACGAGAGCGGTTCAACTTTATCCTGCAGGTGACGCTGCAGTCCGCTAGGCAGCAACTCGACGACCGGGCCTTTCACCCACCACTCGAACACCCATAGCACCAGCAGCGCAAGAGGAAGGGTGTAAAGCACAGCCTCCGGAAAATGATGGCCGGTGCGGTCCTCGTCAGAGATGAGGATGAAGTATGGAAGGTCGGGAGCGAACGTGCCTACCACGAGTGCAGGCCATACCGGCTTGAACCTGCGGAAGGGAAGCGCAGCCGCGGCGTGGGACAACGTGAAGGGCACTCGTCAGCCAGCCAGAAAAGGATTGGTTTCGCGCTCATCGCCAATGGTCGTGAGCGGCCCATGCCCAGGGACCACGATGGTTTCATCGGGCAGAGCCATCACCGGCCCGTACAGCGACTCCATGATTTTCTTATACGAGCCACCGGGGAGGTCGGTCCGGCCGATCGATCCGGCAAACAGTGTGTCACCGGCGATCAGCTTTTTCTCCGCCGCAAAGTACAAGCAGACGCTGCCTTCGGTATGGCCGGGGGTGTGCAGCACAGCAGCCACCAGGCCGCCGGCCCGCACTTTATCTCCTGTGGTCAGGCTGGCGTCAATGATGGTTTCTTCCGGCGGCCGCATGCCGATCCACTTCGCCTGCACATCCAGCATCTTGAGCAGAGCCTGATCGTTGGCGTTTAGCAACACCGGAGCCCCGGTCGCGCGACGCAGTTTGGCAGCTCCCCCGATGTGGTCGATGTGCGCGTGCGTAATCACAATCTGCTTCACCGTGAGCTCATGCTGCCGGATCATGGCCAGCACATCCTCAATATCGTCTCCGGGATCGATCACCATGGCCTCGCGCGTCTGCTCATCACCCACGATGGAGCAGTTGCACTGCAGCGGGCCCACCGGAAAAATCTCGTGGATCATGATCTCAAACTACCACGAACGAACCGGCAGCGCGAAGGCGCAGCCAGTAGCTTGTGTGGCGACGCGGCGTGCGGTAAACTTCGCCCACCTGTGCCACCCCTGGGCCGAGCATACGCACTGGATTGCCGGAGGAGCCATGGAGCGCATCGTATTCCTGACGTTCCGCAACCATCAGGTGCTGCTGACCGATTGCAGTGACTGCTCGCCCGAGGAATTGGCCGCGGTAATCGATGAAGTCCCCAGGCACGTCACCCAGCATCCCCCCGGATCGCTGCTGGTGCTGGCCGATTTCAGCCGCTCGGTCTTCACCAAGGAAACCGTCGAGCACCTGAAACTCGCTGCAGTGTTTGATCGTCCTCACATCAAAAAGTCGGCGTGGGTGCTGACCCAGAACCTTCCCAAGACGCTGTACGAATCCGTGTTGTCGTTCTCAGGGCGCGAAATTCCCACCTTTGAGACGCGCGAAGAAGCCCTGGAGTATCTGGTTGCAGAGCGGTGACCCGCAGAAATTCGCGTATCAAACCCGCAATAGGAAAAGCCTCCAGATAAAACGGAGGCTTTAATTTCGAGCCCGCTAAAACAGCGCCAAATCTGCTAGCGGCTTGGCGTTGCAGGTGACGGCGCTGGAGCGGGGGCTTTCTGCGCGGGTGCAGACTTTGTATTGCCCAGCACCGATCCGCTGCTCACTCCGCGGCGCGTTGCCAGTACTGACAGCGTGATCGACGTACACATGAAAGCGATGGCAGCATACGTTGTCGCGCGGCTCAGGACGGTTCCGGCGGTGCGCGTGCCGAAAGCAGTCTGGCTGCCTGCACCGCCGAAGGCGGCCGCGATGTCGGCGCTCTGTCCATGCTGCAACAGCACGACGATGATCAGAAAAGCACAAACGAACACGTGAATAATAGTGATCAGAATTACCATCGATATCTCAGTTCTCGCTTCGGGCGGGACGGTCTATTGCCACACAAAATCGCGCCCGCAATTTGGGTATTCCTACTCTTGAAACGCCGCCGGATCTGGGCTGAACGACGGTGCGGGAGTGAGATCGGACGTCCGTAAGTACTGTACTTCCAATACCTTCTGCGACTCACAAATCCCTGAGGCTCAATACGACCGCTAAACGCCAGCAACTACGCAATCCAGTCGAACTTTCGCACAAATCCCGACTCATACCTAAAGATTGTACATGACTTCCAGCGGTACTGCCTACTCTTACGCCTCTTCTTCGCCTTCGCCGTCTTGCCTAGAAGTCATAACACGCAAAACGCGTCCCTACTGCTGGATTGTCTGGATGGCCTTGGGATGGACCTGCTCATCCTGAATTTGCGAGGCATCCCAGCTTCCGCCCAGCGCCTTGACCAGGTACACCGACGTGACCATCTGCTGTCCGAGGAGCTGCGTTGCCAGCCGCTGGTTAGTCAGCAGCGCCGACTGCGCCGTGATGACGTCGAGGTAGCTCGTCACTCCGCCCACGTAGCGGTTGTTCGCCAGTTCGAGCGCGCGCCGGGCATCGTCCACCGCCGCGGTCTGCGTGTCGACCGCCTGCGATAGCGTATTCAGTCCCGAGAGCCCGTCTTCCACCTGTTGGAACGCAGTCAGCACCGACTCGCGATAGTTCGCCTCAGCCTCGTCATACGCAGATTTGGTAGCCGCCAGGTTGGCGCGGTTGCGGCCTCCTTCGAAGATCGGCTGCAACAAATCGCCGCCTACAGCCCAGATCGCGCTAGGGGCCGTGAACAAGCTAGTGATGTCCGTACTCTGTACCCCGCCGCCGCCAAACAGGGTAAGCTGCGGATAAAACGCTGCGGTGGCAATTCCCACCTGCGCATTCTGGAAAGCCATCTGCCGCTCGGCAGTCGCAATGTCCGGACGCCGCTCCAACAAGTCAGACGGAACCCCCAGCGGAACTGCCGGCGGGGTCGCGTTCAGTGGCAACACCGGAATGCTGAAGGTCGAAGCCGCATTTCCCGTCAGCACGGCGATTGCGTGTTCAAATTGCGCACGCTGTTGCTGTACCAGGTAGAGTTGCGTCTGGGTGGAATCGAGCAGCGTCTTTTGTTGTGCCAGATCGAGGCCTGACGCCACTCCGCCTGAGTGACGGGCGTCCACCAGTTGCAGCCCCTTCTGCTGGATCGTAACTGCTTCCTGGACGACCTGAAATTCGGCGTCGAGTTCGCGGAGGCTGAAATAGTCGGCGGCAAGTTCCGCCGTAAGCACCAGGATCACGTTGTAGTAGTCAGCCGCTGTCGATTGCAGCGATGCATTGGAGGCTTCGAGGGTGCGTCTCACTTTGCCGAACAGATCAGGCTCATAATTCAGCGAAAACGGGACCCCGAATGTGTTTTGGGTAAGCGGCCTCCCGATGGTTGCGACTACTGGTCGATTACCGGAATACCTTTGGCGCGAGGCGTTGGGATCGGTACTGACCGTGGGAAAGTATCCCGCCGACGCCACCCGCGCCAGCGCGCGTGCCTGGCTCAAGCGATCTTTCGCGGCACTCAGAGATTGGTTGGCCGCCAGCAGTTGCTTCTCGTAACCGTTGAGCTCGGCGTCGTTGTAAACCTCCCACCACGAGCCTTTCGGAATCGAGTCCTTGGGAGCGGCGACGCGCCACGGGCCTTCCGAAGTGTAGGCGGGCGGAGCCGGCATTGCCGGGCGATGGTAGTTCGGCCCCACGGTGCATCCCGCCAGCAAGCCGCAGGCCAGAACGCCCGCTGCCAGGGTCATCCGCTTCACGACTACTGGCCTCCCTGGTTCTCGGGAGCGACATTCACCTGCTGGCCTTCCTCAACGGAATCCGCGGGGTTGACTATCACGCGGTCTCCGGCTTCCACGCCGCCCAGGATTTCCAGCGTCGCGCCGTAGTCCTTGCCAATCGTGATCGTTCGCAAATGAACTTTGCCATCGGGGCCTACGACAGCGACGCGCGGACCTTCCTGCCGGAACAACATTGCGTTGACCGGAATCGTGAGCTTCTGCACGTCGATCCCGGGCCGGAAGTGCACCTCACCAAACGAGCCAGGCAGAAGACGCCCGTCGCGATTCGGCACATCGACTTCCGTCAGCAGCGTCCGCGTCGTTGGGTCGATCGCCTCTGCTGTCCGCACAACGGTGCCCATGAACTTCTCGCCGGGACGTTCCTGTAACGTCACCGACGCCGGCATCCCGATCTTGATGGCGGGCGCGTAATTTTGCGGCACGCTTACAAACACCCTCAGCGGATCGACCTTCGCGATATCGAATAGCTGTTTGCCCGTGCCGCCAGCGTTAATCAGCGCGCCCGGATCGACATTGCGCTTGGTCAGCACTCCGGAGAACGGCGCGTACACGTGCTTGAACGATTCCAATTGCTCGAGACGCCGCACCGTCGCGTCGGCTGCGTCGAGGTTCGCCTTGGCCTGCTGGTACCCGCTGGACTGCTGGTCCGACTCCTGCTGCGAAACCGAGTCCGTCTTGCGCAAGCTCACATACCGATCTGCGTTGATTTTTGCCAGGTCCATCTGCGCCACAATCTGCTGCCGGTTGGCGCGGACCTGCATCAACTCCTGGTCCACCTCAGGTGTATCGATGTCAGCCAGCAGTTCCCCCTGGGTGACGCGGCTGCCCATGTCTTTGTACCAGCGCAGCAGATAGCCGTTGGTTCGCGCGTAAATCGGAGACTCTTCATAGGCCTGCAATGAGCCCGGCAGGATCAACTCCTCGTCAGGTTTTTCCGCCGTGGGATGGATGACCGCCACCGTCGGAATCGCTTCGCGCTCGGTCTCGTCGGCGAGCACGTGGTTGTCGCGGATTCGCGTGAACATCGCAATCAAGCCGCCAATAATCAACAGCAACAGGGCAAGGCCAATCATCAGCAACGCCTTGCGCGGCCTCGCGGGAGGAAGTTTAGGCGGCGGAGTAATTTCCGGTGCCTGGCGTCCGTCGTCCAGTGTTTCAATCGAGCTTGAATGCGAATCCATAACCGTTGCTTCTTTCCGAGTTCCTGACATTTTATGACTGTTTCGACTCTGCCTGCTTGGCTTCTCTATGACCGTGGATCATGGCAAAGATAGAGGGCACGAAGAACAATGTCGCCACGGTAGCGAAAATCAGTCCGCCAATCACGGCCCTCCCCAGCGGTGCATTCTGCTCGCCGCCTTCGCCCATCCCCAGCGCCATGGGGAACATGCCAATGATCATTGCCAGCGCAGTCATCAACACCGGACGAATTCGCGTGTACCCGGCTTCCAGTGCGGACTGCAGGGCTGGCGTTCCCGCGCGCATCCGGTCACGCGCAAACGAAATCATCAGGATGGAATTGGCCGTGGCCACGCCCATGCACATGACTGCGCCCGTCAGCGCGGGAACACTGAGGCGGGTATGCGTCAGCAGAAGCATCCAGCAGATGCCCGCCAGAGCCCCAGGCAGCGCGGTGATGATGATGAACGGATCGAGCCACGACTGGAAGTTCACCACGATCAAAAAATAGATAAGGACGATAGCCATCGCCAGTCCGATTCCCAGCCCGAGGAACGACGACTTCATGGTCTCGATCTGGCCACGAACGATAAGGCGCGTGCCGCGCGGCAGGTTCTGCTCGAACGGCTTCAGCGCGTTCATCGTGTCCTTCGCCACCGCGCCCAGGTCGCGTCCCTGCGTACTGACGAAAACATCGATGACCGGCTGCACGTTGTAGTGCGAAACCACCGCGGGTCTTGCCGTCGGCGTCACTTGTGCGAGATTGCTGAGTACCTGATAGTTCGTAGTGCTGGGGTCGTCGATCGGCATCTCCATCATGTCCTGCAACGAGGTCACGCGATATTGCGGAGACTGCACCGCAACCGAGTAGGTCACACCGTTCTTCGGATTCAGCCAGAAGTTCGGTGTGGTTTGGAAGCTGCCGCTCAGGGACACTAGCACGCTCTGCGCCACATCGCGCGTGTTCATGCCAACCTGCGTGACCTTGGTGCGGTCAATGTCGAGGTGAAGCGTGGGTAAGGTCAACATCTGCTGTACATGAACGTCAGCAGTGCCGGGAATCTGTTTCACCCGGTTCGCGATCTTCTGCGCGATGAAGTAGTTGCCCTGCATATCGGCGCCCGTCACCTGAATATCGATGGGTGCCGGAAGCCCGAAGTTCAGGATCTGCGTAACGATGTCGGCGGGCTGGAAGAAGAATTCCACTCCCGGAAAGCGCCGCGGCAGTTCTTCACGGAGAGTACGGATGTATCCCGCTGTGGGGTGGTGATGCTCCGGATTCAGTCCTACCATGAGCTCCGCATCGCTGGTGCCAATGACGCCAGAGTTGCTGTAGGAAAGGTTGAGGCCCGAGTAGGGCAGCCCAATGTTATCAAGGATCGTCACCAGCTCATCCTTGGGAATCTGCTGGTGCAGGTACTTCTCGATCTCATCGCACAGGCGGGCAGTTTCTTCTACGCGCAGTCCGGCGCGCGCCCGCACGTGTAACCGCATCAGGCCGGCATCAACCGAGGGGAAGAAATCCTCGCCCAGGAAGAACACCAGCCCCACCGACAACAGGCAGAACGCCAGGAAACATGCGGCGAATATCTTGCTGTGTGCAAGGGTAGTTTCCAGAAGCTGGTAATACCCGTTGCGAAACTTATCGAAACCGGCCTCGAATCCCCGCTGATAGCGCCCGAAGATTGTCTTCGGCCCGTCAGCTTTGTGCTCGTGGCCGCGCATGATGTACATCACCAGCGTCGGAATCAGCGTGCGTGACAGAAAGTACGACGCCAGCATCGCGAACACCACCGCTTCCGCCAGCGGTACGAACAGATAGCGGGCAACACCAGTGAGGAAGAACATTGGCACAAACACAATGCAGATACACAGGGTGGACACGAACGCCGGAACTGCAATCTGCGCCGCGCCATCCAGAATCGCCTGTTTCATTTCCTTGCCTTGGGCAAGGTTGCGCTCGATGTTCTCGATCTCCACCGTCGCGTCGTCCACCAATATGCCGACGGCGAGAGCCAGACCTCCAAGGGTCATGATATTGATGGTCTCGCCCAGAGCACTTAGCAAAATCACCGACACGAAGATCGACAGCGGAATCGAGATGGAAATGACGATCGTGGGACGCCAGTCACCGAGAAACAGCAGGATCATGGTCGCCGTCAGCGCGGCCGCAATCAAGGCCTCGCGAACGACGCCGTTGATCGATGCTCGCACGAACAGCGACTGGTCGAACAGCGGCTTGATGGTGATGTCTTTGGGCAGCGACTGCGCGGCGATTGGCAATATGCCTTTCACCGCCGCCACAATGGTCAAGGTTGACGCGCTCCCGATCTTGTACACCGACATCAGCGTGCCGCGCACGCCATCCTGTCGGACGATGTTTGTCTGCGGAGCGAATCCATCGCGCACGTGCGCGACATCGCGCATGTAGATGGTCGAGCCGTTCACCGTCTTTACCGGCAGGTCGTTTAGCTCCGCGATGGTTTGCGGCGAGCTGTTCATCTCCACCTGGTATTCCAGCGCTCCGATCTTTGCTGAGCCCGAAGGAGTGATCAGGTTCTGTGAGTTGATGGCGTTGACAATGTCTGCGGGAGAAAGTCCGTTGGCTTGCAGCCGCGGAATATCCAGGTCGACTTGCACCTGCCGGATCTTGCCTCCGTATGGATACGGCATGGCCGCGCCATGCACTGTAGCCAGCTGCGTGCGCAGAAAGTTCTGACCCAAGTCGAACAACTGCTGCTCCGGCAGGGTCTTGCTGCTGAGACCAAGCTGCACGATCGGAGTGGATGACGCCGAATACGTAATGACCAGGGGCGGTGTGGTTCCCGGGGGCAAGCCGCGCACCACGGTCTGCACCATCGCAGTGACTTGGGAAAGCGCTAGCTGGATGTTGGCTTGCGGACGGAAGAAGATCTTGATCACGCCCACACCGCTTACCGACTGCGATTCCATGTGCTCGATGTCGTTGACCGTGATCGTCAGGCCGCGTTCCGAGTTCGTAACGATGCGGTCGGCCATCTCGCTGGGCGCGAAGCCACTGTAGTTCCACACCACGCTGATTACGGGAATGTTGATGTCAGGGAAGATATCCACGGGCGTGCGCAGTATGACGATCGGCGTCAGGATCAGCAGCACCAGCGCCATCACGATAAAGGTATAAGGACGCCTGAGCGCAAGTGCAACAATCCACATCGGTTGAAACCAACTCCAATCGGGGTCGGGTCAGTGCTCCATCCAGCACTGCCACAAATAGGGGAATAATTACACGATTCGATACGGTACGTATTGGATTCAATATATGCTATCGTGGCTCATGCGGCAAACCGCTTTGGATCAAGAACAGGCGGAGCACAACAATGGGGACCGGCGCTTGCCAGGCCGCCCGCGTAGCGAGCAAGCGCGCCAGGCAATTCTATCCAGCACGCTGAAACTGCTGCAACGCATCGGATTCGCCGAGCTCACGATTGAAGCCATCGCGGCCGATGCAGGAGTCGGTAAGGCCACGGTGTATCGCTGGTGGCCAAGCAAGGGTGCACTCGTGGTCGACGCCTTCGCCGATAGCGCTCAACACAAGCTGCACTTTCCTGATACCGGTTCGGTTTTCCAGGACATGAGCCTGCAGATGAACCAGTTCCTGGGGATTCTGCGCACTCGCCGAGGGCGTATTGTGGCCGAGTTGTTGGGTGCTGGACAATCGAATCCCGAGTTGCTGGAGGCGTTTCGCGAGCGGTTTCTCAGGCCGCGTAGGCAGGAAGCCTACAAGACTCTGCGACGAGGAATCGAACGTGGCGAACTGCCCAGAAACCTGGACCTCGATCTCGTGCTCGACATCCTCTATGGTGCGATCTACATGCGCCTTCTGATTCGTCACGACGAGCTCAGCGAAGGCTATGTGAAAGCGGTGTGTCGCACTGTCCTGGGCAATGTTTCAGCCAACTTGCCGGCTGCAAAACACAATTCGGGCGATTAAAGACTGAACCTACAACCCTCCGGTTAACAGCCCGCCTCTTTTACCTGCGCACACGTGTATTTTCAATGGTTTAGCAGGAGACTCAAAGCACGCTTTGGAGCCCTTCGGATTCACTTCGTATGCTAATTGCTAATGCCTGAGCTGTCTGTGTACGGGGTAGGGGCCGGTGGTCTGTAAGCCTGATGCTCTGAGCTGGCAAGCTCGCGCTCTCCTCTGCAAATTCCAGCCCAACCGGGGAATAACTACCACCAAAGTCTCACTGGAGGGCATCTTCCTCAGAGGTAACTCGCGGGTGAGATTACTTTCGTGTTTCCGACTGTAACTTAAAGCATAGAAACCCTCCAGCCAAACACTTAAGGTGTAATTGACGACAATGGTCAACATCTATCTGGCTGCCACCAAAGTGCCAGCTCCATTTGTGGCCTGAAACTGCCGTCCTTGGAAGGAGAAGTATGGCCAAAAACTTAATTTCCGCTGTTGGGCGGCTACAACACACTGGGGCTTGCAATTATCACGCACATTTCGCCAGTACTGACCGCAAAGCAGTCATAGCCTTCGCCATAGTAGCCTTGGTGATGTTGTCAGGGTTGTGCTACGGCCAGAACCAAAACTTCACCCTCAACATTGACGCGAACGTGCATACATACTCACTGCCCGTGCATTGTCCTTCGACTGCGCCTGGTGACTTGTCAGCATGCGCTGCCAACGGCAATCAGTCTCTCAACGGAGCTGGTTCGGTATTCCCGGAGTGCGATCTAAACCCAAGCGCAGAATGTGCGAACCCTGGGCCACCCTACAGCAGCAGTGCGGTGCACGTCATTCGCGTGACCGATGCCAGCACAGATACTACGTCAGACTGTTCAAATGGAGGAGCCGGTTGCAGCTACCACGCGCAGCCCTCGCAAGGCGCGGGAGACGTGTCGTGGGATGCGACGAGCACACGATTCGTAGTAACGCAGACCGGGAACTGGCTGATGCCTTTTAGCTTCGATCCGAATCCGGCATCCGGCACATATCTTAAGCCGGCGAAACTGTATAGCAGTGGATACGCTCTTAACACCGGTACTGCAGCGTTCTCCAAGGTTCCTCCGCCCTACTCTGGCGGCCGAACAGTGAGCTTGCTCTATATCGTTCAGAACGCCTCGTATGTGCCTGGGCTTTCCAGCCACGGCAATAACTACGTCATTATGTCTTATGACTTCACCAGCACGAGCATACCTCCGACCATTGCGAACGGTGGCGCTGCGCTGGTGGTTGACCTCAACCAATCGGCGCATTGCCTACCATCCGGCTTCACAGGTTATTTCCCGACTACGGTGCTTAGCGTATCTGATGACGACAATACATTTGCGGTAGCTATGGGGAAGCTTTCCACACAGGATGGGCAAACCTATGCAGTAGTGTGGAATCGAACTCTCGGCTGTTCGACATGGCGTACCGACACAGGCATTGTCACAAAATTTGACGGCACAACTGGAACTATTAGCGATATCTCCAGCGGCGGAACCGCAGTGAAATTTGACATTCACGAAGCCCAACTTTTCCACGACGGCGGAAAATTCTACGTGGAGGGTGAATACTGTCAGTCAGGCAATACTTGCACTGCAGGCGGCTCATTGCCCGGAGCCAATGTAATGAAGCGGTGGGTCTGGGAAACTGGAGTTCCCTATACAGGAAATTCTTCGCCGACAGGCTTGACCACCTGGCCAGTGGGTGACAACAGCAATTGCGGTCATGACATGCAGGGCTACGGCTATATGGTCAACAAGTGCATTTTCGATAATTCTGGAGCCATGCAGTATTTTCAGCGGCCACCCAACGACGGTACGTACGCGGCGTTGAATCCAAACTCTGCGACATCGACTTGCTACTATCTCAACAGCTCAGCTACGGCCGTGTGCCCGGGCGACGACCAGCACACGAGCTGGGCGAACAACGTAGATGGCACCGATACCGCACCTTTCTTCTCGATCTCCTTTGCCCAGCTCTCTCCCACTCCGAACAGTGCCGTGGTCCCCGATGTACCCACCTACTATTGGGACAATGAAATCCTGATCTGGCCGGTTACGTGCTATCCGAATTGCTCCGGCAATAAACCGTACCGGCTGGCGCACACCTATAGCGACCCCGAACCGACTCATGCGGCTGCGTTCTCGGACTATATTGCGATTGGCTCGGTGTCGTCCCGGCCAGCTTATGGTCAGTATTTTGTAATTTTCACAAGTAACTGGCAGGGACAGCTCGGCTGCAGCAGCGGCACCTATAGCTCAACCGCCATGGGTCTCGGTTGTCCAGGCGGGCATACCGGGATGCGGTACGACACTTTTATCGCAACCGTGCCGATTGCCACGGGTAACACTGACCTGCTCACCGTCAACAAGACAGGCCAGGGTGCGGTAACTAGTGGCGACGGAAACATCAACTGCGGCAGCGCCTGCTCGTACTACTACAACAGCGGCACACAGGTCACGCTGACCGCCACTGCCTCCCAGGGCTGGACTTTTGGCAATTGGGCGGGCTGCGACTCAGTACAGAGCAACACCTGCACCGTGACGGTGAACAATGCTCGCACGGTCACGGCGACCTTCACCACTAACGGATACCAGCTAACGGTGAGCAAAACGGGAAGCGGAACTGTGACCAGCAGTGACGGATATGTCAATTGCGGCAGCACCTGCTCGTACAACTACAACAGCGGCACACAGGTCACGCTGACCGCCGCGGCGTCCCAGGGCTGGGTTTTCAACAACTGGACGGGATGCGACTCGGTGCAGAACAACATCTGCACGGTGACCATAAACAATGCTCGCACCGTCACCGCCACCTTCACCTCAAACAGCACGCAGGTTAGCCTGAGTCCGACAACGCTGGCGTTTCCACCGACCCTTGTGGGAACCGGGAACAACAATCCGCTGACGCTAACTCTGACCAACCTTGGGCCGAACAGCCTGACCGTCTATGGTGTTGCGATCAACGGTGCGAACCCTGGCGACTTCGTGAATTGGGGCGGCTGCGGCAGTCAAACGCTACCGAAGAACGGGTATTGCAGAATCCAGATTGTGTTCTTACCCACGACAAATGGCCAGCGCACGGCCAACTTGGCCATAACTACCAACGACCCTGTGCTCCCAGTCGCTAATGTCCCATTAACCGGCACGGGAACCGCGGGTATAGCCGTTCTGAGCCCGACCTCGCACAACTTCGGCACGGTCCGGTCCGGACAAACCAGTGCACCTTTCACGTTCACGTTAAACAACACGGGTAGCGCAGCGCTGAGCATAAACACGATAAACATCACCGGCAACCCAGTGCGCTTCACCCGGACGCAGAACTGCGGCTCGACACTTGCATCTGGCGCGAGCTGCCAGATCAATGTCACATTCCAGCCGCAGTACCCGGGGAATTACACGAACACGTTGATCGTCAACACCCAGGCTCCGGGCAACAACGCGCAAGCAACGTTGACCGGCACTGGGAACTAGGCAACTCGGTAATGATCGATGTGAAACGGCCAGTGGCCTAGATTGTTCCGGCGTTCTCATCTTCTCTCTGGCGATCGACGCTATTCGACTGAGGGCATCTCAAGGGATGCCCTCGGCTCGATTTGGAGTGGTACTCGATGGCGGCTAGTGAAGTGATTACCGAGGTCCTTAACCATCACGACCACGACTTCCGCGGCTCTATCCCTGGATGCGCAACATCCGTCACCCGGCACCCCACCCGGGATTACCATGCCGAGAATTTCCTAGGCTTTACACACATACCCTACCAAATCTGATATCCGAGGACGATGTATGGGGTACAACTTCCATAGTTTTAACAATCATCTGTGACTACTAAAGACCTTCCCGGAGGTGCTTATCTCGTTGACGACTTCTCAACACCGCCGGCATTTGCTAGCCAAGACACCATCGACACCAACGATCAGCAATCCCGGAACTTGCGCACGCGACGAGAAAAACAAACGATAATTCCAGAACTGATCACCGCGAACATTGGACTCATTCGTAGTGCACCCCTTCAGAATTGGACACGGGCATACGATACGATTCATGGCCTCCGCCAGGAGGCGAAATGGGAAGACGATCGAAAGAAGCCAATTGAACCTCTCTCCGACGATCAACGCTCCTTCACTTGGGTCGTTTTGAGGGATGCTCTGTTTGCCGGATGTCCGGCGGAACGCTTTTACGGATTGAGAAGTGACCGCTGAGGTAACTCAATTTGGGTTACCAAAGTTAGAACTTCGTCAACTCCACACTTTCTGGCCGATCTCTATTCAAATATTAAGGCATTTAAGAGCCTATCTGTAGAGCCACTCATGGGTAAATATTAGTGAAACTATAAGGCTTAGATGGGTTCCCAAAAGGCCACCATCGACCTATTTACAATGTCCGCTATTTAACGCAGACTTCGCTTCATGAGCCAGCATATCGAACGTAGGACGGTGTTGGTTCGATCACTTCAGGCCGAGACTGTGAGTATTCGTTTTAGTTGCGGATATATGAAATAGATCTTCTTGCCCAAGGTCGTGGGAGTTGCAGTGCGTCGCTTCGTCTTGCTGGTAATCGGTTTGTTGATGTGCGCCAACGCCACCCTCGGTCAGGCTCCGCCTGCGGCCGACGCCTATGTTGCTAGCAGCACTCCCAACTCGAACTTCGGTAGCACCACGATATTGGCTTTGCAGCCAAACGTGTATAGCTTCATTAACTTCAATCTCAGTGGCATTCCCACCAACGCGACGGTGCAGAAAGCGGTGGTTCGTCTGTTTGTCAGTGCTCCGTCTGTGCCCGCGACGGGCACCTTCAACGTCTATCAGATCAACACATCGTGGACGGAAAAAACCCTAACGTGGAACAACAAGCCGGCGCTCGGCAGCTTAGTCGCCGGCCCTGTGTCGCTGGGCAGTAGTAGCTATCAAAAT
>Ga0308309_10001291_pt1 | contig 14904 bp, 17 predicted proteins | sample HubBroMetageWFT5_FD_192491 | JGI IMG/M metagenome (GOLD analysis project Ga0308309, IMG submission 192491) | Warmed and freeze-thawed soil microbial communities from the Hubbard Brook experimental Forest, New Hampshire - Hubbard Brook CCASE Soil... | ecosystem: Environmental > Terrestrial >...
CAGACCTTCTTGGAGCGTTAATCGGGATTTGTAGATCTCTGCGAAGAACTAGTTTTTCAGTCTGGCAGCGGAAGCCAAATTCCGCATGATTTTTCGTTTTTTTTTCATCAGCCACTTTATCGCGGAAAACAACATCGGCGTCCCTTGCCGGAGATTGATTGATGAGACTGGCCTATGCGGCACGCCCTCGCAGCAAGGAGAGTCTGGGCATTTACGTGCAAAAGTTGGGCACTATCCCGGCAGAAAGAGTTCGCGTAAGAGCTGGCTGAGCCCCGGCCGATATAATTCATTCGCCGTAAGTCGTCTCTCTTCAAACCGATACGAATTTGACCTCCGTTGGCCTCCGAAAATAGCATTCGGCCTAATTCGTGCAGGACAAATGTCGAGTAAGTCGCTAGACTTAGTGGGCTAGGACGGCTTGTCACACAATTGTTTCTGGATTTTGACCGCGAATGAAGCTCAATTACTCAGCTGACAAGGCGCGCAAAGACTTGCTGGCGGGCGTGACCGTAGCGGCCATTTCCCTGCCCCAGGCCATGGCCTACGCCCTGATTGCAGGAGTTGACCCGCGTTTCGGACTTTACTCCGCGATCGTGATTACCTTGGTCGCCTCAATTTTCGGCTCTTCTTCCCACCTGATTAACGGACCGACCAACGCCATTTCGCTCGTCGTTTTCAGTGCTCTGGCATTTTTCAGCACCGATGCGCACTTACAGGCGTACCAAGCCATGTTCCTGCTCGGGATCATGATCGGTTGCATACAGATTCTGATCGCGGTGTTCAAGTTGGGCGACTTGACGCGCTACATTTCTGAATCCGTAGTCATCGGATTTATGGCTGGCGCCGGAACTCTGGTTGCCATCACGCAAATTGGCAATTTGACCGGCATGCAAGACCGTGGCAACGGATTGCAGCATGTTCTTTACCGCATTTGGATGACCGTACGCGATGGCCACATAAATCCGCCCGCATTTACAATTGGAATCTCCACCATCGTGCTGGCCGTGGCCCTGCGCTACCTGGTGCGCAAATATCGTTTGCCGCAATTCGACATGCTAGTTTCGTTGCTCGTGGTCGCCGGCGTAGCCGCATGGTTCGGGTGGTCCAGGCCGGGAATCGATGGCAAAACGGTCATAACCACGGTGGCCAGCATCCCGCGCAATTTGCCCACACCGCATCTGCCTCGGATACAGCTTTGGTGGATCAAACAAATGTCCGGCAGCGCGCTTGCCATCGCATTCCTGGGACTGCTTGAAGCGCTCGCCATCGCGAAATCCATCGCCAATACCACGCGCCAGAAGCTCGATTACAACCGGCAATGTATGGCGGAAGGTTTGGCTAACTTAACTGGCGGTTTCTTTCAATGCCTGCCGGGCTCAGGTTCGCTTACTCGTTCTGCAATCAACTTCCAAGCCGGAGCGGTGAGCCGCATGTCCGGCATTTTCGCGGCTGGTACGGTCGCACTAGTGGTAGTCGCGCTCGCGCCCTACGCGCGTTACATTCCCAAAGCCGCTTTGGCGGGCTTGTTGGTAATCACAGCAGCCCGATTGGTCGATTGGAAACGCTTGAAATATGCCATGCGCGCTTCGCGTTACGATGCCTTGCTCGTTTTAGTCACGGCTTTTTCAGCGATATTTATCAGCGTCGAATTCTCCATCTTGATTGGCGTAGCGCTCTCCATCCTTTTGTTCGTTCCGCGCGCCGCGCTCATGCGCTTTTCGGAATTGACCGTTACCGGCGACCGTGTGGTTCGCGAGCGGCTGCCTAGCGATCCAGTTTGCACCTCATTGATTCTTTACGACCTCGAAGGCGAACTGTTTTTTGGCGCAGCTCCTGAGCTGGACCGCTTGTTCGATAAAGTAAAGCAACGCACCGAAAATGAAAGGATCCGTTTTGTCATTTTGCGCGTAAAACGTACGCACTATCCCGACATGGTTTCCATGGAGCGTTTCGATCATTTCCTGCGCGAGATGGAAACGCGCGGCGTGATCGTGCTGCTGTGCGGCGTTCAAACCGGGTTTGCGAACGTCATGCGGCGCCTGCATTTTCACGACTGGCTGCCCGCCGGCCGCGTTTTCCACGAAGAACCGCAAGTGTTTTCCGCCACACTTAAGGCCGTGCGCCACGTTTACGAGTTGATCGGCGAGAATAGCTGCGAACATTGCCGCCGAAATGAAGCCTCCGGCTCCGAGCTCCGCGAACTCTATTACTTGGTTTAATCCGTTAACCCACTCGCCAGATCTCAAACAGAATCACAATTGCAGCGGTCGTTGCGCATCACGCCAATTTGCCTGGTTCAAGTAAGGTAAAAGGATGTAAGTGCTATCGACCGGGGCAATTTTTAAATTGCGAACCATCTCCGGATCTTTGGCCCAATACGGACCCGCAGGAAAGTCGGCTTTATTGTCGGCGAAAAACTTCTGCACCGCCTTTGCGGACATACATGGAATATAGCCCCGACACCCCTGGGCCGCAAGAAGGCCGAATATGGTGATGAATTTCTTACTTAAATAAGCACCGGATGCGTCCCGCGGCTCGCTGCGGGACAGCGAGGCGCAGTTTCTATCGAGCTAATTGGCGGCTTGCACTGCCTTACTTTCGTATGCGCGATCGATCCTGACGAAAGTAAGACACTCGCTCTTCGCGCTGCATGTGAATTGATGTTTCTCGTTGCTCGGAATTTGAGCGTAGCCGCCGGGTCCGAGAATTGCCGGCGGCATGCTGAACGTCTCGATTTTCAGTTCGCCTTTAATCACGATCAACTCTTCGGCCGCCATGTGGAAATGCCACGAGTCCGTGCAGCCTTTCTCCATCTTGACCAACACCGCCGAAGGACCAGTGGCGGGGTTTCCGGCTTCAACGGCGGTACTAATACACGCGGGCTCTGTAGCGGATACAAAATTCGCGTTTTGCAACGGATGAATGATGGCCTCGCGCTGCGAATCGGACGAAGCGGACATGGCGGCGATAACAAGCAGAGCGCATACGGAAATCGCGCGCAACACACCAGGCCGAACGTTGCCGTGCAAAAAGAAACGTTGGACATCGCTGCGACCATTGGTTGTTGGCTTCACGGATGGCTCCTCTGTGGTCATTCCTAGTGTGCTGGATCGACATCAGCCAATGATCTAATTGCCCGGTTCCACTGCCTTGCTGTAAAACGCGCGATCGATCCTGACGAACCAAAGGCACTCGCCCTTCGCACCGCATGAGTATTGATGCTTCTCATTAGTCGGAACTTGGACGTAACCGCCGGGACCGAGAACGGCAGGTGGCATGCTGAACATCTCGACTTTGAATTCGCCTTTAATCACGATTATCTCTTCGACCGCCGTATGAAAATGCCATGCATAGACGCAGCCTTTCTCCATCTTGACCAACACGGCAGAGGGGCCAGTGTCAGGATCTCCTGCCTCCAGAGCTGTACTAAGACATGGTATGTCTGAATGTGAAGCAAAATTTGCGTTCTGCAAAGGGTGGATCACCGCCTCGCGCGGCGAATCGGAGGATGCAGACGTTGCCACCGCGACGAGCAGAACGCCCAGGGAAATTGCGTGCAGGACGATGCGCAAGACATTTCCGAGAACACTTGTTGCCTTCATGACGAGATCCTCGCCGGTCTCTGCCTGCGCGCTGGACCAACCGCGAAAGAATATCAGAAATTTGCCACCTCGGATTAACATGCGTTTTTCCCGCGCAAGCCTGTAAACTATTCATCGAACAATTCTGCGGCGTGATTCCCTTCCTCCATCTCGGACCGGTAACCATCCCGACATTTGGACTGATGGTGGCCTGCGCTATGCTGGCAGCCTTTTTCATTCTGCGAGCCGACCTAATTCGCCGCGGCCTCGTGGCGCCAGCCGACAATCTCCCCGTAAAACGCTCTGGCAAGCCCGCCGCAAACATCCGAGCAGCCGCTAGCGCCGAAGCGGAAATGTTGATCGCGATTCCCTGTCTGGCTGGAATTGTTGGCGCGAAGCTCTATCACGTCCTCGAATCGCCGGCGGATTTCTTCGCGCATCCGCTCGAGCAGCTTATTAGCCCTTACGGCTTCGCGTGGTTTGGAGGTTTGCTCGCCGGATTCGCGGCCTTCGGCCTCGTCGGCCGCCGGCAAAAAATCCCCCTCCTGACATTGTTCGACGCAGGTTCTCCGGCCGCCGCTCTCGGCTACGGCATCGGACGCATCGGCTGCTTCCTTTCCGGCGACGGCGATTACGGCATGCCCACTACGCTTCCCTGGGGCATGAGTTTTCCAAACGGCCTGGTCCCCACGACGCAGCGCGTCCATCCCACGCCAATCTACGAATTGATCGTCGCGTGCTTCATCGCGTGGTGGCTATGGAGAACCGGAACGCGCCAGCTAGCATTGCTTTCAACGCCGCCTTCAGTTGCAACAAATGCAAAATCGGCAGCGACATCGACCAACGTCCAGAATTTTGCAGGGGCAAAAGGAGCGGAATTGTCGCGAGCTTCGGAGCGTCCACCAGACGGATCGGTCTTCGCAAACTATTTAATATTGACTGGCCTTGCGCGTTTTGTGGTGGAATTTATCCGCATCAACCCGCGATCATTTCTAGGAATGTCCAACGCGCAGGCTGCTGGCCTGGGCTGTGTCATCGCCGGAGTAATCTTGTGGTTGTGGTTATCGAAGCGCAACCCCGCTTAGTTTGACGACGGATGAGTTCCCGGCTTGGAGTCCTTGCTGTTTTCTTTCTGCAATACCGCAATTTCCTCTTGCGCGTTCTGCCTCATTTTCTCCACCATATCTTGCATTATTCCCGAACAGGCTTTCATGGAGTCAGCCAATGGACCCAAGTTGGAAGAGGACACCGTGTCGTCCATGGCGACAAAGAACTAGTTGAAAAACTGGACGCAGCGATTTGTGTCCTGTGGCTGGGGACGCCGGTTTCAAAAAATGTTGTATGCCGCCGGGTTTGTATGACGGCAACCGTCGCAACCACTTTTTTCCGAAAATAGAAGCCAACCAACGGGGCAACACGAGTTGTCCCGTTATGCGTCTGGGGGGAGGCTTGCGCGCGCCGGATTTGCAATCGAAACTGTTCAAACGCTCTGAAGCCGCCGCGACGGCGCGCGGATTAAGCCACGACATCGTGGCGTTGCGCGCCCAAGTTTGTGATGCCGCACTCCAAGATGTCTCCGACCGCCATGAATTTATTTTTGCCCATGCCCACACCCGGTGGAGTTCCAGTTGCGATGATGTCGCCCGGAACCATTCGCATGTAGCGAGAAAAATAGGCAAGTATCTCATTAACGGGAAACAGCATGTCACTCGTATTTCCCTGCTGCTCCTCGTGACCGTTGAGTTTCGTCCATACGTCAAGTTCCATTGGATTGATGCCGGTAGTGAGATAGGGGCCGATCGGACAATACGTCGGACGCGACTTTGCACGCACAAGGTGCTGCTGTTTCTGCGCATCCACCTGAGTTGAGCGATCGGAGACATCGTTGAGGCAAACATAGCCGAAGATGTAGTCGGGAGCCTCCTTCATAGTGATGTCCTGGGTTTCGCGCCCGACAACAATGGCAAGTTCGGTTTCCCAATCCAGCTTGACGCCCGGATTAGGACCGCGGCCGACGGGGTCCCTAGGCCCGGTAAGTGAAAAAATAGACTTGAGGAAAACCTCGGGCTCGGTTGGCATGGGCACCTTCATTTCCTCGATGTGCTTCTTGTAGTTGTACCCGGTTGCCGGAATCTGGTGTATGCCGGAAATTGGCGCGAGATAATGGACCTCTCCGGCAAGAGGCTTAAGAGAAGCGGCGTTTACTTTGGTAAGGACGCCACTCGCAATTGTTTCCGGAGTGATGTCGGAAATAAGAGAGCGAAGATCCAGAAGCCCGGAATCGTTGACGAGAGCCGGGATGACAGTATTGCCTTGTTGAACGCGTGCGAATTGCTGCATGGAATTCCCTCCTTGGCACGGTTAGAAGCGCATATGACCAAACCGGTCGCATTTTTTTTTTTGATCCACGCTTATTTTCCCTGGAAAACCGGCTTTCGGCCTTCCGCCTCTGCCTTCACGCCTTCTAGAAAGTCCTGCGTATGGAAAAGGGCTCCAAATTGCGCGTCGAGTTTTGACAAGGCCTCCTCGTCAGTGTGATCAATCAGGAGGTGAGCAGATTCCAATGTGGTCTTGATGCCATGCGGACCGCAGTCTGCTACCTTGTTCGCGATTTGAATGCCCGCTGCTAGCGCTTCTTTCGCATCCGGAACTACCTGCTGCACTTCTCCCATACGGTATGCTTCTTCGGCGCTCCAGTGATCTCCAGTCAGCATGTAGCGCGTGGCATTCCCCCAGCCCACTTCGCGCGGGAACCGGATGGTCGATCCTCCTCCGGAAAACGTCCATGTGTGTTCTCATCCTGGCCAAAGTGAGTATCGGCTGAAGCAATACGGATGTCGGCAACAAGATGGAACTCATGGGCCATATTCCAGGTATTTCCATGTGCGAGAAGGAAAGACTTGTGGGCGCGCCAGTCAACGGGAACGGCTGCAGATTCGCTAAGTGCTGATAAGTTTGAATGGACAGGTCAGCGCGAAACGTACTGGGCCAATCCATTTCCATATGACCAATTCTCTTTTGGCACCTCAACGAGGTTGATGAAGACATCCTCTCTGCGAAGCTTCACTCCCTGATGGAGGCGGTCGGTAAGTTCCTGATAGAAGCTTTGTTTCAGCTCTACAGATCGTCCCGCGTTGAGCGTGATTTGAAAGTAGATACAATCGTCGGTGCGATGGACGCCCAGATAGTCGCGATCAAACGGCAAGCCGCTCTTGCGATGTTCGGTAATCACTTGAAAGCGATCACCCTTGGGAACGTTAAGAATATCCAGCATGGTCTGGTAAACAATTTCCCCGACTTGAGTGCGATATTCCTCTGATTTTCCTTCGATGAGGTCGATGCGAACAATTGGCATTTCTCCTCCTCTCAGCAACGGCCGGCGATCGTGTTGCCGGCCTTGGCGGGATGAATCGTATTGTCGTGAATGCCCCAGGCGAGCGTCGCCGGGATCGAACTGCGCGCCACTGCTCGCAGGAATTCGTTTTCGAACCGTTTGCGCTCGTTAAGGCACTGGATCGCCGCCGGCAGAACATCCATACCCGATTGGTACGCGAAGAGACTCGCGAGCGTCATTCTAAGAAAGCCCCCGATGACATCCTGGTCACTCCGCCGGAATGCCAAATATCAAACCGGCCACCTACAGACCAGGAGGTCTCAGGCAGGGTATGGAACCATACCCAACCGATTGCCCGCGCATGATCGGTCGGGCGGCCGAGCTCGAGGTTCATCGAAGGCCAGAGGCAAATCGGATTGGCGCCGCGGGAAACGAATCGCTTTTCATGGCTGCTTTCGCCCGCGAAGGCGGCGCTGCAGCCACGGTTCTAACGATGTGGCACATACAACGACTCACACAATCCGGATAATCCTGTATTTTTTGTCGTCGCCAGCGGAATCGACCGGCTCACAGCTGCCGTAAACACGGCACGCCAGGTGGATGCGGGCCGGAATTGGTGCATCGATATGCTGGGATTCGCGCCTGCATTGCAGAACGAAGGGGGTCAGGTGTATTTTCTCAGCCGGCCGATGAAACCAAAGGCGGAAGTTCCAGCATCCCTTAATCGGTTATATCGGAGGCGAGATGGCCCACTTTCCAAGCATCCGGTTTTCACTCCGGATTCTGCGCAAACACGCGAAGCTTGCCTCCATTGCTGTTTTTTCTCTGGCGATTGGGCTGGCTGCGGCGTCCGCGGGGCTCAGCACATTCCATGCCCTGTTGCTGCGGCCGCCTGCGGTTGTTGATCCAAACCGGCTGCTGACTGTTTACACCGTCACGCCGAATGAACCGTTCAACCAAGTTTCTTATCCGGATTACCGGTATTATCGCGACAACAACAGCGTCTTCTCCGGCCTCTGCGCGGTTCCGTTCAGCATTAGCCTGCAGACGATCATCTTCGAGCATCGTGAAAAACGCGGCCTTATTAACGCCGTGTCCGCCAACTACTTCGCCGTTCTCGGAGTTCAACCGTTCCTGGGGCGTTGGTTTGCCGCCGGCGAGGACGACAAAGTGACGATGTCCGCCGTGCTGAGTTACGGCTACTGGCAATGGCTCGGGGCCGACCCGAACATTATCGGCAAAACTCTCAAGATAAACAGCGTTCCGCTTACTATTGTCGGAGTAACGCCGCGGCGTTTTCTGGGAACTATCCTGAGCGATGTTCCCGACCTTTGGCATCCACTTTCCGCAGCGCCCGCTCTCTCTCACCAGACTTATGACTGGCTCGCAGATCGCACCAATCGCTCTTTGAGCATGATCGGGCGTATGAATCCCGGCGTCACGCGCCAGCAAGCTCTGGCGGAGATGCAAGGATTATCGCGCCAGCTTGCCGCGGCTTATCCGGAGACCAACAAAGACCGCCTTGCTGCGCTGACGGAAACGAGCATGCTTCCGCCGGACGCAATGGCCAGCGCGAAGTTGATGGGCGGGCTCCTGCTGGCGGTTGTTGCACTCGTGCTGTTCGCCGCCTGCGCCAACGTGGCCAACCTGCTGCTCGCGTTGGCCGGCGCACGACGGCAAGAAATCCTGATACGTGCCGCGCTCGGGGCCACGCGCATGAGTCTCGTTCGCCAGCTTCTTCTCGACAGCTTAGTGATTTCAGTGATGGGAGGTGTGGCCGGCTTTGTAATTGCTTCTTACGGCCTCAGGCGCTTGATCGACTTCAAGCCGTTTTTTCCCGGACTTGGTGTAATCCCTATTACGTTGGATTTCCGGCCTGACCTCACGGTTATTTTTGTGATGCTCGCAGTCGTTTTCCTGGTGGGACTGGCTACCGGCTTGTTGCCTGGCCTGCATGCTTCTACCCCCAATCTCGCAGCTGCGCTGAATGGAGAGGTCGCCATCGGGGGATCGCGCAAGGGTCGCGTGCGCAATTTACTCGTCGTGCTGCAGGTCACCGCTTGCACGGTGGTACTGATCGGAGTCGGTCTTTGTCTGAAGAGCCTGCACAATTTGCAGCAGGTAAATCTTGGATATTCGGCGCGCAACGTCGCGCTATACGCAATCGACGACTTACAAGTCAACGGTTACTCAGAACAGCAGGGTCGTGCGCTATTCGAACGGATTCGAGAGGGTGTAAGCCAGATGCCCGGTATCGAGTCCATCAGCCTTGGGAACACGATTCCGTTTTCAGGTGGGGTCAACACCGATCAGGTGCACATCACTGGTGTCCCTGATGACAACGAACATGGGGTGACCATTGGCTCCGGCGTTGTGGACACCCAATATTTTCCTACACTCGGAATCCCCATTCTCGTCGGACGCACGTTTGTTGCTTCCGACACGGCAAAATCTCCGGAAGTCATCGTTGTCAACCAAACGATGGCGGCAAAATATTGGCCGGATAAAAACCCGGTTGGCAAAACACTCCGTATTGAGAATGGCCACCGCCAAGCCACCGTGGTAGGTGTGGTGGGAGACATCAAGTATTCGGACATTGACGAGGCGGCGGAGCCTTTTATGTACTCCAGCCTTGCCCAAAATTATCAGTCGGGCATGTATCTGCTGGTACGCACGCAGGACGATCCGTCGCAGTGGATGGGAACGATTCTGGAGAACGTGCGCAAATCGGCCCCGGAACTAGGCGTTACGAGTTTCACGATTTCACAATGGCATCAATTCGCTTTGTACGTCCCACGCCTGGCGGTGATTTGTACCAGCGCATTTGGCCTACTGGCATTTGTGCTGGCCGCGGTCGGACTTTATGGCGCGGTCTTCTATTCGGTCAGTGAACGAACGCGGGAGATGGGAATTCGCGTCGCGCTTGGCGCGTCTCCCCGGGACTTGTGGAAATTGGTCCTGCACCAGACGATCCTGGTGACCATCCTTGGAATCTTTCTCGGAATCGCTGGCGGCATCGGTGCAAGCGTGCTGGCGAGGTCCCTGCTTTATCAGATACAGCCCATCGAATGGTCTGTGTTCCTGGGAGCAGCACTCACGATGTTCGCTATGACCGTGGTTATTGCTTATTCAGGTGCACGTCCGTGGATGCGCGTGGATCCGATGCAGTGTGTGCGCCACGCGTAGGGCGTTGATCAACTTCCGGCTTAATGTCCGGCGTATTGCCGAGCCTCTGGTTTTCTTTGCGTTTTCCAAACGAACGGCAGTTCACTAGTGAGTTCAAGCGACCCCCTTGGGACACCACCCATTTACGAGTCAGTGACCGAGGCAGCACTTTCCCCGGGGCGAAAATGAAGGCGTGTTAGTTTGTTGTTATGCGTGAGTCGGCCGGCGTTGTTTTGAAAGCGACGCCTAACCCTGCGATAGCCAGGACATTAAACTTGGCCGGCGCAGTCGTAAGCGTTGGAGCGTTTTTTCTTCAGGGCCCATTCATTCCTGTTACCGTTTTACTTGCGGTTCTTCCCGTGATGGCCTGCCTGCTCTTTTTTCAAACGAACGGAGGCTATGATGTAGCGGGAATGCGCTATGACCCTCGTTCGAGTGTGTCTGTTGCCTTCATCGGTTGCAGTCTTGCACTAATGCTTCGCTCCATAAAAGACTTGCCGCTCCTGAGCTTTATTCCTACGCTTTTGGTGGCATTGGCAGGGGGGTAGTCCTGACCGTTTTGATCGGGGATGTCGAACGGAAGAGGCGAGAATCTGGAAAATTCAAGTTCGAAAAACAGAAGTTGAGCGGACGTTTAATTTTCTTTGCTTGCCTGCTAATTTTCACGGCTTCCTATTTTTTCGGAGCGACCGTGCAGGCAAATGCACTCTTCGACAGGTCTGTCCCGGTGATATATCGAGTTGTGGTCCTCAAGAAGCACGTTTCCAGTGGCCGGTACGCAATGTATTGGGAACTCTGGCTGGCACCGTGGGGCCCGCGCCAAGAGGCACAATCTGAGTGGGTAGCACCCTCGCTTTACCGATCCGTCACGCCCGGTCAGAGCGTTTGCGTCGATCTACATGCAGGCGCCCTGAAAATTCCTTGGTATGCAGTGAACGAGTGCCCTTGACTGCGCTTTTGATTTGGGCGGGAAACATAAAAAAGCGAGAGGCGGTCTCTTTTGTGGGATAACGCAAAACTTTCTGCATCCTGCCATCTGTAATTATGATCGTATATGGATATGACGGCTATCACGTTGGATGCCGCTCGCATGCGGAAGAAGATCCGAAGTGAATTCAACCTACTTAGGCGAATACATCCCGATACCAAGGTCAAATTGGGTCGCATCGGCGCGTTTGATGTTATTCACAACAAGAGGCATGGAGTAACCGGATGATAGTTGAACTCTGTCCCCCCGACTCTGAGACAGCGCCGCGTCATTGGGTACGGCACGATCAGGCTTTTGCAATGATGTTGCGGCCGGGCTCAATTGAGTGGGGCGAAAAGCGTTCCGCGCTGAAAAAGTTCGACTACGCGCCGTGCGACTTGGCACTGTGCCATCGTCACGAGGGAGAGTGGGTCGGACTCATGAACGTACAGCATCTGCAGCTCGGCATTTCCGATGCCGCGCTGCTAGCCAGTTCCGACGGAGCCTACGGCGAAGTAGAACTGCGCTATTCACGCAATTTTGTGGACGCGCGCCTGAGTGCGATGGTTGCGGCCGTTCATGCAGAGATGTCTGCTGGCTTTCCGAGCGGCCGGCTCTTTCTAGATTCTGTCGAACAGGCGATGGCCGTGGCGCTGGTCAATGGTCACGCAGTGAGGCACCGTCCTGTGCAGTTGTACCGAGGCGGACTAGGCTCGGCGCGTTTGCGAAGGATTAAAGAACTGGTCCATGCGAAGATCGAAGACGACCTGAGTCTCGACGAGATGGCGGAATCGGTCGGATTGAGCACAGCTCATTTCGCGCGGATGTTTCGCAAGTCAACGGGCGAGACGCCGCATCAATTTGTTCTACGCCTGAGGCTTGAGCGTGCCAAAGCGATGTTGCGCGCTCCTACGGCGCGAGTATTGGACGTGGCCGTTGCCTGTGGCTTCAAGACCCAGCAGCATTTTGCACAAGTCTTTCGTGACCTTTGGGGAGTCAGCCCGACAGAGTATCGCCAGAATCTTGTCAGCTCGCAGCCAGAACCCCAGGCTCGGGAGTTGCCGCTTAGTTGCTCGTAATTCTCGCTGTGGTTCCCTCAATACAATTTCACAGGCTCCGCTGTAAGTCATTGAAGTGCCGTCAGATAGCATAAATTTAGCAAGATTCCGACCATCCCAGCAGAAATCCGCACGAGTCCGCATGCCATCTGCAGTTTACTCAGAGTTGTGAGCGAAGCTCACAGCGTCAACAAACCGGACAGTTGATCGACTAATTGTTGTTTGCGGCCGGAACTAATTCAACACAGGAGGAAATTCAATGGAAGCAATTGGATTGCTAGTCACGCTCGAAGCACGCGCAGGGAAAGAGGCGAATGCCGAGGCATTTCTAAAGGCAGCTCGGCCGCTCGCGATAAATGAAAAAGGGACTTTGAAATGGTATGCGATCAAGCTCGGGCCGAGGAAGTTCGGCATCTTCGACACTTTTGCAAATGAAGCGGGCCGCAATGCCCACTTGACTGGCGACATTGCGAAAGCATTGGGAGCGCAGGCCAGCGAATTATTTGCGGTTCCTCCGCAGGTGGAAAAAGTGGAGGTCCTTGCAAACACACCTTTAAAAGGCTGAGCGCGAAGTTCCAGGAGTCCATCAGCCGCATAGGCTCACAAAATTAGATCAGGAGAAAAGGAGAATCACATGAGTCAAACAGCCAGCAGCAGCTCAAAGCAACAGAGGTATGACGCCGGTGCGGCGAGAGTCGACATGAAGTTCGAGGTCTCACTCGTTCCCGTCTCGGACGTTGACCGCGCAAAGGAATTCTATACAAAGCTCGGTTGGCGTCTCGACGACGACATCGTTAATGGAAACGATTTTCGGGTCCTCCAGTTCACTCCTCCGGGATCAGAATCCTCGATCTCGTTCGGCAAGGGAGTCACGACGGCGGCGCCCGGCTCGTTCCGAGGTGGGTTGATCGTCAATGACATTGAAGCGGCTCACAAGGCGCTCGTCACCAAGGGCATCAAGACGAGTGAAGTGTTCCACGGCTCGCCGTTCTCCCCGGCGGGACGCATCAGCGGCCCGGACCCCGAGCGCAAGAGCTACAGCTCATTCGTCTCCTTCGAAGATCCCGATGGGAATGCGTGGATCGTCCAGGAGGTCAGGCGTCGGGCGCCCGGTCGCATCGATCCCACGAAGACAACGTTTGCTTCTGCAAATGATCTTGCGAGCGCGTTGCGGCGTGCGGAAACCGCTCTCGGCGAGCACGAGAAGAGCAACGGCCAGCCCAATGCGAAATGGCCGGACTGGTACGCAGCGTACATGGTCGCGGAGCAAGCAGGGACGGAGCTGCCAAAGTGAATGACTGTGTGCTGGTAAAAACTAATGAAAAGCAAATATCGGTACGCACACGCCGTCGAATCGACTCGACGGGCGTGTAGTTCGCAGTCGTCAACCGCACCTGATTTGACAGCCTAGGAGGCTGATATGGCAAGTAAACAGAAAACGGTTATTGTAACGGGAGCTTCGCAAGGCATCGGAGCCGGCGTAGTCCAGTCGTTTCTCGACCGCGGATACAACGTCGTGGCAAACTCGCGGGGCATCAGAAAGTCGGGTGCCTTCATGGAATCCGGTCAACTGGCTCTCGTAGATGGCAACATCGGCGAGCGTACTGCCGCTTCGAAGATCGTCGAGACAGCCGTCCAGAAGTTTGGATCCATCGACGCGCTGGTCAACAACGCGGGCATCTTCTTCACAAAACCGTTTACCGGCTACACAGCTGAAGATTTCAAGGCGCTATCTTCCACCAACCTCGAAGGCTTCCTTCATGTCACACAGGGGGCGGTCAAGCAGATGCTTGCGCAGAAGTCTGGCGGAAGCGTCGTTAGCATCACGGCCTCGCTGGCGGCCAACCCGATCGCAGGTGTTACGGCGTCGGTTCCGATGATTACCAAGGGCGGACTTGAAGCCGTCACGCGGAGCTTGGCCACGGAGTATGCGAAGGAGAAGATTCGCTTCAACGCGGTGGCACCCGGCGTTGTGGACACGCCGTTGCACAAGGACAACCCGAAGGATTTTTTGAAGACGCTCTCACCAATGGGTACAATCTCTGACGTGAAGGACATCGTCGATGCCGTGGTTTATCTCACGGAGGCTCGTCAGGTGACAGGGGAAGTGCTGCACGTGGACGGTGGTGCGCACTCGGGAAAATGGTAAGCGGCAAGGGCTCGCAGCCGGCCAACGCGGAGCGCCGACTGCAGGAGCTCGGCGTCGAACTTCCGCCTCCGCCCACTCCGTTCGGCGCCTACGTGGAGGCCGTACAAACCGGCAATCTGCTCTTCCTCAGCGGTATGCTTCCTGCCATCGGACACACGCCGAAGTTCGTTGGCCGCCTGGGGAAAGAACTGGACGTGAACGCAGGTAGAGAGGCGGTCCGCATCGCAGCTCTGAATGTTTTGTCAGCGGCAAGGCAGAAGCTAGGCTCGCTCGATAAAGTAACCCACGTTGTTCGACTATGCGTATATATCGCAACTGAAGGAGACTTTTTCGATCAACCAAAAGTTGCCGACGCTGCCTCCGAGGTATTTCGCGATGTTTTTGGAGAAGACAAAACCTCGGTCCGTATGGTGTTAGGCGTGGCAAGTCTTCCTCTGGGGATGCCTGTGGCGGTTGAAGTTATTTTGGAAGTCGGAGCATGAGGGAAGGGCGGCTCGGTTCGCTCCCCGCGAACCCGTCCTAACACGGTCATGAGCGGGGCGCTTACGATTTTGCTCACGCCACGCCCTCTCAGCTAATTTCTTGGTTGCCGACGCCGATTAGGCTCTCGCGCTCCTGGTGGCAGGCTTTTTCAAACCCTCGCCGAGCAG
>Ga0308309_10001292_pt1 | contig 14903 bp, 13 predicted proteins | sample HubBroMetageWFT5_FD_192491 | JGI IMG/M metagenome (GOLD analysis project Ga0308309, IMG submission 192491) | Warmed and freeze-thawed soil microbial communities from the Hubbard Brook experimental Forest, New Hampshire - Hubbard Brook CCASE Soil... | ecosystem: Environmental > Terrestrial >...
CGGCGAATTGTCTTCGGAATTGTGCGCCAGGATGACGTTGACGCCATAGACTCGGAACGGATCGCGCTCGGGCGCCTGCGATTTCTGCTGCTGGATTTCCGGAGACTCCGGAGTTTGTTCTTCCTCACCCTCGCGCTCTTTGAAGGGGCCAAGATTGTCCAAAATATGATGGCGGACCTCTTCTAGATATTCGGTCACGCCAGTTCCGGGATATTTTTCCTTTAATTCTTCGATGACACCATCGACAAGGACGGAAGCTGCTTCCTGCTCCAGATAGCTCAGTTCGCTGGCCAATTCGCGGGAGAGGGTCAGCGTCTTGCGGTAAACAACCGTAAATTCCTGGCGGAACTGTTCGTACTTGCGCTCGATCTCTTCGGCCACGCCAGTTTCCAGTTTCCCCTCGTGCACCATCTTGGAAATATCCTCTATGGGCACCATCTGGCCTTCAAGAACAGGAAAAATTTCGGGCAGCGCGACCGCGCCCACCTGCATGTGGCCAAGCGCAAACTGATCGCGGGCAATGCGGCGGGTGAAATCGTCCATCAACTCTTTTTCGCGCACGGAAAAGCGCTCAACGATTCGCCCTTTCTGGCGCTGGAAAGGTTCTCCTTCGAAGACTTGTGGGATGCGGCGGCGCAGGAAGTCGATTCCGGCCTGAACGTCCTTCTTGAACGTGTTCGCTGAGCCCCGCGGCAGAACCAGGAGACGGGGGCGATCAGGAATCTTAAAATTATTGACGTAGCAGCGGTCCATCGAGGGCTTGGTGGCCGGATGGAGTTCCTCGATCATCTGGGCGATGGTGCCGCCGCGGCTAGTGCCGGCCAGTCCGCAGACGAAAACGTTGTAGCCCGGCGCGGAGAGTTCCACTCCCATTTTCAGGGCGCGCAGGGCGCGTTCCTGTCCGATGAAGCCTTCGCGCTTTTGCGCCTGCGCGGTGGTTTCGAACGGAATGCGGGAAAGCTCGCACCTCCAGCGAAGTTTCTCCAGTCCAAGTTCTTTCGGCTTGCTCATGCTCATTTCGGTCGTTTTCGCCATTCGAGCGCGTACTCTAGCACACAGCGAAGCCAGGCGTGCTGAATTTAGCCCCGGCGGATGGCAAGAAGTTACGCGTTGGCCCCTTCGAGTTCGTCCCGGTGCTGCATATAGACGCGGAAAACACCCAAAGCCGCGGCCACGATAGTTGGGCCAGCCACCAATCCGAGCAGCCCGAAGACCTGCAGTCCGCCAAGAATACTGATGAAGAGCAGCAAATCGTTCAGCCTGGTGCGATTGCGAAGCAGCAACGGGCGCACCAGATTATCCGCCACGCCCGCCACGCCTCCGCAAATGATCACGACCAGTGCGGCCTTTCCCCAACTGCCGTTGAGGCCCAGCCACAGCGCCGCCGGGACCCAGATCAGCGCCGAGCCAACCACGGGCACGATGGAAAAGAAAGCGATCAGCACGCCCATAAACACGGGCGCGGGAAGGTGCGTCAGGGCAAAAGCCGTGCCGCCCAGGACGCCCTGAATTGCCGCGATGAGCAAGGCGACGGCAACACTGGCGAAGATGAGGTCGCGCGATTCCGTGACCATTTCGTCTTGAATATTTTTTTCGAACGGAATCAAGTGGCGAAGCGCGCGCAGAATCGATTCACCGTCGCGGAATACGAAAAACAAGGCGAACAAAAGAATGAAGAGATTGACGAGAAAGGAAAAAAGATTTTTGAGCATCCACGCAAGGCTGCCTGCGAGATAGGATGCCACCTTCTCCATCCCCTGCTGAAGCGGCCCCATAAAGTCGATGCCCTGCAGGGATTCCGGCAAGTGGCGGCGGACGGTGTCTGCCATGCTCGCCGGCACCACGAGGCCCCCACCGCTGATCAGGTTGCGGACTCGGACCGTGATTTCCACGGCTTCGCGACCCGCGAAGAGCAGCACCATCAAGACCGGCACGATCAACACCAGCGTGACGCCGATCGTGGAGAGAAGGGCCGCCTTGGTAACGGAGAAATACCTGCTCAGAAGAAGAAATGCCGGGAAAAAGAAGATCGCCAGCACCGCGGACCAGGCAAGCGGAACAAGGAACGGCGCAGTGATCAGAAAAACCAAGTAGCCGAGCAGCAGCAGAGCGCCATAGGAGAGCACCGTAGTCAAACGGTCACTTGTGGTGGCGTTGCGATTGGCTTCGCTCATCTGGGGTATATAATCCTTTTCTGTCCCGAAAATCCCGGGAATGTGCAAAAACCGCCGGTCGCCAGGTCGCTCGAGCCAGGGGAACTGATTTTATCCCATGATGGCACGCCTCATGCCGTTCAATGCTGAGCAAGTGCGTCTCCTTGCTGTACTGGCTTTGATCAATTTTGTCAACTTTGCCGACCGCCAGGTGCTGAATCCGCTGCTGCCGCTGTTGCGCCAGCATTTTAACGTGACGGACTCACAACTCGGATCTTTGCAAACCGTGCTGCTGGTCGTGCTCGCGGTGGCGAGTATTCCGTTCGGATACCTCGCGGACCGCTTTAGCCAGCACACCATCATTGCCGGCGGAGTGCTCTTCTGGAGCCTAGCATCCATGTGCAGCGGCTTGGCGCCGACTTTCGCGGCGCTTTTTGTTTGCCGCGGCCTGGTGGGGATCGGTGAAGCGGCTTACGCGCCCGCGGCCCAGGCCATGATTTCCGACTCGTTCCCCGTCGAACATCGAGCCCTCACGCAGGCGATTTTCGCCTCGGGAATGTTGTTGGGCGGCGCGGGCGGGCTGGCGCTGGGCGGAATCATGGGAGAGCGCCACGGCTGGCAATACGCTTTCCTGATCGTGGGCGCCATCGGAATTATTCCCGGACTTTCGGCGTTCAAGTTGAAAGAGCCGCCGAAGAGGCCCCGTTCGGAAGTGGTGCCAATCTGGAAGCTGTTGAGCGTGCCTGCCTACGTGGCTATGACGATTGCAGGCACGTGCATCACGTTTTCGACGGTTTCATTCGTGACCTGGGGGATCGACTACGCCACAAGCTACAAGGATTTCAGCCTGAAAGAGGCGGCGCTCTCGCTGGCAGTGATCGCGCTACTTTCGCTCGTATTGGGTGCTCTGGCGGGCGGTTATTTCGCGGACCTGTTGCAGAAGCAGCTCCCATACGGGCGCATTCTGGTGATTGCGGGCGCCTTCCTGGTGGCGGCTCCATTTCTGCTGTTGGCGCTTCAGTCGGATGAAAAATGGATGGTACTGGCGGGATTTTTTGTCGCCAGCTTTTTTATGTCGTGGTACCACGGGCCGACTACGGCGGTCCTGCACGACCTGACGCCGCAGCGGGCCCACGCTACGGCCATCGGCGTGTATATGTTCGTGACGCAGATCGTGGGAGCACTCGGGCCTCTGCTGGTCGGGCGGATTTCCGACGCGTCGGATCTGCTGGTGGCCTTGCAGGCGGCGACCGCCGTGATGGTGTTCGGGGCATTGCTGATGCTGGTGGCTATTTACTTTGTGCGGCGAGATGGAATGCATCATCCGCGGCTGGCGGCGTTCCGGGCGGAGGATGACGCGTATGCCGCGGCACACCCGGTAAAGGGTGATTAGACCTTCACAAGAAAGATAAGATTTCAACACAGAGGGCGCAGAGAAAGAGCGCAGAGTGCACCGAGAAGAGCAACCCCAGACGAAATAGATGTTTACTTGATACCGATCATTTTGACCAGCCGCATCACTTCCTCGTGAGGCACGTCGTAGAGCGGGCGCTCGTCTTCTTCTTCCAGGCGCTCGCGCAGATATTCCGCGGCGATAAAACTTCCCTCGCGGTCGGTCAGGTCGCGGCCGCTCTTTTCACGAAATTCAACGAAGGCGCTGTGCGCCAAGCCGACGATGCGCCCTACCCCATCCACTTCGAATTTCGCGTCGATGGTGTCGCTGTGGCGCGTGGCGATGGCGTTCCAGATATGAGAGAAACGGCAATCGTAGACGTGGCCGCTCAACTTGGAAGTCACTTCGAAGGCGCCAATGAACTGGTTCATGGCGCCGCTGTTTGCGAGAACGGGGAGAGAAGGCACTGGTTCCTCTTTTTTCCTGAAACGTCGCGGCAGCCTTGAAGCGATGCCGCGAAAACGCCGGCTTTTAGTGTCCGATTCCTGCGGCGGCGTGTCAATGCCGCGGCGGCATTTACGTGAGCCGGCGCAGACCGACGGCTTCGGCAGTGACGTCGGTGTACTTCAGGCCCGCACCGGTGTTGAAGAGCACCACGCGATCCTCGGGTTTCAGGAAGCCGGTGCGCAACAGGTGATCGTAGGCGACCGTGGCGGTGGCTCCTTCAGGGGAAAGGAAGATGCCCTCATTTTTCGCCCAATCCTGGAGCGAGGCGAGGATATGCTCATCGGAAAAGGAGAGTGCGACGCCGCCGGATTCGCGCAGAATCTCCAGCATGATGTAGTCGCCGTATGGCTTCGGGACGCGCAGGCCGGAAGCGAAAGTAGCCGCGTTGTTCCACATCTGGCTGGCTTTCTCACCTTGTTCAAACGCCTTGGTGACCGGAGCGCATCCGGCCGACTGCACCGCAATCATTTTGGGACGCCTTCCGGGCTTCACCCAGCCAAGCTCTTCGAGTTCTCCGAAGGCTTTCCACATTCCAATCAGGCCGACTCCACCGCCCGTCGGATAGAAGACGGCCGCGGGATACTCCCAGCCGAGTTGCTCGACAAGCTCGTAACCCATCGTCTTCTTTCCTTCGATGCGAAACGGTTCTTTCAATGTGGAAATATCGAACCAGCCTTCTTTTTCCTTGCGCTCGGCCACCATGCGGCCGCAATCGGAAATCAGGCCGTCCACCAAAGTGACTTTTGCGCCGTACACCGTGGCTTCCACGTAATTCGCGAACGGCACATCCTTGGGCATGAAAATGTTGGCTTCGATGCCAGCCGCAGCCGCGTAGGCCGCCAGCGCGCCGGCGGCGTTGCCAGCGGAAGGAACCGCCAACTTTTTCAAACCGTAATGGCACGCCATGCTCACCCCAAGCGCTAAACCGCGCGCCTTAAAACTTCCGGTGGGATTGGCGCCTTCTTCCTTTATATACACGCCGGGATAACGGCGGCTGTGGAGCATTGGCGTCCAGCCCTCGCCCAGGGTAACGGGCGAGACATCGGGCAAAACGCTGCGGTATCGCCAGAGGCCGCTCCACGGCGTGCTTTCTGCGGCGCGGGCAATTTCCTGGCGTGCCGCGACGCCACGCAGAGGCGTGAGATCGTATCGGACGTACAGCGCTCCCGCACATTGCGGGCAGACGGTCTGGGGTTTTTCCGCGGAAGTCTGCGCGTGGCAGCGCGAGCATTCCAGGTGGCTGATTTTCGGCATGTTAAAACGATAGCAGCAGCAAAAAGGAGCGGCAAGTTTCTGCCGAAATTACAAAAGACATAAGTTGCGAAAGAACTTCTCTCATTCTACGGCGGCACGTTATGATGTCGCCGCTCTCTCAAGAAAATCAACGACTCACGGGAAGGAAACTTGCCGAAGAATTCGACGAAAGTAGGTTCATTTTTACTGGTGGCCGGGATTGTGCTCTTCGCGGCCGGCGCGCTGCTGGCGCTGTTGCATCCGGCTCACGGAATGTTTCTTGTGCTGCGCTGGAGCGGCCTGCTGCTGCTCGCCTTTGAGGGCATGCGTGGGCGGTCACTGACCTACTGGATCTTCGTTGCGATGCTGGTAGGATTCGAGTTGGGGATCGACCGGCCGGAATTTGCGGTGCGCCTCCGCGTGCTGGGCGATATTTTCCTGCGGCTGATCAAGGTGATCGTCGCTCCGCTGATTCTAGGAACGCTGGTGACGGGAATTGCGGCGCACGGCAACCTGAAAAAAGTGGGAAGGATCGGGCTGAAGAGCCTGATTTACTTCGAGGTGGTCACTACCATCGCGCTGTTTCTAGGCATCGGCGCGATCAACCTGACGCGGGCGGGCGAAGGAGTCCATCTGCCTGCGCCCGCTGCTGACCAAGGCGCTGCGCCGACAGCGGCGCTGAAGTGGGACGATTTTCTGCTGCACGTTTTCCCGGAAAACATCGCCAAGGCCGTCGCCGAGAATCAGATCTTGCAGGTGGCCGTGTTTGCGGTGTTATTCGGGATCGCTCTGACGCTGGTGCCGGAGAAAACGCGGCAGCCGATGCTGGCGCTGGCCGAGTCGCTGGCGCAGACGATGTTCAAGTTCACGAACATCGTGATGTACTACGCGCCGATCGGGGTTGGCGCGGCAATGGCTTACACCGTGGGCCACATGGGGATCAGCGTGCTGCTGCCGCTGGGGAAACTGGTGCTGACTGCGTATGGAGCGCTAGTCGCATTTCTTCTTGTGGTTCTGCTGCCAGTGACTTTGCTGGCGCGCATTCCGCTCGTTCGCTTTCTGAAATTTGTGGCGGAGCCGGCGACCATCGCTTTCGCCACGAGCACTTCGGAAGCCGCTCTGCCACGCGCAATGGAGTCCATGGAAGAGTTTGGCGTGCCGCGGCAAATCGTGGCGTTCGTGATTCCCGCGGGTTACAGCTTCAATCTGGACGGCTCAACGCTTTACTTAGCGCTGGCTTCCATCTTCGTTGCGCAGGCGGCGGGGATGCACATGACGTGGCCCGAGCAGCTCCTGATGGTGTTCACGCTGATGCTCACGAGCAAAGGCATCGCCGGCGTGCCCCGCGCCGTGCCGGTCGTTCTGCTGGCCACAGCTTCCACCTTTCATCTTCCCACCGAGCCGATCTTTATCATCCTCGGTGTGGATGCGCTGATTGACATGGCACGCACGTCAGTCAACGTCATTGGCAATTGCCTCGCCAGCGCGGTCATCGCCCGCTGGGAAGGCGAACTGCAGCCCTAATGGGCGGCGAGGGCCGGAGTTTCCGCCTTGATGTAGACGCCCAGGGCCGCGCCGACGCCGGCTCCCGGCGACACGCGGTGGCCCTGATCGACAAGCGATTTTTCCATGGCGGCTAGGAGTTGCAGCACGAAGGGCTTCTGGCTGCAGTAGCCCATCAGGCCGAGGCGCCAGATCTTGTCCTTAAGGGGGCCGAGGCCGCCGGCAATTTCGATGTTGAATTCGTCGAGAATCTGGTTGCGGAATTTTGCGTCGTTGACGCCCGCGGGAATCATGACCGCGGTGACGGTCACCAGGCGGTCTTTCGGATTTTCGACGAGGAGCTTCAATCCCAGCGCTTCGACGCCGGCAATCAGCGCGTGCTGGTTGAGCTTGTGCTTGGCCCAACGGGCTTCGAGCCCTTCCTCGAGCACGATCCGCATCGCCTCGCGCAAAGCGTAAATCAGGGAAATCGGCGGAGTGTGATGATACAACCGGTCCTTGCCCCAATAGTTCATCGCTGTCGAAAGATCGAAGTACCAGCTCTGTACTTTTGATTTGCGATTGCGGAAGGCTTCCTCCGCGCGCGGGCTGACCGTGATGGGCGACATCCCCGGAGGCGCGCTGATCGCCTTTTGCGAGCCGCTGAAGCAGATGTCGATGCGCTGCCTGTCTACGTGGAGCGGCACCGCTGCAAGTGAGGCGACGGTGTCGACTACGAGTAGCGAACCGAATTCGTCCGCTACTTTGCGGAACGGATCGATGTCGGTGAGGACGCCGGAAGAAGTCTCTCCCTGGGCGAGGCCGATCATTTTGATTTTGCGGCCTTTGGCGACTTTGCGCACATCTTCGGGATCCACGGGCTTTCCATAGGGTGCCTGCACAATGTGCACGGTCGCGGGAGTGTGCTGCGCGATCACGTACATGCGTTCGGAAAACGTGCCATTGACGCAGCAGATGGCTTCATCGCCCGGCTCCAACGAATTCAGCACGGCCGCTTCAATGCCGCCCGACCCGGAAGCGGAGAGCGGAAACGTGACACGGTTCTCCGTCTGGAAAATCTGGCGCAGGAGGGTCTGCGTCTCGTCCATGCATTCGCGAAACCAGGGATCCATGTGGCCCACAAGCTGGGTAGCCAACGCGCGATACACCCGGGGATGAATGGAGGAAGGCCCTGGCGTCATCATCAGGCGTACGGGAGGATTCAGTTCACCAATTGGTGTGGTCATGTCTTAGCCTCTTCTTCGCGGAATCGCTTTGAGCCGCTGCGGAGATACCAGTGTCCCGCAGTGGGAAGTGATGGCGCAACCGACAATTTGGTATGCGGGCTGGGGGAAGTGGCGAGTGACGAGCGAGGAAAGAAAGAAGGAGTCACCGCAGAGACGCAGAGTACGCAGAGAAGGAGGTCGTGCTCGAGAGGGAGGGATCGTCATAGCCCTTAGGTCGGACCGGCCCCCCACTGCCTATATTCTCGTAAGAGATCCAGGGAATGGACTTAGGGGAGGGGTGCGCAAGTGTGGGAAAGAAAGGGGTTAGCGGAAGTGGGAAGTGGCGAGTGACGAGCGGAAGAGATAGAAATTCAAAGGCTTAAGGCCAATGGCTGACAGTCTACAGCCAGCAGTCGACAGTCCGGAGGTACAGGGAAAACTTTCGATACTTGAGAAGAACCGTGCGGCGTGGCGAAGAGAATTGGAGAGAACTGCGGTTGGGCGGGTGGCGGTCGGGACGGCGTGGTGCTTAAATGTCACGGAAGAACGTAATAGATAATTGATTGGTACTTTATTCGAATGAGCCCGTTGTTCGTGTCCCCCTGTTCCCCACACATGAAGAAGATAAGTGATCTGTCGAAAGAATTATCTACGAAGCCTTCCGTTTAGCTTTCCCCTTCCTTCCGAACAATGCCCCCACCACACCAGAGATTGCCGCTCCACCGACGGACCCGAGAATTATCTCAGTGCCCTCTTTGCCGGGAACTTTCCCGAATACCAGACCAAGAGCGATAATGACGGCTACAAGAACAGAGCCTATTGCCAAAATAATCACGCCGATCGCGATAACGTCGGATGTGTCCATCGAGAATGTACGATTGGGACCATTCGAATTAATTTCATAGACTTTCGGATCATCGTTCGGCTTAAGTGCTGCTTCAACTTCTTTGTGCTCCGTATAATAAATCGCTGGCGCGGATAATGGCTTGCCTAGTGCAGCCGGCTCAGGTGGCTTTGGCTTTTCAGGTTCCGACATACGCTCACTCCTTTCATCCTGTTATATTGGATTTAAAGGCTGCTCAGTCAATCTTCAAACCGCCAATTACCCCAGGATGCGTAAGACCGCTGAGGCAGAACATCAGCCCATGCTCGCCATCCGTGACATCGTCGGCGGATGGGCTAGAGAATTTCGGTAGATGTTTGCGCGCGGCTGCATTGGGGGAGTATATCATCCGGGTATTAACCTTGTAGGGTAAGAGACGCGAGTGCCGCACCCTTGTGGTTGCAACAAGGGTGCGGCACTCAAATTCGTCTTAGCGCATTAAGGGTGCGCCTCTCGCCGTTGCCCGCCGTAACTTACTTGGACCTTGCGCATCCACTGGCAAGAAGAGGAAGAAGCGCTTAGAATGTGCAGTCGCTTTCTTCCCGCCGCGGCATCCATAGTGTGCGAGGTGCATGATGATGACGAATGCGAACCAAATGCAAAGTGTGGACAACCAACCGGCCGCGGCTAATGGACTGGCGATCGTTCGGGTCACGATCGGGGCGATGTTGGTGTGGGTCTTTTTCGAGAATCTGGGGAAGGGTCTTTACACTCCAGCTGGCTACGCGGGCCTGATCAACTATTACATAAAGTCGAGTCACTCGCCGGCCGTGTGGAAGGCAGTTATGGGTTTGGCCGCGAGCCACGCCGCAATGGCGGCTCCGCTGCAGGCGATTGCCGAGATTTCTCTGGGGATCCTGCTGGTGATTGGTCTGCTGACGCGCCCGGTCGCGCTGGTAGCGTTTCTGTATCTGGGCAGTCTCTGGATATCTGAGCTGGGTACGTCGTGGATCTGGGAACTGCTGGTTCCCGTGCTCGGATCGCTTGGGCTTGTAGTGGGGCGCGCCGGCCGAGCGTGGGGCGTCGACGCCTTGCTGGCGCGGCGCTGGCCGTCCTCCCTATGGTGGTGAGTTGAGGCAAGATTAAATGCGAGTGTCGGTCGTGATTCCCACGCATAATGAAGCGCAGTCCATTGGCCTTGTCCTGGCTGATCTCCCGGCCGAACTTGTTACGGAGGTCCTGGTCGTAGATAGCAATTCCACCGACGGGACCGCCGAGATCGCCGCAAAGATGGGAGCCCGCGTCCTCCACGAACCTCGCCGCGGATACGGACGCGCTTGCTTGACGGGGCTTGCGAATACGCAACATCCGGATGTGGTGGTTTTCCTCGACGGAGACTACAGCGACCGCCCTGCGGAGTTGCCGCTGCTCCTGGCTCCGATCATCGAGGGGCGCGCGGACATAACGCTCGGGTCGCGCCTGGGCGGCAAAAACAATCCCGGTGCGCTGCCGTGGCACCAGGCATTCGGCAATCGCCTCGCCGCCGGCCTGATCCGGCTTTTGTACGGCATAAAGATCAGCGACCTCGGTCCGTTTCGCGCCGGCCGCGCAGAAGTGCTGCGCACCCTGGCCCTCGAAGAGACTACCTACGGCTGGGCGGTGGAAATGGTCGTGAAAGGGGCCATCGCGGGATTTCGCATCGTGGAAGTACCTGTGAGCTACCACCCGCGCATTGGAAAATCCAAAATTAGCGGGACGCTGAAGGGCACGATAGGAGCAGCGTGGTTTATCCTGAGCCGCATCGTGGGTTATTCTTTTCGACGTCGAAAAACGGGAGCGCCGCGACCGGCGTAAGTCCCGATGGACGAACCTCTCATGGAATCCTCCAGCCAGACCGCTGAGTCTCTTTCTCACCCAAACCGCACATTAGTCATTATGGCGAAGGCGCCAAAGCCCGGCATGGTCAAGACACGCCTCATGGAGAGCCTTCCTGCTGCCGCAGTGACAGCGTTGTATCGGTGCCTCTTAGAGGACACGCTCGCGCTGGGAATGTCATTGAAGGGAGTGGAGGTCGCGGTGATGTGCCCTGAGCCGGATCAGGAAGAATTGGCGCAGCTATTAGGCAATCGAGTGCAGGTCGTGGCACAAAAAGGCGAAGGGCTCGCAGCAGGACTCATCTCTGTTTTTCGACATTTCACTGCCTGCGGCGGACAGCAGGTGATCGCGTTCAACAGCGACAGTCCACATCTCGCGCCGTCGGTTCTGGACCAAGCGTTCGAAATACTCGCCACGCAAGACGTGGTTGTCGGGCCAACCCACGATGGAGGCTACTATCTGGTTGGCGCCAAGGCCGATCACCCGACGCTCTTCGAAAGCGATGGTCTGGGAACAAGGAGCGCGCTGGACAGATTGCTGACGCACACGAAGGCGCTGGAACTCTCAACCGGCTTCACGGAACCCTTCTATGACATCGACGTCGCAAACGACTTGATGCTGCTGGCTCGGGAATTGCGGCTCGCTCCCGCGAAGGCCCCGAGGACTGCAGGGTGGTTCGGCGAATGGCAGAAAGAAGTCGCGCAACTCGGTGATTCTGCGGGCGGGCGTGTGAAACTCCCACCCTCGCACAGGGTATAAGGCCTGGGCGCCATCTTGCTTGACTCGCCTGCGATGGGCCGCACTATAATGCTCAGCGGACCCGGTCGAGTAGTCGAGTAAAGGTAACCGCACCATGCGATTTTCGTGTCCATAGACCTTCGTACATCATCCAAACCGAAGCTCGATTCAACCACTGAGGAGGACATTCATGACCAAGTTGCGCCCTTTGATCACGATCCCTTGCCTGTTGCTGGCGATGCTGTTGTTTGCAGGCAGTTCCCAGGCACAGACGCGCCCAGCCACAGTCGAACAACTTGCCAAGACTTACGGCCTTGATTCGTACGGGCAAATTGAAGCGCTGCGCTATACCTTCAACCTGGAACTTCCGGCCTTGAAAGTGAGTCTATCGCGTACCTGGACGTGGGAGCCCAAGACCGGGAAGGTCACGTACGAGTCCAAAGATAAGGACGGCAAGCCGGTCAAGGTTACCTATATCCGGTCGCAGATCAACAGCGCGCCTGCCAACGTGAAAGAGGACATTGAGCCGGCGTTCGTGAACGACAATTATTGGGCGCTCTTCCCTTTCCATGTTTACTGGGACACTAGCGCGACTGTGACGGAGAAGGACAAACAAAAATTGCCGATCGGAGCGGGCACGGCGAAGCTGCTGTCGGTGAAGTATGGCGCGGAGGTTGGCGGCTACACGCCGGGAGACACTTGGGACCTTTACATTGGCAAGGATGGCCGAGTCGAACAGTTCATCTATCACCGGGGCGGACCCAAGAAGCCGAGCAATGTCACAACCACCTGGGCGGGCTACAAAATGGCTGGCCCACTGCTCTTCTCAACGGACCATCGCGGAACCGCGGACGGCAAGCCGGCGCGAATTTTCTTTACGAACGTGGCCGTCAAGGTTACGGGGTCGGACACCTGGATGGACGCGAAATAGGAAATGCGCGGGATCGCTCGGTCAATCGATCATGATTGTCACGCCGCGGGCTCTCGCGCAATCACCACCGTGGTACAGGAACTGCCGAATTTGGGGAGATCGCGATTCGCGGCCATGCGGATGTCCAGCCGTCGGCGCTCTCCCCGAATGACCGGGCAATAAAAATCCGGCTGGGGTAGCGCCCCTTGCAGGCGCCGTCGCCCTGCGCATCCTCCATGACATGGTTCTCGAAACTCGCAAGACTGGCACGCTTCTGGAAGTGTGCGCGCCTGCTCAAACGGCGCAGAATTCAGAATCTCGGACCCTGCCAAAATCAACTCGGACAACGGTGCTCCGGAACCGGGCCAATAAACACAAGGCTGCGTTGTGCCGCGCGGCGTAACCCTTACGGTGTTTACGCCACATCCTCCCCGGAGCGGCGGAAGGCCCGCCATCGCTCGAACCAGCGGCTCGCCAATGGCGATCACGTCCGTTTCCGCAAGAAGACGCCGGAAGCCGTCCCAATACTCTGCGTAAGACAACGCATAGATGTCGGATCGCACCGCCTGGTACACGTTCACACGCAGGGGAGCGTCAAAGCGTTTGGCTACTCGCGCGACCTGCGCCAGGCGCAGGTAGTTCGCCTTCATCATGACCGCAACGATGGTTACAGGCACGCCAAGCCTTACGCAACGTTCCGCTTGGCGGTGGATCAGCTCCCAATTGCCGTTCCCGCGTTGTGCATCCTGTTCCGCTTGCGTCGGGTAATCGAGAGAAAACTCAATATCGTGAAAAGAGCGCAACTCGTTGTCTTCCAATAGAGCAACACTGTGGCCGTTGGAAGTGATCGTCAGCTTGATGGGTTGCGTGCGCAGGTACGCCAGAATTGCTTTGAACTCCGGATGCATGCCGTTTTCGCCGGTGCCCAGATTCACCGAACGGATCGGCAGGCGTTCCATGGCGGACTTCACCTGATCCAGAGAGAGTCGATCGCTGCGGGTTGGATCGCGGTAGCAGAAGGCGCAGGAAAGGTTGCACTCGTTGGTGAGCCCGAGGCCGAGCGAAATCGGGACATCCGGAGCCTTCGCGTTGGATGCGCTGCCCGAAACTTGGAGAGGGACGTTGGTCACGCACCGTCCTCCGCCACCGAACTTACGCAGCGTGCCAGCCAGTGTGTGTAGCGGGAGACTGCCGCATACTCTGGCCGGCTGCCCAGCTTGCGCTCCAGTTCAAAAATCCGTTCGTAGTCCGCGGTGCGAGAAATTTGTGGCGGCAGATAGTCCGCAAGGACGCGTACACCTCGCTCGGCAATCGCCGCGAGCGACGCCACTTTCAGAAAGGCTCGCAAGCTGTCTGGCGTAAATAGTCGCACCCTGCCTCCGTAAAGCGCTTCTTGTCCCCACTCGGCGGTGAGGCCATTTTTCGCTGCCGCCAAATCCCCCGCTTGGACAGCTGCCTTGAACACTTCGCCCGCCTGGTTACGCACAAGAATGGACAAGATCGCCGATGAATCCCGCAAGGCGTGAGCCGCAGCGCACAACACAGCACCCGGGTCGTTGCAATATTCCAGGATGTTGTGGCAAAGAATTACGTCGAACGATCGCGCGTGGAACAAGTTCGCCAATTGCGCAGCGTCGCCGTGTTGCGGTACGACCTTTTCCGTAACCCCTGCTTCGCGTGCCGCGCGCTTTGCGAGATCAAGCATCGCGGGAGAGGAATCCAGCAGCGTGACGTGAATGCCAAGTTGCGCCAGGCGAACCGCCGTCGCTCCCGTTCCGCCCCCGAGATCAAGTGCACACAATGGCGCTCTGGCCTGCTGGGGAAGAAAATCCTGCAGGTTGGCAAAGGCCAGGTCGGAGCGCAACCGGCCCTCAGGCGTCTCGAGATAGGCGGCATACTTGTTCGCGCCGCTCTCGAAGCGTTCAATGTCAGCCTTGGCAGTCATCGGCATGCGACCCACGGGCGAAGTCGATCCCCAATCCAACCGCTCGTAAGAACCGGTGCGTAAGTCAGAAGAATAAGCGTACTCAAGCGAGAGTAGAAAACCAAGCTGCACCTTGTTGTGAATCGCCGTCCCAAGCCGCCGCGCCGTAACTCCCGTGTGGTTTCGGTCCAAAAATTGATTGGCGTTATCTGTTGACAATCTTTTTACTTCGCACCGCGATTGCGCTGCGATAAGCTGCTCCCTGCGTTGCCGGTCTGTTTGCTGGAGGCGGTCCCATAAATGGTTCTAGGGGGTCGGAGCTTTAGCTCCGACATTTGCAGCCCCAAGAAATCGGGCTTTAGCCCCTGAGGACACTCTTTCTTCGTCCGAACTTCATTTATGAGATAAGTTCTATGGAGATTTCAATGAGACGTTTTCTAACCGATTCTTTGATTCTGGCCATGACCCTGCTCTTCGCTCTTTCACCGTCCCTATCTCAGAAAGTAGAAGAAGTCGCGAAGACGAACCTGAAGGTAGGGGATGCTGCCCCAGACTTTGCCCTCCTCAGCGATCAATGGAAACCGGTCAAACTTAGTGATTATCGCGGCAAGAAAAATGTCTTTCTTGCGGTCTACGTCC
>Ga0308309_10001294_pt1 | contig 14900 bp, 9 predicted proteins | sample HubBroMetageWFT5_FD_192491 | JGI IMG/M metagenome (GOLD analysis project Ga0308309, IMG submission 192491) | Warmed and freeze-thawed soil microbial communities from the Hubbard Brook experimental Forest, New Hampshire - Hubbard Brook CCASE Soil... | ecosystem: Environmental > Terrestrial > Soil...
GGAAGGGAGTTGGAGCGCTGCGTAAGTCCAGTTGTAGGCGCTGGACAAATAGCCAAACGTTACGGCAGAAATTCCAAAGGCCGCGTTCAGCGCATCTTTCGCGACAGAAAGATTCACTCGGTCGAAGTAGTTGACGAGAACTCCGAAACCGAGGAGACAGGCGATCGCCCATCTGCGACGGGGGATGCGGTCCGATTCGGAAAATGGCTGGTCAAGCGCAGGGAGCATGGAGATTTTGTCTCGCGAGCCGCCGCTCGCTTAACTTTAGCTGAGCAGTCGCGCTCTTTCGACGCAGAGTATCCCACAAGAAGCGAAAAACGGTGGGTTCCTTTCGCTCGTTGCGAGGACAGGGGGGGCTTGGCGCGAGTCCCTCCGTGTGCCTCCCCTCGATGGGTCTGAAATATGTTTGTGTACTTGCCCCGCTTCTACCGCTCGCAGTAGACTACGCCGTCTTATATTCAGGCTAGTTTGGCAAAGAAGGGCGAATCCTCGATCTCAACGGACAAATAAAATGAATCCACTAACAACTCGACGTGATTTTCTTCGCACCACGGCGGCCACCGGCGCCGGACTTCTGCTTTCGCATTCGGCCAGTGCCGCGAAGAATAAGACTGTCCTACTATTCACGAAATCGTCGGGATTTGAGCACGCCGCAATCAAAGTCACGAACGGCAATCCCAGCATTGCCGAAACTGCCATACGCGGATTCTCAGCTCAAAACAAATTCGATCTCACCGCTTCGAAAGACGGCCGCATCTTCGACTCCAAGGAATTTCACGAGTACGCCGCTGTGGTATTTTTCACGACCGGCGACCTCACGCAGGAAGGGAATGACAAAAATCCGCCTATGTCGCCGCAAGGCAAGCAGGCATTACTTGATGCCATTCAAAACGGCCTCGGGTTCGTCGGAATTCACGCCGCCACCGACACATTCCACACGCCACCCGACTCGAAGGATCTTTCGAATCGCTACGTCGCGCACGGCGAACAGTCTGATCCTTATCTTCGGATGCTCGGCGGCGAATTCATCATCCATGGTCAGGCTAAGGATCCCCGCCTGCAAACCGCGAACGTCATCATCAACGATCCCAAGTTTCCCGGGCTTGATGGAGTGCAGTCTCCTGTGAGCTTGATGGAAGAATGGTATTCGATGAAGGATTTTGCGCCGGACCTTCATGTGATATGCACGCTGGATACTTCTACGATGAATGGCAACGCCTATAAGCGTGCGCCATATCCCGTCGTGTGGGCGCGTATGCAGGGTCGAGGAAGAGTTTTCTACAATGCCATCGGCGATCGCCCCGAAAACTGGCAGAACCCGTTTCACCTAAACGTGCTCGCGGGCGGGATTCGGTGGGCGATCGGCGATACGAACGCTTCAGTTTCGCCCAACCTCAAGACTGCGGCTCCGGGCTACGCCGAGATCCCACCGCCGTATCCGCCGCCCGCAGCGAAATAACATCTCGGGTGGCAGAAGCGCTCAATCCTGGCCAGCCGCGCCAGCGACTGGCATCACCGTTCTGGGCACGATAGAGTGCTCCACTTGCGCGGATGACTCGATGTATCGCATCAAGTGCAGATTGATTGGCGTCACTTCGAAGGGAATCTTTTCGCGTGGCGACAGGGGCCGCATCTGCTGCGTCTTCAATAAGCTAACCCCATCGTTCCACGGATTTATCTTGATTCTCGAACCCATCGGCAGCGCCCCCATCTGTGTCAAGCTGCCAGGATCAAGAGCCGGCGCAGACTGCAGCAGTTGCGACGTGAAATAGACCTGGTTCCCTAGCCGCGCACTTATCAATTGCTTCAGCGCCGGTTTCTGGGATTGCAGTTGCGAGAGAAACAATCCCACGTTGCCCAGCTTGTCCGCGTATGGAGATTTTTTTAACAACTCCATGGCCTTCTCACTATTTTTCTGAGCTTCGTCCGGCTTGTCCACAAACGAGAGCTTTTTCAGAGCTTCGGTTGGCAACAATCGCAGCATATCGCTGAACCCATACTGATCTTGCGCTGGCTTTGGCATCATCGCGTCCGCGACTTCAAACGCAAGCAATGCCGCGAGCGTCTCTTCATTCGGCACTACGTCGATCAGCCCCCGGCTTAGCACTATGGTGTTCTGCATCGAGAACATCTCGAAATCACTCGTCATCAGCACACGGCAGTGCAATTCAACTCCCCTGTCAAGGCTATTGGTCACCACTATGTTGTTCACGATCGTATTCAGTACCTTCTCTACGTCTCCCTCCGGGGCCGCGAGACCGACCCGCTCCAGAACTTCCAAGACGTTCTTTTCCGATAGCTCTCTCCATCCTCGCTGTTGCTCGAGCGGAGACCGGTCATGCTGCTCCGATTCGTCTTTCACATTGTTCTGAGATTCAACGAGTAAACGCCCTAATTCCTCCTGGCGGTTTCGTGATGTGAGCCCGTAGCCCCACAGGTGCACGCGTGCCTTGAATCTCGGCCCCCCATTGGGCACAGGCTCAGCCATCTCTTGCGTGAAGATGTCGCTTGGAAGCCACAGCCCGGACCTGACGTTGGTGCGCCAGGAATCAAAAGGCAGATAGAATTCGTCTTCGAAATGCCGCACCGAGAAGTTCATTTGAGGCGCATAGCTGCCGTTCATTCGAACGATCGTGAAGTCCTGGTCTTCTACCCAAATGCGTCCCCGGAAGCGCGGGCCTTTCGCTTTTGGCGTGCGCTCAACATCAAACACATAGCAGCGTACCTCTCCCAGGAACTCACGGCCTCGAGATGTAAGCTTGTAGTGGTCTTTGTCGAATTCGGCGAGATCCAGGAAAGCCATTTGCAGGAATCCGGCCGGTTCAAAGGACCATAGAATCGAACCCTTGTGAGTTCTCTCAATCATCGAGTGAACCTTGATGGTCTTCCCGCGAAAATCTGCTATACCAAGAAAATAAAGATCGCTCTTCGGAACCGTACCCATCAAAGGGTCCGGTTTCTCTATTTGGATGTAGGTTTCGACGATGGGCGCGTAGCTCGCAATGATTTCCACTTGTTCTTTTTCCCGCTTGAACACGTGGTTCACGATTTCATTCGTACTTAGTGGCGTTTGCGGAGTCTCCGCGCCCATCACCGCGCGCGATGAACTTGACACATGTGGCGCCATTTCGTGCTCGCTACTGTTTATGTGTCCTGGTTCCGGGCTCTGTCCTCGAAGCCCTAGACTCACCGCCAACGTCCACGCTAGCAATACCAGTATGTGAGATCCAGTGCGCATGCTTGCCCCCTGCGAGCTTGAATTCACTCGCCGAGAATTTCGTCGCTCCCTGTTTCGACGAGATGCAAGCGATCTGCCAGTGATGAAGGAGTTTTCTATTCCAAGGTGCGTTCAATCTAATCTACGAAGAATCTAATGATTGCAGTGTTTAAATTCGGTACAACATCATTCGCTTCGCCCTGGGAGTCCCAATTGTCCTATTCCATTTTGGAAATCGAGGAGCTGGGCGTCCCAAACTGGGAAGCGGCTCCATTCTGCTTCCTTTAACTCACTTCAATCCCAAGCCCTTGTGCCTCATCGTCGCTGCCAGTAAAATGTCCCGGCTTCCAGTCGCGTTGCATCTTCTTTTCAGTGCGCATCTTTAGCGGGGTCATTCTGCATGGCGCAGCACTACGACGTTATCGTCATCGGCGGCGGCCACAACGGCCTTGTGAACGCTGCTTACCTTGCCAAAGCAGGGAAGAAGGTGCTCACCCTCGAACGCCGTCATGTTTTGGGTGGCGCCGCCGTCACCGAAGAAATCTTTCCGGGGTTCCTCTTCTCGGAGTGTTCTTACGTCGTTTCGCTGCTTCGTCCGGAGATTATTCGCGAGCTGGATCTTCCGCGACACGGCCTCGAAATCCTCCCGCTCGACGGCACGTTCACTCCGATGGCCAACGGCAACCACCTTTGGCGTATGAACGACCACGCCCGCACGCAGCGCGAAATTCGCCGCCATTCCCGCGTCGACGCCGAAGCCTACGATGAATTCTCGAAAATGATGACGCCGATGTGCCGCTTCGTGAAGCCGCTGCTCTCGATGATCCCGCCCGATCCCACTACTCTGAAGCCCGGCGATCTCAAGCAGCTTCACTTCCTCATGCAGCGTTTCCGCAGTCTTTCTTCCGACGAACGCTACACCCTCGTCCAGCTCATGACCATGAGCGCCGCCGATTTTCTCGACCAATGGTTTGAAACCGACGTTCTCAAAGCCACCATGTCCGCCTCGGGCATCATCGGCACTTTTCTCGGAATCCGTTCGCCGGGTACTGCTTACGTTTTGCTCCATCACTACATGGGCGAAATCGATGGCGCGTTTCGCTCTTGGGGTTTCAGTCGCGGCGGCACTGGAGCTATTTCAAACGCCATCGCCGACGCCGCCCGCGAAGCCGGGGTGGAAATCCGCACCCGGGCGGGCGTCGCGAAAATCCTCGTCAAAAACGGCCGGGCTTGTGGTGTCGCTCTGCAAAGCGGTGAAGAAATCTCGGCCAACGTCGTCTCTTCCAGCGTTGATCCTCATCTAACCTTCGAAAAATTTCTCGACGCAAGCGAACTCCCGTCCGATTTTCTCGAAAGCGTTCGCCGCTATAAGTTCCGCGGTTCCTCCGGCAAAGTAAATCTCGCTCTGGACGCGCTCCCTGATTTCAAGTGTTTGCCCGGCACTGGAGCGCATCTCCGCGGCGCGATTTCCATTTCTCCCAGCATCGAATACATGGAGCGCGCCTATGACGACGCGAAGTACGGCAGTTTTTCGCGCAAGCCATATATTGATATCGTCATTCCCAGCCTGACCGATCCTTCTGTCGCGCCGCCCGGCAAGCATGTTATGTCGTGCTTCGTTCAATACGCGCCTTACAAACTCGCCAAAGGCACGTGGGACGAACAGCGCGAAGCCTTCGGCGACGCCGTCGTCAATGCCATCGCCGAGCATGCCCCGAACATCAAAAAGATCATCGTTAGCCGCCAAATTCTTACACCGCTGGATCTCGAACGCGAGTTTGGCCTCACGCAAGGGAATATTTTTCAGGGCGAGCTCTCTCTCGAGCAGCTCTTTTTCCTCCGACCCGTGCCGGGCTGGGCTTACTACCGCACGCCCATCGACAACCTATACATGTGCGGCTCCGCCACTCATCCCGGCGGTGGCATCATGGGCGCACCCGGCCGCATCGCCAGCCAAGTGATCCTCAAAGATTGGAAAAAATCGAAAGCCGCGCGTTCGAGTGGGAGCAAAAACTGATCATGCCCATCGGACAGCGCGTAGCTCTTATCGGCGGCGGTCACAACGCTCTCATCACCGCGTTTTATCTGGCAAAGGGCGGATTCAAGCCGCTTGTTCTCGAACGCCGCGAGATGGTTGGCGGCGGCGCCATCACGGAAGAATTCCATCCCGGCTTCCACGCTTCCACACTTTCTCACACCGTAGGCCCGCTTCGAGCGGACATTGCCCGGGATCTCGACTTCCACAAACTCGATTGCGAAATTCTCCGCCCCGATCCGCGCGTCTTCGCTCCCACGCCCGATCGCAAGTCGCTTCTCTTCTATAATGACCACGCCAGAACTGCCGCCGAAATTGCCCGTTTCTCCGAAAAAGACGCCGCAAAGTACACACAATTCGCCGAAACGCTCGATCATCTTTTCACTGTTCTTGGTGAACTCGTTGCCGTCACGCCGCCTGCGATTGATTCACCATCGCCTGAGGATTTCTGGAATCTTTTCAAGGCCGGTCGCAGCGTCCGCAGCCTTGGCAAGCACGGCATTTTCGATCTACTTCGCTGGGGCCCGATGGCCGTCGCCGATTTCGTTTCTGAATTTTTCGAAACGGATTTGCTCCGCGCGGTCATCGCAGCGCGCGGCATCTTTGGTACCGCGCTCGGTCCCTGGTCCGCCGGCTCCACGGCCGTGCTTCTGCTGCGTGCCGCCGCGGATTCCCATCCCGTTGGCAGTGCCGCTTTCCCGCGCGGTGGGCTCGGCTCACTTACTCGCGCCCTTGCCGACGCTGCACGCAAAGCTGGCGTGGAAATCCGCACCAATTCCGAGGTTCAGCACATTCGCGCGAAAGATGGTGCAGTCACAGGCCTCATGCTCGCGGACGGCGAAGAAATCCCTGTCGAAGCCGTCGTGTCCGGCGTCGATCCCAAGCGCACTTTTTTCAAACTCCTCGATCCCACTCAGCTCGATCCCACTTTTGCACTTCGCATTCGCAATGTCCGCGCCATGGGCACAGTAGCCAAGGTTCATCTTGCTCTCGGCGGTCTCCCTGCTTTCTCCGCGCTCGACCCCACCGAAGGCTTTCTCAACTCGCTCTCCGGCCGCATCCACATCGGCCCTGAAATCGATTACCTCGAACGCGCCTTCGACGCCTCCAAATACGGCGAATTCTCTCCTTCGCCCTATCTCGATGTCACGATTCCCACGATTCTGGATCCTTCTCTTGCGCCAGATGGTAAGCACGTCCTCTCCGCCCACGTTCAATTCGCTCCATTCCATCTGAAGTCTGGAGACTGGGAGACGAGCCGCAGAGATCTCGGCGTCGCCGTCATCAAAACTCTCGCGGAGTACGCCCCCAATCTGCCCAGCCTCATCGAACAGACGCAAGTCATCACTCCGCTCGATCTCGAGACCGTTTACGGCTTCACCGGAGGCCACATTTTTCACGGCGAACTCGCACTCGACCAACTTTTCACCATGCGCCCCGTTCTCGATTGGGCTCGCTACAAAACCCCCATCCGTGGCCTTTATCTCTGCGGCTCCGGAACGCATCCTGGCAACGGCCTAACGGGCGCATCCGGCGCCAACGCCGCCCGGGAAATCATCCGCGACTTGCGCTAACTCTTTCTTTACGGGTGACGAAGAACGGATTACTCATCTCCGCCACACCTTGTAGCCAATTCAACCGTCGCAGTACAATTGCTGCTTGCCTATCGAGGAGGAAAACCGCCATGGCCACCGCCGAAGCGAAAATCCACGTTTCTGAGTTCACGAACGAACCGTTTATTGATTTCTCGAAGCCCGAAAACCGCAAGGCAATGGAAAACGCGCTGAAAAAAGTCGCCTCCGAATTTGGCCGCGAATATCCCATGTACATTGGCGGCCAAAAAGTGATCACCGCGGAGAAGCGTACTTCCACGAACCCTTCGCATCCGTCGCAGGTCATTGGTATTTTCCAGACCGCGACTCCGGAGATGGCCGCGCAGGCTGTCGAAGCCGCCAGCAAAGCCTTTGAGTCCTGGAAGCGTGTGCCCGCAGCTCAGCGTGTCGAATGCCTCTTCCGAGCCGCGAAGATTCTTCGCGAACGAAAATTTGAGATGAACGCATTGATTTGCTACGAAGCCGGCAAAACCTGGCCGGAAGCTGACGCGGATACCGCTGAGACCATCGACTTTCTCGAGTTCTATGGCCGCGAAATGCTGCGCCTTGCTGGCCCGCAACAAGTTGTGCCTATGAAGGGTGAGAAAAACTATCTCGTCTACATCCCGCTCGGCGTCGGCGTTGTGATTCCTCCGTGGAATTTTCCCGCGGCCATCGCTGCAGGCATGACTATGGCCTCGCTCGTCACCGGAAACACGGTAGTGCTGAAGCCTGCAGGCGACACGCCTACGGTCGCCGCGAAATTTGTCGAGATCGCTTACGAAGCTGGCATCCCAAAGGACGCGCTCAACTTTCTTACAGGTCCAGGAGCCGAAGTCGGCGATGTCCTGGTGAAGCACCCTAAAACGCGCTACATCGCATTCACCGGCTCAAAAGAAGTTGGTCTGCGCATCAGCGAGCTCGCCGGCAAAACCGTCCCCGGCCAAATCTGGATTAAGCGCACCGTCCTCGAGATGGGCGGCAAGGATTCGATCATCGTCGATGAAGAAGGTGACGTGGACGCCGCCGTCGAAGGGGTCGCACAAGCCGCCTTCGGTTATCAGGGACAGAAGTGTTCAGCGTGTTCGCGCGCCATCGTTTCTGAAAAAGTCTACGACACGTTTGTGGAAAAACTTGTTGCGCGCACTAAGAAAATCGCTGTTGGCCCCAGCGAGGATCCCAACAATTACATGGGGCCCGTCGTCAGCAAGTCCGCCATGAATACGATTCTGAACTACATTGAGGTGGGAAAGAAGGAAGGGAAGCTACTGCACGGCGGCGGCCGTGCCGCCGGTGATGGCTATTTTATCCAGCCAACAATCATCGCCGACGTCGATCCCCACGCGCGCATCTCGCAGGAAGAAATCTTCGGCCCCGTTCTGGCGGTCATCAAAGCGCGTGATTTCGATCAAGCCCTCGAAATCGCCAACAACACAGAGTTCGGCCTCACGGGCGGCGTCTACTCGAAAAATCCCGCCAAGCTCGAAAAAGCTCAGGAAGCCTTCCACGTAGGCAATCTTTATCTGAATCGCAAATGCACCGGCGCGATGGTCGGCGCTCATCCCTTCGGCGGCTTCAACATGTCTGGCACCGATTCCAAAGCGGGAGGCAGAGACTACTTGCTGCTTTTCTTGCAGGCAAAAACCGTCGCGGAAAAAATACAGAACTAGCAGACCTTGCGAAGAAGAGGTTTCAGGTAAGGTGACACCGGCGATTAAGACGATGAATCACTTGAAACTTTGTCTTTCGTCGCCCATTTCAGCGCGCGAAACACGGGATAGCTGAGGACCAGCACCGCGAGCGCCAGGACAGCCGGACTCGGTGGCCAAAATTTGCCCGATGCCACCGAGCCTTGCAAGTCCGTAGCAATTGAGGCGACCAAAAACACGACCGACGCTGTCAGCGCGATTCCCGTAGTCCACGGATAACCCCACGCGCGATACGGCCGCGCCATCTGCGGCTCGCGCTTGCGCAGCAGGAAGAGCGACGAGTACGACAGCGTGTAATTCGCAACGAAGAAAAACGAAAGCATATCGATAACGCGCTCGAAAGTTCCTGTCAGCAAGAAAAGCACTCCGGCAACGGTGCTGAGAAAAAGCGCGAGGACCGGAGTGCCGCCTTTGTTAACGCGCGAGGCGCGGCTAAAAAACAATCCGTCGCAACTCATCGCGTGCAATGTCCGCGTGCAAAAGATTTGATTTGCGTTGAGCGAACTTAATATGGAAACGATCATGATGGAACGGATCACCGGATCGCCGTACCTTCCGAAAATACGCCCGGCCGCCGCACCCAGCGCAAAGTCGTTTCCAGCGATTTCGTTCATGGGGAGCACATAAAGCACTGCCAGGTTCAGCAGCAGATAAATTCCCATAACAGAGAAAACGCTGCCAAAAATCGCGCGAGGAACGTCGCGGCCCGGATTGCGCACTTCGCCTCCGACATAAACAACGCCATCCCAGCCATCGATGGTGTAAACCACGGCTTGCAGGCTGAGAATGATTGCGATGATAAACGGCCACCCGGCGGGAATCGCCGGTAGCGGGGAAGCGCTGGCAGGAGCAGCGGCGCTGGCATGGCCGCCCAGCGCGAAACAGGCAGCAACGAGCACCAAAAAGCAGGCAGTCTTGATCGTCGAGGTAACAAGCTGCGTGCCGCTGCCCCAGCGGATTCCTCGCCATTGCAAAATAAAGAATACGCAGATAATGCCGACCGCAATCATCGGCTCATGCCCCGCGAGCACGGGGAAAAGATCGCGGCTGTACTCTGCAATGACTATAGAGACCGCAGCGGCAGTGCCGCACGTCGAGAGCCAGTCGCTCCATCCGACGATGAAGCCAGCATACTCGCCGATGGCGCGGCGCGAAAAATTGTACTGTCCTCCGCTGCGGGGAATCGATGCGCCAAGCTCCGCGAGCGAGGAGGCGCCGAAAAACGCGTACAATCCGCCGACAACCCAAACGCCAATGAAGAGCCAGGCGTTCGGCAGCATTTTCGCGATGTCGCCGGGCGTGCGCACAATGCCCGCACCGATGGAGTTGCCAATGGCTACGGCGATGCCGAACCACATACCGAGTACTTGCAACAGCTTTCCGTGGCCGCTCGCTGCGCCCGCGGATGTGGCGATCGTGCTGGTGGAAGACTCGGCCGATGTGTTAGACAATGTGGAGTCTCAGGAGTGTAGCGGAAACCTCGCCATCATAATGGCGGGACACCAAAATGCAAGCTGGAACTCAACGCGCTGCAATACCGGAGTGAGAGGCGATGGTTCCGATCGAGCCGCAGATGGATCGGAAAGGCAGGGAACTTGTCCGTCGACCGCGCGCCAACAATCAAAACGGAATTAGCCACGCGAATTGACGTGAGCGGTGACGCGCCGCCCGCGGATGTCTCGGTAGTCATCCCTTGTTTAAACGAAGCGAATTCCATTTCCTTTTGTGTGGAAAAGGCGCTGAAATCTTTTCAGGCTGCGGGCCTGCGCGGCGAAGTCGTCGTCGCGGACAACGGCTCGACGGACGGCTCCATCGAAATTGCAGAAAAGCTCGGCGCGCGCGTGGTTCGCGTGGAGCAGCGCGGCTACGGCGCCGCGCTGCGCGCAGGGATCGCCGCGTCGCGCGGCGCATTCATCATCATGGGCGACGCGGACGACAGCTACGACTTCAGCGAAGTGCCGCGATTCGTCGAGATGTGGCGTCAGGGCTACGACGTGGTCATGGGAAATCGCTTCCGCGGAGAAATTAAGCCTGGCGCGATGCCTTGGCACCATAGGTATGTCGGCAATCCTGCGCTCACCTCGGTCCTGAATCTTTTTTTCCACGCGGGCATCGGCGACAGCCATTGCGGCATGCGCGGTTTCACGCGTGCCGTTTACGACCGCATGGACTTGCGCAGCACGGGCATGGAATTCGCATCGGAATTTGTGATCAAGGCAGCGCAGCTCGGCGCGCGCATCACGGAAATTCCTATAACGCTATGGCCGGACAAGCGCGGCCGTCCACCGCACCTTCGCAGCTTCCGGGACGGCTGGCGGCACTTGCGCTTCATGCTGCTTTACGCTCCGAACTGGCTTTTTCTTTTGCCCGGCGCCTCGCTCGTAGTGCTCGGGCTTTTTATCGTGTTCTGGCTGCTGCCGGGGCCGCGCAGTATTTCGCCGCATGTTGTTTTGGACATTCACACCATGATCTTCGGCGTGATCTTCACCCTTCTCGGCGTCCAAATTCTTTCGATCGGATCGTTCGCGAAGGTTTTCAGTTATGCGGAGCGGTTTGATCGCAACACCGTTTCGCTGAAGCGCGTGCTTAAACGCGTCACGCTCGAAACGGGTCTGCTGCTGGGCAGCGCGCTCTTTCTTGCGGGTTTTGCCGGATGCGCGTGGGTGACGTGGCACTGGGCCGCCAGCGGCTTTGGTCCGCTTGCCGAAGTTCGTCAGGTTCTTTTTTGGTCCATGTGGCTGTTCATCGGCGTTCAGGTTATTTTCGCTTCCTTTTTTCTGAGCATGCTCGGCATCAGCCGCGGCACGTACATCGGCGACTACGACCTAAAATAAATGCCTTATACCCGGATCGACCATTTCATTGCCAAGATGCGTTTTCGAGCGGCCTATCCGCATATTCGTCCCGGTTCGCGCGTTTGCGATCTCGGTTGCGGTTTAGAAACTGCATTTCTGGACTACGCCAGCGACCGCATCGCCATGGGAGTCGGCCTCGACGATCAGGTTGCGGATGGCCTACAAGGCCGCTGGCAGCGCGTGCGCGCGGATCTGCGTTCACCGTTACCTTTTCCCGACGGCCACTTCGATCACGTCGTGATGCTTGCGGTTCTCGAGCATCTCACTGAACCCGAAAAGGTGCTGAGTGAGGCTTTCCGCGTTATTACGCCGGGGGGCTCGCTGATTCTAACGTGGCCATCGGCGATGGTCGATCCGATTCTGCGCGTGCTGCACGGTCTTCACCTCGTGAGCGACGAAATGGAAAGCGACGAGCATCAAAAACGTATTCCCGTCAAAACGCTACAGCAAATGCTTCAACGCATCGGCTTTCAGAAATTTATTCATCGCCGCTTCGAATTCGGCGTAAACAATCTGATGGTGGCTTTTCGCTGAGTTGTGCCGCGCCGTCAACGCCTAGGCGCCAATCACCTAGTCAGGCGGCGTGTAGGGCTTGATTTCCGTGTTGTCGATATCGGGTTCGACTAGCCAGATTTGACGGTTTTTGAAGTAGGCAAAGAGTTTTGCATTTTGGTCTTCATCGAGCTCGCGCGCCCAGATGATTTTTGCGCCGTCGATGTCGGCGCCGTTGTAGACCCATTCGTCGTGGATGTTGTGATCGTCGGAATAGCGCACCATGATGAGGTGCTTTCCGGGGCTGCTCAGAAGCTGCTTTGTGACGGCGACGCGGCTCGGGTCGCCCGTGCAGGTCCACCAGAGCGGATCGCAAGCTCGGCGCGCAACATTGACGCATGTGCTTACCACGAGGAGCACGACGAGTGTTCGAGACAACGCCGCGCCCACCGGGCGCCCCTTCCATTTCATTGTGCGCAGATGGCGGACGGACTGCGCCAGCAGCGCGTAGATGATGCAGGTCAGCGGCGCTGCGTAGTGCGGCGCCGACCAGATCACCGCAAACACCCCTGCGAGGCACAGAAAAAATGTGGCAATCAGCAACCGTATTCTGCGGTCGCGAAAAGCAAACGGCAGGGCGGGCAGCAGGAATAGAGTGCCCGGCCAGAAGAACTCAACGCCCATTCTCGCCAGTTTTTCTGCCGTTACATCTCGCACATCCTTCCATGTGGTTTGGTAGTCTTCGCGCTCCCAGCCGTTATAGAAATCCTCAAACTGCTGGTTGTTGTATTTAAGTTCGGGTTTGAGATGCTCCCACAGAAAGAGCGGTGTCGAATGATAAGTGCGCGTGTTCAAAACGTGCGGGAAGAGCAGGGCATTGCCCGTTAGCCGCCAGTTGTAATACGCGATGAATGCAAGAGCGAAAATAAGGACGGCAGATAGCGGCAGCAAGACAATTCGAATGCGAGCCCTGGCTGCGTGGCGCGATTTTATTTTTCCTGCCAGCCACGCAAGGAGCCACACTCCCGCTGGTACGCAGAAGAGAAGTCCTTCATAAGGCCGGCTATTCGCAAGGATGGCGATGCCCAGCCCAAGGAGCAGAGCGCTGCCCACACTCGCGCGCCGTGCGATGCGCGCCAGCGCTCCCAGAACGAGCGCTCCGCCGGCACCCGCCACGGCTCCGCCCCAATAGCTGTTCATCCAATAACTGGCCATACCCAAATTGAGAGCCGCAAACACGCCGCCCAATAAAGCCCATCGCGCCGGCAACCACGCTTGCAGCATCCACAAAATTGCGGCGCACATTGCGGCGCCGCTGAGCAGCACGCCGATCCACGGATTGCCGAGTAACTGTCCGATGGCCATCACGAGGCCCTGCGCGGGCGGATACATCGAGGAATAGGTAGGAATCCAATTCACGTGAAAGGTTTCGAAGCTCATCCACATCGGGTGAGTGGGATTGGCCAGACGGCCGTGCGCAAACGTGTCCGCCATCAGCAAGTAGCTAAATTCGTCGTGAATCCCGGGGATCGGCACGGGCAATAGTGGCAAGACGGCGATGCGGACGGCTACGACTCCGAGAAACATCAAGCAAACAGCCAGACTCTTGCGTTTTGCAAAACGAGAGAGAGAATGTTCCAGCTGATGAAAGAAGGTCTCGCCAATGGCTGGTTTCCAGAGAGCCAGAAGGCCGAGAGCAACTGTGAGCAGCAGCCCAATTTCGGCCCAGGGCCAGAAGTGGGTATCCGATTGGCTTCCGAGTGGATTCATCTCGCGAGAGGGATTCTAACGTGAATTGCTCGTGGAATGCGCGCGCGAGGAAGCGCACCACAATTGACGTGCAGAGACTTAAGAGTATTAGTGCGTGATCAACGCTCGATTTCCATCTCGATGTTTTCGGCAGGCGTTTCGGGTTTTTTGCCGCTTGCTGGTCCTTCCTTGAAGTCCGCAAGTTCCAGCCGCAGGTTGCCTGCGTTGGAAGAAAAAGCAAGGCCCGTCTCCATGCTAACCGTACCACTGCGAATGAGCTTCTCGATTTCTCCGTCGAAATGCTGCATGCCTTCGGTGTCGCCGTCGCGCATGGCATCGAGCAGGGACTTGCCTTCGGTTTCGCCCTTCTCAACATATTCGCGGGTGCGCATCGTGGAGGTGAGAATCTCGATCACAGCGACCCTGCCCTTGCCGTCTTTGCGTGGCAAGAGTCGCTGGGAAATGATGTAGCGGAAAGCTTTGGAGAGCCGGTTGCGTATCCCTTGCTGATCGCTCATGGGAAACGCGCCGACAATGCGCTCGACGGTTTTCGCGGCGTCAATGGTGTGCAGCGTGGAAAGGACCAGGTGCCCGGTCTCCGATGCTTCCAGGGCAATCTCAATCGTCTCGCGGTCGCGCATCTCTCCGACGAGAATCACTTTGGGAGCCTGGCGGAGCGCGGCTCGAAGAGCGAGGGCGAAAGTTGGCGTGTCGCTGTGAAGCTCACGCTGGTGAATCGTTGCCTTCTTGTGTTTGTGAAGAAACTCGATGGGATCTTCAATCGTCAGGATGTGAAACGCCTTTTCCGTGTTCATCATGTCGATGACGGCGGCCAGCGTCGACGACTTCCCCGAACCCGTCGGTCCCGTTACGAGGACGATCCCGTTTCTTAGCTGCACCACGTCGAGCAACTTTGCCGGCAGATTGAGTTCTTCAAAGCCTGGAATACGGTCCGGTATCACGCGCATAACCACAGCGCAGCTTCCGCGCTGGCGGAAAATGTTCACACGGAATCTGCCGACACCTGCGACGCCGTAGGAAAGATCCGCCGAACCCTCCTGTTCTAACTTCCGGATGGGGTGCTCGTTTTTGCCCATCAAGTCTCGCGCGATATTGTCCGTATCTTGCGCGCTGAGGCATTCGAGCCCTTTGAACTTCAGCTCGACGAGTTGCCCGCTGACTTCAATTTGCGGTGCGCGGCCCGGCGAAAAAATCAGATCGCTTACATGGCCGTGAGCTTTGAGCATCGCG
>Ga0308309_10001295_pt1 | contig 14894 bp, 16 predicted proteins | sample HubBroMetageWFT5_FD_192491 | JGI IMG/M metagenome (GOLD analysis project Ga0308309, IMG submission 192491) | Warmed and freeze-thawed soil microbial communities from the Hubbard Brook experimental Forest, New Hampshire - Hubbard Brook CCASE Soil... | ecosystem: Environmental > Terrestrial >...
AGACCTCAGCCAGCGGGAGCTGAGGGGCCATCATCAGCTTCTAGGGCTGAGGCCCTCGGTGAATCTCAACTTTGCGGGCTGAGTACGAGCCAGTGAGTCCGCTGCTTGGAAAGTAGGAGCCGCTGAAATCTGGATTGAAGGTTCGCGAAGGTTGCCTGCCCCAACAACACGAGTGGCGGAGCCTCCTCATCGGTCGGCGATCGCCCGTCGACGAATGATCTCCTCCTACCAATACGCTTGGTATGTTGACTAACGAGGGAGTCGAGTCACATGTTGAACCAGCGGAACTATTGGGTCTATAGCATCGGCTGTTTCCTGGTCTGGGGCATCCTTCTTGCACTCGCCGCCGCCAAGGCGAAGAACGGAACATTCCACAACATTCTCCTGGTGTTCGCTGGCTGGACCCTCTGCTGGGTGTCGGCGACGATCGCCAGATTCGTGTATCCACCACCCAAGCGATGGCTACACCGGAGCGAATCGCCGATGCAGTAGATCCACTCCGAATGCCGCCGAGCATCCAGACAACGGCCGGGCCGTAAGGAAACAGGGGAGATCAACAGATGTCGGCAACGCTGAAGTTGACGCATAAGGCAATCGGAGCGGAGGTACGTCGTGGCTCGTACGACGTCGTGCTCGACGGTGAGCAGGTCGGGTCGGTCGAAATGAACGACACGATCGAGATACCGGTCGAGCCTGGGGGTCATGCCCTGCAGGTCCGCAATGGCCGAACGTCGAGCAGTACTGAAACCTTCGACGCCGCCGAGGGCGAGATCGTCGCCTTCCGGTGCACCGGAAAGAGGTTCTTGCCGATCTTTCTGGCATCCTTCATCGTTCCCAGGCTGGCACTGAAGCTCGTTCGCGATTGAGTCGGCGTCGCCGTCGTGGCGGTCACCAGCACGTCATGATCATCGCCTGGCTCGCCTGGAGTGGGCATGCCAACTAACACCGGGACGGAGGCACGGTCCAGTCCTCCCACATGTATCGCTGTCTTCTCGGCGAGTCCGTCAGCGGCTGCCCAGCAGTTGACGGATCCAATCGCTGGACGCAGCAGCTGCGACCGTCTTGCCGTTCGCATCGACGTCGGCCGGACTCGCGCCATGTTCAAGGAGCAAGGCGATGATCCGGCGCTGCTCGGTCTTTGCGGCGTCCGAGCCAGAATTGCTCTTGCCCGTGTTCTGGACGGCCAGGTGCAAGGGGGTGGAACCGCTCTTGTTCATCAGCCGCGGATCTGCACCATGGGCAATGAGGGCGCTGACCGCGCCGGAACAACGGCTCCGAACGGCTCGGTGCAGCGGTGCGACGCCGCTGTTGTCCATGGCATCGGGAGGGGCACCCGCTCCGATGAGGAAGGCGACTATTTCACGCTGTGCATTTCGGCTCTGGAAGCCCGCACCAGGAGTCCCGTCTGCGGCGTAGTGCAGCGGTTGGGCTCCCCTCCGATTACGAGCCCGGGGGTCCGCGCCTCGCGCTACGAGAGACGCGGCGAGTTCTGGTTGATGCGCGGCGGCAGCAATGTGCAGTGCTGTGTCACCTGCATACACGTAGTGATGAATCGCAATGAGGAAGTACGTGCCGGGGTCTTGGCGACTCGCTCCGATACGGATTGACTTGGCTGCGAGATCGGGCGCTGCGTCGAGACGTCGCATCGTCTCTGGGTGATCTTGCGAAGCGATCGCACCGAAAAGGGCGAGTAGCACAGCGTCGTCGGACCCGTCGAGCTGCCGACCTGTTTTGCTCATCCGCATATCCTGTCTGATGTCGCTGGAGAAGGCAGGACGGAAATCATCGAGTCGTAACCAGTCCCGACGTCGGTTGGCGGCTGTTCTGTCCGCCCAGGTGAGCCATCCGTGGCCAGCGCACAAAGCGCGGGTGTTTGCGGAGCCTCCGTGCGCTCGGTTGAGTACGCAACCCGTCTAGGGTGCCGGCGGCGTACGAACAAGTTCGCTGGCCCGATTCGCCAGCTCGACGAGCGCAGCGACCACCTCGGTGACCACTCCGTCGTGGCGGGCAACGGGGTCCTCGCCGAACTCCCCGATTCCACGCAGGCCCGGAGGCAGTTCAACCTGGATCCCTCGTGCCGAGGGCAGATTGACGGGATTGTCGGGATGAAATCCGAGCCGCACGCGCCCGTCGGCCACGTGATAGTCCGCGAAGCGGTTATGCAAAAGCTGGCGAGCTGCGCTAAGCAGGTCAACATTGAGCCCACCCAGGATGATTCCCCTCAGTGGTCCGCTCTGGTTACCCCGAACAGCCGGCCCGTACGGCTCGATCACCAGGCCGCGATCTGGATCGATCCACAGGGCAAATCCATCGCGCCCGTATCCGTGCACCGAAATGGAGATGTCCACGTGTCGCAAGAATGCTCGGAATAGCGCCGAGTGTTCGGGCTTGTGCCGCCGCGACGTGAGATGCACCCGGAGTTCCGCTGGCTGGACGACGGTGTAGTAGGACGCGCCCGCTTGCTCAGCCGCCCGGCTGGCGATCTGGTCGGTGCCCCGGTCCTGCGATCCGCCGTGCAGTGCCATGAAGCCAACGTTGGAGCGCAGGACGCACTCCTCCCTGACCCCAGGGAGAGTCAGGAGTTCTGCGAGATCCATCTCCTCAGGTTGCCACGCAGCCCACCAATCGTGGCGGGTCACCATTGATGGGCGGCAATATCTGCATGGCGAGAGCGGAAATGTCATCCGGTCCAGCTGAGGACGGACAAGTTGACGCTCGTTGGAAGGGATCACCCTCAATCGGGCAGGCCTCGTCTGACCTGGGTTGGGTCGCAAGACTTCGCGGTTCAGCCTGCGGATTTCGTTCGCGCGGACAGGGTGACGAAGTCTCTCGCCCAAGCCGGGTCGAAGAGAGTCGCCGGCCCCTGCACGGTGTCAGCGACCAGTCGGGTGCCGTTGTCCGGGCCGGCAAGCCCGCCCGGATCGATCGGGTTGTAGGTGACCAGGAAGGTCCAGTACGGGTTGATGTCGAGTTCCATGGCGCGCACAACACCGGCGTGGACGAGAAGCTGGGCCAGCTGGAGGGGTGTGAGCGATGGCCCCGTCGCATACACGAGCGCGCCGTCGACGGTGACCCCGACCCCGGATCGCCATTGCTGCTCAACGCTGGGTACCGAGTGCACGCAGGATGTCGCACCGCAGGTGTTTCCCCAGGACTGCCAGTCGGCGCTCGCCGCCTGCGCCGTCGGTTGGCCCCCTTCGACGAGTGGCATCAGGTTCTGGCGGACGCCTATGACGTCCGAGGTCATCGACACGTCACTGCCCCAGGCACCGACGTTAACGGTCCCGTTCGAATAGATGACCAGCGACGCTGCCCCGGTGACCAATGGGACTACGACCCGTCCCTCGGTGAAGTAGCCGCCACCGGCGGTGTCCATGAGGAAGCCGCCGTTGAATGCTGCCACCAGCGACGATGCTTGCGTCGGCTCGACTGGCGCCGTGTAGAGGTACGGCCCACCTCCCGGACTCTTCGAGCCGGAGTAGAGCAGTGCGGACAGCAGATGGGTGTCCATCCATGCGATCCCAGCTGGCACTGAGCCTCCCGGCGGAAGCAAGGTTGTCTCGTAGACCGCGGGGACTCCACCGACAGAACGTCCGACAGGATGCCAGCGGCCCTCGCCGGGGGTGGTGAGTGCAGTGAATGGCGCCAGTGCAGTTGGCACGGGCAGCGGCAATCCGAGGCCTCCTGCTTCTCGGCCTCCGGTGCCCGAAGGCACTTTCATCGTCGACGGCTCTGGGGCCGTGGTGCCCGGATGGGCGCGCGTCTGTGTGGTCGAGTTGCCCGCACCCAAGCTTGACCCGCCCGAGCTGCAGGACGCGAGGGCTACGGCCAGGACTACGAGCACTGACTTACCCGTGCGGCTTGGCCAGCCGGAGCAAACGGGGGTTGCGGCCATGAGCCCAGGTTAGGGAGAGCGACCTCATGGGGACAGGGACCGGCCCTCGGTCAAGAGATCTCAGCAGGTCCAGCTGAGATCCATTTCGGGTTTTCGTCGGCGAGTCGATGACCGTGAGTTTGTGCGTCATCCTTTGAGGTGTCGAGTCTGAAGTTCAGCGACAGGCCCGAGGACATTCGGCTCGTGGGTTCGCAGGAGAGGCCTGTCCCCCCACGACATTTGCTGGGATACCCAGTAGAACTGAGATTTCCGCCAGCCGCTAGGGGGAGGCGTACAGATTCAGGTCGTCGCCACCTGAGTGAGGTTGCTGCTCGTCTGCACGACAAGCGGTCCATCGGGGTCTGTACGGAAGTAGACAACACCGGCGACGATGAGCGTCCAGACGCCGATAGCTGGCAGGGCAAAGAAGTCGCCGATCGGGACCACACCGAGGATGCCGAGGATGAGGCTCACCCATCCCAACCATCTCGGCAGAACGGCGCTTCTCAGCATGGCGATGCCGGCCGATATCGCCATCACGCCAAATGCCATCGAGGCCAGGATCGCCGGCATGTCGTTTTGGAGATAGTTCAGCGTCTGCGCGCTGGACAGGGTCAGATGGTCAGGAGAGTCGCCCAGGGCGGCCAGAGCCCCACCGGCGACACCGCCCGTCGCCGCGAACAGGATGCCTCCGGCAAAGCTGATCGTGCCCCAGCGATGATCGACGTCTCGGCGCTGAAGCCAGCTGCGCAGATAACTGAACCAGATGAGACCAAACACGACAGCCGGAGGGATTAGGACCGCCGATATGCTGACTTGATTTTTGTGAGTCCGGTAGTAGTGGAGGATCGAGATTGGCGAGGCGTCGGAGGCTGGCGGGTTTGTGACGAAAACACTGGCAACCACGAATGCGACGAATAGGACTGCGAATAGAGGTGCAATCTTCGACCAACGGCCGGGTGCCTGCGAGGGACTATCCATTGCTGCCGCCATCTGGACTCCTTAGGTTCTCGGGTGCCGCCAAGTCCAGCGACTACGTCCACCCAGTCCGCTATTGTGTCGCTGGTCGTGTCACAACCCTAGAGGCTCCTCTCCGCTCGTGCATGGTTTTATGCCGGAAGTCGGAAGCTGCTGCTGTCCGTCCAGATCACGGTGGTCGCTGGCCGCCGATCCAAACGCCCAAGCAGCCCTTGGCGCCCCTACCGCTGAGTGCTTGGGACAGGCCGAGCCAGTAGGGAAGAATCAGGAATGTGAGCGTCGAGCGGTGCGGAGAGTGCGGCTTCGACTCTGATGACTGGACCGATGCCAGTGCGATCGCAGCAATCCAGCGCCTACCGGTGCAATGGACTACGGCGGTCGCTGGACTGACTCCTAGTGATCAGCGTCGGAGACCCATCCACAAGATGTGGTCCATCGCGGAGTACGCAGATCACGTCCGGGAAGTGCTCTTCGGGATGCGGGTTCTCCTCGATACCGCCATCTCTCAGCCCGGAACCGACCTCGGAGAGTCGCCGCCGCCGCGGTTCGCTTCTCAACCTCGCCAGATTGATGTTGAAGCGGTTCTCGATGGCATTGAGGATGAGGCTCGCTCATTGGGCCAGCAGTTATCCGGACTCTCTGTTAACGAATGGATCCTCACCGTGAGATTCGACGAATCCTCCGTCGATGCGCATTGGATCGCCCGTCACATCGTGCACGATTCGACACATCACCTTCTCGACATTGACCGACTGCGCTCAGCACTCTGACGATTACTGTGCCCACCCCGAATACCGGGTAGGGGGACACCAAAGTTAAGGATTCCGCTCCCATTGCGTGATGTCGCGAGTGCTTCAGCGCGGTGCGGCGTTCAGATGTCGGACCTGAGGGCAGATCTCAGCCGTCAGCGGCAGCGGAGGGCCACCGACTGGGCGACGGGGCTCGGATACGGTCTGAATGACCTCGTCGGGCGCGGCGACTGCCTTGGGGAGATACTTGCGGCGGGATGGACTTGAGCGCTTTGGTGTCCATCTCCTCCCACTGCGTGTAGGGGATGAACTCGGCGAACGCAGGGACGACCTTCTCATCCTCGATGTCGAGGTGGGGGAAGAACTCGTCGCGCACCGCGACGAAGGAGCCGTGCATGGCCTGCAGTCTGTCTTCGTCGAACGCGGCGACGGCGGAACCGGCGGACTGCGAGCGACTACTTCGATAGCCAAGGAGCACGTTTAAGCGAAAGGCGAGATCCCAATCCTCTGAGTGAGGGTTCAGGCTGCTTTACTGGTCTTGCCAGTTACTTTCCCGACGTAAGTCCCCACCAATTCTCCATCAACTAGGACCTGGCAGGTTTGACTTCTGAACCCACCAACGACGCCCTTTCTGGTCAATTCAATGATGACGTCGTGGGTTTCACCAGTGCCTACAGAGAACTCGTACCGTCGAGTCCTGTGAAATGAGAATAAGCGCCATTCCTGCGCGACACTCTTTCCGTCAACTTCAATCCGTAACTGGCCAAACACCTGGTCGAATCGTGTATGCAACTGATGGGTTTCTTTGTCGCCTACCTCGATGGTGAATTCCACTTCGCCTCCTAGATCCCAATTTCGGTCGCTATCGCCCATCGGCTGAATCGCACCACGACTTGAGCCGCAACGAAGGTCGCTCGGCCCCGATTTGTCCTAGAACACCGGGGTCAGTGAGCCGCTCCGGCACAGCATGGGCTAGGGCATTTGCAGCGGCTGGTCAATCGTCGGACGAGCCCACTGGTCGTCGAGCACTGATCCACGTCCGAACTCTCAGCTCCTCATCGACCGGGTACTGATGCCCAAGAGACTCTGCTGTCTCCTTGGCCACCTTCGAAAACAGTTCAAACGTAGCGAGGAGAGCGTCCCAGGCTCCTTCAACGTCATAGGTTGGCCACGTTTCACGGAGGGCTGCCACCCACCTCGGGTCCGCCCACTCCTGAACCCGCCGTCCGCCATACCAGGTGTCGCCAAGTTCGGGGTTAGTAGCGATGGCATGCCATTCCATCATCGTGAGAAGGCACTGCTTCACCTGCTGGTCAACGGTCCCTAGCGCCATCCACAGCTCATGACGGACGAGCTGTTTCGATTCCCACAAGATCAACCCGAACAAGCTGTGCACATTGTTGAGGTAAACCTCTTGCGTCGGGGCCTTGGGAGCCACGTCCGCTACGGAGGCCACCATGCGCTTGGCCAGACCGTGCTCATCGAACAGCACTTTCGTCCCTCGGCCTGTGATGGCAAGCCATGCATCAAGCTGCAAAGACAGCGAAACCGGCAGTTGACGACGAAGAGCAGAGAGTTGGGTGAGGCCTAAGACAGCCATTCCGAGAAGAAGAGCTTGGACGCTGGATACGAGAGCGATATCAACGACCAGCGGTCCGCCGTAAATCGCCTGGCGGACTGTCTGACCGCCGACGGGCGACTGATAGGCCCATGAGAACAAGGGTGGCGGGTCAATCGAATCCAGCCATTCCAGTGAGGAAAGACGTCGGCGCTGGCTGGTAATGACCATTAGGTCAAGATCGGAAAGCGGATCGACCGCACCGTCATGTGCCGCTGATCCCAGGAGGATCACGCCCTGAACCGAACGCTCGGCTCGGCACCATGCGACAAAGTGATCGAGGTAGTGGCCCGCCTGCTCGGGTGAAATCGAGGTGTTAGCCACCAACCTTGGATTGTAGGTCGCCAACCGACTCTGCGCTTGGGGCATTTGCCTGCCCACCAACAGCGGGAGCGGGCCAACTGCAGCCGGCTCGGGCGCGCGTTGTGGGGCGACCCAGTGAGACCCGAGATTCCGAATCGGTACGCGCTCGGTAATTTGGCAGTCCCGGATTTCTCGGATCTCGGCGGACGATCTCTACACTCGATAGCGCCGCCGGCCCCCCCTGATGTATTGACCGTGGGTTCTTCTCTCCGCGAGACAATCGGCCGGGGGCCTCTACGACCGTACGTTGTTGAGGCTAACGGCCTGCGGGTTCCACAGTTGGAAGGCGGTACCTCCCCAAAAGAACGGGAGGAAGCGGCAGGTAGATCCGCATCGTCAATGTGAACGCGCTGGTTGGAGTGGGCAACCAATTGGAAGTATGAGCTGAGGGGAGAGTCGCTTGAAGGTACAGATCGAGCGAGCCATCTGGGTTGGTTTGCAGTCCCGGAGTATGGCTACCGATCGAATAGCGGTCCTCTGCATTGGCCACTAGGAACTTGTCCGGACCGTAAGCAGTCAATGACCAGAAGGCCTGGGCGGGAGGAGACGAGCCAGCAGGGAATCGCAGGATGTAACTACGACTGCCCGAGTACGGATCGCCATGACTGTCGCGACTGGAATTGATGTAAACCGCCTCTTGAGGAATGTTGGCACCCCAGCCCGTCTGAGCGACCTCGGCTCGAACCAGAAAGTTCGAGCTATAACGGCCAATGTCGAGGCGCTCGACCCAGCCGTTGACGCCGTGGGAAGTTGAAGCCACTGCCCGTTGTACCTGCGTCGCCCCCTCTGATACGCCCTGGGCCAGTCCCGCACGGCGGGTGCTCGTGCTGTTTGCGGCGGGGTGGCGCCCCGGCCCCACCCCGAGTGACGCGAACCGGTCAAGCTCGGACCGGTCGGCATTACTGGTCGGAGGATTGACGGCCAGGTCATCGCCCAACTCGTCGAAAAAGGCCGCGCCGGCCTGGGCGACGTTCTGAGGGGTTCCGCGACCTGCTCCGAGGCCCAGTTGATTGGCCGGCAAGGTGGCCGTCGATGCCGTCCCGTTGGGTCGAGATTGGCTCTGTCCAAGCGATGGGGCACCGTTAAGGGGTGCCAATCGGACCTGTGTCATCATGGCCCGAGTCGCCGGTAGGTCTGCTACGCCCGAGACAAGGAATCGACCGAGGAGGAACACCACGGGAGTCGACGATCGGATCACCGAGTCACCCGCCGGGACCTGTCCGTTCCATCCTGGGGCCGCAACCACCCACGACCCGGCCCGTCCGGCGGTGGCCCGAGTACCGACGTAGGCAAACGACTGAGTAAACATGTCGAGGAATTGGTAGACGTAATACCGATTGTGGATTGCGGGCACGGTCAGCATTTCCGGCCCGCTCCGGAGGTCGAGTACGGCCACGCTGTAGAGCGTGTCAACATTGGGAGAAACAACGATCTGGGGTCCAGGTCCCGTCAAATTGGTCTGGCTTACCAGGTGGTTCGTCCCGATGGCCTTCGAGAATGTCTGTGCTGTCCGCATTGACACCACAAGGGGCAATCCCCACACGAACGCCTGAGCAGCGAGCGTGACCGGTGGTTTCGGTTTCGCCGTCGAGCCCGTGCCCGGGCTGGAGCACCCAGCTCCACAGACAGATGCCACGATGACGGCAACGGCAATACCCGAGAGCCGCGAGGACAATGGAAATCCGCACCCCCCTCCCTCACTCATCGCTCGAGCGTAGCCAGGTCAATATCGCCGTTGGCGTCAGAGTGACTTGGCAGTAAGTCATTGACTGATCTTGCGCCATCGCTTTGACTTGCGCGACTCGAAAACGAGCACACTCCAGTTCCGGACTGATGGCGACTCACCTAGACGTCTCAGCCAATCGCGACGAGCAATTCAGGCATGTCGGGCTCACTGTCGGTACAAAGTGGGGACTGTCCCATTACGCGCAGGAGCGTTTCGAGGCCGTCGAGCAACTTCTACGATGAAGAGGCGAGGAGCGACCGTTACCGCCCAGGAGACCGATGACGGATTCGAAGAGCCCGATGCCGGGACCCGAGGACCGAGCGACAGCAGCTCAACCATCTCATTGACAGACTGCGCCTGTTTGCCACCCAGGCCCAGGAGATAGTTGTAGGAAATCCCTCTCCTGATTTGTTTGTCGGTAGTTCGCTACAAACGGCCATTGGTCAAGATCTCAGCGGTCCAGCTGAGGGCTACTGGGGGAGAAGCCTCCGCTGAGGTCAACCTGCCTATGAAGGATCAGACAGACCGCCAAAGGCACCTCGTCGCGGTCCGGAGATCAACGGGGCGACTTACCCGTTCTTCATAGCTTCCGCTCGTTGCACCTTGACGCCAGCAAAGTCGGGCTTCTGGCGCCACCGCTCCAGGTATCCGATGTAATCCAGAAGACTTCCGGAGTAGGTGAGGTTCCGGGCCGCCCGGGCGTCTATCGCCTGCTGCTCGCTGTTGTAGAAGCTGGGCGTGCAGCTCTGGAAATAGCGGGCGCCGCCGGCGCCGACGCGATGGAGCTCTGCGAGCCACTCCTCCTCAGCGGCCTCCTCCGGCTCGATGACGGCGATCCCCTGCTCGACGCATGCCTCCACGATGTGCGCCACGTGCTTGGCCGATTCCGAGAGCAGGTGCGAAAAGTTCGTGCCGAACCCACCCTGTACGAGGCTGATCAAGAGGAGGTTGGGGAACCCGCTGGCCAGCACCCCGTGCAGGGTGTGGGCGCCCTTGGCCCACCGCTCCGAGAGCGTGACGCCGCGGCGACCTTTGGGGTCGAAGCCGAGCCGCTGATGCAGATCTGTCGTGACCTCGAAGCCGGATGCATAGATGAGCAGATCAACCGGGTACTCCACACCGTTCACCACCGGGCCGTGCGCGGTGAGTTCGTCGACGCCACGGCCATCGGTGTCCACCAGATGCACGTTGGGCAGGTTGAACGCCGGCAGGTAGTCGTCATGGAAGCAGACCCGTTTGCAGTGCTTGCCCCAGTACGGCTTGAGCTTCTCGGCCGTCCCGGGGTCCTGGACGATCTCGTCGATGCGTTGCCGGATCGCCGCCATGGTCTCGAAGTCGGAGCGCTCGAGCGCCTCGACCTCCTCCGCCGAGTCGGGGGCCCTCCGAGTGTCGACCCACATCACCTCGGTCCAGCCGTCATCAACCAGGTCCACCTCGGGCTGGGCGCCGGTTACCGCCTGGGTGAAGTTGACGATCCGCTCTCTTTGCCAGCCGGGTTCGAGTCTCTGGAACCACTCGACGTCGGTGGGCCGCTGGTCGCGGACGCCCACCGCACCCGGGGTGCGCTGGAAGACGTAGATCTCCTTGGCCACGCGGGCGATCTGGGGCACCACCTGGACGGCCGTGGCGCCGGTGCCGATGACGCCGACGCGCTTGTCGGCCAACCGGTCCATGGGCTCGGCGGGGCTTCCACCGGTACAGCTGTAGTCCCAGCGGCTGGTGTGGAAGGCCTTGCCCTCAAAATTCTCGATCCCGGGGATCCCCGGCAACTTGGCCTTGTGCAGGATGCCCCCGGCCAAGACCATGAAACAGCTCGACAGCCGATCGCCACGGCTGGTGGTGACCCGCCAGCGCCGCGCTTCCTCGTCCCACTCGGCACCGGTCACGTCTGTCTGGAAAAGGGCGTGACTGTAGAGGTCGAACGTGCGGGCCAGAAGCTTGGAGTACTCGAAGATCTCCGTGGCGCTGGCATAGCGCTCAGACGGCATGAATCCGGTCTCCTCGAGGAGCGGAAGGTAGGTGTACGACTCCACGTCGCACATGCAACCCGGGTACCGGTTCCAGTACCAGGTGCCACCGAAGTCGCCCGCCTTCTCGACGATCCGAAAGTCGGTGATCCCGTGCTTGCTGAGATCTATCGCTGTGAGCATCCCGGCGAATCCGCCACCCACGATCACGACTGTCGTCTCCTCGACCACCGGGTCTCGGGTGAAGCCGGGCTCTACGAACGGGTCCCGGTCGAGGTCCTCGAATTCGTTCTTCAGCTCACGCCACTGGGCCATCCCCTCCGGGCGCAGTCGCTTCTGCTGCTCCAGCCGGTACCGCTGGCGCAGCTGGTCGATCGAGGCGCCCTCTGCAGTGTTGTCCTGCTCCATGCGGTCGCCCTCTCCTGTGGATCGCACTTGCCGACTCGTTCAATCTTGAGATGGTGATCCTGTCACGCCCAGCGCCGGCTCAACCAGCGGATCGCGAACTATCCCAACGACTCCAACTCGCCAGGCAGGCTGCGACCAACTTCGCCCCCTCGGCCGAAGGTACTCCCCACCTTGCACGCTTAGACCGCGGGAGGGAATCCCAGCCGTTGAAGCTGAGGACATCCGGAGTCTGGAACCTGAATCTCTTGGGCGAATCGATGACCTTGGGTCTACGCGTCATGCTTTGAGCCGTCGAGTCTGGAGCTTGAGCGACAGGCGTGCGACGGGCAGTCATCGAATGCTGCTCAACTTCCGGGCTACCGAGGATCCGCTTGCCTGCAGAGCATGGCCCGAAGGTGCAGGCTGGTTGCGTGACAGACGACGCTGGCTCGCTGAATCACCTGTTTAGGGATGTGCCCTGTGAGTATGGGGCCGTTGCTCCGCCGGGCGCGATCCTGTTTACGGCCGGAGCGTGTCCGCTTGACGAAGAGGGCAATCTCATCGGGCTCGGAGATCTCACCGAACAGGCCACGGCCGCTTTGGAGAACCTAAGGGCGGTGCTCCACCTATATGGGACAGGTCCCGAGCACTTAGTGCGCACCACGATCTACGTGGTCGGTGATCGGGACGATCTCACACGGGTTTGGGAAGTGATCGCCACGGGCCTGGCTCCAAATCGTCCCCCGAGCACGCTTCTCGGAGTGTCGACACTCGGGTACAGAGACCAGCTTGTCGAGATCGAAGGGATCGCCGCAATACCATCCTGACAAGTGTTCCCTGTCCACTTTCCGTTCGTGACGGCGACAGTGAGGTTGCTGCTCGCGAGGTGCCGATACCGAGCGGGTTCACAGTGTCCCTGATTGCCGGATGCGTGGGACAGTGCGGCACCTGGGAGATACCACGTCCCGATCGGTCCTTGGCATTACGGAACGTGGTGTCAAATCGTGCTGCCAAAATCCCTGCCATGCCCTTCGGCCGTCAAACCGACTTTGCTCGGTATGTGGCAATCACCACTCCAGATTGCGTTGCCTTCGCATCGACCAAGTCCAGCTTCGCATAGGTGTCGCCAGCGAAGAGACGCCGACCGGATCCGAGAACCACTGGAAAGATCATCAACAAGAACTCATCAACGAGTTGATGGGCCATGAGCGTTTCGATCAGCTGCCCGCTTCCCATGATGTGGAGCTCCCGTCCCGGCCGAGACCTGAGGTCCGCCACTGCCTCGACTACGTTGCCGGCCAGGAGCTTGGAGTTTGGCCACGGCAACGGATCGGTCAGGGTTTGTGACACTACGTACTTCTGCGCTGCATTGAGAGCGTCCTTGAACATCCCTCCACGGGCGTTCCAGGTCGTCATCAAGTCCTCGTAGGTGCGCCTTCCGAACAAGAGTCCATCGCTCTGGGACATCCGCACGCCCATTGCCGCTCCGATCTCGGGATCCGGTTCATCGATGTTCTGCGCCGCCCAGCCGCCATAGGCAAAGCCTCCTTGAGTGTCCTCATCTGCCCTCCCAGGCGCCTGGATCACACCGTCGAGGGTCATGTTGTTGATAACGACGATCTTCATATCGACTCCTTCAGTACTAGACAGTTCCGTACCCTAGCATCTAGAACGGAACTGTCTAGTACTATCTCTGAGATGCCGTCCTCCTCCGCGCCTGACAGTTCAGAGGGTTCCACCCGCGGGGCCCGCAAGCGAGCGGCGATACTCGAGGCCGCCCAGCAAGTGTTCTTCGCGAATGGTTTCGTGGGAGCCAGCATGGATCAGGTGGCCGCCAATGCGGCGGTCTCAAAGCAGACTGTTTACAAGCACTTCACCAACAAGGGGACATTGTTCCGAGAGGTCGTCACGAACGTCGTGAGGGCCCGAGACGCGGGGATAACAGCAGAGTTGCTCTCCTCAGGCAAAGGGTCGTTCGAAGAGCAGCTTCGGTCCTTCGCCCGCTTCTTCTTGAAGGGAGTGATGCAGCCCGACGTCCTCAAGCTGCAGCGGTTGGTGATCGGCGAGGCCGGGAGATTCCCTGAGCTTGGAGAAACGTTTTTTGAACTCGGGCCAAAAAGAGCAGCCGAACAGTTGGCACTCGCCCTGCGTCAATCGAGTGCCCAGCAAGGGTTCTTTCTGCAAGATCCGGACATGGCGGCCGAGCACCTGCTCTGCCTGATCCTTTCGATCCCCCTGAACCAGGCAATGCTCCTCGGAGACGAGCACGGCTTCACGGAAGCCGCACTTGATCGATACGCGGACGAAGGCGTAAGTGTCTTCCTGCGGGCCTACACCTGAGCCCAGGTTAGGGAAGGAGTCATGAGCACTGCGGGCGGCCATAGCTCATGGGCTCTCAGCAGCTGCGAGCCAGCATATCTATAGTGAAGCGACTACCCACCAGCAAACGGCTCGCTGAATGAACCGCCGCCCACAGGGTGTGAAGCCGGAGGTCCAACGATGATGAGGGGTGCCCTGGGTTGCGAATCGGCGATCCGGCCGCGCAGGCTCCTCGGCGGTACCGCTTCTCCGCTCGTGAGAGCAATCGGTGCGCTGGGCTTGGTACTGGGGTACGCCCTGGTGTCAGCTCCGGCGGGATCGGTAACCGTCCGCACAGTGCCTCAGACCTGGCACACCCAGATAGCACCGCCTGCGGCGCAACACCTGGTCGGCGATTCGTGTCCGGCGCGGCAGAACTGTTTCGCTGTCGGCTGGTCGGAGTCGCCCACGCCCGGTGCCGTCATCATCGCCACGACCAACGGAGGCTCGCAGTGGGCTGCTCAAACCGTCCCCTCGGGAATATCCCAACTCAGTGCCATCTCTTGTGCATCGAGGCTCGATTGTATTGCTGTGGGTTACGCGGGCGGCAATCCCGATTTCTCCCCGGCCGTCGTGGCGACAACCGATGGGGGCGTGAGGTGGACACCCGAAGTGGCTCCCACGGGGACCTACGCCCTCAGCGCCGTCTCCTGCCCGAGCAGTTCCGATTGCATTGCCGTCGGAAACGCCGGTCCCTCGGGAGGAGTCAGCATCACGACCAGGGACGGCGGGACCACATGGACGAACCACCCACTTCCCTCAGGGCTTAGTGCGCTGTCCGGCGTCTCGTGTCCGACCACATTCACGTGCACGGCAGTTGATCTCAATACCGTCGTAGAGACCACGGACGGCGGGGCGACCTGGCAGGCGCAGA
>Ga0308309_10001296_pt1 | contig 14893 bp, 10 predicted proteins | sample HubBroMetageWFT5_FD_192491 | JGI IMG/M metagenome (GOLD analysis project Ga0308309, IMG submission 192491) | Warmed and freeze-thawed soil microbial communities from the Hubbard Brook experimental Forest, New Hampshire - Hubbard Brook CCASE Soil... | ecosystem: Environmental > Terrestrial >...
GTTCAACTTTCGCCGCCGGATGCTCCCGGAGACGCTCGCGGGATGGCGCTACGCCACCCGCCTCTCCGTCATACCCTCCGAAGATGACTGGGAGATGGTACGGCTGCCCGGTCTGCTTTCCCCGCTGTACATCGCGCTGCGCCCGCTCCGGCTCTTGCAGAAGTATGGCTGGAGCCGCCGTAAAAGCTAAAAACCTGCAGTAGGCCCCTGATCAAGGTTCCGTAGCGATATTGACAAGTACGAACAACCCACGCGCATCGGCGTTGACGAAGTGAGCAACAGCAAACGAGACTGGCTGTGGGCAGCCCATGTTTATTGGGCGAATTTACAAGGAATTTACACATTGAGGGAGCTGCGAGAACCCCCCTCAGCTCTCGCAGTCGCAAGCACCGCCACGCATGCACTTGGGAAAAATGGCCGGATCCGTTCATCCAGTCCAACCGCTGGATGGTTGTCTGCCGCTGCAAATATCAATCGGCAGCGTACCGCTTTCGCTATTCATTCGCGAACGAGCCCTTTTCGAACCGGCTTCCAGACGTTATCGCGAATTCACCAAAGACTCCGCAGAAGCATTTCCCATCGTTCTGAAGCAACCAGAAACGCAGACACACGAGACTGGTGAATTCTCCTACCTGCTCGACGACGCGCAGCTCATCCTGAGATCGCGAGGCGCTGAGTTTCACGGCGTCCGCCACGAATTCGCGCTGGACTCTTTGCTGCGCATCTTGTTGACCATGGTGCTCCTGCCGCAACGCGGATTTCTTTTGCACGGCGCCACGGTTGTCCGCGACGGCCGCGCGTACGTATTTTTTGGCCGCTCGGGAGCTGGCAAGAGCACGGTGGCCTCGCTTTCACCCCAAGGCAGCGTTCTTACCGACGAGATCTCTCTGCTGCGGTATTCAAACGGCTCCTGGCAAGCTCACGGCACGCCTTTCTGGGGCGAATTCCGGGCCGCTGGAATCAACCAGATGTTTCCCGTAGCAGGTCTGTATTTGCTGAAGCAAGCAGATCACGAGCGCGTGGAACTTTTGTCCATGAAGCAGGCTTTGCGCGCTCTGCTGCCTTGCGTCTTATTCTTCGCCAGCGAAAAACGCGCTCATGAAACATTATTGCGCACGCTGATGAGGCTGATCGCGGAACTACCGTGTCACCGGCTGTACTTTCGCCGCAACTCGGAATTCTGGAGGGTGATTGCAGCATGAGCGAAACCGTTACTCGAAATCCAAAGCTCGCTTGGCGCGAAATTGACGGCGAAACGGTGATCATTTCGCCGGAAGACAGCCACGTTCACGAACTAAACGAGACCGCGAGCCTTGTCTGGAAACACGCCGAGGGACAGACTCTGGACCAACTGGCCCAAAGAATTTCCGCCGAATATGAAGTCTCCCGCGAAACAGCTAGGGCGGACCTGGAAGAACTGCTGACCGCACTGGGAGAGAAGCAGCTTGTGTTTGTGGCACCGGACTCCAAGGACTAGAGCATGCCGAATACTCCAGTGATGGACGGATTGATACGTAAGACGGTGGAGAGCCACCTTCCCTGGAGCGTCCATGTGGATCTCACCTACCGTTGCAACGAACGCTGCATCCACTGCTATCTCGATCACCAAGATCACGGCGAAATGAAAACCGCCGAGATCAAGAACGTGCTGGAGCAACTCGCTCGATCCGGCACGCTGTTTCTTACCTTAAGCGGCGGCGAAATTTTCCTGCGCGCGGATCTTTTCGAACTGCTCGAGTTTGCGCGCTCTCTGCACTTCGATATCAGCCTGAAGACCAACGCGCTCTTGATTGACGCGGAGCGTGCGAAGAAGCTTCGCGACCTGAGCGTGCGGAAAATTCAAATCAGCATTTATAGCGCGGAACCGGAGGTTCACGACGCGATTACCAAAGTCCGCGGGTCGCTTGAGCGCACTTTGAATGCGATTCGATTCCTGCAGGCCGAGGGCTTAAACGTAAAAATTGCATGCCCGCTGATGAAGCAGAATTTGATGGCTTATCGAAATGTGCAGGCGCTCGCGGCCGAACTCGGCGTTCCTTACGTCCTGGACATGACCATCACTCCAAAGATGGACGGGGACATGAGCCTGCTGCAATTGCGCAGCTCGACGAAAGAATTATTGCCCATTCTGCAGGACCCAAGTCTGAACCCGAAGACATGCTCGCCGGACGGTACGCAAGCGGCAGCGGCTCCCACCGGCAGCGCGACCTCGAGCGGAATTGAAAGCAGGGCGTTTGAGGACATCCCCTGCAGCGCGGGCCATAACAGTTGTTACATCTCGCCGTACGGCGACGTTTTTCCGTGCGTGCAGATGCCCGTGGCCACAGGCAATCTTCGCCAGCAAAAATTTGAAGACATTTGGTTCCGGTCCGCGGAGATGAATCGTGTGCGAGCGGTCCGCGAATCGCAATTGCCGGTGTGCTCGAAATGTTCGATCCGGCAATACTGCGAACGTTGTCCTGGCCTGGCGCAGATGGAAGGCGGAGATTTGTTGGGAGCCTACGAACGCGCATGCGATCTCGCTGAACTGAACGCGCGGATTGCCGGCCTAGTCGATCCGGTTAGCGCAATGCACGCGCAAAAATCAGGTAGCCAGGATTTGTGCTCAATTCCGACGACGCACGTTGCGACGGAGGTCCAGATCGGCAGGATTTAGTCCAGGGGAATAATGGAGAGAACACACAAAAACGCACACGGCGACGGAAAGCATCCAAAAAAGAAGAGACGCTACGTCAAGCCGCAGTGTATCTCGGAACCGATTTATGAAACGTTGGCGCTCGCCTGTGGGAAGGTTCCGGGCCAAAGCGCGTTCTGTAACGGTGCGCCGCGGCGATCGTAAACGCGCGCGAGGTTTGGCGAAATCCAGCCGGAGGCAATGGGCCATGTACAGACAACACTCGTTGATCGAAATACGACGCACAACCTGGTGCCGGTGGTGTGGTTTTGTGCTTTCGCTGTTGCTCGCTGCGCCCCTGGTTGCGCGCGAGACAATCGTGTTGCAGAAGTCGGGTACAGATCCGCAGGCCCGCGGTGCAGACGCCACACTGAATCAAGGCTCCCCGAACAGCAACAACGTGGGGAACACTCTTACGGTTGCCTCATCCGCCGCTGCAAGCGAACGCGCCATCATCGAATTTGATCTTTCGCGCATCCCAAACGTGGGCATTAAAAAGGCGCTGCTGACGTTGCATGTAATTACGCCGCCCCCTGTGGCCGCAGGGACGTTGACCTACCAGGCCTACGACGTAACGAATTTCTGGCAGTCCAATGTAGTGAGCTGGGATACGCGAGTAGCCACAACAGCTTGGACCACGGCGGGTGGCGATATCGCCGGCACCGCCACGGACGCGGGCGAATCGGTAACGCACGCCAGCACGAGCGTGGCATTTAATGTTACGGCCGATGTACAGAACTGGTACAACGGCAGCACCAACTACGGAACGATCATCAAAGACAAAGCGGCCAGTGACGGATTTTCGACTGTTTTCGGTTCGCAGGAAGCTACGGTCAGTACAAACGCGCCTGAGCTGGATGTAACCTTCGTCCAGAATGTGACGAGTCTTACAGCCACTCCAGGCAATGCCAGCGTGACGCTAAACTGGACCATTCCCTCACCCATCGGTACACCGGTTGGCGCTGAACACTATACGGGCGTGCTGATCCTTCGGCGCACCGGCTCTCCGGTAGATAAAACATCCTATCCGACTGACACGATGGATCCAGGACTATGCGCCACGGTCAGTTCCGGGGTTGTTGTTTTCGACGATGCTACGGGAAAACAGACTTTCACTGACAACGCTACCAACAACACCTGCGCTTCCCCTAACGGCGCCCCGGTCAACGGAACCACCTATTTTTATAAGGTATTTTTGCGCGATAGCTCGAATTATTATTCCTCGCAGGACATAACCAATGGCTCGACCTACACCGAAGAGATTTCAGCGACGCCCGCAGCGACGGTAGCCGCTCAACAAAACACACAGTGGATCGCCGCGACCTTTGCCACCGATCTGGCCAGTCCCTCCCTGATTCCTGGAACTGTCGTCGCGATGGGATCGCAGACCAACCTCGTATTTTTCATCAATGCTGTCACTGGCCAGCGGGAGTTTGTCCCGATATCTCTTGGCGGCTCGATCGCTTCCCGTTCACCACTCATCGATGCCTCGATTTCGTCCACCGGACAAGATATCGATTATTTGACCGGTCAGAATGGATTGGTCTATGCCGTTAACACAGACACCGGCGTGATCGATTGGGTGGTAAATCCCCTAGGCAGTGGTACCGTAGCGCTTCAAGGCGCACCGTCCGTGCAATTGAAATCGATCGCTGGCGGATCGAATGACCAGGTTTTTTTCGGTTCCCGGATCACGACCACCACCTCGGCAAATCAAATCTTTGGTTTAAACGGCAATACCGGCGCTAGCTTGTCATGGTCGCCGCTCACCGGCCCGATCGCCACCACAAACGAAGGTTCACAGAATTTGGATATCATCAACTCGACGCCGCTAATCGATTACCTACGCAACGTTGTTTGGATCACCAGTCGCAGCGCCTGCGGCACTTCGCAGCCCAGTCTTTGGCAAGTCAATCCAAGCACCGGCGCCGTGGCGGGAATAGCAAACCTTGGTGACATCGACGCCTCGCCCATACTCACCTACGGAAATGACGTCTTATTCTTAGGCACGGTCGGTGAGTCGATGGTCGCAGGGATGTGCACCGCCGGGAACAGCACGATCTATGCGATTAATCCGGCCACCGGCGCCACCATTGCTTCCTACGCATCCACGGACGGCTCCCTGGTCAGCTACCCGATTGTCTTGAATAATGCGCCGCCCTACACCGTAATTTTCTCCGGTGCTACCGCTGTTCATGCGATTTCGATTGATACGTCGCGGCCGACACCCGTGTTCGTGCCGGTGTGGAATACAACGGTTGCCACTCCCTCCGCGCCGATTTCAGAGCCAGGCTTAAGCTATGTTTACGTGGGATCAAGCGACGGCAAGATTCACGAACTTATGCTGACAACCGGCGCCGACATCAAAGACGAAGCCTGCAACACCGGAGCAACCAAGGGAACGGTCGGCGACCCGTCTATCGATGAAGTGATGTCGCGCATATATGTTACGACCACCGATCAACGAGCTTACGCTTTTACCATCCCATTTTGACGAGGATTTTATGTTGCGCTTAACAATAGACGATCGGCATTGGCGAAATAAAATAGGGCTCGCTGCTAGCGTCCTTATCGCAGCGATAGGATTCTCCGGTTGCCAGATGACTGCAGCCGACGGAGGAACTCACCCGCCGCCGGCTACGGCCACATTTTCATTTTGCGATAAGGAAGCCCCCAGCTGTGACAATGGAACGAGTTTCAGCGCCACCTCCACTCGCGATCTGGAAGTGAAAGTTTCCTGGCAGAACGTACCGGCCGGGAACCACGTTCAAACTCTCGAGATCCTGCTTCCCGGCGGCAATCTGTATCAACAGACGCAAATGGCCTTCGGCGTCGAGCAAGGCTCCAGCGAACCCTTGGTCGCTATTCAAACTCTGCCTGTCTCCGGTACCTGGATTCAACAGCGCCACTTGATAGGCGAATGGACTGCGCGCGTTTCGCTCGACGGCCAGGTGATTGCGACTCAAAGTGTGGAATTGACTCCCTGATGGCTGCCACCGCCGCCGTTCCGCAAGTTCGCTCCACAGAAAAAGAGCCCAACGTTCCCATTCCGGCCGATTTCACATCGGAAATTTCCAGTAAGATACGCTCCCAGGGCTCCGTATGCCTGCGCGTTCTGGGCGGCAGCATGACTCCTTGGATACGTTCCGGAGACCTTGTTTTCATCAAGCGATTCGATTTTGCGAGATTGTCGGTAGGCAACGTCATTCTCTTCGAACGCGACGGCCGCTTTTTCGTCCATCGCATCATTAAGCGCATCCGACCGGCATCCGCCGGAAAAGACGCGCTTCTGCTAATCACAAAAGGTGATGCCTTGGACGGAGAAGACTTTCCGATTTCCCCCGCGGAGTTTCTGGGCCGCGCAACCAGAATTCATCGCAAACATCGTCACATCGACCTCGAATCTTTTACTCGAATGTTTCTGGGCCGTTTACTGGCGCGCATTTCGCGAATGAGCCGGTTGGTGTACCGACCGCTTCGCTTCGGCAAGCATCTTCTGTCCCGCTAGAATTTACTTCCCAACTAAATTTACACCGACCAAACCCACAAGAAGCGTTTATGCGATCCCTTCGGGTATGTAAATCTGCGCTTGTACCTGCACCTGGATCGCTTCGCGCAGACTCTAATAAAATGTACGCGCTTGTACATGCTCTGGGAGGCGCCGGTCGGTGCTCTCTGGAGAGTGACATCTCCTGCCAATAAGCTTTATTATTGGACGTTGCCCGAATTGCCGTAGCATCGTAGATTAGCGAGCGCTGAAGCTCAGCCCCGGAAATGACTACCGTCCCGAATAACCCGAATGTTTCTTAGCTCTAATGGAATTTCAGCTGCAAAGGGAGAATTACGATGAGCATAACTGCAAAACCAACTCCTGCATCGAGCCATGGCAAGCCTTCCGAAAATCCGCTGAAAGCTCTGATCGGCTTTGGCCAGTCCGTCTGGCTGGACTACATTCGCCGCAGCCTGATCACCACTGGCGAACTCAACAGACTGATTGAAGAAGACGGCCTGCGCGGAGTGACTTCCAATCCTTCCATTTTCGAAAAGGCCATCACCGGAAGCACTGACTATACGAAGACATTGGAAGAGCTTGAGAAGAGAAAAGATCTGGACGCCAAAGCCATTTTCGACATTCTCGCGGTAAAGGACATTCAAGACGCCACCGATACCTTTAAACCAGTTTATGAGCAAACGAAACGCCGCGATGGTTACGTGAGCCTGGAAGTGTCGCCATATCTGGCGCACAAAACGAGCGAAACCTTAGACGAAGCTCGCCGCCTGTGGAACCTCGTCGGGCGCGAGAACCTGATGGTCAAAGTTCCCGGCACGCCGGAAGGCATTCCTGCTTTCCAGCAACTGATCAGCGAGGGCATCAATATCAACGTGACCTTGCTTTTTTCTCAGCAAGTGTACGAGCGTGTGGCCGAAGCCTACATCGCGGGCCTGGAAGAGTTTGTCAAAAAAGGCGGTGATTTGAGCCGCGTGGCCAGCGTGGCCAGTTTCTTCGTCAGCCGTATCGACACACTGATCGATAGCCAACTCAATGACAAAATCAAGAACACCGCCGATCCTGCTCAGCAGGAAAAATTGCGCAAGCTGAAAGGCAAGGTCGCCATCGCGAACGCGAAGCTCGCCTACCAGAGTTACAAAAAAATATTCGGCGGGCCCCGCTGGGCCGCGCTTGCGGCACGCGGCGCGCAAACGCAGCGCGTTCTGTGGGCCAGTACCAGCACCAAGGACCCTTCCTTCCCGGACACCTATTACGTCGAGGAACTGATCGGCCCTGATACCGTCGACACGATTCCTCCGGCAACCTTCGACGCATTCCGCGATCACGGAAAACCGCGCGCAAGTTTGGAAGATAACGTTGCCGCCGCTCGCGAGACGATGGAAACCCTGGCGCAAGTGGGAATTTCGATGAAGGAGGCTACCGATAAGCTGACCGAAGACGGCGTGAAGCTATTCGCCGAAGCGTTCGACAAATTGCTTGCCGCGGTCAGCAAGCGCACCCAGAACGGAAGCGCGTCCGCAGTACCCAATCTCACCTACAATCTGCAGGACAATCTTGGCCAAAATGTGAAAGCTGCTCTCGAGGACTGGAAAAAAAACGATAAAGTGAAGCGCCTGTGGGCCCGAGACGCTTCCTTATGGACAAACAAGGACGAAGCCAACTGGCTGGGCTGGCTGGGAATTGTGGAAGAACAGGTGGCCCACGATGCCGATTTCAAAAAGATCGCTGACGAAATCCGCAAAGAAGGTTTTGCACATCTGGTTTTGCTCGGCATGGGCGGCTCGAGCCTTTGCGTCGAAGTTTTTGGGAAAACCTTCGGAAAGATCGACGGTTACCCAGAGGTTCATATCCTCGACTCCACCGATCCTGCTCAAATCCGCGCGCTCGAAAGCAAGATCGATATCGCCAGGACTATTTTTATCGTCGCCAGCAAGTCCGGCACAACCCTGGAGCCCAATATCTTCGAACAATATTTCTACGAAAAGGTGAAGCAATCGGTGGGCTCTGCCGAAGCGGGGAAGCGCTTCATCGCCACCACCGACCCAGGCTCTCAAATGCAGAAAGTCGCCGAGGCCCACGGCTTCCGCCATATCTACTACGGTGTGCCCAGCATCGGCGGACGATATTCCGCGCTGTCGAATTTCGGGATGATTCCGGCGGCCATCCAGGGCGTGGACGTGCCCAAGTTCCTCGATCGCGCCGAAGAAATGGTCCACGCCTGCGCCTCGGTAGTTCCGGCGGAGGAAAATCCCGGCGTAATTCTCGGCGCAATTCTAGGAACGCTCCAGAAAAGCGGCCGCGACAAAGTTACCATTTTCGCTTCGCCGGGCATTTCCGACTTGGGAGCGTGGCTGGAGCAGCTTCTCGCCGAGTCCACCGGCAAAGAAGGAAAGGGCTTGATTCCTGTGGACCTAGAATCCATCGGTTCGCCGGACGTTTACGGCAGCGATCGTGTGTTCGCTTACTTGAGACTTGAAAATGGAGCGGACCCAAAACAAGACGCCGGAATCGCAGCGCTGGAGAAATCCGGCCAGCCGGTTGTGCGCATTCAAATCGCGAACAATTACGAACTCGGCCAGGAATTCTTTAGATGGGAAATCGCGACGGCGGTGGCCGGCTCGATTATTGGAATCAACGCATTCAACCAGCCCGACGTGGAAGCCAGCAAGATTGAAACGCGCAAATTGACCGACGAGTATGAAAAATCCGGCTCGCTTCCAGAGGAAACACCCTTCTACGAAGAAAAGGGCGTGAAGTTGTACTCCGACGACAAAAATGCGACAGCTCTGAAACAAGCAGCAGGGAAGGACGCCACGCTCACCGGATACTTGCGCGCCCAGGTGAACCGCCTGAAGGCCGGCGATTATTTTGCCGTCCTCGGCTACATCGAACGAAACGAGCAGAATCGCTCACAGCTACAATCCATGCGTCATGCCGTACGCGACAAGAAGCATGTGGCTACATGCCTCGGCTTCGGCCCCCGTTTCCTTCACTCGACGGGCCAAGCCTACAAGGGCGGCCCGAACACCGGTGTGTTTCTGCAAATCACTTGCGACGACCCGGCCGACCTTCCGGTGCCGGGGAAGAAATATACTTTCGGAACCGTGAAAGCGGCGCAGGCACGCGGTGATTTTAACGTCTTAACCGAGCGCGGCCGGCGAGCTTTGCGCCTGCACCTTACAGGCGACCTGGCAACCGGGCTGAAAACTTTGCAGCAAGCAGTCCAACAAGCGCTTTCATAATCACGCATAGGTGGAGGGTAACTTGACGCAGAATTCTGACTCAGCGAAAGTGTCCCAGGAAACGCTCGGACGCCAGGCCCCACCCTGCGCGATGGTCATCTTCGGCGCCGGAGGCGATCTCACCAAACGTAAGCTGTTTCCCGCGCTTTACAATCTAGCGAAAGGGAAATTGCTTCCTCAGGAGTTCGCCATTATCGGTGTCTCCCGCGAACAATTTTCGTCCGACGATTTCCGGCAGCGTACCGGCCAGGAAATTCGGCAATATTTGACCTGCGAAGTCGAGGAAGCTTCCTGGAATCAATTTGTGAGTCGCCTCTACTACATTCCCGGTGATTTCAAGGATCCCGAGCTTTACAAGAAGCTCGGCGAAACTCTAACTCAGGTAGAAAAGGAACAGAACACGCATGGAAATTGTCTCTTCTACCTGGCCACCAGCCCGACTTTCTTCCCCATTGTTGTCCAACAGCTCGGTGCGGCCAAGCTGACCGAAGAACAGAACGGCAAGTGGAAACGTGTAGTGATCGAAAAGCCGTTCGGACACGATCTGGAATCTGCGGTCGCGTTGAACCACGAAGTTGGCAAAGTGTTGCGCGAAGATCAGATTTATCGCATCGACCATTATCTTGGCAAAGAAACGGTCCAGAATATTTTGGCCTTTCGCTTTGCCAACGGCATTTTCGAGCCGGTGTGGAATCGCCGCTACGTAGATCACGTGCAAGTGACGGTTGCTGAGGAGCTCGGCGTCGAAATGCGCGGAGATTATTACGAACACGCCGGCGCGTTGCGCGATATGGTGCCCAATCACATTTTTCAACTCATCACGCTGACGGCCATGGAGCCGCCGATTTCCTTCGAAGCCCAGGCCGTTCACGACGAACAGACCAAGATTCTGCGCGCCATCCAGCCGCTCAATCCCGAAAGAGTTTTGGATCACGCCGTGCGCGGCCAATATGGCGAAGGCTTGATCGACGGCAAACATGTCCCGGGCTATCGAACCGAGCCGAATGTGGAGGAGGCCTCCGCAACCGAGACATTTGTGGCCCTGGCTTTAAATATCGACAACTGGCGATGGGCCGGCGTGCCTTTTTATCTTCGCACAGGCAAGCGCCTGGCTACTCGTGCGACCGAGATAGTAATTCGTTTCCGCCGACCGCCCTTCGTCCTTTTCCGCAAAACTTCCGTGGAAAAAATTGCGCCGAACGAGCTGGTTATAAATATTCAGCCTAAGGAAGGCATTTCGCTGAGCTTTGAGGCCAAAGTTCCCGGCCCCATGGTGCGTCTCGGGGCGGTGAATATGGACTTCCAATATTCCGACTATTTCGGTAGCACGCCGTCCACGGGATATGAAACGCTTCTGTATGATTGCATGATGGGCGACCCCACGCTGTTCCAGCGCGCCGACATGGTGGAGGCTTCCTGGACCATCGTGCAACCGATTCTCGATTTGTGGAAAGCCCTTCCGCCGCGCGACTTTCCGAACTACGCCGCCGGGAGTTGGGGTCCGGAACAATCGCTGGAACTTCTTCGCCGCGAAGGACGCGAATGGCACGACCCAACCAAGAAATTGACCTCGCTGAAAGAAGCCGCCGAAGGAATGTCGGTGCTCGGAACCAAGATCTGATCGAAAATTCTGGCTTGCCAGCATCTGACTTTTCCCCATGAGATTAACCTCTCTCGTCAGGCAGTCGTCCACAACAGAAGCGGCCGCATGAAAACTCGTGAAGAAGCCCTCCGCACCATCGAAGGAAAGAGCTTCGATGTGTGCGTGATCGGCGGTGGCGCGACCGGTTCGGGCTGCGCTCTCGATTCACAACTGCGCGGATTAAAGACGGTGCAACTCGAAGCCAACGATTTCGCTTCCAGCGCCTCCAGCGCCTCCACGAAGATGGTCCACGGAGGCGTGCGCTATCTCCAGAACGCGATTCGCAACTTCGATCTGAAGGAATTCCTGGTACTCAAAGAAGCCCTTCGCGAACGTGTTCACATGCTGCGGAACGCCCCGTTTCTTACCAACACAAGAATGTTTCTCACGCCGTGTTTTAATTGGTTGGACATCGCATATTTTTCCACCGGCCTGAAACTATACGACTGGATTGCCGGCCGCGATGGCCTGGCGAAGAGTGTTTTCATCTCGAAAGAGGAGACACTTCGTCGCATGCCGGCGCTAGCTTCGAAAGGTCTGCGCGGAGCCGTGGTGTACGCCGACGGCCAGTTCGACGACGCACGCTTCAACATCACTTTGGTCGAAACATTCTCCGAGGCCGGCGGCGAACCGCTGAACTATGCAAAGGTCGTCGCCTTTGAAAAAAGTGTCAGCGGAAAATTAGCCACTGCGATCGTCGAAGATGCGATCACGCGCCACAGTTTCCCTGTACACGCACGCTGCTTTGTAAATGCCACAGGCCCATCCGCGGACAAGGTTCGCACCCTAGCCCAACCGGATTCTCGTCCTCGCATAAGATGGAGCAAGGGCGTTCACATCGTCCTTCCACGAGAAGTTCTCGGCAGCGGGGAAGCGCTGCTGATCCCGAAGACAGAAGACGGGCGCGTGTTGTTCGCCATCCCTTGGTCCGGCAGCCTGCTCGTAGGGACAACGGATGAAGAGATTCATTCTCTCGACGACGTTCATTTGCAGGCTAACGAAGTGAATTATCTGCTGCGGCACCTCAATCGCTTCCTGACCAAGCCCGTGACCGCGGACCAAATCGTCAGTGGCTTCGCAGGCGTAAGGCCACTTCTCACCTCCAAGCATTTGACGAATACCAAAAAGTTGGCGCGAAACCATGAAGTAGAAGTCGCACCGCAATCCGGCCTGATCAGCATCATGGGAGGCAAATGGACGACCTATCGATCCATGGCTCAAGACGCGATCGACGCCGTGCAGGAATATCTTAACGCCCCAGTTTCGAAGTGCCCCACGATTGACCACCCGCTCGCCGGCTCCGAGGGTTTTTCGCCGGATTATTGGCAAAGCCTGCAAAAGCTTGATGCCGGGCCAGAGGCAGCAGCCCGGCAATGGGCTCAGAAATTCGGCACCCGCGCTTCTAATGTGATGGAGTTGGCGAGAGTAAATCCGCAACCGGTTGGTCCCCTCTCTGACGGCGAGGCTCGCTTACGCGCGGAGGTGCTATTCACAATTCGAACCGAAATGGCGGTTTCGATGGAAGATATCCTCGCGCGCCGTCTTGGCATTCAATTTCGCAGGTGGCGCGCAGCAATCCAAGTAGCGCCCGCCGTAGCGGAAATCCTCGCGAGCGAGCTCGGCTGGTCCGAAATGAAAAGACAAGAAGCCCTCGTTCAGTACGTCTCAAAGATTCGTGGCATGATGCAGGAAGCAGGTCTCGCCCGAGAAGGAGTAGATCGAGCTCACCAAAGCTCAGCAGAAGCGTAAAAGCGCTCTCAGTTAACGCCGCTGCGCCGGCCGAGCTGGCGTTTGCAGCCATCGAAGAACGAGCTCCGCGCGTTCCCGAAGATTGTTGGCAAACCAAGAGAATCGTCCATCCGTTTCACCGCTTGCCTCGCGTATCGTTGGAGTGACGCGATTGAACGGCGCGAGGGGAACAGGTTCCTTCAGCCAAAAGACGAAGGAAGAAGTTAGACGCGCGAGGACCGGTTGCACTTTCGCCGTAGTTCGCTTGGAAAGCCGTTGCACACGTGAACGCAGCGAACGCGCCTCCTCAAGAATCCGGCGCGCGAGCTCTGCTCTGTGCCTTGCGTCGAAGATCGCCAGATTTGCCCGAAGTTTCACCTGCACCGCGATCAATTCGCGCTTCATCGCAGCGGCAGGCTCCAGAGTCCGCGTGGGTCCCGCCGAGCGAATCTGAATGGGCGCGGCAGCAGGCATGTCCCGCGACAGTTCGGCGATGATTTGGCCCACAGCGGCGGCTCCGGTAACCATGGAATGCGTGTCGTGTGCATTTTTCTGCGCTCGGGCGCCAAACGCATTCGCGTATGCAGACGGAACCGGTTCAACCGCGAGAACCTCCGTTTTTCGCATAACGCCTGCGGCGCCTGGGCTCTCCCCGGATTGCGTTGCAGTTTTATCAGTCGCGATCCGGCCGGACGGGTTGATAGCCGCGAGATCTCCTACTCTCAGAGGGTTCGTATCTTGGTGCCGGTCCATTGATGACCCAGCAGCCGCAGCGAACGCTAATTTCGAATTGTTGGACGCGGGCTGCATGGGAATCAAATTCGCCCGTGGAACAACGGCCTCCGCCCATCTCATCGGAGCGACGGGCCTGTCAGCGTCGAATTGCAGCTCGCGTGAAGCCTCCTCGATCATGCTCGCAGGCACCGGCTGGATTCCGCCGGCGTGCGCTTTCAAAAGCGCATGTTCGCACAGCAAATTGATTACGCGGGGAATTCCACGCGAATAGAAGTACGCGCTATCCATCGCCTCGGGCGAAAAAATCGGTTCGCCTCCCGCGCCCGCGACTCGCAGCCGGTGCTGGATGCAAGCGCGAGTCTCCTCCAGCGTCATGGGTATCGTCCTGCAACGGAACGAAATACGCTGATGGATCTGACGTAGGTCCGCGCGTCTCAGTCTATGCTCGAGTTCCGGCTGCCCCGAAAGAACGATCTGCAGCAGTTTGCCGTTTGGCGTTTCCAGATTTAGCAACAGCCGGATTTCCTCCAGCGTATGTGACGGAAGTCCTTGCGCCTCATCGATGACCAGGACGGCGGTCTGGCCCTCGCGGAGGCGTTCGTGCAGCCACCCTTGCAGTCGTGAGAAGGCGCTTCCGCCCCGCACCCCACCCGGCACGCCAAAATCCGCGAGCATCAATTCAAACAATTCCTGAATTTCCAAATGCGAGTTGCAAATGAACGCTTTCGGCGTGCCATGGTGCTGCAGCCAGTCAAACAGGGAATTGACGAGCGTGGTTTTCCCGGTTCCCACATCGCCGGTCAGCAGAATCAGCCCTTGTCGCGACTCAATTCCCCTGATCAGCCCATCCAAAGCCTGCTGTGTTTGCGCGGTAAGGAATAAATGACGAGGATCTGGGTTAACGCTGAATGGATTTTCGCGCAATCCCAAGGATGTGAATAGAGACCGGTCCATATGTTTCCTCGGTGCGGGGAACGCTATGTTACTCCCTGGAGCCGATTTTCCGCAAGCGAAACCCTATTGGGGCAGTGGGCCAGTTTCCGAGTAGCGGACCTTCGGAGGGGTTGACGGCCATGACTCTACCGTTCCCTTGTAATAGACGACCGGGATGGTTCACCCAGGCGAACGCCAAGTCCTTTTTCACGGAAGGTGGGGTGAATGGATCTCCTCTCGGGGTGCCGTCGAAGAGAGATCGTTTGGCGCTGGCTGCGGCTTTGTGAATCCGAGTTGCTTTGCGACCACGGCGTCGAGCATTCTCGCAGGAAGAAGCCTGGGTAAAGTCCAGTTCTTGAAACGTTGCTTGATGACTGCGTAGCGCGCCTTCGGTTTTGCCGTGCTGAGTGCTAGATGGACCGCTTCGC
>Ga0308309_10001297_pt1 | contig 14892 bp, 9 predicted proteins | sample HubBroMetageWFT5_FD_192491 | JGI IMG/M metagenome (GOLD analysis project Ga0308309, IMG submission 192491) | Warmed and freeze-thawed soil microbial communities from the Hubbard Brook experimental Forest, New Hampshire - Hubbard Brook CCASE Soil... | ecosystem: Environmental > Terrestrial > Soil...
GATTCCCGTCGAACATCTCTGCAACATTCCTGGAGTTGTGGCCGATGATCTGAGCAGAGGCTCCTACTCGCGGGCGGGCTGCCTCCTGATTCACTTGGTGATAGAAGCAGATACTCCTTTCAGACTATTGACCCCACTGCAGAGCGTCCCTATAGTCGCGGCACTTCAATCGGTGGGCGAATCTGGCGCGTCGCCGACGTTTGGACAGATTCAGTCCGAGGTGAGCGTCGCGTGATTCAGGTGGTGCTGAAGTTTTTGTTCTGATGCTGAAAATGAAGCCATTCTTTCGAAGGCTCCTACTCGGGACAGTTGTCGGCCTGATGATCGGTTACGTCTGTTTCGGAACTTTTGTCTGGTGGGCGATGCGTCAGCCTCCTGAAACCTTCGGGCGGGTGATGGCCAAAATGCCCGGCCCTGTCCCCTTCCTGATCTTTCCGTTTGAAACTGGCTGGATCCACGCTCGCGCTGGAACGCTTCACACCGGAGATCTCGCGCCGGACTTCTCTCTACTCAAGGTGGACAAGAGTGAGCGAGTTCAACTCTCCGCGCTAAACCAACAGCAACCCGTAGTTCTGGTATTCGGCAGCTACACGTGACCGCCGTTCCGGCGGGAGGTTCCTGCCCTCAATAAGCTCTACGAGCAGTATCGCGGGCGCGTTGCGTTCCTCGTTGTCTATATTACCGAAGCCCATCCCAGCGACGTTTGGCAGACCCAGAGCAATATCAAAGACAAGGTTGTTTTTGCGAGTCCGAAGACTGAAGAAGAAAGAGAATTCGTTGCCGGGGCTTGCGTGAGGAAACTTGGGATCGAATTTCCGGCCGTGCTCGACGAGTTTGGCAATTCCACGGAGCGGGCATACACGGGCTGGCCGGACCGGCTCTATTTGATCGACTCGCATGGCCGCGTTGCCTACAAAAGCCAGCCTGGGCCCTTTGGGTTTAAACCTGACCAGTTAGAGATGGCACTTTCTCTCGCCTTGCCCGGGAAATGAGGGAACAAGATTTCTAGTCCGCAAATCCAGTGAGAGTGCAGTAATTTCCAGGCAAAACTTCCAGGCCGAGGTTGCCTCGGTTAATCCGCGTGCCCCCAAGGTGAGTATCCAGCGCACGTGCGTTGCCGCATTGGAATCCGGATGGGCGACTGTAGTATGTTTAGGTTTCGCGCACAAATCTGGCCGCAGTTGCAGCGCATTTTGGCCCTGACAGATGTTTGGGCAAAGTGGGTCGCTGAAGAAGAGGCGTCTTTAATATGACACCGCTGAAACTTCTGGTTGTGGAAGATGACCCTGCCAGCCTGGAATTAATGACCGAGGTTTTTGTGTCCCTCAAGGCTGAGGTCCTTCCCATCAACGACAGCGAGCAGGCCGCACGTGTGGTGAACGAAGAAAAGTTTGACGGAATTTTCCTCGATTTGGAAATGCCTCACCTGCACGGATTCGATCTTGCGAAGCAGATCCGCAAGTCGTCATGGAACAAATCCACTCCAATTATTATTGTGACGGGACGGGATGACCCCAAGACCATGGAAAGGGCATTTGCCCTGGGTGCAACCTTTTTCCTGCAGAAACCCGTCGACCGAGCTAAGCTGAGCACTCTCTTCCGAACGATTCGGGGAGGATTGATCGAGAATCGCCGCCGCTTTACGCGGGTTCCGCTGCGTACAGACGTAAATTGCGATGTTGGCTCAAGAAGGGTGCGCGCGACGAGTTGGAATTTGAGCCTGGGTGGGATGCAGGTGGAAGCGGATAATTTGCGTTCCGGGGACGCGGTACGGTTGTCGTTCAGGCTGCCGGTGTCAGAGATAACGGTCGAAGCCTCGGGAGTGGTGGTCTGGGCAGGGGAGAAGCGGCAAGGAATCCAGTTCACGAACTTGAATGCGCAGAACCAGAAGTCGATCCGGGATTTTGTGGCAGAGGTGGAAGAATAGGCCTAGACGACGGGCTTAAGAGCGGATCCAGGGAAAATACAGGGAGTTTGCGGAATTCCAGCCCCCAGAATCGCCATCCTGTTCTCTAAATTGTAAGTTTCAGACTTTCGTAACTTTCCCTCTGTCTTTGCTCGTCTAGAATTCAATCTATCCCCGTGAATTCCAATTCTCCAGGAAAGCGAGCAGGGGCATCGCTGTGACCAAACAAACTATGTCCGAGGGCGCGAAGCCTCCTGCTCTGCGAATAGGGCAGGTCGAGGGCCGGGAGTGGTGGCTTTGGGGCTCAGCCGTAGTCGTGACCCTGGTGCTGACCTTCGGCATCCTTGCACTAACGTTTCCTGGTTTTCACTTGCCGACCGAAGGCGCTTATTCGCTGAACCTCAAAGAGTGGGTCCGCGGGCTGGCTGCTCTTGTTCTGCTTTTCGATATTTACACGGTATACCAGCAGCGTGAGTTGCAGCGAATCCGCCGCCAGTTGGGGGAGCGCGAACGCCTGTTTCAGTTGATTACGGAAAACGCCGCGGACATGATTGCTGTGATCGACCGCAACGGACAGCGCCTCTATAACAGCCCCGCATACCAGACAATTCTAGGATATGGTCCCGAAGAACTGGCAGCCACCTCTTCGATGGATCAGATTCACCCTGAGGATCGGACCCGCGTGCTCGAGGCTGCGGAGAAGGCTCGCAACACGGGCCGGGGTGAGCGACTCGAATATCGGATCCGCCATAAAGATGGTTCGTGGCGCTTCATTGAGTCGACCGCCAACGCTATTCGCAGCCCGGAAGGCGAGACCGAAGGGCTGGTCATCGTGAACCGCGACATTACCGAGAGGAAGCGGGCCGAGGAAAAACTGGACCATTTGTCCTTCCACGACGGCCTGACCAATCTTCCGAACCGCGCGCTTTTTCTCGACCGGTTGCAGCGCGCGATTACTCAATCGCGTCGGCACGCGGATTTCAGATTTGCCGTGCTGTTCATTGATATTGACGAATTCAAAGTCTTCAACGATAGTCTCGGCCATGTTGCCGGCGATGCCTTGCTCATCCAGATTGCGCAGCGTTTAAGCGTCTGCCTCCGCGGCGCCGACACTATTTCACGTCCCCGCATGGGTGGCGCCGCAGGGCCATTGTTGGGCGAGAGCACGCTGGCCCGGCCCGGGGGCGACGAGTTCACTGTGCTCCTCGAGGAACTTCACGACCCCAGCGACACCATTCGCGTGGCCGAGCGCATCCAGCAGAAACTGGCCGTTCCTTTCGATTTAAATGGTCAAGAAATCGTGTTGACGGTAAGCATCGGTGTCGCTTTCAGCGGCAACGCCGGGGCGGAGGCACAGGACGTTCTCGGCGACGCCGAGATTGCCATGTATCGCGCCAAGAGCGCCGGCAAGAGCCGTTGTGAAGTGTTCGACCATGCCATGCATGCCGGCGCCATCAAACGCTTGCAGCTCGAAACCGACCTGCGCAAAGCCCTCGAGTTAAACCAGTTCCGCGTTTACTACCAGCCCATCGTCTCCCTGCGTAACGGACAGATCATAGGGTTCGAGGCCCTCAGTCGCTGGCAGCGTCCTGAAGGCCTGGTCATGCCGGGAGAATTCATTGCGGTTGCAGATGAGACCGGCATCATCCTGCCCATGAACCGTCAACTGCTTTACGACGCTTGCCGGCAACTCCGGGTCTGGCAGGCGCTTTTTCCTTCCGATCCGCCCCTCACGCTCAATGTAAACATCACGCCCAAACAGTTTGCGCAACCTGAGCTGGCTTCGCAGATTGGCAAGACTTTGCAGGAGACGGGACTCGATCCTCGTTGTGTCAACCTGGAGATCACGGAAACGATCGCCATGGCCGATGCCAAGAGATCTGCCGTGGTGCTCTCCGAGTTGAAAGCGCTCGGCGTTAGTCTGGACATCGACGACTTCGGCACCGGCTACTCCTCCCTCAGCCGGCTTCAGGGTTTCCCGGTGGACACGCTAAAGATCGACCGCGCCTTCATCTCGCGCATAGACACTGATCTCGCAACCCACGAAATCGTTCGCGTCATCGTCATGCTCGCTCATGGTCTGCGCCTGAAGGTCGTCGCGGAAGGCGTTGAAAACCAGGCGCAGGTGGACCTGCTGAAGGATATGGGCTGCGAACTGGCCCAAGGTTACCTTTATTCTAAGCCCATCGCTGCCGAGGCAATCGAGCAGCTCTTGAGGGACAACAACGCGGCATGCATCGCGGCAACGCGATCGAAAGCAGCCGCTTCCACGTCTGCATAAAACCTGCGCGGCCACTACCGGCACCAAACTTCCGGGGTGCTATATCACTGCAGGGGTGGAAGGCCGACCTTGGCCGTCAGTTCGCGGAACTCCTGACCCTGATGCAGGTGTTGAAATTCGCTGTCGGTGAGGAGCGTGGTGAGTCGAAGGTCGCGGCGCTGGTAGGCGATCTCGAGATATTTCAGAGCATCGTTATCCTGACCGAGGGCTGCGTAAGCGTCGGCCACTTCAAAGGCCGAGCCGGTGCCATGGTCGAATGATTCCCGCCTGACCTTCAGCCGCTGCGCAAGCAGTCCCTGACGGCCGCCGCTTTTGTAGGCCGCTTTTTCCAGGTCGATATTTTTCTGCGCCTTGGCATCGCGCCGCAGACGCGCGACCGTCCCTATTTCCGTGAAATATCCCGCATAATTTCCTTCGCGAAAATAAATGTCCTCAGCCAGGTACCGGTGCGGAGGAACAAACTCAGGCTGGGAGGCTGCGAGTTGCGTGAGCAGGGTTCTGGCCTCTTCCGTTTTTCCCGCCGCCGTGAGAATGCATCCTTTGTCGGCGAGGATGGGAGTTGAAGAAGGGTCGAGTTGGCGGGCGCGCTCGATCTCCTCCAGCGCTTCCTGGGTTCGCCCAGTCTCGATCAGGAAAGTGGCGTGCCAATGATGGGCGCGGGGCAATGCCGGATTCAACTCGAGGGCTCGCTTGAACTCGCGGTCGGCGGTGGCCACGTCGAAGAATCCCCAAAAGCTGGCAAAAGCCAGGGAGTTGTGGGCCTCGGCAGAGTTGCCGTCGAGTTCCACCGCTTTGGCGGCGGCCGCCCGGGCCCGCGGAAACGCTTCCTGCGGAGGCATGACGCTGAACTCCCGCAGCAGGTTGTAGCTGTCGGCCAAGCCTACGTAAGGCGCCGCATATCCGGGATCATTGACGATGGCTTGAGTGAAGAAATCCACGGCCTGGTTCAGATCGTCCGCAGTGCGCTTCTCGAAATGATAGCGGCCCTTGAGGTAGAGATCCTGAGCCTCGGCGCTGGGTGGTGGCGGAGCAGCCAGCGCATTCTTGTAGCGGGGTTCGCGATGGCCGAACGAAAATGCAAGAAAAGAGCCGGTGAGGAGCACCAGGGGCAGGATCCAGAGGAAAGCACCCGCCTCGGCCCATCGCGATGGTTGCGGAACAAGGTGAAACTCGGAAGTGGGAACATCGGCGGGAGGCTTGATGGTGAGTACACCGGCTGGAACCGCGCGGTCGCGGTCGCCGGCAGCCACGGCGGCAGTGATTTCGACGGGCTCCCAGTTATGGCTCGGAGCCTTCAACCACTCTGTCAGTTCGTCGGCGTAAGCAAAGACGCCGCCGCGCACACTTCCCGGCACGCGATACACCGGAAGCCCGCGTTCTTTTTCCCAACGTTTAACGGTGCGCTCGTCGCGATCGAAGAAGGCGGCAATTTCCTTCCAGGAATCCAAACGCTTCTTCGCCGGGAGAGGCTCACTATGAGCGGCCATAAGCTTTAATGCCTTGAACAATCTTGAAAGTTTTCCAGCGCTGGTGCTAGTAAGGCTCGCCTAGTCTAACTTCGATCCGCAGCCCTGGGAACGCCACGAACGTGCCTTTGCGTGGCCCGAACGAGGGAGGGAGGGAGCGCAACGGCAGCTGTGGAAACCCGCGCCCAGCATGCCAAGTCTGACCTGTCATTAGGGACTTTCGTCTGCGGTTGACACGTTCTGGCGGGACGCGCCATACTTCGTCGCTGCACCTGTCGCCGGCGCCGCTGCACTGGTTAGCGCGTCCGCAAGGCCGCGGCTGGCACGGTTTTGCCGCAATCTCCCAGGAGGATTCCATGCCCCGAAGTTTTCATCTGGCGCGAAACCTTTTTCCGCTTCTACTGGTTGCAACAGCCTTCATTCCGTTCGCCTCGGCTTCCGGACCGTATGTGATTGGCTCGGCCAATACTGTGACTGCGGATCCCAATGTGACGCGTCCTTCGACAACGCCTTGCGTGGTGCAGCTTTTCAGTGCAGCGCAGTTCTACGATTTCAATGTGGAGAACTTTAGCTACGCTCCGCCCGCCGACTGTCCTGGGCCCTGGGCCAAGGTAGTGCTCGAAGCGGATATCAGCCTGAACGCAGGCATTCAATATGACCGCACTGCTAATTTCTGGCTGGGCCCGGTCAACATTTATTTTGGTACGACGGCCGAGCCGACGAATATTGGTCCGTCGTGGCATATCGAAAACGATCTTACCGATTACAGTTCGATCTTCTACACCGCGCAATCCGGCCAGGCGAATATCGGCAATACTCTGTGTTGCGGGCTCACTTCGACGATCTACGCTTCGGCAGAGCTGGAATTCTATCCCTTGGCTAAGGGCGAGAAGCCGCCAGTCGCGGCTGACCAGTTGCTCGCGCTCTCCGGCGGCGATTCTGGCGGAACGTTCGCACTCAATTCAACTTCAAGCACGCTCTCCGGCACATTTACTCTGCCCACGAATGTGGAGAGCGCGTATCTGGATGTCTATTCGCAAAGCCAGAACGATGATGAATTCTGGTACACCTGCGTTGCCAACGATGTTGCCACGGAATTGGAGAACTGCGGCAATACCGGCTTCCGCGAGACTGAGATCACCATCGACGGGCGACCGGCGGGCGTGGCGCCGGTCTCTCCCTGGATTTTTACTGGTGGAATCGATCCTTATTTATGGTTCCCGATCCCCGGCGTGCAGACGCTGAACTTCAAGCCTTATCGGGTGAACCTTACGCCTTTCGCCGGAGTCCTCAGTGACGGGAAGCCGCACACGGTTTCGCTCAGCGTTTACAACGCCGATGATTATTTCTCCGCAACCGCGTCGCTACTGCTCTACCTTGATTCGGGCAGCACGCAGGTGACCGGCGCCATCACTCAAGATACGCTCACCGCGGCGCCATCTCCTGTGGTCACCGAGAAACTGAACGTGCAGCCCACCTTCACCAAGGGCACGGTGAACTTGAAATCGAACCGCAGCTTTACCATCTCGGGCTACGTCAACACTTCGCACGGCAAGGTGACGACCAAGGTCGCGCAGAATGTGAACTTCTTCAACAACCAGTATTACGACATAACGGCTACCACGTATTTGGAAAACATTTCGCTGGGTTCGTCAGTGTGGTCAACGACCACAACGTGGAGCGGTGGAGAGACTACGGTCACTAGCGAGTCCTACAATTTCCCCCTGACCCTCGATCTCAACCAATTTGTGGCGTCGAGCGGAGACACGGATCTGACCACAAAGGTGACTCAGACCTATGAATCGTCTGTGAACACATGGAAGAACAATTGGCCGATCTACTCCAGTTTCGAGTCGAACACTGGACATCACGTGGACACGGTCGACTACAACACCTCCCTCAACTCCGACCAATCCGCCGAGCAGCAGTATTTCTCCTGGGGTTCGAACAGCGTGCCATACTTCTGCACCATCTCCGCGAAGGCTAACGTGCTGACCGCCTTCAGCCCTGGGTGTGCGAAGTAGGGTGCGGGAAGTAAGGTGCGCCAAGTGAGGTGATGGCCGCAGCGTCTGGGAAAAGCGTTGAAAAACAAACGGGAGCGGCCATGCCGCTCCCTGATTATTTCGAGTCCGTGATTCAGCCTGTGTGCTTCATTGCGGCGGCCGGGTGATCGCTCCTTGCGAGGCCGATGAAACCAACGCCGCATACTTGGCGAATACGCCGGTGGGATAACGCGGCTGCGGCGGCTTCCATTCTTTCATGCGCTGGCTCAGAACCTCGTCGCTGATCTCAACCTCTAACACGCGTTTGCTGACATCGAAGTGGATTATGTCACCATCACGCACGGCCGCGATGGGGCCGCCCAGCGAGGCTTCCGGAGAGACATGGCCGGCCATGAGTCCGTGCGTGGCGCCGCTGAACCGGCCATCGGTCAATAACGCGACAGATGCTCCCAATCCCTCACCGACAATGGCTCCGGTCACGCTCAGCATTTCGCGCATGCCCGGTCCGCCCTTGGGACCTTCGTTGCGGATGACGACGACATCCCCGGCCTTGATTTTCTTGCCGGTGACAGCGGCCATGGCTTCTTCTTCGCAGTCGAAAACACGCGCCGGGCCACGCTGTTCCAGCCGCTCATGCCCGCTGATCTTGGCCACGCAGCCTTCCGGCGCGAGATTTCCCTTCAGGATGACGAGCCCTCCGGTTTTTTTGAGCGGACGATCGAGCGGCGCGATGACGGGCTGACCCGGAGTTTCTTTCGCATCGTTGGCTTCCTCGGCGAACGTTCTGCCGGTCACGGTAAGCGTCGAGCCGTCGGCGCACTTGGCATCCAGCAGCCGTTTCGCGATGACTGGAATGCCGCCAGCCTTGTAGACGTCGGCCGCCACGTACTTTCCCGAAGGCTTAAGATCTGCAAGCAGTGGAGTGCGCTCGCTGACTCGCTGGAAGTCGTCAATCTCAAGGGCAACGCCAGCCTCGCGCGAGATCGCCAGCAGATGCAGCACGGCGTTAGTCGAGCCGCCGGTCGCGGCCACGGACGCAATCGCGTTCTCAAAAGCCGCGCGGGTGAGAATGCGGCGGGGCAGAATGCCAGTCCTGAGAAGGTTCAGAACCACTTCGCCACAACGAAATGCAACTTCGTCTTTGTGCACATCCATCGCGGGCACGCTGTTGAAGCCCATCGGAGACAGCCCGATCGTCTCCATCACCGTCGACATCGTATTCGCGGTGTATTGGCCTCCACAGGCTCCAGCGCCTGGGCAGGCCACGTTTTCGAGATCGTGCAATTCCTGGTCAGTAATTTTTCCCGCAGCATTGGCGCCTACCGCTTCAAACACGTCCTGGATGGTGACGTCCTTGCCGCGATAGCTGCCCGGCGCGATGGTGCCGCCGTAGAGTACAAGTCCAGGAAGATCCATGCGAGCGAGCGCCATGGCCGCGGCCGGAATCGTCTTATCGCAGCCCACAACGCACACGACGGCGTCGAATAATTGTCCGCGGCACACGAGTTCGATCGAATCGGCAATCAGCTCGCGGCTGACGAGCGAGGCGCGCATGCCTTCCGTGCCCATGGTTTCGCCGTCAGAGATGGCGATGGTGTTGAATTCCATGGGAGTGCCGCCGGCGGCGCGAATGCCCTCTTTTACTTTGGCCGAAAGCCGCCGCAGGTGAAAGTTGCAGGGCATGGTTTCGATCCAGGTGTTGGCCACGCCAATCAGCGGCTTGCGCAAATCGGCGTCGGTGAAGCCAATGGCTTTGAACATGGAGCGCGCCGGAGCCCGGTCGCGTCCGTCGGTAATTCCGCGGCTGCGATGTTTAAGGTCCATGATTGTGAGATTCGTGACTTTTAGATTCGTGACTTTACGATCGTCGACCTTAAGATCCGGTTTTGCGATTACCCGTCGAAGATTGGAACGGAGACTGGAAATGGAGCGGTTCGCGCGATCCTAATTTGTGATTGCCAAGGCTCACGCCGCTTCTACTGAAAGCGGTGATCGCGTAAACGGAATTGGCGGGCTCCATCCACCGGCTCAGGCCGAAACAGAAGCCACAGAATCAGTCCCAACGGAAAGCAGATGACAACAGCAAGAATGACCAGAAGAGGGGATTTCCCCTCTACGCCGAGCATCAGCGACACAGGCCTTGATTGTCAAAAAAAGCAGAATTAGAAACACAACATTGACAATCAAAACCTGAATGAGATTGGAGATGGAAACGTTCACTTTCGCCTCGATGGCATGATACAGAATTAGGGTGCGGCTGGCCAAGGCCAAAATCGATAGAAAAACGGGGAACCTGCGGCTGTGGCGATGCCCAGAAGCCGCATTCCGCCTGCAAGTTCCCCAATCGCATGACGCTCGCCCAGTGAGCATTCATGCTGCTGACATCAAACTCGAAACCACACTTAAGCGAGCGCCGCCCGCGTCGGCTGCTCCGCGATGCTCTCTGAGGCCGGCGGATGCGGTCCCCACGCCGGCACTTCCTGCTCATGCAAAACCGCCCGGGAGCGCACTTCGATGACATCGACGATCGCATACCACTCGCGATAAAGCTGCCCGATCTGCTTGGGGTTCACCTCCAGCAGCATGGTGACGGCGTAATCCTGCCCTGAGCCCTCGGCGTGCACCGAAGTAAGCTCAAGCGCCCGGCGTGAAACCGCATTGAGGATGCGCATCAGCGTGCCTTGCGCGTTGCGATAGCGGATGTGAAAGACTTGCATGTTGAAACCCTCGTAACCGCAAAATTTGCAGCAATTACTCCGCGTCTTCGAACACCATTTCGGAAAGCGCCGCTCCCGCCGGAACCATGGGATAAACGTTCGCTTCAGGAGCGCAATCAAACACCAGCAACTCCGGCCCCGGCGAGCTGAGAAAATTATCGATGAGATCTCCCGTCTCGGCCGATACCGGAAACTCCACCATGGCAGCCTCGTTCAGCCGCCATCCGTGAATTTTGTAAGCCTTGGCGATCTCGACGAAATCCGGATTGTCGCTCAAATCCGTTTCCGCATAGTTGCGCTCGTAGAAGAGCTGCTGCCACTGCCGCACCATGCCCAGATATTTGTTATCGACGATCACCATCTTTATAGGTAGCCCGAGCCGGTGCACCGTGGCCAGTTCCTGTATGTTCATCTGGAAGCCGCCATCGCCGGAAACGCAGAGCACGCAAGTATCCGGCTTGGCCAGTTGTACGCCGACGGCAGCGGGCAGAGCGAAACCCATCGCTCCCAATCCGCCCGAAGTAATGAACCCTCGCGGCGACGAAGAACGGTACCGCTGCGCCGCCCACATCTGATGCTGCCCCACGTCGGCGATGATCACGTTATCCTGCGGCAGGCGGCTGAAAAGCTCGTCGAGAAAACGCATCGTTGGCTGCGCCAGTCCGCGCGGATCAAGCTCCGCACGCTCGGCTCCGCAAGCCACGGCGCGCCAGTTGCTCCAGTCGGGCATGGAAGCCTTGCGTACTTCCGCATGAAATGCGGGAATTGTGTCGGCGAGATTTCCAATCACCGGCAACTCGCAGGCCCGCACCCGGTCCAGTTGTGCCGGATCAATCTCAAAGTGGACGATCTTCGCATTGGGCGCAAAGCGCGTAGGATCGCCGGTCACGCGGTCATCAAGACGCGCTCCAAACACCATCAGCAAATCGGTTTCATGCAAGGCCGTGTTGGCCGCGCGCGTCCCATGCATCCCCACCATGCCCAGGTAATACGGCGATTGCGGCGGAACCGCGCCCAGTCCGTGCACGGTTGCGAAGGTTGGAACATTCAAATCGTCGAGCAGCCGCCGCAATTCCTGGATCGCTCCCGAAAGCTTCGCGCCCGCGCCCACCAGGGCCACCGGCCGAGTCGCCCGTTGCAGCAAGCCCACAATCGTATCGCGAAAGGCGCCATCCGCTTTCGCATCGGCGGGCCGCGAGTGCGGCTTAAACTTCGCCGGACCGGAGAATTCTTTCTTGGCTTTCAATATGTCGGTAGGAATGTCGATCACGACCGGCCCCGGCCGCCCGCTGCGCGCCCAGTAGAATCCCTCGGCAATCGCATCCGGGATTTCGTCGATCGTGCGCACCAGCCGGCTCCACTTGGTAAGCGAAAGCGTCACTCCGAAAACGTCAGTCTCCTGAAACGCATCGGTACCGATCATCGCAGTCCGCACTTGGCCCGTGATGCAAACCAAAGGAACCGAGTCCATCTTGGCGTCGGCAATGCCGGTGACCAGGTTGGTCGCGCCCGGACCGCTAGTAGCCATCGCCACACCAACTTTTCCCGTGACCCGCGCGTAACCTTCCGCCGCAAACACCGCACCCTGCTCGTGTCGCGTAAGGATGTGCCGCACTCCGCTGCCATCCAAAGCGTCGTACAACGGCATGATCGCGCCGCCGGGGTAGCCAAACACCAGATCGACCCCTTCGGCGCGTATGCACCGCAGAACGATTTCTGCTCCCTTAAGCATTCACGACCTGTTTTGGCGCGGGCTTCGGAGCTTCCGCCGGCTTCTTCGAGTCGCGACCGGGCAGCCAGCTCATCATGCCACGCAACTGCGCGCCGACAATCTCGATCGGATGCTTCTGCTCTTTCTCCCGCAACTCGGCAAAGTTATAGCCGCCGTCCTTGTTCTCTTTGATCCATTCCCGGGCGAACGTTCCATCCTGAATGTCGGACAGAGTCTTCTTCATCGCCGCCCGCGTGGCGTCGCCCACGACTTTCTCGCCGCGCGTCAGATCGCCGTACTCGGCCGTGTTCGAAATCGAATACCGCATGCGTCCCAAACCGCCTTCGTAGATCAGGTCGACGATCAGCTTCATCTCATGCAGACACTCGAAATAAGCAATCTCCGGAGCGTAACCGGCTTCGACCAGCGTCTCGAATCCCTTCTTGATCAGCGAAGTCAACCCGCCGCACAACACCGCCTGCTCGCCGAACAGATCACTCTCGGTCTCTTCGCGGAAAGTGGTTTGCAGCACGCCCGCGCGGGTCGAACCAATGCCATGCGCGTAAGCCAGGGCAAACTCGTGAGCCCGCTTGCTCGAGTCCTGCTGAATCGCAATCAGCGACGGCACCCCGCGCCCTTCGGCGTAAACCCGCCGCAGCAGATGGCCAGGGCTCTTGGGCGCGATCATCACCACATCCACATCGCTGGGCGGGACGATCGTCTTGAAATGAATGCTGAAGCCGTGCGAGAAGCCAAGAATCTTTCCCGGATGCAGATAGGGCTGGATGTATTGCTCATACACGGCTGCCTGCGTCTCATCCGGCGTGAGCACGTGGATCCAGTCGGCCCGCTTGGCAGCCTCATCCGGAGCCACCACCACCATGCCATCGGCGCGAGCCTGCTGCGCGCTGGGGCGGTTGGGCTCGAGGCCCACGAGCACCTTGTAGCCACTGTCGCGCAGGTTCTGCGCCTGCGCGTGTCCCTGGCTTCCGTAGCCCAGGATGGCGATAGTTTTGCCCTTCAGGGCCTCGGGGTTCGCGTCGTGTTCATAAAAAATAGTAGCCACTGGGAAGCTCCTTGTAGCGCCGGCGTCCCGCCGGCAACAGTGGGACGAACCCTGAAGTCCGTCCTCGTGGGTTCTTTCGCAGACCGACCGGTCGGTCGGTCGGTTACTAAAGAAATGCTACCTTTGCCCGTGCTGCATGTCAAGCAGGAATTCTTGTCCGCTTTTACTGAACGGGTGCCCACTGGCGGCATTCTGACGGGGTGATCGGAGAAGTCAAAGGCAGACCGACTTTGTAGCGAACCCCGCCGTCCGACGTCGAACAGAAGCTTCTAGCCCCCGTGCCGCTACTGACTGGCGTGGCAACGACTACGAACTCCCTACAAGCCTGCCTAGCCATCTTGCAATCTCCGGTGAGGCGGAAATTGTATCCAGCCTTGGAGCACCACGCTCCTGATGTGCAACTTGGATTGCCCAGAGCGGCGTCGATGACACTCGCATGTTGCGGCGATGGATGACCGGTCCCACGCGGGTCAGGGCCGAGCGTCGCCAGATCGGTCGCGTAGCCTTTGTCGGGATAAGCGCTGGAATACATAACTTGTGCGACAACCACCGTGCGCATCGTGGCTACCGCGGATGATTCATTGGCCGCCATCCGCGCGCGCATCAGGTTGGGAATGGCGATTGCCGCCGCCACCAGAATCATACCGGCGTCCGCCGCTCCACTTGTGCTGACTCCGCGGATCGCGCTCTCCTCGCCGTAAGCTCGAAACACAATGGGCGTGGTGGGTGGGGAAAGCCGCGCAAAGGATTCCGCCATTTCCGGCGCCATGCCGCGAAGATTCAGAGCCGTTACGGCTGTAGGGTCTTCGTAGAGCAATGCGGAAACGTCTGCTGGCTCGCCCGCGGGAAGAGATGCCATGAATTTCGCTGACTTGGCAAACGATTCGCCAGATCTATGCTGTCGAATTGCCGCTGCCGCCGCTTCATGGCTGGACGCGACGATCAGATAACCTTCGGCAAAAGTGTAGACAATCTGCGTCGGCGTCGGAGCAGAAGGAATCGATAACGAGTGGTAAGTGATTCCATCTTCCACGAATTCCATTGCCCGGAAGGGCATCGTCGCCAGCATCTTCGCGAGCGTTTGCTGCAGATGATCTGCATCACTGGTGCGCAGGATTATCTTCCAGTCGGGTTTGGGCTGACCGAATCCCTCCGCTTCCACCGTGATTTCACCCGGCAGCAGGCTCAGCAAATCGTCCCTAACGCTAATGTGCATCGCCTTTTCCGTTTGGGTCAGGTTGGCGAGCGCGTTGGGATTCGAAGAAGAAGAGATGTCTTTGATGTCATCGAAGATCTCTCCCAGATTCTTGAGGTGAACGCTGCCCACAATGGCGGCTTGCGACGAGACGAACTCCAGGCTGCCAAGCGGCGCAGGAGCCGCAAGCCACGACGCTATACCATGACGCGGGCCCACAAAACTCAGCTCCATCTGTCCGTCTGATCCCTGGGTCCTGTGCCGATACTCCCAGACCGCATACTTCGCATCTTTAAGACCGGAGCGCTCGAAGATCTTTTGATTCTGCTGCGTGCCAGGCTGAATCTGGTTCAGGATGGTGTGCAGATCGGCAGCCATCAGGGCGGAAGTTCCGCCTTGATAGGCCTCGGTCAAACGCTGGCCGAAAGGCGTCGAGGCAAAATCTGTTGTCTTGGAGTCCAGAAAGGTATTGAATCCGCGCAATGCCTCGAGGCTTTGGGCCGCGATGACAAAATCCGGGCGCACCAACACCACGAGTTGCTCTGCT
>Ga0308309_10001299_pt1 | contig 14879 bp, 10 predicted proteins | sample HubBroMetageWFT5_FD_192491 | JGI IMG/M metagenome (GOLD analysis project Ga0308309, IMG submission 192491) | Warmed and freeze-thawed soil microbial communities from the Hubbard Brook experimental Forest, New Hampshire - Hubbard Brook CCASE Soil... | ecosystem: Environmental > Terrestrial >...
GCTCATCGCGCGCGACATCAACACTGGAAAAACCTTGCCGCGCACCGCCGCGTCCAGCTGCTTCATCGTGGGGAATCCGACCAGATTGAAAAAATACAGCAGGCCGATCCAGATAATTCCAAAAATAAAATGCAGCCAACGCAGCATGATCAGTTCGACTGCGGGACCTTGCGGAAAATTGAATTGCGGCCCGAGAGCGTGAAGGAAAAGTGCCAAGTGAAAACAATTCATGCGACGGCCTCCTGCGCGGTTTTCGATCGCGCGCTGCGGCATGCGCCGTTACGCTAGCGGAATCCGCAGCGGCAAGTCAATCGGAGCTCTGTGGCAAATGATGCGGTACGCCGAGACGCTGCAACGCCCAGCGAGCGTGCTCGGCAAGCAGCGAATCGTCGCATGCGGCAAGGTGTTCGAGCAGCGGCACAATGCGGGTGTAGGCTTCCGAACCTCCTGCTATGCGCGAATTCCCCAGCGCGACGCAAGCGTTGCGAACCACACCGCGCCACTTCGCGCGTTTCACCGCGCTGCCGCGAAAAATCCGGCTGAATTCTTCCTGCGTTAACGAAGCCAGCCATTCCAGCTCCCGCGCGTAAAGCGTCGCGCCATTCCCCATTTTCTCTTTTCCGTTTTCACTTTTCGCACGGCCTGGCAGTTCAATCGCGCGTGGCTGAAACGCCGCCAGCCGCGTCACAGGCGACTTGCGATTCCAGGGACACACATCCTGGCAAATATCGCAGCCGATGACTGCGTTGCCTATCGCCGACCTGAACTCTTCAGGAATCGCCCCGCGCAGCTCGATCGTGAGATAGGAAATGCAGCGCCGCGCGTCCAGCACGTACGGCGCGGCGAACGCTTGCGTGGGGCAAGCATCGAGGCAGAGCGTGCAATTCCCACACAGATCGGCGGCGGGCGGTTCAGTCGGACCAAGCGACGGTTCCAATTCCAGCGTCGTGAGAATGACGCCGAGAAACAGCCACGAACCGAGTTGCTCGTTGATCAGGCAAGTATTTTTCGCCAGCCAGCCAAGCCCCGCGTATTTTGCGGCCACGCGCTCGACCACCGGCCCCGTATCCGCGTAGGCGCGCGCCTCAAAAGGCTCCGGCCACTGCGCGTGCATCCGCGCAACAAGCGCATTCAACTTTTCGCGGAGCACTTCGTGGTAGTCGTCACCCCAGGCATAGCGCGAAATCCATCCGCGCGGGGCATCGTCATCGCGCACGCCGGCCTGCTCGGTGGAGTACGGCTGCGGAGAGTTGTAATTCAAGGCCACCACAATCAAACTGCGCGCTCCAGCAAGCGCCAATCGCGGATCCACGCGACGCTCATCGCGCAGGTAATTCATCTCACCCGCATGTCCGCTCTCAAGCCATGTCGAAACTTGCGCAAGCTCCGGGAAAGCATTCGCCGGCGCCACGCCGCACAAATCAAACCCCACCCCGCGCGCCTGCTCGCAAATCCAGCGTGTCCGCCCAGCCAAATCCATGGCGCTATCATGCCATCAACGGAACCCGTCGCACCCTAAGGATGCTCGTAGCGCGCCGGAGCTGCATACTGGCTCCCAAACCAAACAAGAAACAACGGGCCAGTTCCCGATTAGGTGTTTTCGTTCAGATGGGAATCGCGTCCAACGCCGCAGGAAGCCCCACACGCAGCACCAAGTCCTGGAAACGAGGATCGCTCCGCAAATCGTCCATGCTCGGATCTATGTGAAGGTAGATAAGCCAGTGGCAGTGCTCCGCGTAGGATTTCTCCAAATCTTCAATCGCGCGGTCGTGCTGACCCAAGCCCACGTAAATTCCGGCGAAGAAATGCGGCGCCACATACCTTTGCATTGCTAATTCGTTCAAATCATCCACGATCTGAATTGCTTTCTCCGGCGCACCAGCCGTAGCGAAAGTCTGCGCCAGCGCGGCGCGCATCAACGGACTACCGCCAGAAAGATTCACGCCCTTCTCACCCGCGCTGATCGCCAAATCGTAGCGAGCGGTTTTCCGGTAGAGCAGCCCGAGAATCCAGTACGTCATGGGATAGTTCGGATCCAATTCCACGGTGCGCAGCAGTTGTGCGACGGCCTCGTCGTATTGCCGCGCGTGATAGTGTGCCCACCCGATCGCCACATTAATAATGAGCGACAAAGGATCCAGCTCCAGGCTTTTTTTCATCCGAGTGAGTGCTTCTGCGTTGCGGCCCATGGTCATCAGGCACTCGGCGTAATAATGATTGGCGGTCGGATAGCAGGGATTTAATTCCAGGCTGCGCTGAAATTCCTTCTGAGCTTCCGGCCAGTGCCAATCGTGCAGCCACAACACCGCCGCCAAATCCGTGTGCGCCTCGCCAAGATCAGGGGCGATTTCGAGCGCGGACATCGCGGCGGCTTTGGCTTTTGGGAACGCATCCTTCGGCGGCAGATAGCTGTTCCATCCCAGCAGCACGTAGCAATCGGCAATGCCATCGTGCGCGAGAGCGTAACTGGGATCCTTCTCGATCGCCTGCTGAAAGTACCCAATCGCCTTGTAAAATCCTTCTTCCGTCCAGCGGTTCCAATGATGGCGCGCTTGCAGGTAGAGCCGGTAAGCTTCGGCGTCTTCCGTGTGGCGCTTGGCGAGCCGCTTTTTTTCCGCGTGCGTCAGCTGCAGGCGCAGTTTCCCCGATATCTCGCTCGAAATCTCATCCTGAATCACGAAGATGTCGCCTGGCTTGCGATCGAATTGCGCGCCCCAGAGCAGCGACCCGGTCGCCACATCCACTAACTCGGTTCCGATGCGCAACAAGCCGCCGCTTTGCATCATTCTTCCCGTCAGCACCGCGCGCACATTAAGTTCGCGGCCGACGGCTTGCGGGTCCATGTCGCGGCCTTTGTAGCGAAACACCGTACTCTGCGCCATCACGCGCAGCTTCGGCACGGTCGCGAGGTTGTTGATCAGGCTCGCGGTGATTCCGTCACTGAGGTAATCGTTCTCCGGGTCGCGACTCACATTTTCGAAAGGCAAGACGGCCAGCGAGCCGATGGTCTTTGCGACGCGCGGCGCGCGGAAGCTCCCGCTTTGTTGTGTTGAAGCGCGCGACCTCGAAGCGCCAGTCGAGGATGCAGGATCTGCGGTTGATGCAAAGTGTGAGCCTGTTACTGCTTCGCGATCTGGAAGGCCCGAATCAATTTCTCGCTTCAGTCGTTGCAGGTCCGCAAGCAGATCAGACGCGTGCTGGTAACGCTGCTCCCTATCTTTGTGCAGCGCTTTGTTGATAATTGCTTCGAGCGCCGGCGGGATATCGGGATTAACGCTGCGCACTGAAACGGGCGGCCGCGTCAGCACCGCCTCGATAATAGCGCCGCCGGTGCCGCCTCCGAACGCCTGACGGCCGGTAGCCATTTCGTATAGCACCAGCCCGAGCGAGAAGATGTCCGTGCGCGCGTCCAGAGCGTCTCCGCGCACCTGCTCGGGTGACATGTAGGAAGGAGTGCCGCTGATGATTCCCACGATCGAAGTGGAGGTCGAGGTCTCGCCGCCCGAATCTCCGTCCGCGATCGCGACTCCCTTGGGAACAAGTTTTGCCAGGCCAAAATCGAGCACTTTCGCTCGCCCGCGCTTGGTCACGAAAATATTTGCGGGTTTGATATCGCGGTGAATGATTCCTTCGGTGTGCGCCGCATCCAGCGCTTCCGCTATCTGGATGCCCAGCTCCAGCAGTTCTTCCACCGGAAGCGCCTTCCCATGGATGTGACTGCGCAGCGTTTCGCCGTCAATGAACTCCATGGCGATGAACGCGCGGCCGTCTTGTTCGCCAATGTCGTAGATCGTGCAAATGCCGGGGTGGTTCAGAGCGGATGCGGCGCGCGCCTCGCGCCGGAACCGCTCCAGCGCCTGCGGTTGCTGCGCGAGTTTTTCAGGAAGGAATTTCAGCGCTACTGCGCGCTCCAGCCGGCTGTCCTGCGCCTTGAATACCACGCCCATCCCGCCGGCGCCGAGTTGCTCCACGATGCGATAGTGCGAAATGGTCTGGCCAATCATGCGCAGGCAAACTTCCGAGGGAGCAGCATTTCGGGCTACAGGGTTGGATCGTCACGACTGGGTTCGCTGACCGGTTTTCTTCTTTCCGTCTTGGGCGGTTTGGGCGATCCAATAAGACTCAGAATGTTCGAGCCTTCCCCGAATTTGTCCGCCGCGGTGAGAGGCTCTTGCTCCAGCGTAATGTTCTTGTTGCAGACCGTACAAACGAGGGCAGCGTAAGTCCCGCCATCCGCCTGCCGGAACATATTGCAGCGCATCACGCGCCCGCAGCACACCGGAACCCACATTTTGGAAGAATTGTCCGAAGCCATCAGCCGCCTCGCACGATGCGAATTCGGCGGATTATACACTGGAATCCGCCTGCACCAGCGCGGGAAGCAATGCGCGTCTATCGCCGGCGCCGCGCACTCCCGGACACGGCTTTCATTGGCCTATCCCCGAATCGGCTGCTACAATGCGGCCATGGCTGACTGGCGGCAAATTCAGGCGCGTATTCGCAAAGCGAAGAACAGCGCCGACGCACTGACGAAACTTTCCGAGCTTTACCAGCGCACCCACGACGCGATGGTGGCCTGGGAGCTGGGCGCCGTCGCAGAAAAAGCCGAACGAAATGAGGACGCCGTGAAGTGGTACACAATTGCAGCGGAACGATTCCGCCGCGCGGATTGGAAGAAAAAAGCCGAGGAAGCTCTGGCGCGATTGGGCGCGCCGATTCCCGTGGCGGGAGCTAAACCCAGTCCCGAACCCGTATTTGCCGCAGCAGGCGCCGCCGAAACTGAACCGGACCACGACGATGACCATGGCTCGAGCGACTCCGAAGAATCACAACCGCGCCTGGCCCTCGGCGAGATCCCAGAAGACGGCGTGGACTATGCCGGAGACGCGATCGAAGTGGAGACCGTGCATCTCTCTGATGCCACGCCTCCCACTGGCGCCGGCGTCGGCGACACCGACGCTTCCGGCAAGAAGAAACGCCGCCGCGGACGCCGCGGTGGCCGAGGCCGCCGTCGCAAAGGCGCTCCCGCCGCACCCGGATTGCCTTCGCAGGCATTCGCGGAATCGGGTGCAACTCACGCACCGACGTCCGCCGCGCCACAAGCGCGCGTGCCCGCTCCGCGATTTCAACCTTCGCGGCCGGCTGCAGTTCCGCACACGGAAACCTATGAACGCGTTCCGGCCGCGGCTCCGATTGCATCACATGAACCCGAATATAGCGCGCACACCGAGCAAGCCGCACCGATGCTGCCTTCCGAGCGTACCGCGCACGGCCGCGCTGGCGACCCCGCACTCGCGTCGCGCATGTCCAAACTGGAATCCATGTTGCGCCGCCTGGTCTCCAGCCCGCTGCATCGCCTCGACGAATCCGATTCGGCTCCGGCCGGTCCGGGCGTGTTTCTGCTTTCAGACTCCGACCAGATTACTTCGTACTACATCGAAGCTTGCCAGACGCTCCGCGTCGGCCTGGGAAATCTCGCGCGCGGCAGCGGACGCAGCACCACCAAACCCGTTCGCGGCGGACGTCCGGCGTTCGACAGCGGCCTGAAGACGAAGCTTGCCGAGCACTTGGGCATCGGCGAAGCCAAAGTCTCGCAATATCTGAAGGACCACTGCGTGGTTCGCTGGATCCAGCTGGACGATGACGCCCCGCACCTGGCGCATTTCGCCATCGGCGTCCTGCGCACTCCCCTCAACCTGGATTGAGCCTGGACCGAAATCAGCGCTAAATACTAGTCCGGACTGGTACTTCGCCCTCTCCATTGGCTGCTCCTGGGCGCCATTCAGCCCCCGAATTGCACCTTTAGACGCACCTTCCTAGACGCCCAAATTGAAACCATGCAAACTCTGGTACCGTAACTGTTTACGGATGAGGCTCATCCGTTAGGGCATGCCTCCGGGGGATTCATAGGGCAGGTTGGGGCTGGTTTGAAAGGGAGAGGTGGAAGATGGCGAAAGCCGTAAGCACGAAGCTTTGGAAAACTTTCGATTGGGCGCTGTGCAAGACTGCAGGCGTCACTTACAACACGATTCAGTACTTCAATAAATTTAATCCCAATCCTTCTTTTACGCCGAAGTGGTCTGATAAGCCGTTGCTGAAGTCCTGGGAGAAATCCAAGCCGACCCTCGGTTGGCCGCGCACCACGGATTCCCTGTGCCCCGATTGCGTGCGTGAAGCGCGCGATCTGATCATCAACGGGAAAAAAGACTGGACCGATTTGGTCCATGAAAAAGTCGGCGAAATCAAAGCGCAGATTATCGAGCGCGATGGCCAGGTCTGGATGGTGAAGGAATGCGCCATTCACGGAAAATTTGAAGACTTGATGGCCGTGGATGCCAAGTTCCTGGAATGGATCGAGAAGAATTTCCCCGGCCGCGATATTCCGGCGCACAACGACGAAAAGCTGCACCGCCATGGCTCCAGCACGGTTCGCCACGGCCGCGGTTCTGTTCTTACCGTGGACCTCACCAACCGTTGCAATATGATGTGCGACCCTTGCTTCATGGATGCGAATCAGGTCGGTTACGTCCACGAGCTGAGCTGGGAAGAAATCCAGGAAATTCTGGAGAACGCTACCAAGATCAAACCGCGCCGGCAGATGTCCGTGCAATTCTCCGGTGGCGAACCCACCATGCACCCGCGGTTTATCGACGCGGTGCGTTACGCGCGCAAAGTTGGCTACAACAGCGTGCAGGCCGCGACCAACGGCATCGAATTCGCCAAGAGCAAGGAATTCTGCAAGGCGGCTTTCGAAGCGGGCATGCGCTACGCCTACCTGCAATTCGACGGCATCGGCAACGACGCCAACAGCCACCGTCAGGTGGGCAACCTGTTTGACGTGAAGCTGCGCGCCATCGAGAACATGCACGAAGCCGGCATCGAAATCGTGCTGGTCACCACCATCGTCAACAACGTGAACAACGATCAGGTGGGCCCTATCGTGAAGTTCGCGATGGAAAACCCCAAGAAAATTTCTTTCGTGTCGTTCCAGCCCGTCTCCTTCACGGGGCGCGACGAAGAAATCACTCCGGAACGCCGCATCCGCCAGCGCTACACGCTTTCACACTTGGCGAAAGACGTCAGCGCGCAAGTGGGCAAAGTCGAGCCCACGCGCGACTGGTTCCCGATTTCCTTCATCAGCACGTTTGCGGGATTTTCGGACTTGGTGCACGGGCCGGATTCGCAGTGGGGTTCGCTCTCCTGCGGCTGCCACCCGAATTGCGGCGTCGGCACGGCGCTGATGATCAACAAGGAAACCAAAGAGTGGGCGCCGGTTCCGCGCTTCCTCGATGCTCAGGGGCTCACCCGCGACGTCGCGGCCATCACCGATGCGGCGCGCAGCAAGAACTTCTCCAACTTCATGATGGCCATGGCGCTGTTGAAGAATTACAGTCCGTTCCAGGCGCCTCCCAGCTTGCGGCTCAAGGATCTTTGGAGGAAGTTCGACAAGACCTGGGCGCTTTCCAAGAATACCGACAAGAAATACGGCAAGGTAACTCCAGACCGCACCTACGAAGACGCCATGAAGCGCCGCACCGAAGATCCTTGGAATTTCCTCTTTATCGCCGGCATGTGGTTCCAGGATCTGTTCAATTACGATTTCCGCCGCACTGAAATGTGCATCATTCCCTACGCCACGCAGCAGGGTGAAATTTCCTTCTGCGCGTACAACACCGGCGTGGGCTGGCGCAAAATTATCGAGAACATGCACAAGAACGCCACCGTCGCCCAGTGGTACAAGGAACACGGCAAGCACGACGTCTTCGCCAAAGGCAAGAAAGTCAATCTGGAGAGCTACGAGCACTCGCTCCGCATTGACGCCGAAGACGCTTCGCGCGTTCGCGAACTCGAGCATGACATTCCGCAGACCGCGGCCGAAGAAGACCGCATTCGCCGCAAGAAGGCGTTCGAAGAGGCTGCCAAGGTTCGCCGCATTTACGAAGAGCTCGTGCTGAAGAAGTCCACCGAGCCTGTGGTGCAGATTGGCTCGATGCAGCAGATTCTCAGCGCGGTTCCCGGCGTAACGGTGAAGCCAGTCCAGATCGCCCCGGCGAACGGCAATGGCCAATCAAATGGCAACGGCCACGCGAACGGCAATGGCGCAGCCAAGGCAGAAACGCCCGAAGCAGAAGCCGCAGTAGCCGGCGACTAACTCAACCGAAGTACTCAACAATCTCCGCAGGGTAAGCAAGGCCAACAGCCCCGGCACAAACCGGGGCTGTTGCATTTTTGGGCTAACACGCCTAAGCGTTCGCGAATATCGGGGAACTAATCCCTCATTCCGGTGTCAACTGATTGCAGGACCAACCCTCATGATGAGAACTGTCCTCCAATGGTGGGACTTCCTGGTGACACTCGTTGTGGCACTCTGCTACGTTGGGCTACCTGCGTTGCTCGCGCTGCTTTGGATGTCACGTCGGTCGGAAAACGGCTTAGACTGGGGACCACGGCCACGATTGTTGGCGGTGGGAATCGCACTCATCCTGGTGTTCGGTTTGCTGATGGTGTTCAGCTATATTTATAGATCTGGAGATTCTTGGTCCGCCTGGTACGACTAAGTCAAGCGGATCTTCGGGCTATAATAGATTTCCCTCTGCAACGTTAAGGAGCATGCTTTTGCCGATTTATGAATATGTTTGCGATGATTGTAATGAGCACTACGAGCGCATCGTGCTGAGCCAATCGCAGGCGATCACTTGTCCGAAATGTTCGAGCGCAAACCACACCATCCAACTCTCCGTGTTCGCTTCACCGTCGAACGGAAAATCCGCGGCCGGACCTTCTTCATCTTCCGGAGGGGGAGGCGGCTGTTGCGGAGGCGGGGGCTGCGGCTGCCATTAGTATTTTCGCCGCTAATCGTTCCTACCTGATTGGTGCGAGAACAACCACGCCGCCAACCCCGGCTCGCTGAACGTCACGTCCCACACGTTGTGACCGATGCTGGGATACTCCGTGTACTTCGGCGTGCCGCCAGCCTTGCGCAACTCCGCCACCCACTGCCGCGCGCGTGTGACCGGCACGAGCGGATCTTCTTCACCTTGAAATATCCACACCGGAACTTTCGCGACGCGCGGAATCATATAGGCATCGCCGTAACCGCACAGCGCAATCGCCGCCGCAAATCGCCGCGGCGCGATCGAAAGCGCTGCCCACACGCCTTCGCCGCCCATGGATTGCCCCACCACGTACTCGCGCGCGCGGTCAATGCTGTACTGTTTCTCGATCGTATCCAGAATTTCCAGCGCCAAGCGGATCGCCACCGGCGGCGTGTTCGTGTGCGGCCGCGCCCATCCTTTGGTTGCGTCCACCTGCGGCGCCAGCACGAACGCGTGATACTTCGCCTGATTTTCCGGCGTGGTCCAAAAGTGCGAGCCAGGAGAATTTCCGCCCGATACTTGCGAAAAATTATCCGAGCCGCGTCCGGCGGCTCCATGCAGCCACAAGACAATCGAATATTTTTTAGCGGCGTCGTAATCCACAGGCACAAACAGCCGGTACGCCATCGCCTCGCCGCTCGGGCTGCGATAGGAACCAGCGATGAAACCTTCGACGGCCGCGGCTCTCGCTTGTGTCACATCCAGCGCGCGCCCCTGATCTCTTGCTTGTGCTTGGGTCCAAAAGCAGAAAGAAAAAAGCAGAAGCACGAAAACTCCGCAGCGCGTCGCCTGCGATGTCCGCATCGGCCTATCGCGAATACTTCAGCACGTTCTGCGGCGGCTCGAGCCCCGCATTCAATCGAGGATCTGGAATCGGCGCGCCCGCCACCACCGGCAAGGGCAGCACGCCCGCCCAGATCGGCAGCGCGTAATCCGCTTCGTCATCTTTTGGCGGTCCCGTGCGCACCTTCGCCGACACTTCCTCCAGCGGCAGCGCCAGCACCGAAGTCGCTTTCAATTCCATCTCCGTGGGCGGCCGGACATCGTTCCAACGCCCGCGCACGATGTGATTCGTAAACGCTTCCAGCACGCGATTCTTTTCCCCGCTATCTTCCACCGGCATCGCGCGGCCCAGCATCACCACCGACCGGTAATTTGCCGAATGATGGAACGCCGAACGCGCCAGCACCAGTCCATCCACCAGCGTCACCGTGACGCACACCTGCACGCCGCCGGCGAGCGTTCGCAACATGCGGCTGGCCGACGAGCCGTGCACATACAATGTGTCGCCGACGCGCGCGTAATTTGTGGGAATCACGAATGGCTGGCCATCCACCACGAATCCCACGTGGCACACAAATCCTTCGTCGAGGATTCGATACACGGTTTCGCGATCATACTTGCCGCGGTCGGGCAGGCGCTGGACTTTTGTACGTGCTGTGGGGCTGAATGGCTCGGTCATGCATCGAGCGTAAATCGGCGCAGCGTTAGCCGCAAGTGCCAATCTGGATTGCCGCGGATCGCGCTCGCTCGCCGCGCGACCAAGTAGGTTCCTACTGCGACCGCGGCTGCGCGGGGGCTGCAGGCTTTGGCGGCGGAGCAATGTGCACCACGCGAAATCCCGTGTACGCCGGATCAGCAGCGCGGTACTGCGCTTTGCCATCCGCGGGACGATCGGCGCTGCCACCCATAGTTTTACTGGAGCCGTCGGCAGCGACCACCCACTCCGCCACATTGCCGCCGAGATCGAACACCAGTTCCTCGCCTTCATCGCCCTCCGCCGCAAAACTTCCCACTTCGCGCAGCAGCGGCGCATCTCCCGGCAATTCCTTGATCTTGGCTTCGAGCCTCTGCGCGTCTTCGGGATTGAGCGTGTACCCGGCCCAGTAGTCCAGCGTATTCTCACCGGCGCGCACTTTGTAAAAATCGGCCGTTTCGCTTTCGTTCGGAAGCCGGTACGTCTCTGCGGTCAGCTCGCTCAGCCATTTGCAATACGCCCGCGCCTGTTCCAGCGTGATGCCGTTCGCCGGATAATTCTCCGTGCCCGCGTCGAACTTGTGGTCCTTATCGAAGGCCGCGAACTGCGCCCGCGTAATTTCAAACCTCCCGATCTCGATCGTGCCGCGCTTCACGGTTTCGGGGATCAGCACATCGGGCGCGGGATTTTCCGGAATTGAAGGCGGATGAAACGCCATGCCGTAGGAAGCTCCGACCTTCTGCACCGTCGCGCGCTTCAGTTCCACATCCAGCGGTGATCCTTTTTTCAGTGCTTCGTTTTCCGGCGGCTTGGTCTTGAACAAATACGCATCGAACCACGCCTCTTCCTCATTCATCTTCCGCAACTGGTGCGTCAATTTCCGCGGCCCGTGCGCTTCACCCGGAAACAAAATAAATTTCACCGGAGCCTTGCCGATCGTGTACAGCGCGCGGTAATGAGTCCAGCCCTCTTCCGTGGGAACCTGCCGGTCGATCGTGCCGAAAAAAATCAACGTCGGCGTCTTCACCTTATCCATTTTGAACAGCGGCGATTTCTCCATATAGAGCTGCGGATCTTCCAGCGGCGTCTTGCCAAAATAATAGTGGTCAAACGATTCGCCGAAATCCACGTTGGCCCAATCGCTTAGCCATTCCACGTCCCCCGCGCCCACTACGGCCGCCTTGTAACGGTCAGGATTGCTCACAGTAAGCTGAATCGAAAGAATCGAACCGTTCGACCATCCCGCCGCGCCGATTTGGTCCGGATCCACCAGTCCCCTCGCTATCAAGTTATCCACGCCGCGCTCTATATCCGGAATTTCCAGGTCGTAATATTTTCCGCAGCAGATGGCTTCCACGAACTTCAGCCCGTAGCCCGTGCTGCCGTGATAATTCGTTTTCAGCACAAACGCGCCTTTCTGCGTCATCAAGTTCGGCGCGTAAGCCCAGCGCTCGGCCCACTGATCGTGATCCGCGCTGGCAGGGCCGCCGTGCGTAGTCACAATCAGCGGATAAGTTTTGCCCGCCTTGTAATCGTCCGGATAGTAGAGGATGCCTTCCACGTCGTCGTCATTCGCGCCCTTCCACTGCAAAACTTCCGATTTCGCGATGGGCTTGTTCTTGAACGCCGGATTTAAATTCGTAATCTGTAGCGGCGAAGTGATTTTTGCGCCCTCCAGCTTCGCGCGAAAGAATTGCGTCGGCACGCTGGCAGTGGAATGCTCGTAAATCAGTGTCTTTCCGTCCTCGCCCAGATCGAAACTGAAGTAGTGCTTCTCATCCTCGCCGGAAATGGATTTGCGCGACCACGTGCCGCCGTGCCGCGTGAACCGCACCGGCTTGGTGTACACGCCGTCGGCCAGCAGTGCGATAAACCCGTCGTTCGTCGCTTCCAGCGAGCGCACGTAGCCCCGGTCCCAATCCAGATTCACCTCGCTGGATTTCCCGGCGCTCAGATCGTAGAAATAAACCCTTTCGACGGTCGCCACCAGAAACCGTGGATCGTCGGAATAGGGTGCGACCACGTAAAACCCGGAATTGTCGCGCGCCCACGTGAATTCATTCGGCTGGATGCGCTCGTTTGCGAAAACCTGCGTACGCGCGCCGGTCGTGAGGTCTATCAGGTAGGTTGACGGCGGAATTTTCTGGTCCCACGCAAAACTCAATTCCCGCCGCGCCACCGCGACTGCGTGTTTCTTGTCGCGGGAAAGTTCAAAACTCAGGATCCAATCGTCATTGTTCGTCAGCCGCGTGACTTTCTTGTCCTTCACCGAAAATTTGTACAGCCGCACCGGCGCGGTGTGCGCCGTATCGTCCACCACGTTCGAATCGTCCTTGCGCTGCTTCGTCTGCCGCTCGTAAAGCGTGGGATCTTCTTCCGCACTGAAAATAATGGTGTCGTTGTCCAGCCACTCAAATTGCTGCATGCCGCGCTCGAATTCCGTCACCGCCCAAGGCTCGCCGCCCGCCGCATTCATCAGCCACAATTGCGTCGGCGCCAAATCCGGTTTCGGCTTGGGCAGCGCGTGCGTGCTCAAAAAAACAATCGTATCGCCCGAAGGTGACCAGCGCGGATGCGAAACCTCGTCCGTCCCGCGCGTGAGCTGCACTTCCTTCCCATCGTTCAAATTCGAAAGATACAAATTGCTGACCCGCAGATCCTTCTCCTTATCCGCCGTCCCCTTTACCCAAAGCGCAAATCGCCCATCCGGCGAAATGCGGAACTGCCCGCCATCCTCCTGGTAAACGACATCCTCCGCCGTCCAATGATTCATCTTCGCAGCATCGGGCTTAGCCGCGCTCGTGCCCGCGTCCGCAGCGGCCTGGGCCATAACAGCGGGCGTGAGCAGAAACAGTATTCCAGCCAGCAGCGCAGGCGCTTTCCAGCAACGTGCAGCAATCGTCTTCATGCGTTCCTCAAATTCCATCAACATTTGGAGGTGTCTGAATCAGGCCGTCGAAAAACTATCACAGACTCGCGGCAGTCGGGTAGCGGCGGCGCGGCCGCCCTAGGTCTACAGAAGGGCATTCGTCTCACCGCGCGAATTCAGCTAGAATGATTTCGTCAACGTAACGGAGCTAGGAGCATGGCGATCAGCCGCGAACAAGCGCGCAGCGAACACACTGGCAGCACTTCGCACGACCAATTCAGCGAAACGATTTACGGCGTCGTCTGCTCGACATGCCACAATTACATTCTCATCGATAAGACGAATTGCCCGCCGTCGTGCCGCGAACACGAGACCTGTCGCGCAGCTTACGATTAGATTTCACCCAACGCTTACGTAACTCTCGGGCAGTTCCTGCCAACCTCCCGTCCAACTCTTCCAGCCGTATCACAAATATTTGCCCACCATCGGAAGCGCTGCTTCAGGGTGTGTGTGAGCGCCCGGAAATCTTTGTGGGTCGTGGCTTTAGCCACGACATCAACCGCACAGAATGCGAGCGGCTTTAGCCGCTGAAGTTCCGCTTTTGCAGCTCTCACACCAACTCAGGAGCGGCGCCCTTTGCGCACACTAGCCTGCTGTACACACACTACCTTTTGCTTTCCGCGCGCCACAAGAGCATGATGAATCTGTGAAAATCTCGAACACCACCAACGGCCGCTTCAGCGCCCGCTCCCCGACGCTCAGAGCCACCCGTCCCCGCAGCGCTCACCTCCAAAATCGCCAATTTCTATTCGCTACAAATAAGCCCTTTCCTCCCAACATCAATTTTTCAACTCGCACAAAACAAAGCACTTCCTTTTTTCTATTCAATACAAATGAGCGCCTACAAATCACTGCTCGCCACCCACAATTCACCGGCTTTGGCGAGCCCTGCAGCAGCACTGAACCTCGCCCTTCCAGCTTTGACATATCCTGGACGCCTTCCGGATTGACGCCCCCTTCGCTCTTACGTACGATGCGCCGCATGCGGCAAAAACCCTGTCCAGGAGGGCGCGCCGAAATATGAAATCCATCCTAAAAATAATTCTGTGGACGGCCATCGCGCTCGCCGGCGCCGGCGCCCTCGCCGCCATCGCCTTCGAACGCAGCGAGCCACTCAACGCCGTCTGGTTCGTCGTCGCCGCCGTCTGCACCTATCTCGTCGCTTATCGTTTCTATTCCAAATTCATCGCCGCGAAAGTTCTCGCCCTCGACGATACTCGCGCCACCCCCGCCGAGCGCCTGGAAGACGGCCACGATTTCGTTCCCACCAGCAAATGGGTTCTGATTGGCCACCATTTCGCCGCGATTGCGGGACCCGGCCCACTCGTAGGCCCAACGCTCGCCGCGCAATTCGGCTATCTCCCCGGAACTCTGTGGCTCATCGTCGGCGCAGCGCTCGGCGGCTGCGTCCAGGATTTCATCATTCTTTTCTGCTCCATCCGTCGCGACGGAAAATCGCTGGGCCAGATGGCGCGCGAAGAAGTTTCCAAGCGCGGCGGAATGATCGCTCTTCTCGCGGTCCTCGCCATCATGATTATTCTTCTCGCGGTCATCGCGCTGGTGATCGTCAAAGCGCTGAAAGAATCGCCGTGGGGCA
>Ga0308309_10001302_pt1 | contig 14875 bp, 12 predicted proteins | sample HubBroMetageWFT5_FD_192491 | JGI IMG/M metagenome (GOLD analysis project Ga0308309, IMG submission 192491) | Warmed and freeze-thawed soil microbial communities from the Hubbard Brook experimental Forest, New Hampshire - Hubbard Brook CCASE Soil... | ecosystem: Environmental > Terrestrial >...
GCGCGGAAAGGCGTTCGCCCAGGCTGGAAACTGAATCGAGCGTACGCACGGTGAGTTCGTGGATCAGCGCGGTGCCTTCGCAGAGGCGCTGGGCTTCGCGGAGAAGTTCCTCAATGCCCAGAGCAATCAAATTTCTGGTTTCCGGATTTTGAATCAGGATTTGCAGCGCTGCGAAATGCTGTTCGCGCAAAGCTTCCAGCAGTTCGGTGGCGCGGTCGCGATCGCCCGTCTCGCTGCATGTGGCGGCTTCGATCAGGCGGTTGGTGACGCCGCTCATGGCTGAGACTACGACCACGAGCGGGCCTACGCGCGAAGCTTTGGCGACAATCTCGGCGACGCGCGCGATGCAGGACGCGTCGCCTACCGATGTGCCGCCGAATTTCATGACCTGCAAATGTGGCTCCATTGCGGGATAGACCGATGGCGAGGCGAATCGATGTGGCCTGAAGCAAATGTGGCTTTTGGAATGGCCGCGCCTGAAAAAACTATACACTACGGCGGCGGATTCACAGAGGACGGTGAAGTGGAGGTGTTTCGCAACCCAATAGAGCTGGGAGCGCCGCGCGTTGGGAGGTTTACTTGAAAGAATGTGCGGAGAAGGCGCGCTGTGAAAGAAAAACGAGCCACCCCGAAAATTTCGAGGCGGCTCGTGTTCAAGACTGATGCCGAGTGATTAAGGACGGGAGGCCAAGGCTGGGATTAACACCTTGGATTGCGGCGTGCCCAGGCCGGTGACGTAGTCGTACCCCGTGAGGGCATCGCAGAGTGTGCCGCAGGAGCCATTGGTGCCTGTCGTGACCGCGTGAAAGTTTGTGCCCAGGCTTGATTTGCCGACGGCGTACACGGAAGTGCCGGTGGCGCTCAAGTTTGTTTTGCGTGCGGCAACGCGCTGGGAATTGGTGATGGCGATCAGTGCGGCCCACTGCGGCGTCGCGGCGCTGGTGCCGCCGACCTGGAACCAACCGCTGTAGCTGCTGAGTCCGACGGAATCGTAAATCGCGTAGCCGGTTCCCGGATTGGCGTTGTAGGAAACGTCTGGGACTCCGCGCGTGCCGTGTATGTCGTTGGCAATGGGGAACTGCGCCTGCGGGACCGGCTCGTATTCGTATTTGCTGAGCCCGCCGCCGCTGCCGCTCCATGCTGATTCGCTGCTGTAATTTCCGGATTTGTCGAGCGTCAACGAAGTGCCGCCGACGGCGATCACATCGGGCGACGCTGCCGGATAGTTGACGCCTGTGCCGCTATCGCCGGAAGCCGCGAGGAACGTGACGCCGGTGGAAACGAAATGATTGTCCAGATTGCGTTCGGTGGAAAGTTCGGCGGACGTCCAGCTCATGGAAGCAACGGACGCGCCGTTGCGCACGGCGAAATCTACTCCGGAAAGCAAGTCGCTCAGGTTATTCGAAGGAGCTTCGACGAGGAGGATCTTGGCTTGCGGCGCGATGGCGTGCGCCCATTCGATATCGAGCGAAATTTCGACCGCCCAGTTGGCGTTGGCGGCAGGCTTGCGGCCGCTGGAATAGAGTTGGCGGAAGCAACCGTTGGCGGCGGTACACGCAGGCAAGTTGAACTGCTTGCTGAAAACGGCGAGGTCGTTCGCGGCGTTTGCGTCGTCGTAGGCGTCCACGAGGGCGATGGTCTGGCCGGCGCCCTGGTTAGTGACCAGGTCAAAACCATAGGCATGGCGAATCTGCGACGGGGTGAAAGCCGTCGTGGGCGGCGTGCTGAGGCTCGCGCCCGCTGCCTGGTGAATGAAGTAATGCGGGCCCATAAAGGCGATGGGGCTCTGGCCGTTCTCGTCCAGATGTATGGGTAAAGAAAGGGTTTGTTGTGCTGCAGCAGCTTGGCTGGCAGCTAGAATGGTGCCGGCCACAATCAGGCCACGGATGATGTTGCGGAATCCCCCAGACTGCATCTAAGCCCCCGTTTGGCGCGTCCCCCGGTTGCGGGACCGAGTCGCGTGTGCTTGCTTTCAACTTCGACAGGGTACCGTCTGGGTCGCACTGTTGGCGATAGGCCGGGACTCTCAATCGGTTGGTACGAAGGTCAGGAGCCGAGAGCTGTACCGAATCGAAACAGTGCTCGGGGTTGTTTGGCTGCACTACGCTGATTATTAAGGAGTTACATACCGTACGTTGAGTCTGGCAAATTGGATTGGGATGCTAGTTGCATACAGAAGTTACTCGAGAGGCAGTCCGACGTAGTTTTCGGCAAGAGACTGCGACGCGGCGCGGGAGCTGGTAACGTAATCCAGCTCGGCGAGTTGGCGGCGGCGGTCGAAGGCATTCTCGTCATCGAAGCGGTGCAGCATGGAGGTCATCCACCAGGAGAAGCGCTGAACTTTCCAGACGCGGCGCAGGCAGGTCTGCGAGTAGGCGTTGAGAAGGTCGCGCCGGCCTGTGGAATAAAATTCGGAGAGGGCGCGCGCAAGGATGCGGACGTCGGCGACCGCAAGATTCAGGCCCTTGGCCCCGGTGGGCGGGACGATGTGCGCGGCATCGCCTGCAAGGAAGAGCTTGCCGTACTGCATTGGTTCGATGACGAAGCTGCGCATGCCGGTGATACCTTTTTGCAGCACCGGGCCTTCCACGAGCTTCCAATTTTTCTCGCCTGTGAGCCTTGTTTGCAACTCCTGCCAGATTTTCTCGTCCGGCCAATTCAGGAGGTCTTCGTCGGGACGGCACTGGAGATAGAGGCGACCGATGCGCGGCGAACGCATGCTGAGCAGGGCGAAACCGCGATCGTGGTAAGCGTAGATGAGTTCTTCGGAAGACGGCGGGGCTTCGACGAGAATTCCCAGCCACGCGAATGGATATACGCGATCGAAAGCGGTGAGTACGCCATCCGGCACAGACGGGCGGCAGATGCCATGATAGCCGTCGCAACCGGCGATAAAATCGCAGACCAGTTCGCGCGGCTCGCCATCCTTGCGAAACTGGATCGTGGGTTTGGATGAAGCACGTGCGTCGTCGAAATTGTGGATGCTGGTATCTGCGACTTCAAAATGAACTTGGCCACCGGCGGCTAGTCGCGCGTCGGTGAGATCTTTTACGACTTCATGCTGCGCATAAATGGTGACGGCTTTTCCGCCGGTGAGGTCCGCGAAATCAATGCGATGTGTGCGTTGGTTGAAGCGAAGATTCACACCGTAATGCACCAGTCCTTCGCGCTGCAGCCGTTCGCCTACGCCGGTTTCTTTCAGCAGGTCAACGGTGCCCTGTTCGAGAACTCCGGCGCGCACGCGCTCTTGGACGTACTGGCGGCTGCGATTTTCCAGGACTACGGATTCGACGCCGTGGAGATGCAGCAAATGCGAAAGAACCAGACCTGCGGGCCCGGCGCCAATGATACCAACTTGCGTGCGCATGGGTTGCGACCTCGAACGGGTGCTGAATAACGATAGCAGAAGCGGCGCGCGGCGCGGAACGATATCCTGATCGTGTTGTGAGCCAATTAGTTGGAAGGTCGCGGAAGTGGGTGTTACCATGCGGCGTTGAATTCGGGCGATTTTTTGTGTGGCTGGAAATTTCCTGCACAGCTGGGATTTTCTTCCGGGGGCGTTACGCGATGTTCGTTAGCAAGAAACATCTGTTGGTGGAATGGGGGCACTGTGATCCCGCGGGAATTGTGTTTTATCCGCAGTATCTGGCGTGGTTTGACGATTGCACCACCGCGCTTTTTACGAATGCGGGGATGCCGACGCGCGCTTTGTTCCGGGAGCATGCGATTTTGGGGGTTCCGCTGGTAGACGTGCGCGTGCGGTTTCTGGTGGCTTCTACATTCGGCGACGAATTGCAGGCGGAATCCACGGTGACGGAATTTCGCCGCAGCAGTTTTATCATCCGGCATCAATTTTTCAAGGCTGGCGCGCTGGCGGTGGAAGGCTTTGAAACGCGCGTGTGGGCCGGGACGGATCCTGCGGACCCGGAGCGCATGAAATCGCGTCCGCTGCCAGCGGAAGTGATCGCGCGGCTTTCGAAGGCTGGCGCGGCAGAAGGCCACGCGAAGCTTTAAAAGTTTTAAGCTCCCAGAACGAGACAGCTTCTACGTGAATTGCAGCGGCTTCGGCTTCGCCGGATCGCTGTAATCGTAAAAGCCGCGGCCGGCTTTGCGACCGTTCCAGCCCATCAGGACCATGCGCTTCAGCAGTGGCGGCGGCGCGAAACGTTGTTCCTTGAATTCATCGAACATAATATTCGCGATGTAATAGGTGGTGTCGTGTCCGACGAAATCGAGCAGCGTGAGCGGGCCCATGGGATGGCCGCAGCCGAGCTTCATGGAATTATCAATATCTTCGATGGAGCCGACGCCCTCTTCGAGGGCGCGCACGGCATCGAGCAGATAGGGCACGAGCAGTCGGTTTACGATGAAGCCGGTGCGATCGGTGGTGCGCACGGGCGTCTTGCCGAAACGCGCGGCGAGTGCGACGGCTGCTTCGTCCACTTTTGGGTCGGTGGCGATGGTGCGGATTATTTCCACCAACTTCATTACCGGGACGGGATTGAAGAAATGCATGCCGAGAAAGCGGTCGGGTCGCTGCGTGAACGTGGCCATTTCGGTGATGGAAAGAGACGAAGTGTTGCTAGCGAAAATAGTGTGCTTGGGACAGATTTTGTCGAGCGCGGTCCAGAGCTCGCGCTTGGCGGGCAGCTGTTCGATGATCGCTTCGATCACCAGGTCTGAATTTTTCAGATCCTCGAGATTGGTGGTGCCGCGCAGGCGCGCGCGAACTTGATCGCGATCGGCGGCCGGGAGCGTGCCTTTATCCACCAGGCGCTGCAGATTTTTTTCGATGGATTGCAAACCCTTATCAACGAGCTGCTGGGAGACTTCGCGAACGGTGACCTGGCAGCCTGACTGAGCGGCTACCTGTGCGATTCCTGAACCCATCAGGCCGCAGCCTACTACTGCAACTTTTTCGATCGACATTTATAATTCCTCCTGAAATTGGCGTCTTCGTGCGGATCGGACGCGTTACTGGAAACTTCGCAATGCAGAATTAGGCGTGGCACGTGAAATTGTATCAGCGCCCGGCGTCAACCTCCGCAAAAACTTCCTGCGCCAGATGAAACGCCGCGTTCGCTGCTGGCACGCCGCAATAAATGGCGCTTTGCAGCAGCACTTCCTGAATTTCCTCGCGCGTGACTTTATTGTTGAGCGCGGCGCGGACGTGCATGCGAAATTCATCGCCGCGATTGAGGGCGATCATCATCGAAAGAGTCAGCAGGCTGCGCGTGTGGCGGGAAAGACCGGGGCGTGACCAAATTTCGCCCCAGGCATAGCGGGTGATCAAATCCTGAAACGGTTCGCTGAAGGAGTCTTTGGTTGCTTCGGCTTTGTCCACGTGTTTATCGCCCAGCACCGCACGGCGCACTTTCATTCCAGTGTACTGACGCTCACGCTCGTCCATTATCTCGCCTCCTGGTGCTCGAGGAATTTCAGCAACGCTGTTGTGAAAGGTTCGGCAGCCTCAATATTCGAAAGATGCGCGGCGTTTAGTTCGAGGAACTGCGCGCCGGGAATTCTTTTCGCTACGAATCGGCCGTCTGCGGGCGTCGTTGCAGCGTCGTGCGTGCCGGAAATTACCAGTGTGGGCAGGCTGACGCGCGAAATTGCTTCGCGCAGATCTTCGTCCCGAATCGCGGCGCAGGTGGCGACGTAACCTTCCGGTGGCGTATGCAGCAGCATTTGGTGCGCGGCTTCGGTCTGCGAGGGCGCTCGCTTGGCGAAATCCTCGGTGAACCAACGGGAGACTACACCGTTCGCGATTGGCGCGATGCCACCTTCGTTGATGGCTGTTATGCGCGTGTTCCAACCGTCTATGGTGCCTATGCGCGCCGCGGTGTTGCACAGCGTCAGGCTCTTGAAGCGTTTTGCCGCATTGATGCCCAACCACTGGCCAATTAGGCCGCCGACCGAAAGCCCGCAATAATTTGAGGTTGGAATTTGCAGCGCATCGAGCAGGCCTACTACGTCGCGACCCAGTGTTTCGATTGTGTACGGTCCCGGCGTGACGTCCGATTGGCCGTGCCCGCGGGAATCGTAGCGAAGCACGCGAAACCTTTGTGCGAGCTTGGGAATCTGCGGGTCCCACATACCGAAATTCGTACCCAGCGAATTGGAAAGCACGACTACCGGAGCGTCTGCTGCGCCGTCCAGCCGGTAGTGAAAGCGCGCGCCGTTTACGTTTGTATAGGTCATATCGGAGGTTTTCGTAAGCAATTAATTATCGGTGCTTCTTTTCGTTCGCCAATACTTGCTGGATCATGGATGCAGCCGAGCCAGTGTAATTTTTGGGTTCGAGCAAGCCATCAAGTTCCGCGGGCGAAAGACACGCGCGCACTTCCTGGTCTTCGAGCAGCAGATCGCGCAGCGGCCGGCCGGATTCGAGCGCGCGATGCGCGGCATGCTCGACGAGTTGATGCGCGGGCGAGCGACCGATATGCTTTGCCAGCGCGATCGCTATTGCTTCGCTGAGAATCAGGCCGTGCGTCGTGCCGAGATTGTGCGTCATGTGCTCTTCATACACTTCCAGACCGTCTACTACGTGGGCCATGTGCGCGAGCGCTCCGGCGGCGAGCAGAAAAATCTCCGGCAGAGTTTCCCATTCGGCGTACCAGCCGCCGAGGCCGCGTTCATGTTCCTGCACCATCGCTGTGAGCATCACGGAAACGAGCGCAGGCACGCGAATCGCGGCGGCGAGCGCGACCGCGGATCCGACCGGATTGCGTTTGTGCGGCAACGTGGAAGATCCGCCGCGGCCGGATTCAGCGGGTTCCAGCACTTCGCCGATTTCGGTTTGCGCGAGCAACGAAATATCGCGCGCAATTTTTCCCAGCGTGCCGACCAGCAAGCCCAGCGCGGTGGCAACTTCCGCGAAACGGTCGCGATGCGCGTGCCAGGGAATGCTAGGCACCTTCAATTTTAGGTCTGACGCCAATGCTGCGGCTACTGCCGGGCCTTTCTCGCCGAGCGCCGCGAGCGTGCCTACTGCTCCGCCGAATTGCAGCGTCAAGATTTCATTCCGCGCGTGCGCGATGCGCGTCTGGTGGCGATGAATTGCGTCGAGCCATCCAGCAACTTTCAGGCCCAGAGTTACGGGGCTCGCTTGCTGCAGCCAGGTGCGGCCGGCGAGCAGCGTGGCTTGGTGCGTTTCCGCTACGCGCGCGAGCGTGGCGGAAAATTGCAAGAGTTCGCGCTGGATTAAGTCTAAAGCGTCACGCAATTGCAGTACGAGGCCGGTATCAATCGCGTCCTGGCTGGTGGCGCCCCAGTGAACGAAACCTGCGGCTTTCGGGTCGGATTTTGCGACTGCCGCGGTGAGCACCTTCACCAGCGGAATCGCCAAATTTCCGGTGAGGGCTGCTTCGCGCGCCAAGGGGTCCAGCGCAAAATTATTCGGGTTGCATTGCGCGACGATAGGCTCTACCGCGGATTCAGGCGCGACGCCCGCGCGCACCAGTGCCCGCGCGAGCGCGGCTTCGAATTCGAGCATGCCCTGCAGCTTGCGGCGATCCGAAAAAATATCGCGCATTGCGTCCGTTGTGAACAGAGGATCGAGCAGGCGGGCTGTTTGTTTTTCACTCAAGTGATCCGAACCCACTGTAGTGCCGCAACGGCAAAGCGCGAGGCTATTTGTTTCCAGGCCAATATATCATTTTGAGGGCAGCAGCCTTAGGCGCCACCCGATTTACGCGCCGCCCAGTTTACGTGCCGCGCTTTTTAGCTGCCAACGGGGCGGCCGAAACGCGCGACTTCATTGACCGCGCGGTACGCCTGATCAATGGCCGCGTTGGTGTAGGCAAAAGCTTCCGCGTCGGAATTGGCGATCGAGATGCGACCGAACGGCTGCCGCCCGATGACGCATGGCTGTTGATCCTCCGGCCAATCGGGATCGTACAAAGAATTGTATTCGTAGGCGTAGCCGTGCGGCCAGCGATTTACGGTGATGGCCTGAATATCGGCGGCGGGATCGAATCCGCCGGGGGAGAGGATGGCCCCGAGCTGCTCGCGGATATTGCGCTCGAAAGTTGCGAAGCTGGTGGTGAGCAATTCACGGCGGCCTGCCTTTTGCTGTTCGCGCACCGGCAGACCGGCTTTGCACGGGACTCGTTCGAGGTGCAGGACGCACGGCTCGGCGGGATTCGCGGTGTATTTGTAATCGCCCATGCTGACCGGAAAATCCAGCGTGACCGTTTCGAAATAACTTCCGGGGCAGCGCACCCCGCTCACTCCTAATTTTTTGAACGATTGCCAATTGCGGATCAGCACGTTCGTATAGACCAGCGGAACTTTCACGCCGTAGGCGAGCGCGTCCTTCTGCTTATCGGGCAGATCGGGGCACAGATACGGAATCACCATGTTCCAGCAGGCGAGGACGCAACTGGCGCCACGCACACTGCGTGCATGGCCGTCTTTTACATAGGTGATCTCAACTTCTTTCGCGGCGCTTCCTTCGCCGATGTTGCGCGCGATGATCACTGTGCTATTCAGCCGCAGACGCACGGGAGAAGCGGGATCATCCAACGTTGCGTAATCGAGCTTGGCTGTGACGATATCTTCCATTGTGTGGCCGGGCGCGGACGCGGGAATCAACGAGCGCACCAGCAGCCGCGCGATGGAAGCGTTGCCGTCGGGAAAATGAAAAATGTAGGGCTCGTCGCCCTCGTCCTGTTTGGTGATTTCCAGGCCCAGGCCCGGTCCTGGCGGGCCGGAAAGATCCATGCCGGCGAATCCGGGATAGCCCAGACCGGCGAGGTCACCGGCCGGAACCGCGTCCACGCCGACGCCGTAGAGGCCGTACGTCTCGGTTTGCAGGAACGGAATCGCGTCAGGACTGACCTTGACGTACTTGAGCAGATAATCTTTGTAACTGGTTCTGGCGAGGAGAACTTTTTTGTCCCACGAAGACATTCCCGGCAGGTAGTCAACTTTTTCGGTGTGCAGCCGCGCGAGATCTTGCTGGACTTGCGGTGAAAGGGGCGTCTTCGTAAGAAACGCCGGCCAGGTAGGCTCGCCCGTGCCAGCGACCAGCTTGTCTGCGCCGAAAGTTTTCTTATCGAAGAACGTGGCGCGCTGCAAGCCATGCGATTTTTCGAAATTGCGGTCGTAATATTTGTAGAAGCGCTGCACTTCGATGCCCAGCTCGGCGAACAGCTGCTTGGCTTGCTTGCCGTAAATTTTCGGGCCGGCGATGGACTGCGTACCGCCGTAACCGAGGATCATGCGGTCGCTGGTGTGAAATTCATTGCGGCGTGCGTGGCCGCCGAAATCGTCGTGGTTTTCGAGAATTAGAATTTTGGCTTTCGGTCCGGCCATCTGGCGAAAGAAATACGCCGCCGAGAGGCCGCTGATCCCTCCACCAACGACGATTAGATCGTAAGTTTCTGCATCGGGCGTGGGCGTGCTCCAGGTATTCCCGTCGCGCAGCGCGTGGCCCACTTCCATGACGGCGTCGGTGGTGCCGCGCATGCCGGTAAGCGTGGGCGGATAGTAGGCGGAGGATTTTTCAGGAGATAAGGGAGATTGCGGGAGGCCGAACCGTTCGAACCATTTCGCATCTGGAAGTAGTAAGGAGCCGCCTACAGTGACGCCGAAGCCATTGAGGAAATCGCGCCTGGTGATGTTGTTGCCCATGCCGATTTTTCGATCGCGTTTTGCACTGCTCACCTGCTCCCCCGCGGATTTGACCACCGGCAAAACGAGCGGACTGGGCTCTAACCGGCTTTAGATTTATAGGGAACGAGCATACCGCAGTAGGCAGCGCGGCGCAGGCTTAAACTTTCATTGGTGGGCTTGGTCGGGCCGAGACTGTCAGTGGATGCCTATGCTCGCGGGCTGATGGTTAGTGAGGGCGGATACTTACGCGCAGGGTGGAAGTTCCGATTCGGAACTCGGTCGAGTCGTTTATTTGGGTCGCCAGCACGCGCTTCTCGGCGACGTAGGTGCCGTTGGTCGAGCGCAGATCGCGGAGGTAAACCGCGTCGTTCTTTACTTCTACGGCGCAGTGCAGGCGCGAAATCATGGGGTCGTCAATTTCAAAATCGGCGCCGCCGCGCAGGCGACCAATCGTTACCAGCGGCATGGTCATCCCGCGTTCCAGGCCTTGCGAAGAGCCGGTGACCACCGAAATCGCGATGGATTTGCCCTCTGGCAGATCGAGCGTCGCCACCCTGGCGCTCTCGGATTGCTCGAGCCTCGAGGCAACAAACGGGCGATCCTGAGTGGCCACGGGATCGGTGACGATGGTGGAGGACTTGACGTCCGGGGGAAGCAAGTCCACAACGGAGCTTTGCGCGCACATCCAGCAGCGGATTTGAGCCATTTTGCGGCCTTTAACCCGCCGGTCGTCGAGTTCTACCTGTGCGGAGCAATGCAGGCATCTGACGCGCATGACTCACTTTAGCACTGCGGACATGGGTGGCGGCGATGGTACGAAAGCGCTATTTTCTGCCCAAATGCCCTTGCGATGGAGTGGATTAGCCGAACTTAAATTGGCGCATTAGATTGGTAGTATGTTGCATGCAGACCTTTGCGAGCGTCTGTAGCGGAGTGATCTAGTTTTATAGTAAGTGCTGTATTATGTGAGCTCAATGATGCTTTAGGCGTTATGAACTGGGCTCATCCTCTGAAAGCGTTTCTGGCTGAATGATTGACTTGGCCTACGTGGCATGTATTATAATGCATGCTGCGCGAGCGCATGCATTATGACACCTGAAACACAATTCGGCGCGGTTCTGCCATCTGCACCCGCGCATCCTAGCGACGAGGATTTTCTTCGCGCGCTCGGCGTGAGGGTTCGCGAGCTGCGCAGCCGGCGCGGCATGACTCGCAAAATGATGGCGCAGGAATCGGACGTCTCCGAACGCCACCTGGCGCAGCTGGAGCTGGGCGATGGAAATGTCTCGATCGTGCTGCTGCGGCGAATCGCGACGGCCCTGAATGTTTCGCTGGCCGACTTGTTTGGGGCTGAAGGCTCGGCTTCCTCCGACGCGAAGCGCTCCATCCTCGACCTGCTCGACCGGCTACCCGAACAGCAGCTGAGTGCGGTTGCAGCCCGCCTTACGAAGCAATTCGGCGCGACTCCCAAGGACCGGCACTCGCGCATCGCTCTGATCGGCTTGCGCGGCGCGGGAAAATCTACTCTTGGCGTGAAGCTGGCGCAAGCCGTGAAGGCCCCCTTCATCGAACTGGACCGCGAGATTGCGAAAGAAGCGGGGATGGATTTGTCGGAGATTTTTTCGCTGTACGGGCAGAGCGGATATCGCCGAATTGAGCAGCGAGTGCTCGAGCGCATCTTGCGCGAATACCCGCGCGCCGTGCTGTCGGTCGGCGGAGGCGTGGTCTCCGAAAAAGAAACGTACGACCGGCTGCTGGCGAGTTGTTTCACGGTTTGGGTGAAAGCGAATCCGGAAGATTACATGGCGCGGGTGATGGCGCAGGGCGATTTTCGCGCCATGGCCGAAAACGACGAGGCCATGGAAGATTTGCGCCACATTCTGGAGGCGCGCGAACCGTTTTATCGCAAAGCGGACCTGCACCTGGACACCTCGGGCGAATCCGCGGAGCTAAGTTTCCTGAAACTGAGAAAAGCACTGCAATCCGAAATCGAGTAGGAGGCGCGCGTGGACGTGGCAACGACGCAAGATTCGCAAATTAAAATGGCGCCGGTGGAATATCAGACCGAGCCGGCAAAATACAAACATTGGCGCGTGGCCTACGAGGGGCCAGTGGCGACGCTGACGATGGACGTGAACGAAGATGGCGGCTTGCGTCCGGGCTACAAGCTGAAACTGAATTCCTACGATCTGGGCGTGGACATCGAGCTGCACGACGTGCTGCAAAGAATCCGCTTCGAGCATCCGGAAATTCGCTGCGTGATGATCACCAGCGCGAAAAGCCGCGTGTTCTGTTCGGGGGCGAACATTTATATGCTGGGGCTTTCTTCGCACGCGTGGAAAGTGAATTTCTGCAAGTTCACCAATGAGACGCGCAATGGGATTGAGGATTCCAGCGCGCATTCAGGGCTGAAATTTCTGGCCGCGTTGAACGGCACCACGGCCGGCGGCGGATACGAGCTGGCTCTGGCTTGCGACGAAATTATTCTAGTGGACGATCGATCTTCCGCCGTGAGCTTGCCGGAAGTGCCGTTGCTGGGAGTGCTTCCTGGCACCGGCGGCCTGACGCGCGTGACGGACAAGCGCCACGTGCGCCGGGACCATGCCGACATTTTCTGTACTACCGCGGATGGAGTGAAGGGGCAGCGCGCGAAAGAGTGGCGGCTGGTGGATGACGTGGTGAAAACGCAGCAGTTCGCGGAGCACGTGAAACGCCGCGCGCTGGAGCTGGCTGGGCAGAGCGATCGTCCTGCGAATGCGCAGGGTGTGGCACTCACGCCGTTGCAAAGAACGATTAACGATGCGGGGCGGCATTACGAGTTTGTGAACGCGCAGGTGAATCGCGAAGCGCGCACCGTGACTTTGACAGTGCACGCGCCGGAATCCGCCGTGGGGCTTACGCTGGAGGGCGCGCTCGGAGCTGGCGCGCGCTGGTGGCCGCTGCAAATGGTGCGTGAGTTGGACGATGCGATTCTTGGGCTGCGTACCAGCGAGCCGGAACTTGGATTGTGGATTTTGAAGACTGCAGGAAATGCAGATGCGGTTTTGGCATTTGACGATTTTATCCTGAAAAATCAGCGCCATTGGTTCGTGCGGGAAGTTCTAGGGATGATGCGGCGGACTTTCGCGCGGCTGGACGTTTCCTCGCGCTCGCTTTATGCGCTGGTGGAGCCCGATTCCTGTTTTGCAGGAACGCTGCTGGAGCTGGCGCTTGCCGCGGATCGCGTTTACATGTTGGACACGCAAGAAGGCGACGCGCGAGCGGCGATGACGCTCTCTGATATGAATTTCGGGCCGCTGCCGATGGTGAATCATCTTTCGCGTGTGGCGGCGCGTTTTTATCAGGACGAGAAGAAAATTGCGGCGCTGCACGAACACGTAGGACGCTCGCTGCAGGTGAAAGATGCGGTGGAGCTGGGGCTAGTGACTGCCGCGCCCGATGATCTTGACTGGCCAGACGAAGTGCGGCAAGCGATCGAATCGCGCATCGCGCTCTCGCCGGATGCGCTGACGGGAATGGAGGCGAATTTGCGGTTCGGCTTGCCGGAAACGACCGAGACGCGAATCTTTGGCCGGCTTTCCGCCTGGCAGAATTGGATTTTCATTCGCCCGAACGCCGTGGGCGAAAGCGGCGCGCTGAAAATTTACGGCACGGGCGCGCCGGTGAAATTCAATTGGGAGCGGGTGTAAAGCGCTCGCCTTCCAGCGAACATTTTGCAGGTCATAATTCTTAGGAGCTTGCCATGATTGATTACACGGAAAAAATCCCGAATAACGTGGACCTGGGCAGGGATCGCGTGCTGCAGCGCGCGCTGGAGCACTGGCAGCCGGCTTACATGAACTGGTGGTACGACATGGGTCCGAGCGAGAGCCACGCGCTGGAAGTGTATCTGCGCACGGCGACGAGCGTGGAGCCTGACGGCTGGGCGCAGTTTGGCTACGTGCGCATGCCGGAATATCGCTGGGGAATTTTTCTGCAGCCGCGCGATCCGGGCCGCCAGGTGAATTTCGGCGTGCACAAAGGCCAGCCGGCGTGGCAGGAGGTTCCCGGCGAATATCGCTCGACGCTACGGCGCGTGATCGTGACGCAGGGCGATACGGAGCCGGCGTCTGTGGAACAGCAGCAGCTGCTGGGAATGTGCTGCCCTTCTCTTTACGATCTGCGGAATATTTTTCAGGTGAATGTGGAAGAGGGGCGGCACCTGTGGGCGATGGTTTATTTGCTGCACCGTTATTTCGGGCGCGATGGCCGCGAAGAAGCAGAAGCGCTGCTGGAACGGCGTTCGGGCGATGCGGACAATCCGCGGATTCTGGGTGCGTTCAACGAGCCCACGCCAGATTGGCTGGCATTTTATATGTTCACGTTTTTCACCGACCGCGACGGGAAATTTCAGCTCTGCGCGCTGGCCGAATCCGGGTTCGATCCGCTGGCGCGGACTTGCCGGTTCATGCTCACCGAGGAAGCGCATCACATGTTCGTCGGCGAGACGGGCATCAGCCGGATTCTGCAGCGCACTTGCGAGGTAATGAAGGAGCACAAGGTGGAAAATGCCAGCGACGTCCGCGCGCTGGGCGTGATTGACCTGCAAACGATGCAGAAATATTTGAATTTTCATTTCAGCGTGACGATTGACCTGTTTGGCTCAGACGCATCCTCGAACGCGGCCAGCTATTACACCACGGGTTTGAAGGGGCGTTACGAGGAAACGAAAATCGAGGACGACCACGAGCTGCAGAACGCGGAGTATCCGGTGCTGGAAGTTTCGGGCAACAAAATAATTACGCGGCACGTTTCCGCTTTGACGGCGCTGAATGAACGCTTGCGTGACGATTACATCGCGGAGATTCAGGGCGGCGTGGATCGCTGGAACAAAATCATGGAGCAGTCGGGCATTTCTTTCCGGCTGACGCTGCCGCACAAGGGATTCCACCGCGCCATCGGCAACTTCGCCGGGCATTTTATCAGCCCCGAAGGCGAGGTGCTGAGTAAAGAAACCTGGGAAAATCATCGCGACAAGTGGATGCCTAGCGCGGAAGATCAGAAGTTCGTGCAATCGCTGATGACCGGACGAGTGATCGAACCCGGAAAATTCGCCAATTGGATCGCGCCGCCGATTCGAGGGATCAACCGGCAGCCTTTGAATTTTGAGTACGTCCGTTTCAATTAAGCAGCTGCGCAGGCATTTTCGTGGTGTTCTTTTGTCTCGTGAGCATCTCGCGGGCTTCGTGCGGGCATGTCACGAAACGGCACCCTGCCG
>Ga0308309_10001303_pt1 | contig 14867 bp, 13 predicted proteins | sample HubBroMetageWFT5_FD_192491 | JGI IMG/M metagenome (GOLD analysis project Ga0308309, IMG submission 192491) | Warmed and freeze-thawed soil microbial communities from the Hubbard Brook experimental Forest, New Hampshire - Hubbard Brook CCASE Soil... | ecosystem: Environmental > Terrestrial >...
TGAGCTGTTGTTCGACGCGGGCTTGGCCAGCCTTGCCAATGGCTACCACGCATATTACAGCCGCGATCCCGATGGTGATACCGAGAACCGTCAGAGTGCTACGCAGTTTGTTCCTGAGCAATGCCACCAGCGCGGACCGAAAGAGAGCCGAGTAGTTCACAACTCCTCCGAGGCTATGATAAGCCTTACAGCGCGAACTCGCTTAGACGAACTTTGTCCCCAAAACGCTTTCAGCATCTGTGTTCGTATCAAGTTTCCGGGAACGTGAAACTGTTCTGAAGACCGGAACATGCGGCTTGCTGGGCGACGCAAAGCGCCCCGTATCGGATTCTAATTCGCCTTTCTGTTCGGCTTGGCTCCGGAATCCCAGCTTTTTCGGAGCGTCAGCAGGGCGGCAACTGGCCAGAGCAACGGCAGGGCCGCTGCAACCGATCGCACTGCTTCCAGTCCTTGGAGCGGGCCGGAACGCGTCACAACCAAGAATTCATTTCGCGCTTTCTTTGAAGGGGGCTTGGACTGGGTCTGCGAATCTCGCAAATCGGCAAACGACAACCGCCCGAAGATATCCATCGCGCCAAGCAGGTTGGTAATTCTGCGAAGCCGCTCCGAGCCGCCATCATAAATCACCGTCCTCGGTTCGCCGAGAAATCCGCCCAGGCCAGCGCTTATCCGATTCCAGAAGCGCTCGAGATCGGCCGCATCAATAAAAAGAACGTACGCGGAAAGAACGTCCCATTGAAACATCGGAATATTCATCAAATATTCGAGGCTCAGGTGAAAAACCAGTCCGGCAGCCAGCAGATAATATCGAAGCTCTCTGATCCAAATGAGAACGCCTAAAGCGAATTCCAAAACCAGTGTGAACCAGGTTCCCAACTTCAGCATGGTTGGACGCATCAACCATGACGGCGCGGGAAACCGCTGAAGCTCATCCAACTGAAGGATGGAGGAGAGCGCGGTCCCTTGTACCCAGGGAGTCCCCGCAACCTTCCAGCAAAAACCCACAAAATACACCAGCGCAAGTTCGAGCTGAATCATGCGCTGCGCCCAAGGATTGCGAGGGCGAATCTCGGCGCCTTCCCTCCGGCCCCAGATGCGAATCAGGCGGTCAACAGACAAAGCCGCTCCCGCCGGCGCGAAAATCAGAAAAAACCCGGAGACCCGAAGAAACGTATCTCCGCCGTGGAGGATAAATAAATTCCTCTGATCGATGGAAGTCAGGCAAAGAAAAACGATCAGGCAATTTAGCCGGGTGAGCAGTCCGATCGTTAACGACACAGCCGAAGCGAGAAAAATCCAGAACAGCGCGTGGACCCAGAAATCACTTCGCGAAATGAACGCGAACACGTTCAACCGCGTTCCGGGCTCCACCGCTTGCATGCTCTTCAGGCTGACCCAGGCATGCGGCCCATACCAGGCCATCCAGTCCGCGCGAAGCAATAGCAGGGTGGCAAGAACCATCACTCCAAAGAGGATGCGAAACAATGCGATCGGAATGGGCGACTGTTCGGCGAAAAAGAACGCGTTCCAGGCTTCGAAGAAGGACTTCGCCTTCACTGCAAGTCCTCAGGCTTCACGTCGTAGCTGTAAAAAACGTGCTCGTCCCAAGGCGCGCGCGCAAATGTACCGTCGGGGTTAGCAACGATGTCGGACCATTTCACTACCAGCATTATTTTTTGCGGTCCGCCGGCGCGTATTTCGGGCAGCCGCGCAACATACCGCGCCACATCCGGCCATAAGGGCGAACTCGAGTCCACCAGAACCGTCTCTACAAACTTGCGATAGCGCTCCTTGGAATATCGATCGGTCAGGCTGAGCTGCTCCATGCGCGGAAAACTCCACATGGTGGTCGAGCCATCTTTGTACAGAACGAGTGCTTCCATATACGCATTGGTCGCCTTGGGAAGCGGCGAAAACATATCCCAGGATTGGAACAGCCCGGACCACAAGAAATACGGCCGCAGCGCGTTTTTGCAGCCAATAATAAACGGACTGCTAATCGGCGCACACCAGCAGCTAATCGCCAAAATATGAAACACCAGGAAAATGTTGATCGCGACGTATTGCCACATCTTCAACCCAAAGTACCTCTCCTGCCGGAGCTCTTTTCCCGGTCGCGACCCTTTTCCCTCCTGGGAAGCTCTCGCCATCCCTGCTTCACCTCGCCACCATGATGTCTTAGACGCAAAGCATACACAAAATACGAACGGTGAGCGCAGTTCCTCGCTGCAACTGGATACTCGTTGCGGCTCGCGGCTTCAGCCGAGACCTAAGTCCCGCGGAGTGCGTCTATATCTACCAACGCCAATATGGGCGAAACGGAGACTTAACATGGCAAGCATAAAAGATATTCTTCTAATGCGTTTTGTTCCCGACAGGACGCAGGCCGGGCTAGCGCTGCTGCGCGTGTGGACCGGAGCAACTCTGTTTCTGCGACACGGCTGGGAAAAGCAACCGGCGCACTGGGCGCAATTTATGGCCCACTTCCCCGATGCCATAGGGATAGGGCCGCACGCTTCCTTCTTCTTCGCGTTCTTCTCCGATTTCGTCTGCGGGATTCTGCTAATCGTCGGACTAGGCGCCCGATGGGCCGCGCTCTGCTGCCTCGCAAACATCTTCGTGGCCTGGGCTTTCGTGCATCAATTCGCGTTCTTCGGCAAAGGTCCGGCGAGCGATCACGGCGAGCTGATCGTCCTTTATCTGGGGGCTTTGCTCGCATTGCTGATCGCCGGACTCGGCGCAGCATCCATCGACCGCGCCCTGTTGCGTAAACCTTAGATCGGAAATTCGTTGCTTGTACATTCACAGACTGGCGCTTGACAATACTTTAGTTTAATCTAAAATATGAAGGTGTTCACGGAATCCGCCATTCTGGATGCGCTGGCCTCCCCTCGCCGCCGAGAAATCCTTCGCCTCATCTGGCGCGACGAACTCAGCGCCGGTGCCATCCGCCAAGCTATGCCCGACGTCACCTTCGGCGCCGTTTCCCTCCAGCTTCGAACCTTGCTCCAGGCCGGCCTGGTCGAAGCCCGCGCCGAAGACCGTCACCGCTTTTATCGTGCACGTCGTGAAGCGCTTGGCACGCTCGCCGAAATGTTGGAATGCATGTGGGACGACAAGCTCTGGAGCCTCAAGCTTGCAGCCGAACTAGAAGAATCTCGCCGCGGCCCCCGCCCTCGCCGTGGCAGAAAAAATTCCAGGAGGAACCAAAAGCTATGGCGCCGCTTCCCCACCGACTAGATCGCACCGCAGAAATTCACGCTTCGCGCGAAACCGTTTTTCGTTTTTTCACCGACAGTGCGCGATGGGCTAAATGGTGGGGCGCTGGCTCCAGCATCGAAGCGCGCCCCGGAGGCAAAGTTCTCATCTGCAATCCTGGCGGGGTCGAGACCTCGGGCGAAGTCCTCGAAATCACTCCGCCCGAGCGCATCGTCTTTACCTACGGATTTGCCAGCGGCAAGCCCATTCCCCCCGGCAGTTCCCGCGTGACCATCACCCTCGAGCCCTGTGAAGCCGGCACTCGCCTCCATCTTCAGCACGAATTCCCCGACGCCGCCGTGCGCAACGATCATGTGCAAGGCTGGCGTTATCAGCTCGCGCTTTTCGGAAACGCTGTCGCCGACGAAGTCTTCGCGGGTGCAGCCAATCTCGCCGACGCATGGTTCGAAGCCTGGGCCATCGCCGATGACCGCGCTCGCGAAGCCGCATTCGCCAAGATCGCCGCCCCCAACGTGCGTTTCCGCGACCGTTTCAGCTTGCTCGAGGGCCTAGCCGACCTCTCCGCCCACGCCGCGGCCTGCCAACGATTCATGCCCGGCGTGCGCATGCACCGCAAGGGCAACCCACGCCATTGCCAAGGCGTGGTGCTGGCCGACTGGATTGCCACTGACGGCGACGGCCGCGAATGCATGACCGGCACCAACGTTTTCGTCTTGAGCGCCGAAGCCCGCATCATCACCGCCACCGGCTTCGCAAACATGCCCGCAACCAGCTAATTCGCTTAACGAGTGGCGCACCTTTTCATCCCCCGCAGATCCGCCTCACCTCTGCGCCCGCGGGTATCACTTACGCCCCCGCCAGGCCCCGTACCATTGCTGTGCTCGTTCTTGAATTATGTAATAGATAAGTAAACTCACCCTGGAAAGCGTCGCGGAATACTCTGTGCCAATAACTGCCACACCCGACTTTAAGACCCTCTTCGAATCAGCGCCCGGTCTGTACCTGGTGTTGACTCCCGACCTTCACATCGTGGCAGTCAGCGACGCCTACCTGCGCGCAACCATGACTCAGCGCGAGCAAATCCTGGGCCAGGGGATCTTTGAGGTATTTCCCGATAATCCCAACGATCCGTCCGCCACTGGTATCGGCAACCTGCGGATTTCCCTGGAACGCGTCCTGCAGAATGGCGTCGCGGACACCATGGCAATACAGAAGTACGACATTCGCAGACCGGATGCGGCAGGCGGCGGGTTCGAGGAGAGGCATTGGAGCCCGTTTAACATGCCCGTGCTTGGGCTCCATAACGAGGTCACCTACATCATTCATCGCGTCGAGGATGTCACCGAGCTTGTTTGCCTCAAGCAGCAGCGCATTGACCAGCAAACGCAGGCCGAAGAATTGCGCGCCCGCGCTGGGCGAATGGAAGCGGAAGCTGGTTTGCGCGCCGCAGAAGTCCAGGAAACCATCCGCCGCTTGGCAGCAGCGAATCGAGAATCGGCCAACTTCGCAATGGAAAGTGCGCGCACACGTGAAGAACTTGATAAGTTCTTTAATCTCTCGCTCGATTTGCTTTGCATTGCTGGTACCGAAGGATTTTTCAAAAGCCTCAATCCCGCCTGGCAAACGAAGCTCGGATACTCCGTCGAAGAACTGATGGCGAGGCCCTTCGTTGACTTCATGCATCCGGACGATCGCGAGTCTTCGACTAAAGAAGTCCAACGCCTCAGCAGCGGCTCGAAGACCGTCGGCTTCGAGAATCGCTTCCGCTGCAAAGACGGTTCCTACCGCTGGATCTCTTGGAATGCGGCTTGTACTGCCGAGCAGCAGTTGATCTACGCAGTCGGGCGCGACGTCACTGAGTTAAAACAAACCGAACAGGCTTTACGCCTGTCGGAAGAAAAGTACCACCTTTTCTTTGAAAACAACCCGCAATCGGCTTGGGTCTACGATCTGGATACGCTGGCTATCATCGATGTCAATAGGGCGGCAATCAAAAACTACGGCTATACCCGCGACGAGTTCTTAGCGCTCACCATCAAGGATCTCCGTCCTGTTGAAGACGTTCCGGCCCTCCTGAAAAATATCGCCACGGTTGAAAATTCGTTTCAAGATCATGGCTTCTGGAGACACCACAGGAAAGACGGATCGCTGATACATGTCGAGATTGTCTCCAATCCGATCAGCAATCGGGGTAGAAATGCCCGTTTGGTCGTGGCCACCGACATCACCGAACGTAAGGAAAACGAGGAGGCTTTGCGGCGGAGCCAGGAGCGGTTCCGTTTGATGGTGGAAAACGTCGTCGATTACGCAATCCTCACGCTCGATACCGACGGTCACGTAAAAACCTGGAACGCCGGTGCCGAGCGGATCGAAGGCTATCGCGCCGAAGAAATCATCGGAAAACATTTCTCCCAGTTCTATCCGCGCCCGGCCATAGAGACTGGCAGGCCTCAACATGCTCTCGAGGTAGCTGCGAAGGAAGGCCGTTTTCTCGATGAAGGCTGGCGCGTCCGCAAAGACGGCTCCACTTTCTGGGCCAGCGTGGTGATCAACGCGCTTCGCGACGACCAAGGAACCTTGCGCGGATACGCCAAACTCTCCCGCGACATGACGCAAAGTAAGCTCGCTCAGGAAGCCATGTCGCAGGCCAAGGACGCAGCCGAGCAGTCCAATCGGTTTAAGGACCAGTTCCTCTCCACCATGAGTCACGAATTGCGCACCCCGCTCAATGCTGTGCTGGGCTTCTCCGACCTGCTAAGCGAAGAGACTTATGGCACGCTGAACGAACGGCAGCGCCGCTATGTGAACCACATCCACACCGGCGGCAAGCACCTGCTCAGACTGATCAACGACATATTGGATCTCTCGAAGATTGAAGCGGGCCGCCTGCAACTGGCCATCGAGAACGTGTCGGTGAACACCTGCATGTCTGAAGCGGTGGACTGCCTGCGTCCGCTGTCTGACAAAAAATCTCAAACGGTGGTTGTGACGCCATCGACGAACCTGAGCGTTCGCGCCGACGCCACCCGCTTGAAGCAAATTCTAATGAACCTTCTGGGCAACGCCGTGAAGTTCACCCCTGACGGAGGAAGAATAGAAGTAGCGGCCCATCGAATCGACGAGTTTGTCCGCTTCGATGTATCCGACAACGGCCCTGGCATTCCAGTCGAGGAACAGCAGCGCATCTTCAAAGCGTTCCAGCGCCTGCAACAATCCAGCAAGACCACCGAGGGCACCGGCCTTGGCCTGGCCATCACGAAGCGCCTTGTGGAGCTCCAAGGCGGTAATCTCGGACTGGATAGCCAGCCCGGCAACGGAAGCTCTTTCTATTTTACCTTGCCGCTGGTCCCCGCGCTTGTGCCCGACGAGAGCCGTCCGCTGGAACTGACGGCGCGTTCGGGTGAACCCCCAAAGATTCTGGTGATTGAAGATGACTCCGCGGCGGCGCATGTAATCCAATCTCATCTCACTTCTGCGGGATATGACCCGGTTCTGTGCGCGGAGCCTCAGCGCGCCGCGGATCTAGCCGCCGAAATCCGGCCTAGCGCCATCACTCTCGACGTCATCATGAAGCCGGTTGGCGGCTGGGAAATTCTCACCAAATTGAAAACCGATCCGCGCACCTCGGCGATTCCTGTGATTATCGTGTCCGTCGTCGACCAGCCCGGCACCGGCGCGCTTCTCGGCGCCGACGAATACATCGTTAAACCCGTGGACAAGCGCACCCTTTTGGCAGCCGTGGAACGTTGCTTGAATAAGCGCGAAACGATCAGTTCAGTCCGCCCGATCCTGGTCGTCGAAGATGACACCGCCACGCGAGAATTTCTCGCCGAATTTCTGTGCCAAAGAGGCTATGTTGTCGCCACTGCCGTGGACGGCGCGGAAGCCCGCGCTTCGGTCGCCGCTTCCCTGCCCGAACTCGTTATCTTGGACCTGATTCTGCCCCATGTCAGCGGCTTCCAGTTGCTCGCCGAATGGCGCTCCAATTCGCGCACTTCCGAGCTCCCGGTATTCGTTTTGACCAGCAAGGATCTCACTTTTCAGGAAAAAGACTACATCCGCAGCAGCGCAGGCGCGTTATTTCAGAAGCAGGAGCCCTGGCAGGATGCGCTGATCAAGCAGTTGCAACGCGCGGTGCCGCCAGTGCTCGCGGAGAAATCATGAATCATCGCATCCTCGTGGTCGAAGACAATCCGGCGAATAGTGAACTTCTCTGCGACTGGCTGGAAGCGCAGGGGTATCAGCCTTTCGCTGCCGAAAATCTGGAACAAGCCTTCGCCGCTTTCAAGCGCCTGCTGCCGGATGCCGTGCTCCTCGACGTCCAACTCGGCGCCGAGGACGGCCTCTCGCTGGCCCGATGGGTTCGGCAGCAGCCGCATCTTTGCCACCTGCCGATTCTGGCTGTCACCGCGCACGCCATGATAACGGACCACCAGCGCGTCATTCAGGCTGGTTGCAATGCCTGCGTTTCGAAGCCTGTGGATTTCAAATTGTTGCGCCAGCATCTCGACCGCTGGCTGCGTTTCGCGGAGAGGCTGGACAAGCCGCACATCACCCCTGTGCGCGGCTAACTCTCCGTCGCTGGAAGCTGCAGAAGTCTTCTTGGGAGACATAATCATGCTGAGCCGCGTGCTCGTTGTGGATGATGACCCTCTGGTCTGCGAGCTGGTCAAAGAAATCTTAGATTCCGTGGAGATGGACGCCGTCACACTCACCGACAGCAAGGAGGCCTCCACGCGCCTCGGACAGGAAAAATTCCAAGCCGTCTTTCTCGACGTGCATATGCCTCGCCCGGGCGGCATCGAACTCGCCGGGCAGATGCGGGCCTCGGGCGTGAACCGCAGCACTCCCATCGTCGTAATCACCGGCGAAGATGATCGTTCCGCACTCAGCGATGCGTTCAAGGCCGGCGCCAATTTTTTCCTCTACAAGCCCATCGATCGCCATCGATTGCTGCGGCTGGTGCGCGTCGCCCATGCTCCCATCCAGCGCGAAGCCCGCCGCTACCAGCGCGTCAAAGTTTCTTGCAAAGTTTCAATCGAGAGCAATCAAGAGCGCATCAGCGGCATGACTCTGGACCTCAGCCTCGGAGGAATGTTCGTACAAGCCTCGCGCACACTCCCGGTCGGATCGGTTGTCCAAATCCTGTTGGAACTCAAAGCCGGCACCCCTCCGCTCAAGCTGCCCGCACGCGTGGTTCGCGCCACAGGAAAAGACCTCATAGGCCTCCAAATCGAAAATGCCGGCGCCGAACAAAGCAAAAAGCTCCAGGAATTCCTCCTTCCCATAATCCTCACGAAAGCCGACTAGGAGCATTTGAGTCTATAGCGGCCGGCGGATGGCCGACCCTTGGGTGCGGCACCAGTGTTCGGTCCCACCGCGGTTTAATCCTTGGTGGCGCCGAATCTTTTCCGTCGTTCGTGCAGAAAAGATTCGGGTTTTGACCTCCGCCTTAAGGGCTTCTCTGAACCTCGGTTGAATTCCAACGATTGGAATGCACCGCGTCACAGTGCTAGGCCGTCCACAGCACCGACGCCTTGAATTTCGTAAAACAACGTGCTAGCGTTTCTCGTGATTCAATCAAAGCGGCATCGGGCTGATCGACAATACGCGGCGAAGTTCTCCCCCAGCCTCCTCGCAAAGTTTCCTCTCATAACCAGGCTCTCACCTGGGCCCAAAGCGTCCAAATTGCCGGTCTGGAGCACGTCTGCCAGCCTGCTTGCCCTGAGCAGTTTTGGCAGGGCGTTCGGTTTGCACAACCGCGATTGCAACGGCTCTAACGCTCAAAATACCGAGCGCGCGAAAACGAGAGGTTTTCTCATACCGCTTCGAACCAGTACTGGCCTAAAAACAGAAGTTACAGAAAACAAACGATTAGAACACCGGTACTGGGATGCGCACTTGGAATTCCAGCAAAATCTCGCAAATGGGGCGAGGACGAGATGAGCTACATCACCAAAAGTCTGGTTCCGGGCGAGACGCTTCTCTTTGAGACGCGGCACCACTGGTTCGTTTTGCTTGGACCCTTGCTTCTCAGCTTGCTGCTGGGAATTCCGGGCGTGGCGCTTCTGGTGGACGCGCTCGCGGCGAAAAACGGCCATGGCAATGTCCCCTCGCTTGAGTCCTCCATTGGCCCCAGCGGAATGATGTTGCTGGGCGTCGTTCTTCTGGTAATCGCGCTGATCGTTTTCGCCTGGGGCGCTGCCAAGCGGAACGCCACCGAGATGGCGGTCACCAACCGCCGCGTCCTGATCAAAACGGGCATGGCCAGCCGCCGGACGCTCGACTTGATGCTCGCCAAAGTTGAGAGCATCGGCGTTACGGAAACGTTTATGGGCAGAATCTTCGGGTACGGCTCGGTCGTCATCCACGGCACCGGAGGAACCCCAGAGTCGTTCGTGATGATCGCGCATCCTCAAGAATTCCGGCAAAGCGTTCAGCAGCAGATTGGAGGTCCCGTGCCGGATGTCGCCGCCAACAGAGGCGGCCAATGATTTTACAAAAATTGTTCATCGGGCTGTCCCGCAGCGCGTCATAATTGACGGGCAGCAATAGGAGGCGCATAACATGAGTGACACGAGATTGGCAAAAGGACGATTGATTTTGGCCCTGGTTTTGACGGGCTTGCTTGGAGTCGGTTACGTTACGCTGCACGCGAGCGATAAGGCCCCCGCGACGGGAACTCCTGCGCCGGACTTCACCTTGAACTCGCAGGAAGGCACGCCTGTCAGCCTGCACGAATTTCGCGGCAAATGGGTGGTGCTGTATTTCTATCCCAAAGACTTTACCAGCGGCTGCACCACCGAAGCGCACAACTTCCAGCGCGACCTCTCGCAATATCAGGAAAAGGGCGCTGTAATTATCGGCGTGAGCGCGGATACCACCGATTCACACCAGAAGTTCTGCTCGAAGGAAGGCCTCAATTTCAAGCTGCTCTCCGACTCCGACCACAAAGTCTCCGAAGAGTACGGCTCCATTATGAACTTGGGGGTAAAAAAACTCTCCGCGCGCCACACCTTCCTGATCAACCCAGACGGGGTCATCGTGAAGGAGTACATGGACGTAGACCCCAGCAAGCACAGCGAAGAGGTGCTGGTCGCGCTCACCGATTTGCAGAAACAGAAGTAGCCTTTCGCTCGGAAGTTTCTGGAAGAATTGCGGGGTGAGCCCGGCGGAAATTGGACGGGGCAAACTTTGCGTTCAATTCAGCTTGCCCCGATTGGGCCTCTGGAGAGAGCGTTAGTTAAAGTCAGCCGACTGCGCAGCCCGGCGCCTGAATCCCACGCCGACGACAAGAAGACCTGCACCCAGCATCAATAGTATGGACGGCTCAGGCATGGTGGCCGACGTAGCAGTCAGGGTATACCATCCACCCCCATCGAGGTTCCAGAGCTCAAATACCCCGGTCAGCAAGGTGGGATCGGACTCGCTACCGCTATAAAGCTGCGCACCAGATAGATCCGGCAGGTTGGAGAAGACGCTGTTTAGCCCCCCCAAGTCAGAGGAGCTAAAGAAAACGATCATGTCACTCATTGAGGTGCCGTCCACAATGAGGTTGGCTGGCGAGGCTGTAAAGTAGTAGCCCGGTCCCGAGAACTCCGGCGCCGCATCCACGGTGATCGTGAACGACGCGCTAGTAGGCCCGGAAAGGGTGTAGTTCACACACTGTCCAGAGTCAGCCTTGACGCCGCCCGCGGAAAGAAGAAAAAGAGCCGCCAGGAGTATTACAAACCTTGTTGCTACCTTCATATTGCACCTCTTAGCCTGCGCCCGATTCTGATGGGCAAAGATTTCGCCGCCACAGGCGCTGCCAGGGTATGGCAATCGGTGTTCCAAAGCGCGCGACCCGCAAGTACCTGAGCAGCCAGCAATTAGGAAATCACTGAAAATCGCGTATGAGAAGGGGATTTCACATTCACATCCCTACCATTGCCTAACTTCTTCCCAAACTGCCTGCATTCGGAGCTGTGTCTACCCCCCGGCTAGGTCCTGCCTCTGGCAGGCTAAGCTGGGTGCAGCCGAGCGACAACGGTCCGAGGGCCCGCGCCGCGCGGGGGGTTCTTGTTATCGGAGAACGGAACCCTTCATCGATTTCCATACTGCGATCGCCGTCAGCTGCTTCCGGTAGTGGGATCGATAGCCGGAGTCGCACGAGGGAATACGGATCATGAACTCGGGGCATGCTGGGGTGGTTTCATTTCTAAATTTTGCCGGAACGAGTTGCGATTTTCCGGGCGACGCGCGCCGCGGTCGAACCGGTTGGCGTGATGAAGTAACATTGAAAGAAATTTTCGATTGGATGCAAATACTGCTTGCATCGCGGACAAATATCCGTATTCTGCACAATGCGAACTCGCGCCAAACACGCCAGAAAGAGCGCGAGGGTCGCTGTATGGAGGACGCGACAATAAATTGAGTACAGTATCCCTCCCAGCCCAATTCCCCACCCGGGCAATTTCCCCAACAAGACGCTCTGCCAAGCTAACACTGTGGCCGCTAGTGGCAGCAACATTCTTCATGGTGTCAGGCGGCACGTACGGAACAGAAGACATCATTCATGGCGCGGGCTACGGACGCGGAATCCTGCTACTTCTGCTGACCCCGCTGATCTGGAGTTTGCCGACGACGTATATGATCGGCGAGCTATCGGCGGCGCTACCTGCTGAAGGTGGGTTCTACGCATGGGTGCGGCGAGGCCTAGGAAACTTCTGGGGATTTCAGGAAGCGTGGCTTTCGCTTGTGGCTAGCATCTTCGACATGGCGATCTATCCGACGCTGTTCGTCGCATACCTTTCGAGGCTGATTCCCTGGTTCGGAGAGGGGCACCACGGCGTGATGGTAGGGCTTGGAGTTGTGGCGGTCTGTGCGTTGATGAACATCGCCGGTATCCGCGTGGTGGCCACGACTTCGCTTTGGCTGTTTTTTCTGCTTTCCGCTCCGTTCGCGCTGATTATTTTGATCGCTCCGTTGCATATCGGAGCGCTTTCGGGAGTAACAACCGCGCCGACAACCTCGACGGTCGGATTGGTTGGCGGCCTGCTTATTTGTATGTGGAATTACATGGGCTGGGACAACGCTTCGACGATCGCTACGGAAGTAAAGCGTCCGCAGCGGACCTATCCGCGGGCAATGCTTCTCGCGGTTGCGGTTGTTTCGTTGAGTTACGTCCTGCCGTTTGCGGCGATGTGGCTTACGGGGGCTCCCTCTTCTGCGTTTGAAACTGGCTCTTGGGCTGACCTTGCAGGAATGATGGGCGGACTGGTGGGTGGGCCGTTAGTGGCGCGAGGGTTTCGTGTAGCGCTGGTGCTGGGCGGAATGATGAGCGCATTCGGTATGTTCAATGCGTTGGTAATGAGCTATTCGCGCCTGCCTCTGGCTATGTCACAAGATGGCATGCTGCCGGCAGTATACCAAAAGCTGCATCCTAAGACTCGCGCTCCCTGGGTTGCAATCATCGTATGCGCTGCCGGATGGGCGATGTGCCTGGGCCTGGGTTTTGAACGCCTGGTGACGCTGGATATCCTTCTGTATGGAATGAGCCTGACGCTTGAATTCGTAGCGTTGGTTGCGCTTCGAATCAAGGAGCCGAACCTGCGTCGTCCATTTCGCGTGCCGGGCGGCCTGCCGGGAGCCGTACTGCTCGGCGTATGCCCGGTGCTGCTGCTAGGTTTCGCGATGGTTCACGGCGAATCCGAGCATATCTGGGGCATGAATGGACTCAGCTTCGGCCTGCTCCTTATTCTGGCGGGCTTCCTGGTTTATTGGGCGAAGGCCACCGTACGGAAAAACGGATGGGTAGCCAGCGCAATAAAGCAGCGCAAGGCTGCTTAGCTCATCGGTCAAGTTGTTGCTGCAGATCGCCTCGTAATCGTCTAACCTCGCCCGCAGCCATGCCCGCGCTCACTGATTACTACGACTACATCATTGTCGGTGCCGGGTCGGCTGGATGCGTTCTGGCCGCGCGACTGACGGAAGACCCGAAAGTGCGGGTCCTGTTGCTCGAAGCCGGAGGGAAGGACTCTCGGCGGGAAGTAAAAATCCCGGCGGCCTTTTCGAAGCTATACAAGACCGCGGTGGACTGGAATTATTCCACCGAACCTGAGCCTCATTTGCACGGGCGGCAACTTTATTGGCCACGCGGGAAAATGCTGGGCGGATCGAGTTCCATGAATGCGATGATCTACATCCGCGGGAACCCGCTCGATTACGATCACTGGAAAAAACTGGGCAATAGCGGCTGGGGATTTGGGGATGTACTTCCTTATTTTAAGAAATCCGAAAACCAGCAAGGCGGCGCGAGCGCGTATCATGGCACCGGCGGTCCGTTGAATGTTGCGGATTTGCGGTACGTGAACCCCCTTACGCGCGCGTTCTTGTCCGCTGCCGGCGAAATTGGGATCCGCAGCAACCCGGATTTCAACACGGCGACTCAAGACGGTGCCGGACTTTATCAAGTGACGCAGAAGAAGGGCAAACGCCATAGCGCGGCAGACGCTTATCTGAGGCCTGCCGGTCGCCGCCGGAATCTTTCTGTTTTGGGCCACGCGCACGCTACGCAGTTGCTGATCGAAAAGGGACGCGCCATCGGACTAGCCTACCTCCGCGACGGAGTTTTGGAAGAAGCTCGAGCGGATGGCGAAGTGCTTCTTTCGGGCGGGACGATCAATTCACCGCAACTATTATTGCTCTCCGGAATTGGACCGGCAAATGAACTTGAAAGCTTGGGGATTCGAGCAGAACACGATCTGCCAGGCGTGGGCAAAAATCTTCAGGATCACCTAATGGTGTCGACCGGCTATCTCTGCACCAAGCCCGTGACGCTTGCCAGCGCCGAATCACTGCCGAATTTATTGCGCTATTTTCTACTGAAACGCGGGCCACTGGTGTCCAATGTCGCCGAGGCGGGGATCTTTCTGCGCACGACAAGCGGCCTGCTTGAACCGGACCTGCAGCTTTTATTCGGGCCGGCATATTACGTGAACCATGGACTGAAGCCGCGCAAGGAGCATAGCTTTGGTTTCGGTCCCACGCTGATTACACCGGAAAGCCGTGGGGAAATTTCTCTGCGTTCGGCCAACCCTCTTGAGCCTCCGGCCATTCGGGCGAACTATCTTTCGACGGAAACCGACATGCGAGTGATCGTCCATGGAGTCCGGCTTTCGCGCCAGCTCGCGCACTCAAAAGCGTTTGAGGCTTACCGCGGACGTGAACTGCATCCCGGCACGAATGTGAAGACCGACGCGGAGATCGCCGAGTTCATCCGGGATGAAGCGCAGACGCTTTACCACCCGGTGGGCACGTGCAAAATGGGAAACGATTCGATGGCGGTGGTGGACGCGCGTCTGCGAGTGCGAGGAATCGAGAGCCTGCGTGTGGTGGACGCATCCGTGATGCCACAGATTATCGCGGGCAACACAAATGCCCCCACCATTATGATCGCGGAGAAAGCTGCGGACATGATCCGGCAAGATGCTTAATCGTGAGCGCGTTTGTGTCTTGGCAACTGCACATTCGTTCATTTCTGCTATTCTCTTTCGCGTGCGAAATTCATTTCGATTTGCGGCACTCCTCAGCGCGGGAAGCGTTTTCGTCCTAGCCGCCACTCCCCATCCCGCGGGCCAGAAAGTGCAAGCGGCGTTACAAGCGCC
>Ga0308309_10001304_pt1 | contig 14862 bp, 18 predicted proteins | sample HubBroMetageWFT5_FD_192491 | JGI IMG/M metagenome (GOLD analysis project Ga0308309, IMG submission 192491) | Warmed and freeze-thawed soil microbial communities from the Hubbard Brook experimental Forest, New Hampshire - Hubbard Brook CCASE Soil... | ecosystem: Environmental > Terrestrial >...
TGTCTACCTGCTTGACTTCAACCTTCGTTACCTTGATACCCCAAGGCTCGGTATCCTGGTCAAGAATTTGTTGCAGCTTGGCATTAACCTTTTCGCGCTCGGAAAGGATCGAGTCCAATTCGAACTGCCCTACCAAGCTGCGCAGAGTGGTCTGGGCCAACTGCGAAGTAGCATATAGATAATTCTGCACTTGCGACAGGGCGAGATTAGCGTCCACTACGCGGAAGTAACATACGGCGTTTACCTTAACTGAAACGTTGTCGCGGGTGATGACGTCTTGCGGAGGGACGTCGAGCGTTTCGATGCGCAGTGAAATGCGGGTGAGCTTATCGATGGGGAAAAACACCAATTGCAGGCCCGCGCCCTTAGCTTCGGGCAACATGCGTCCGAGACGCAGGACGACGCCGCGTTCCCATTCCTTGATCACGTAGACGGAATTCACCAGCCAGAAGAGAAAAATTAGTACGGCGACGCCGAACAAAATTGTTGCGAAATCCATCTGTTTCCTCCGACGAACAACAGCAAAATGCCCTGGCTTCAGGGCCTAAAGCCCCGAGTGATCTTTAGGCCTTTGCGGCGGGACTGAAGTCCCACCCTTCCAAATGCGACCGCAGCAGTTCACAAATTTCAACTGCAAGAGCGAGCGCGACGCCTGCCTACCGGCCGGCAGCCGGCGCTACGACCTAGATTCGAGTGGCTCGACTTCTAGCGTCAGGCCTTTTACTTTTTTCACGCGGACCCGCGCGCCTACGGGGATGTTCTCACCGTTGTGCGCGGCGGCGCGCCACAATTCGCCGTGGACGAAAACCGTGCCGGCGGCCTCCGCGGAACCGAGCGGCTCTCTTACTTCGCCGACTTCCCCGACCAACTCTTCTTTGCCGGTGGAAACTTTCCAGTGGCGCGAGCGCAGCACCAGGCGCATCAGGATGATCACGATGATCCCGAATGGAATCACCACGGCGACGGCGGTCCAAACGCTTACGCCCATGCCGGTCAACGGTGAGCGGATCAGAAATAGCGCGCCTAAGATCATGGCGACCACTCCTCCTACTCCTAGCACACCATGCGTCGGAAATTTTGCCTCGAGGATGAATAGCGCAAAGGCCAGCGCGATCAGCAAAACTCCCGCGAAATTGATCGGCAGCAGGTGCATGGCGAAAAGCGCGAGTACCAGCGCGATGCCGCCAATCACCCCCGGGGCGAACACGCCGGGATGAGTGAACTCGACATAGAGTCCCAGAACGCCGATCACCAGCAGAATGAAGAATGCGTCGGGCTGCACGATGCGGGCGAGGAATCTTTCGCGCCCGGTCATATCGCGGCTCACGATCACGGGATGCGCTAGCGCCAATTCGATTTTGGCGCCGTCCAGGCGCGTGATGCTGCGGCCATTCAGTTGCGCCAGCAAATCTTGTTTCGATCCAGTGACGATGTCCACGAGCTTGCCGTCGAGCGCTTCTTTATCGCTGAAGGCTTTGGCGTCAGTCACGGCTGTGGCGGCGAGGTCGGAATTGCGGCCGCGCTTGCTCGTATAGCTGCGCAAATACGCGGTGGCATCGTTGACGATTTTCTTGCGCAGGGTTTCGTCAATCTGCACGGGCGAGCCGCCGATTTCGATCAGGGGCGAGGCGGCGCCCGTTTCGGTCCCCGGCGACATGGCGGCAACATCGCCTGAAAGCAAGATGAAGAATCCAGCGGAGGCTGCGCGCGATCCCGTGGGATACACGTAGGTGACGACCGGGGCTGGTGAACGCAGGATCGCCGAAATGATCGAGCGCATGGAGGTGTCGAGTCCTCCCGGCGTGTTCATGGTGATTAGAATCAGGCTGGCATGTTCGTCGTTGGCCTGGTCGATTCCGTGGACGATATATTCGGCGAGGATCGGTTCGATTTCACCGTCAATGTGCAGCTCGACGACGGTGGAATTGCCGTCCGATGCGGGCGGCGCCGGTGCGGCGAGCGCAGCAGAAAAAGTGAGCGACAGTGCTACCGCAAGGGATGGAACGAGTAAAAAGCGGCGAACGACGCGGGGGAGCATTTCGTGAGTCATTATAGCAATAGAACTTGCCAGCGCCCTAGAGTTCCCAGAGCGCGGGTGATGTAATTTTGGCTGTGTAAAAAGAAAGAGGGTGTAGGTTTTGTTGTGTCGAGCAACAAAATCTCCGGTAAAGGAGCCTACACCCCCGATGCGAGTGAAGAATACCACACAGCGGTTTCAGTTGTTTGTGCAGGATCTGCAAGAAAGTTTCTGGGGAGATTTCCAAGGGCGGACGCGGGAAATGCTAAAGAAGTTGCTGGAGAGCGATGCCGAGCAGCAGATGGCTGACTACTTGGGATTAAAGTGGCATGAGCGAGCTCAACCGGCCGAGCGGGTGGATTACCGCAATGGATTCTACGAGCGGGACTACGTGACCCCGTTAGGGGTGATCCGCTTGCGCATCCCGCGCACGCGGCAGCGGTCTTTTCTGCCGCGCTGGATCGGACGGTTGGAGCGGCGGGCTCCGGAAGTGGCCCAACTGATCCGGCAGGCTTTTCTGCGAGGGATATCCACGCGGCAAGTGGGGCGCGTGGTGGCCGTGCTGACCGGAGAAGCGGTCAGTGCCCAGACAGTTTCGCGGTTGACGCGCGTGCTGGACCGGGCGGTGAGAGAGTTTCACGAGCGGCCGCTGGGAGATGACTGGGCCTACTTAGTTCTGGATGGAGTGTGGTTGAAGGTGCGGCGCGCCTTTGGGCCGCAGCGGGTGCTTTTGTTGGTGGCCTACGGAGTTCACCGGAACGGCCAGCGGGAATTGCTGGCTTTTACACGGGCCAAGAGTGAAGGTCAGGCGGGCTGGGAAGGCTTGTTGAATGATCTGTTTCAGCGCGGGTTGCGCGGCAAGAACTTGCAACTGGTGATCACCGACGGATGTCCCGGGCTAGCGCGGGCACTGGAGACGATCTATCCGCGGGTGCGGCACCAACGCTGCTGGGTGCACAAGATGCGGAATATCCTGGAGAAGGCCAAACGGAGAGATGAAAGGCAGATCAAAATGCAGGCACAGAAGATCTATTTGGCAGAAAATTCCGCAGCGGCACGGCGAGCGTTTGAGCGCTTCCGCTTTCACTGGCGCTTGCGCTACCCGACGATGGTCCGCCAACTGGAACGGGATTTGCCGGAGTTGTTGCATTTCTTCTCCTTCCCACGACATCTGTGGCGAAAACTCCGCACCACGAACGTGATCGAACGCTGTTTCGTCGAAGTCCGCCGACGAACCAGACCCATGGTTGTATTCACGAACGTGGAAAGCGTGGATCGGATCATCTATGCGATTTTCAGTCGCTTTAACGAGGACTGGAAGAACCACACCCTCGAGCTATTTACACAGGCAGCTTGACGTCACCCGATTACGTCCGTCTCATGCCCCTCGAGGGAGCAGCCGATGAGCAGCGCACCCACGAAAGCCGCGTAAAACAGCGGGCTTTCCAAAAAAGACGTGCCGAAGCAAGGTGAAAAAGTCGAAAGCGATTTCTCCCCTACGGTCGCCCGGCTTCGGATATTGCGAGGGTTTCCGCCACGTGCCTATCGCCAGATAGAGCATGAATTCTCCTTCTCGCCTCGGATTTCAACCATTCGCCAATTCAGCTCTTCACCCACTGCATTGAATTTGTGAACACCTGGAACCAATCCGAATTGTGTCCTGTTTAGAACAGACGACTCCCGCTTCAAGATGTTATTTCTAGCTTTAACGGTTTTAGTGCCTCTCTGGCTTATTCCTACAGCCATCATTACTCGCAAGATGGGCAGTCTGTGTCAGGAGAATTTGACATGAACATGAAGAGGTTCCGGGCGGTCACTTCGCCGATTGCTATCGCGGGCCTGTCAGCGCTTATGCCCATAGCAGAGGCACAATCCACCACCGTTGGACTTCTCGTCAGCAACGTCGGTTCGCTCTCGGACACTTTGTTTGGCGACGTTGATTGCTCTGCACTTCTGGAAATGGACCGGCAACCGCCTCGAACTCCTGGGCCATCGTCGTGAGCGATCAAGCCAACCTTTCCCGCCGCTGGATCAGTCAAGACGCGCCGCAGCCGGCGGCTCCGGTGCGATCCGCTCTCACTTCGCTTTGGAATTCGGTCAACGGCCTCCTCGAATGGTTTGGGGAGCTCGGCATTTTTGTCTGGCAAGTGATGCGGGCGGCGGTGAGACGTCCGTTTGAAGGTCGCGAACTGATTCGCCAGCTCGACGAGGTAGGTTCCAAATCGTTGCCGATGGTGGCCCTGGCGGGCGCCGCGATCGGTGCGGTCCTTGCTTTGGAGAGTCGTCACAGCCTGGTGCAATTCGGCGCCAAGTCCATGCTTCCGGCCGCAATTGTGTTCTCGATCATTCACGAAACGGGTCCCGTTGTGACCGGCCTAGTCGTTAGCGGCCGAGTGGGGGCAGGGATCGGCGCGGAATTGGGTTCGATGAAGGTAACGGAGCAGATCGATGCCATCGAGGCCTCCGGCGTAAATGTTTACAAGCTGCTGGCTTTCACCCGAATTGTGGCCTGCATCCTGATGCTTCCACTACTCACGTTGGCTGCCGATGCAAGCGGCGTTCTGACCGGTTGGCTTGCGGACACTTTGGTCGAGCCGATTTCCTTCCACAAATTCCTCCATGCCGGATTTGCTGGCGCCGGCTTCAGCGACTTTCTCGCGCCGACTTTCAGAACTGCAGTGTTTGGACTGATCATCGGCGTGATCGCCTGCTTCCAGGGAATGCGTAGTCAGGGTGGCACTGAGGGGGTGGGTCGTTCGACGACCAGTTCAGTTGTCTTATCTTCCCTGTTTGTCATGCTGGCCGATGTCGTTTTGACGAAATTGATTCTGGTGTTCTTTCCATGATGCATCCCGGCCAAGCAGTTACACTGCGCGAGACTGAGAGCGACGACGACCACGCAATGGAAGATACCGAGCGGAACACCGCGAGTCCTGCTATGGTGCTGCGGGGCTTACATAAATCCTTCGGCGCCCAAAAGGTCTTGAACGGAATTGATCTGACCGTTGGCTGTGGTCAGACGCTGGCGGTGCTGGGTCGCAGTGGCACCGGTAAGAGCGTGCTGCTAAGGCTGATCATCGGGCTCCAGAAGCCAGACGCGGGATCGATCCACATCCACGGGAGGGAGATCACCCACTCCAATCTGGAGGAGATGAACGAGATCAGGAAGAAGATGGGTTTCTTATTTCAGCACGCCGCACTCTACGACTCCCTGACAGTCGAGGAGAACATTGCGTTTCCCTTGCGGCGCCATACAGAAATGACCGCATCGCAACGAGCGGACCGCGTCAAGGAACTACTGGCCGGCGTGGGCATGGAAGCCGACCTTAAGAAAATGCCGAGCGACCTCTCGGGCGGCATGCAAAAGCGAGTGGGACTTGCGCGCGCTCTAGCTCTCGAGCCCGGCATTTTGTTACTCGATGAACCCACCGCTGGGCTCGATCCGATTACCTCTGGCGAGATCGATGAGTTGATTCTCAAGCTGCAGGAAGAACGCGACGTTGCTTCGATCGTCGTCACGCACGATTTGCATAGCGCGAAGGTGATTGCGGATCGCATCGTACTGCTGCACCAGGGGAACGCAGTGATCGAAGGCACCTTCGTCGAGCTTGAGAAAAGCGACGACGAATTTGTTACTGAATTCTTCAAGCGAGATTCATAGGGAGCGCATATGACGAGAGCGGCTAGGCTGGGAGCATTTATCATTGCAACGCTGGCGATTCTGGCGGCAGGCATCTTCATCATCGGTGACCGCCAATACCTCTTCAGCTCCACCTATCGATTGAAGGCTCAGTTCAATACTGTCGTGGGACTGGATGAGGGCGCGGAGGTGCGCGTGGGCGGAGTCCACAGCGGCAGCGTGCGTCGCATCGATTTACCGAGAACCCCCGCCGACAAAATCACCGTGCTGATGGATCTGCAGCCCTCGACCCACGACATCGTTAAGCAAGACTCGGTCGCTGCCATCCAGACCGAGGGGCTCTTAGGCAATGAATATGTGTCGATCTCGTTCGGATCCGCCCAGGGGTTGAATGTACAGGACGGAGACACGATCGCCAGCCAACCGCCGCTGGTTCTGGCGGACCTGATCAAGAAGACGGATGTCATTCTGGACAGTAGTAAGGAGGCGCTAGACAACACGACTGTCGTGACCGCGAATCTGCGCGCCATCAGCGCCAAGATTAATGAAGGTCAGGGAACGATTGGGGCGCTGGTCAACGACAAGAAAATGTATACCGAGCTGGACCAGACCACGGTCGGACTCCGTGATGCAACCGTCCACGCTCAGGCGGGAATTGCCGATTTCCAGGAAAACATGGAAGCGCTGAGACAAAATTTCCTGGTGCGCGGGTATTTCAAGAAACGCGGCTACGAAGATTCAGCTGAGCTGGCGAAGAACGAAATCGCAAGCCTTCCTGAAGGTTCGTGCCTAAAAACGTTTACGTACGAGCCAAAAAACCTTTTTGACAAAATCGACACAGCCAAACTGAAGAACCAGAATTCGCTGAGTGCCGCAGGGAAGTTTCTCGCCGCCAACGAGTTCGGCGTTGCGGTTGTGGTCGTTTATACCGGGATGACGGGAGATGCCCAGAAAGACTTGGTGCTGACGCAGGCTCGCGCCGCGATGGTTCGCGCCTACCTCGTCGGCAATTTCGGTTTCGACGATACGCAACTTAAGACCCTGGGAATGGGCAAGAGGATTGGTGAAAACGCCGATTCCAGCTGGGGAGCTGTTGAGATCATCATCTATCCCGTTGGCACGGAAACTCCGGCCGGAATTCAGAGCACTGTTCAGCAATGACTCCATTCGGAACAGCAGCAGGTGGGACGCATGCTGATACGCCTCTATACAGGGAAGTTTCAAAGTGGACAGCTTCAAAATAGTTTTGTGGGCTTCCAGCACCCTAACAAGATCGTCCGGAAGTGGACTGTACGAAAACGGACAGTTTCCTGATAGCGAGTGGTTATCTGTCCCTGAATCTGACAAACAGATCGGGTCGCACAGAAATTAGATCCGCTCATTTCGTGACGTGTGGGATCCAAACACCAAGATGTACCGACTGCTGACGCAGATTCTAGTTAGGAAGAATTCATCATGGAGGGGAGACAGCAGCGGCAGGAGAAACCTTGAGCTTGGCCAGCTCACTAGCAAAAAGCGGATTTTCGGGGAACTCCGCGACGAGCTCCTGAAGTTGTGTTCGTGCCACTTCTGTCTTTTTCTCGCGCAGGGCCGCGAGCGCAAGCAAGATCTTCGCAAACGGCCGCAGGTAGTCGCCATGATCCGCGGTAATCTCGATTTGTTGGAGGCCTGCTTTCTTGTCACCGTGGATTCCAGCGAAGCTGAGGAAAAACTTCTTGGGTCCTGGCAAACTCCCGATGAAGTAATTCGCCATGCCAAGACCAAGGTAGGCATCAGCGGCGTCCGGGGCAACCACCAACAACTTCTTGGCGTACACATCGGCTTCGCGGATCTTTTTCAGGCTGTCGAGCTGATGCTTATCGATCAAGCTGGCATAGTCGGCCTGCATACCCAGGCTCAGAGACATGGCGAACAGGGCGTTCGGGTCGTCCGGATTTGACTTCAATCGCCGCTGCGCCAAGTCCTGCGCCTGTTTGTCGGCGGCAAAGAATTCCGCTCGCAGTTGCGGGTCCGGTTTGAGAGGGATCTTGCCCAGAAAACGCTTGTCGTCTAGGAAGAACTCGGAGGTCAGGACGCCCTGTCGATAGCATTCCTCAAACAGGTAGGCTGCCGCTTCTGAGGCGCTCCCAAGGGGATCTTCCGGGTGGGAGTTCTGCCAAGCCTCAAACTTGTTGTGGGCTTCCGCAGGTTTCAGTTCGTAGAGAAAGTGAAAGCCCGCGTCGAGCTCCGGTACATGCAAGGCCTCAGCCGGGTTCTGCCCGGACGATCCCGGCGCCGTTCGAACATCAGGGTAAACGGCTACCAGCACACTGCATAGAAGCAAGCAGATCGTTGATAAGTGTGCGTGACGGCCATAATGGTTCGAATCCATCAAGAAGGGTCTCTCAATGCTGTTTGCATAGCCGGAGCAATGCACAGACTACTTTGCGCCGCAGAAGAGGAAGCGGATGCAACTGCAGCTCGGCCTTTCATCCCGGAACCGGCACCGTTCGCCCAGCGACTCGGTTCAATTCCCCTTCGCGTGTGGACTTGGTCATGCGCCCTTCGTCAATTTCCTTCTTGACGCCAGCACGTGTCGCGTCGCCGGTTTCTTTCTTGGATTTCTTCTTCATCGAACATCCATGATGATACCGGGACCGAAGCAATACAGTCTAATTCAGAACGGTGACGACAATCCGCGACAGACACCGCCACGCCTGGACCGAACGCCCGCCCGCGTGTCGAGGGCAAAGTGAAAGCTCAGACTGAAGCCGGGGAGCACCGTCTGTACATCACCAGATTTCGCTATTGCCGGAGAATAAACGCCGAACTTCGCTCGGAGGGGAATCAGATTGTTGCGAATGAGGTAAGGTTACTTGGGTAGGCGCTTCGCAGCCTGTCTTATTACGCACACAAGCGACCCTATTCCTTTTCGCACAGACGGTCAACTCTTGACGCGGTTGTCGATTGAAGGATTCGGATTCTCCCTGTCTTCAGCTGCACTGCCCCCGGGTCAAAAATGGAATTCTTGGCCAAATCCCAGATCGGAACGCTGATGATTGTGGTCGCGGCTCCATCCGCGGTCTTCGCTCAAAATAGCGGACCGGACAAACATCAGAATCATGCCAGCACTTTGGAGGCCCGTCAGATCATAGGCCAATCGGTCGCGGCCACCGAACGCAGTTGGCAGGCCCGTGACCCATTACACTTATGTCGAGCATGACTAGGGTCGGCGTCTGGGCTCGCTGAGGTGAAATCGGAAGATGTCGACGATACCAGAATGACGCTTGTCAACGCGCTCGCTTCAGGCAGCTCAACTTTCCTGGCCACACCCGCCCAATCACGGAAGGCTAGGACATTAAGTGTGCTCTTGTCATTGGCTTTCAGACGGTTTGAAGGTTTAGTTGCGATCGGTTCCCGTATGGCAGCACGCGACGGCAAATCAGCTGAACGCAAAGTGCGGATGTGTGCACAACTGAACAGACACTCGCCGTTGCCTCGTCTAAGATGTTGGCCTGTGAGTGAAAAAAAGGATCAAGGCAAAATCAAGTCCAAGAGCTTCCGCCTGAACGACAGTGTAAATCGCTGGTTCCTTCCTACTCCGTCCGGCACTAGCAGCTCTTGGTTCAAGACAGAAACCGGAGGGAACACCTCGGGACCAGTCCGGCATGCGTGTCTGCGAAGGCTTCGGCAAGGACGAACTCTCTAGTTTCTGTTTATCCGATTCTTCAAGTGCTTGCAGGAAGCACTCCGGCCATTGCCAAAAAATGAACAGGACTCACACAGCTCTCCTTTACCGCGGTCCAACCGTCCTGGCTTGTTACGCCGAGAGCAGTCGGCCGAAAAACGACCTTCTAGCGACCGTGCAAGGCGGAGATCATCGGTCGAAACATGGTTGCCGCGGTACCAATAACCCTCGAGCTTCAGTCGCGAACATTTCACCCAAGCGCTTCATCGCTGCTGCAACAAGACTATCTGCTTGTTCCACGACCGGTCACGAGGCTCGTCGACAAAACTCGTTTGGATCGCATCACGCGGGGCATGAAAATCCTTCGCTTCGTCGGGCAAAAAGAGCGGCGCCGCTTGCTCGTCATTAGCCGGAACCGTCGCGACTCCGGTGATTGAAGCACTGCCACTGCCGAAGTTTGAAGCATCGACAACACGCACCTCCGGCCCCGCGCCGACACCGGCCAAAGTCGCGGTCTTCCGCGCTGCGTCCATCTCTTCTGCCTTTATCTTATTTGCTTCGTCCACGGTAGTGTCTCCTCTTCTTTTGCACTTCCAACGATCAAACGTGTATCTTCACTTCTGAACGGAGGTTTATGATGCTGCCTTCGCACGAGCCAGTTCTGGCTCGCCAACCAACTCCTCAAAAAGTGTCCGGTAATGAATCATGGCCTGGCGCAATTCTTCCGTACTGGCCTGCCCCTGCGTTTGACGGACCGCGATTGCGTGGGCGGAACGGTAATTTTCCAGAACCAAAGGATAGTCCACGGAGATGTCCGCCGCGCGCTGTCCAAAATCACTGACCGGATAGCCGCGCGTGGACATTACGTCGCCCAGTAGCTGATCGGCTTCCGTCACCGCGCCTCCGGGGCCGTCTACGAACCGCGCCTGCACCCTGCGCCACGATTCTACGAAGCGAGCACGGTCGCCCGGACCGAGCGGCTGGATGTGGAGACTCTCCACTCGATCTGTACGCTTATCGAGCCCCGCTTCCGCATGTCGCCGGTTCCCACCTTCTTGCAAGGCACGGTCATATTCAGCACCACCAAACCGAGTGCGTAGTCTTTCCGTGCGCCGTTTACGAATAAATAGCCAAATACCGATACCTGCGACCACCACCACCGTCGCCACGATGATGACGATTGCTATTTGCATCGTGCTTAACTCTGATAGGTTCATGCCTGCCTCCATTTTTCAGTCGATTCCTCGAGCCCGGTCTAAGTGTCTTTTGTGGATTGGTTTCATGTCGGGGTGCCGGAATCACGCTTTTTCGACGGCTTTTGCCACCCGGCCGATTTTGTTTTGGATTTTTCCTGCAATCTTTTCAACGATGCCGTCGGCTTCCAAATCAGGATTGTTCGTCAGTTCGCCTGCCTTTTCCTTTATTCTGCCCTTCACTTCGTGGATCTGGCCTCTAATCTCATTCTGGGGTAGCGGACTTCATCTTGTCCTCTTCTCTGAAACAAATTGAATTTCGGATCACACTAGGGTTTATCGCCGAGCTCAATCGCGACCTGCACCTGGTCTTTCGCAAGGTCCACCATTTTCCGTGCTCGTTTCCTTAGGTCTTTGCCTGTGCGGCGGAGTTGTTTAACTCCACTGCTCACACCTTCGGCGAGATCGCTTCGCAGTTCCTCTCCAGGTTTCGGTGCAAGCAGTAAAGCAGCTAGGGCACCGACTCCTACACCTAAAATAAACATTAGAATCGTTCCTGGCCCGTCAGTTCTGGGCATCTTCAGTCTCCTTTCACAAGTAGTTGACCAGCGTAGTCCCGAAATTGCTCTTAAGAAGTAGAGGGGTCGTGATCAGACTTCCTCCGCTTGGATTATGGTCGGTACCCGCGGCCTTACTGGCCACTTTAGGATCATAACGACGAATCAATTGCCTTTGGCGTTAGGGCCGGAACGACGAATCGTTGCTCTCGCGGAGCCGGCATTTTGATATCAGATGAGATGGAATCATTTTCTGAGGCAGCCCTCAGCGCGTACGCTCGAACCCTCTTCGCGCCTTCGTAGAGGCCTCTCGCGATGGCAAGGAAGGTGAGAAGGGAAACAAAGAGTGCGAGGTACCCGAAAATAAAGATCGCAAACGCGGCGACCACTTGCAGTGGGACATTAAACCGAAGCAGAAGAGCCATAGGCAACTCCTAGGTAGTGCATTCCCGAATGTCAATGAGAGCGCATGCGAGTCTGTCGCGGATGCCCCTTCGTCTGAGAGGAAGCATTGCAAGGAAGCACTGCACCGCCAAGAGAGTAGCCAAAGCGAAGACAGGCGTCTGTCCCGTTGTGAACACTTTCGTACCGTGATTTCACATTCTTTGTTCCATGCGATTTCTGTGGGATGGAAGGCAACAGTCGCTGCGCCCCCAAACGGCCGCAGTAAGTTCTAACATTTCAAAGGCCAGAAAGGACGGTAGGAACGCGCGACACGACGGAGTCATAGCGCGGAACAGTGATCCATGCAGTGGATTAAATTCTTGCCTGACTAAGCTGCCGTCGGCAGATCTCCGCGTCGGCGAGCCAAAAATCCGACGGCGGCGAGCCCGAGCAGCAAGAGCGAAAGAGATCCCGGCTCCGGCACGAGAACGGGCACAAGGCGCCTCTTCCTTTCATGCTCGCCGGTGCGGCCCTCTCCATATTCTGTTCTCTCTGCGTGCCATACTTTTTCGGCATGCGAAATGGAGGAAGCGCGCTCGAACGAGTCATGGTCACTCAAGCTGGTAGTCCGAGCGTCCGCGTCCGATGACGAGGTAAAGAACGTGTCTAGAATTGAGGAGGGCTTTAAGTCCCCGGCATCAAGGGCATTGTTCGTTTCGAAACTATCGGTCAGCACTACCGCTGAGGCGGGTTCTGCTGGAAATTCTGCATTTGCCGGCGCAATCAGCGCCTGACTAGAGGTAGCGGTCACTTTCGCGGACGGTGCAATGTTCGAGGACTCTTCCGCGGACCCAATGTAGGGGATTGTATCGGCCCAGCCGGGCGCGACCGCCGAGGCGGCCTTCGGTGGGAATCCTGTCTTCACGGGCGCCTTGAGTGTCGTACCCGGGCTTCGGGTAACTGCTGCGGAGATCTCCATGTTCGGGAATTCATCCGCGGCTCCAGTGTAAGGCACTCTACCGGCCCAAATCGGCAATGCAACCGTGAGGACAACTGCGCCAAGCAGCAAGGTTCGTCTAAACTTCATAGGTTTGCTCCCAGGATGGCGGGGATTCCATTCCGATCCGAATACTAAACGGTACCAAAAAGAGTAGCTGTTCAATTGTGTACATATCCGTCGATCCGCTCTTTGTTCGTCGTCGCATGCATCGACCTGGAGGATAGGTGGAAACGGCGTTCCGACGGATTCGATCCGGTCCAAGAGGGTAGCGTCACATTAGCGCAGGAGATTGGTTCGGGTTTCCAGCTCTGGATGGCCGATCAACGTAAAGTCCTGGCGTTAGACGAAAATCCTCAAGGGCACGGGCCGACGACCGGCAATTACATTTTCCGGTGATTGAACTTGACCAGCTCTTCGAATAGACGCAGGTCCGCCAAGCGCCACCGCGTCGGATCGCATGGTTGCCGTAACCACCGATATGCAGACGTTTTCAGTCGCGGCCAATCTATTGACGCGACGATATTCAAACATCCGTCTCCCCATGCAAGGCTTTCCCAATACCATGCTCTAACTGGACGAAGCCAACGTCTCGGGAGCTGGGCCCAGATCGCCGTCCTTCGAGTCCAGCTGGGTGAGGTGACGGCGGATAAGAAACAGCCTTTCCATCTCATGCTCCAACGGACCAGAATAAGGCGCAGAGCAATAATCTTGATCACGCCTGAGTTTAGAGGACCTGATTTTGCTGCCTTGCCTTTAGATGTAGGGTGTAAAGGCCGTTGGGGACCGGACACTTGGCGGCGGAAACCCGGCAAGAGATCGGGTTTTCCTTTCGCTTCGACTACATGAAGGCCAGGAGGACCAGCGAGCGGCGAGGATTTTACCGGCAACCCAGAGGCGAGTGACGTACCAACATCCGAAACAAAGGCACTCCACTCCGCGATTAACCTAGCCTCTACTTGTCTTAGCCCGAGCACAGTTGGGGAGTGAGTTGAAACCCCGATGGTGTGAACGTTGCAGCAACTCCCATGTCCCGAATCTTTTCGGCTTCCAAAACCGGCGCAGCAGTCTCCCTCAGAGTGGCGCTGGAGCGCAATTTCCGCCAATTGGATCGCTCGCCCAATCAACTGAGATTCATGCGGCGTGGGGCGTCGCGAATCGCACCCGTAGATCTCCAGTGTTCCCAAGAGACTTTTGTCCCGCGAGAGGATAGCTACGGACGAAAAAACATCCAGACCCAGCTTCATGGCGCTTTGGGTGATGGAACGGAGATAACTCTCCTCCCCGTCCGGCAGCGAGATGAGCGATACCACGTTGCCAATCTGAACATCGATCGCGATGCACAGCCTGTTCAAGATCTCCGGGAGCGGCGCGCCCAGAGATATCAACTGGAGAATCTGGTCTTCCTCCTCCGCCGCACGCACGTCGCCGTCGCCATGGCCACCCGGCCGAAACTCCCCGTTCACTCGCTTTGCGTGTGACTCATCGTCAACCATCTTGCTCATCTCCTCGCTGGACTGCCCAATGTAGTTCCTCATGCTAATTATCGGTTCCGAATTTCTTCGTCAATTCTTCCCAATCAATCCTCACGAGCCATGTTCCGTTCACGAAGTCGGTCCATTTTTTTTTTGAACTTTTCGCTTTGCTGATCCCAGTCGCCGTCGAGCTGACCCCATCGCACGGTTTTGTCCCTGCTCCTTGGTCTCTGTTGGGTTGCCGGGTGCGACATTTTCCTCCCGGGTGGGGAGCCAGACGAACGGTGCGCTGTTCCCTCCGTTGGTCGTCTCCCGAAGCTGGAATCCCCATATTAGAAGCAGCCAAGACCTGCGACTGTTCAATTTTGGACAATCCTGCCGACCTGACCTTTTGCGACCTGCGGGTCTTTCTCGATACCGCTGGAGTGGCGAGAAAAATTGCAGAATTTCGGAGAAGTGAATCGATCTACACCAAAGGCAAGGCTGCGGATAGCGTCAGGTAATGGCAAGACACTTGTCCCTACACTCCGGTAGAGCTTCCTCTGATCACCGCCCGACAGTATGCTCGCGGAATCTACGAAACTGCAGTTCGTTTCTAGTTGAGGCTTACTGAGAGACGCCGACGCTTCCTTTTCAAGAAAGTCATTTTAACGCGCGCCAACGAAAGTGTCTCGAATTGGACAGTAATCTCAAATCGATACCCCTACCATCAGACCCCCTGATCGTCCATACAGTAAATATAGTACGGAAGGAAAATCGAGATGGCTCAAGCTCTTTCTCGGCGACTACCGACATCAGAGACCCACATGCTCAAAATGCTCTCCCAGGGTGCACCGATGCTGGAAATCTTAAACGAACTCTGCAACTTTATTGATGCTAGGTCGCCCGGAGTCATCCCCACAGTTCTTTTGCCAAGTCGCGACGGCCATCTT
>Ga0308309_10001308_pt1 | contig 14845 bp, 10 predicted proteins | sample HubBroMetageWFT5_FD_192491 | JGI IMG/M metagenome (GOLD analysis project Ga0308309, IMG submission 192491) | Warmed and freeze-thawed soil microbial communities from the Hubbard Brook experimental Forest, New Hampshire - Hubbard Brook CCASE Soil... | ecosystem: Environmental > Terrestrial >...
TGATCACGCAGAACAACGAAAAAGCGATCGTGAAGCAAGGTACGAAGATTCCGATCCAGACGGTGATCAACAACACGATTTCGGTGCAATACATCGACGCCGTGTTGCAACTGGAAGTGACTCCGCAGATTACCGCCGAAGGCACGGTGTTCATGGACGTGCTGGTGGAAAACACGCAGATCGACAACGGTATTCCACGCGTGCAGGGCATCCCGGCGTTGGATACGCAAGCGGCGCAGACGAAGGTGACGGTTGCCGATGGCGGCACGGTGGTCATTGGCGGCATCATCGTCACGCAGCAGCAGACCAACATCACGGAGGTGCCGATTGTGGGCAGCCTGCCGATTATCGGGTATCTCTTCCGCCGAACCAACGTTTCGGTGCAATCGCAGGAACTGCTGTTCTTCATCACCCCGCGCATTATTCCCGGATGATGAAGTAAGCCGGGCCCTAAGCACCGTCGGAAAAAATCGGGTAAACTGAAATCGAGGAGGCGCAAGTCTCCTCGATTTTTTTATGGGTGCAGAACACACAAAAAGACGGAAAGCCGTTCTGGCGGAATTGGCCGGCAGGAAACTGGACTGTTTGCTGGTGACTCATCCGGCGAACTGGTATTACCTGACAGGATTTACCGGGGAATCCGGGGCGCTGGTTGTTTCGCAGGATGGCGCGACGCTGCTGACCGACGGGCGATTTACCGTGCAAGCGAAGGAAGAGACCAGCGGAGTCAAAATCGAGCTTCAGCAGGGTGGATTGTACGCGGCGTTGGCAGCGTTTCTGCGAAAGAAAGGCTTCGGTCGGGTCGGGTATGACGCGAACCAACTGACGGTCACGCAATGGAACACACTGCGCAAAGGCTTGGGAAGCAAAGCGCGGGGAGTTGAGGCCACCGGACTAGTCGAACGCCTGCGAATGCTAAAAGATGCGCAGGAATTGGCCGTAATGCGAAAGGCGGCCATCCTGGCGGGGGAAGTGCTGGAAGGGGTGCTGAAGCTGGTGAAGCCAGGGGTGCGGGAGGGCGAGCTGGGAGCGGAGATCGAATATCAGATGAAGAGGCGCGGGGCCACTGGCGCTTCATTCGAAACGATTGTGGCGTCGGGGCCGCGTGGCGCGCTGCCGCATGCCCGGCCAACGGCTAAGAAGCTGAGGAAAAATGAGTTGGTGGTGCTGGACCTGGGTGCTATACTCGGCCACTATTGCAGCGATATGACGCGCACCGTGCATGTGGGGCGTGCCAGCAAGCGCGTGCGGGAGTGGTACCGATCGGTTCAGGAAGCACAAGAGGCCGCGGTAGCTGCCGTCCGGGCAGGGGTAACTTGCGGGGAAGTGGATGCCGCCGCGCGGGAAGTCCTTAAGAAAAACGGATTGGAGCAGTATTTCGTGCACAGCACAGGGCATGGTTTAGGCCTGGAGGTGCATGAAGAACCACGGGTGGCCCGCGGACAGACGGTTCGACTGGAAGCGGGAAATGTGATTACCATAGAACCCGGGATATATATGGAAGGCGTCGGGGGAATCCGCATCGAAGACGACGTCGTGGTGCAAGCAGGCCAGAATGAAGTTTTGACCCGCGTGAAGCGGGATCTTATCGAACTCTAAGAACAGGCATGAAACGGAAAAAGACCGCGAAGGCGAGTGAAAGCCCGTCGTTTGCAAACCCCGAAATCGGGCAGATCGAACAGTTGCTGCGCTTCATGAGCGAGCACAACCTTGAGGAGTTTGAGTATTCGAGGGGCGATCTGCGAATCCGTCTTAGGAAGCCCAGCGCCCATGTGGTGGTTTCAGCTCCCCGCCCCTCAGCGGAAATCATCGTGCCATCGGCGGTAAATGTGCCGGAAGCCGAAAGCCGGGGCGCGGAAACCGCACACGCGGTGGACATCCGCGGCGGAGAAGACCTGCACCTGATCAATTCACCGATTGTGGGAACTTTTTATGGGTCGCCCAGCCCGGGAGCCGAGGCGTTTGTGAAGGTCGGCTCGCACGTAGACAAAGGCCAAACGCTTTGCATCGTGGAAGCGATGAAACTGATGAATGAAATCGAATCCGAAATCAGCGGAGAAGTGCTGCGGATTTTCGCGGAGAACGGACAGCCAGTGGAGTACGGGCAGCCGTTGTTCGGGATTCGCCCAAGCCGCAAGCGGTAAGCGGCCTGCCTGACTATGTTCCAGAAAATTCTAGTCGCCAACCGCGGGGAAATCGCCCTGCGAGTCATCTGCGCATGCAAAGAGCTGGGAATCCCCACCGTGGCCGTGTATTCGGAGGCGGACCGCAACTCGCTGCACGTGCGCTTTGCCGACGAGGCGGTATGCATCGGTCCGCCGAGAAGCAGCGAAAGCTATCTGAACATTCCGCAGGTGATCAGCGCCGCGGAAATCACCAACGTGGACGCGATTCATCCGGGCTACGGGTTTCTGTCGGAGAACGCGAACTTTGCGAAGGTTTGCGAGGCGTCGGAGATCACCTTTATCGGGCCGAAGCCGGAAGTGATCGAAATGATGGGCGAAAAGGACCGCGCGCGGCGGGAGATGAAATCGCTCGGGCTGCCGACCATCCCTGGAAGCGACGGGGTGGTGGAAGGCGAAGATCAGCTTGCGAAGGAAGCGGCGCGCGTCGGGTTTCCTCTGATCCTCAAGGCCGCGGCAGGGGGAGGCGGGCGCGGCATGCGCGTTGTGCGCAGCAAGGACGAGTTGCTGGCGGCCTACCAGACGGCGAGGAGCGAGGCGCAGCAGGCGTTTAGCACACCCGACGTGTACATGGAGAAGTTCCTGGAGCACCCGCGGCACATCGAGATTCAGGTGCTGGGCGACCAGCACGGGAAGGTGATTCATCTCGGCGAGCGCGAGTGCACGATCCAGCGGCGGCACCAGAAGCTGGTGGAGGAATCGCCTTCGCCGGTGATCGATCCGAAGCGGCGGAAAGAACTGGGTACGAAGGTGGTGAAGGCGCTGGAAGCGATCGAGTACACGAACGCCGGCACAGTGGAGTTCCTGATGGACACGGACGGCTCACTCTATTTTATCGAGATGAATACGCGCATTCAGGTGGAGCATCCGGTGACGGAATTTATTACCGGTGTTGATCTGGTGAAATCGCAGATACGCATTGCGGCCGGAGAGAAGATGGAAGACGCCGTGGGCGAGATGCATTTTTCGGGGCACTCGATCGAGTGCCGGATCAACGCGGAGGATCCCGAGACGTTTGTGCCCTCGGCCGGCCGCATTACAACCTTTCAGGCGCCGGGAGGCACCGGTGTCCGAGTGGATTCGGCGGCGTATTCGGGCGCGGTGATTCCACCATACTACGATTCGCTGGTGGCGAAACTGATTGTGAAGGGTCGCGACCGCGCGGAAGCAATCGGAAGAATGAAGCGCGCGCTGGAGATGTTCGTGATTGAGGGAATCAAGACCTCGATTCCGCTGCACCGGCGGATTCTAGCCGACGCGGATTTTGAAGCCGGGAAGTTCGACACTCACTTCATCGAAAAACTTCTGAACGTGAACGGAAAATAGCGTTTCATGCGCCTTGTTCTTCCCAGGCTGTATGTGATATTAGACGCAGGAATGTTGACGGAACCGGCCAGGGAAACAGCACAAAAATTGATGGATGCAGGGGTAAGGCTGCTGCAATACCGCGCGAAAAACGCGGCGGCGCGCGAGCTTTGGAACGACTCGCGCGCGATTGCGGAAACGGCGCGGCGGGCGAAGTGTACGTTTGTTGTGAACGACCGGCCGGATGTGGCCTATCTTGCGGGGGCCGACGGGGTGCACGTCGGGCAGGACGATCTGGACGTCGAGCAGGCGCGACAGGTGATTGGGCCGGACTGCTGGGTTGGCGTTTCGACGCACAACCTTGAACAATTCGAGAAGGCCGCGGCCAGTTCGGCGGATTATATTGCTGTGGGGCCAATTTTCCAGACCAGCAGCAAGGCGAATCCTGATCCCGTGGTGGGCACGGAACTCCTGCGCCGTGTGCGTGCACTGACGGGAAAGCCCATTGTGGCGATCGGCGGCATCACACTGGGGCGTGCCGCGGAAGTGCTGGAGGCGGGAGCGGATTCGGTGGCGGTGATTAGCGACATTTTGAAAGCGAAGGACCCCGCTGGAATGGCCCGGGAGTTTATCAGACGACTGGATGCCGCGAAGCCCGCGGTATCCCACTGAGGAACCGAACGCATGGCCGACGCGATTAGCGCGACAACAACGGGCCCGGTCACAGGCAAGAGCGAGCACCAATTTGTAAAGGCCATCGGACTATACGACGCAACAATGATTGTCGTTGGCTCGATGATCGGGTCGGGGATTTTCATTGTCGCTGCGGACATCGCGCGGCAAACGGGGTCGGCGGGCGGGCTGCTGCTGACGTGGATTTTGAGCGGCTGCCTGACGATTGCGGCCGCGCTGTCGTATGGGGAACTGGCGGCGCTCTTTCCGCACGCGGGCGGGCAGTACGTGTACCTGCGGGAGGCGTTTTCTCCGCTGTGGGGATTCTTGTACGGTTGGACGCTGTTCCTGGTGATCCAGACGGGAACGATCGCGGCGGTGGCGATTGGATTTGCGCGGTACCTGGGAGTGTTGTTTCCCGCGATCTCTCCGAAGACGTGGGTGATTCCCCCGATCAATTTTTCCTCCAAGTTTGCAATCAGCCTCTCCGTGCAGCAGCTTGTCGCCGTGCTGATGATCATTTTCCTGACGTATTTGAATACCCGCGGAGTGAAGCTCGGCAAGTGGATTCAGAATATTTTTACTTCGGCGAAGATGCTTTCGTTGCTCGGGTTGATTTTGATCTGCGTGTTTGTGGCGCGGAACGCTTCGGCGATTGCCGACAATTTTTCGCACCTGTGGGCGATTCGCGGGGCGCAGACGATCGAGCCGGGCGTCGGCTTTCTGCGGGGCTTGTTGCCGACCGTGACGGCGGGAAGCGGTTGGTATGGGTTGCTGCTGGCACTAGCGGTCGCGCAGGTGGGCTCGCTCTTTTCGGCGGACGCCTGGAACAACATCGGATTCACGGCGGCGGAAGTGAAAAATCCGAAACGGGACGTGGCGCTTTCGATGGCGTTCGGGACGGTCATCGTGATTACGCTGTACTGCCTCGCGAATCTGGCGTACCTGTGTGCGCTGCCGCTGGCGCAAATCCAGAATGCGCCGGATGACCGCGTGGCGACGGCGGCGCTCTCCGCCGTGTTCGGAGCCAAAGGCGCTTGGATGATGGCGATCGCCATCATTATTTCCACGTTTGGCTGCAACAACGGGCTGATTCTGGCGGGCTCGCGCGTGGCGTACGCTATGGCCAAGGATGGATTGTTTTTCCGCGCGACGGGCAAGTTGAATGAAAAGGGAGTGCCTGGGGTGGCACTGGCGTACCAGGGCGCGTGGATTGTCATCCTGATTTTGTTGCGGACGCGAAAGCCGGACGGAAGTTACGGGAACCTGTACAGCAATCTGCTGGACTACGTGGTGTTCGCGGCGCTGTTGTTCTATGTTTTGACGATCGTAGGGATTTTTGTGCTGCGCGTTCGGCGGCCGGATGCGGAGCGGCCGTACAAAGCATTCGGGTATCCGGTGCTGCCGCTGTTGTATATAGTGGCAGCCAGCGGAATCATGGGCGTGCTGCTGCTGTATGAAACGCAGACGGCTGGCATGGGCATGGTGATCGTTTTGCTGGGGCTGCCCGTGTATTGGCTGTGGGCGCGGCTAAAGCGGTCGAGGCAAGATGCCGCGTAGCCGGAGAATTTCAAAGAATTAACCAGAGAAGGAGGAGTTGCATGGGCAACCCCCTGTTCGCGAAGAAATCGCTGGAAATGTTGCTGACCGAGTCGAAAGAGACCGGTGAGCACAGCCTGAAGCGCACACTGGGTCCGTTTCAACTGACGGCGCTGGGCGTGGGCGCCGTGATCGGCGCCGGCATCTTCGTGCTGGCGGGGCTGGGCGCGCACTACGCGGGGCCTGGGCTCATGCTGTCCTTCGTGCTTTCGGGGTTGGGCTGCGCGTTCGCGGGGCTTTGCTATGCGGAGTTCGCGGCAATGATTCCGCTGGCGGGAAGCGCGTATACATACGCTTACGCCACGCTCGGAGAACTTTTTGCATGGATCATCGGGTGGGATTTAACGCTGGAATACGCGATGGGCGCGAGCACGGTTTCGTCGGGCTGGTCGAATCACTTCATCGAGTTGCTGAACATTTTCCACCTGAAGATGCCGCTGTGGCTGGCTTACGATCACTGGACGGCGCTCGGTACCGCGGAAAAGATCGTGGCACGGGAAATGGCAAAGACGGCAGACCCAAGCCTTGTGCCGGGTACGCAAGCGTTTCTCGACAAGGTGACTGCAATCCTGGGGACGCATTCACCGGAATTGCTGCAGAGGGCGCACGACCTGGTGAACGCGCCGAAGATTTTTGGAGTGGAAATCGGATTCAACCTGCCGGCGTTCATCATTGCGCTGGTGATTACGGCGATTCTGACGATCGGGATCAAGGAAAGCGCGCGATTCAACACGGCGATTGTGGTGGTGAAGGTTTCGGTGGTTTTGTTCGTGATCGTGCTGGGAATGCGGTACGTCAATTTCGCGAACTGGGGCCACGACTGGCACTCGTTTGCGCCCTATGGGTTCGGGGGCATTGGGGCGGGAGCGGCGTACATTTTCTTTGCCTACATCGGATTTGACGCGGTTTCGACGACGGCGCAGGAAGCGAAGAACCCGCAGCGGGACTTGCCGATAGGAATCATTGTTTCGCTGCTGGTCTGCACGGTGCTGTACATCCTGGTGGCGGGAGTACTGACCGGGATGGTGAACTGGCAGGAAGTGAACATCGAAGCGCCGATCGCGCGGGCATTCATGGACCGCGGGTTGTCGACGGCTTCGCACGTGATTACGCTGGGCGCGCTGGCCGGCCTGACCAGCGTGATGCTGGTGATGCTGCTGGGGCAGACGCGCGTGCTGTATTCGATGGCCAACGACGGGTTGCTGCCGAAGAAGTTTTTCGCGGCGGTTCATCCGAAGTTCCGGACGCCATACAAAAACACGATTGCCGTGGGGCTCCTGGCCGCAATCGTGGGAAGCGTGACGCCGATTGACGATATCGGAAAAATGGTTAACATCGGCACGCTGCTGGCGTTTGTGATTGTGTGCATTGCGGTGATGGTGCTGCGCAACACGAATCCCCTTCAACCGCGGCCGTTCCGCACTCCTCTTGTGCCTCTGGTGCCCATCCTCGGGATCATCTTCAACGGCTACATGATGTACAAGCTGGGCTGGATCAACTGGGCGCGCCTGATCATCTGGTTGGTGATCGGGTTGGTCGTGTACTTCACTTACGGGCGGTATCACAGCCGTGTCAGCAACCCGCAATTGCGCGAAGAATAGCAAATAGCTTCAGACAATAGAAAAAATTCAAAACCAAACTCGTCCTAATCCGGCGAATCGGGTAAAGTGTCTTTTCTAACTCATCAGCCATGAGCGGACCGGAAACTCAGCAGTCACCTTTTTGGAAAAGCCTGTCGAAGCTCGACTGGATTGCCGTGGTCCTTTGTGTGGCCGGCATCGCGGCGGCAAAGAATCCGTTGAGCGCGCATCGCGGGGCCGGGCTAGTGCAGCTGTTTGGGGTGCTGGCGGCCGGTTATGTGCTGTACCGGTTCTGGAGCCGGTGGCGCGCGGAACTGCTGTGGAGCCTGCGCAACCGGCTGATTCTGGCCTACCTATTTCTGGCTGTGGTGCCGATTGTGCTGCTGCTGATCCTGGCGAGCATGCTGGGGCAGATTTTGTATTCGCAGCTTGGTGCGTACCTTCTCTATCACGACATCGAGGACCACGTCGGAATGATGTCGGATGCCGCGGCGGGACTGGTGGCGGCAGAGGCTTCGCTTCCCGTTTCGCTGGATCGAGCATCCCGTGAAGCGACCCTCACGAGACAGGCTCAACTTACCGTCGGCAAGCAGTTGCCGGATGTGCGGGTGAACTTTGACGTGAAGCCAGAGTTTTTCCGGCAGGCCGCGGGGCAGGCGTCGCATTCCTTCGCCGGACTGATTCAGAACGGAAACCAGTTGCGCCTGGTAGGCATGCGCGAGATTGATCGATCCGATGGAAAGCAGATCGTCGAAGTGAGCGCCCCTTTCGAGCCGGAGGTCCTTGAAAATGTCGCGCCGGACCTGGGCCCAATTGACATCACTTTGGCGCAGACGGTTGAGGGAGACACGGCGAAAAGCGCGGTGCGCATCGGAAACAGAGACTACCGCGCGATCCGGCGAATCGTGACTCAAAAAAGAGTGTTGCTGGAGGCGGAATCCTGGCTGGACCCGGTGGTGGAGGGGTTTTCCAAGCTGGAGGCGGTGTACGTTTCACCCGAAGGTGCGGTGGAGCGGGCGCACCCGGTGTTCGCGTTCTACAAGGCACGGCGCTCGCAATTGAATCACCGGATTTTTGCCTCGGTGGGCGAATTCAGCGGGGCGCGCGTTTTCCAGATTCAATTGCTGGCGGTGGTTTTCCTGGTGATTGAACTGGCGGCGCTGATTATTGGAGTTGTGTTGGCCAAAGCCATAACGAAGACGATTTCCGAGTTGTACCGTGCAACGCAGTTTGTGCGGGAAGGGAATTTTTCGCATCGCGTGGCGGTGGAGCGGAAGGATCAGTTGGGAGTGCTGGGAGAGTCCTTCAACTCGATGACCGGTTCGATCAGCCGGTTGATTGACGAGCAGAAGCAGTTGCAGCGTCTGGAAAACGAGATTTCCATCGCGCGCGAGGTGCAGGACCAATTGTTCCCGCGAGGATTCCCCAAGGTGGAAGGGCTGGAGATCGAGGCGATTTGCAAGGCGGCGCGCTCGGTCAGCGGAGATTATTACGATTTCATTCAGCTGGACCCGACGCACGTGGCAATCGCGCTGGGGGATATTTCGGGGAAGGGAATTTCCGCGGCATTGCTGATGGCCAGTTTGCAGGCGGCGTTGCGCAGCCAGTTGTTGACGCCGGGGAGCGAACAGATGAGCACGGCGGAACTGGTGGGGCGGCTGAACAAGCACCTAGTGCGGAACACGGGCGAGGACCGCTTCGCGACGTTTCTGGTGGCAGTCTATGACATGGAGACGCGCAAGCTGCGTTATACCAATGCGGGCCACCTGCCGGGATTTTGTCTTTCGGACTCGAAGTCGATGCATCTGGATGTGGGCGGCATGGTGCTGGGTATCGTGGAGGACTATCCTTATCTGGAAGGTATGGTGGATGTGCCGCGGGATGCGGTGTTCATCGCCTACAGCGACGGTTTGGTGGAGCCGGAGAACGCGTACGGGGAAGAGTTTGGCGTTTCGCGGCTGGAGGCCGCAGCGCAGCGCGTGCGGCAAGCCGATCCTAAGCGCATTGCGACGGCACTGATGACCGCGGCGGAGGAGTGGTCGGGCAGCCCGGAGCAGGCGGATGATATGACCGTGATTGTGGCGAAGCTGAAGTAGAATGTGGACGGAAGAGTAAGCAAGTGATTTAGAGCGAGGGCGAAGTCGACGAGGGGAAGAATGCCGCTGCGAAACCGGGTTGCGTTGGTGACGGGGGGAAGTCGGGGAATCGGCCGGGGAATTGCGCTGCGACTGGCGCAGGAGGGGGCGCGCATTGCGTTTGCTTATCGCGTGAACAAGGCGGCAGCGCAGGCAGCGCTGCGGCGTATGCAGGCGCTGGGCGCGGACTGCGTGGCGGTGGAAACAGATATCACGGAGCCGGGGCGCGCGGAGCAACTGGTGAAGACGGTGGCGGACCGCTACGGGCGCATCGATATTCTGGTGAACAATGTGGGCGATTTCCGCTGGAATACGCTGGCGGAATCCTCGGTGGAAGAGTGGAAGAGCGTGTTCGATTCGAATGTGATGAGCGTCTTCCTGATGTGCCGTACCGCTTTGCCGGTGATGCGCAAAGGGCGCTGGGGACGGATCGTGAATCTGGGAGCGGTGGGGGCGGAGCGAGCGTTTGGCCAGGCGAAGATCAGCGCGTACGCCGCGGCGAAGGCCGCGGTGGTGGCGTTGTCGCGTTCTCTGGCGCTGGAAGAGGCGAAGAATGGAATTACGGTGAACGTGGTGAATCCTTCGAGCATGGACGAAAAGGATTTAACGGTGGAAGAGGCGCGAAAGCTGCGCGATGCGCGGTATCCGATTGGCCGGCCGCCGACGGTGGAGGATGTGGCCGCGTCGGTGGCGTTTTTTGCGTCGGAAGAAGCGGAGTATGTGACCGGACAGGTGCTCAACGTGAGCGGCGGATGGATGCTCTGAACCGCCTGCGGCGAGATTCGCGATGAAGGCGCTGACAGCGGCGGAGATGCGGGAAGTGGACCGTCTGACGACGGAGCGATTTGGTATTCCCGGGCTGGACTTGATGGAAGCCGCGGGAAAGAGCGTCGCGGAAGTTTTCCTGGAAAAATATAAAGAGCGAAGTGGAAAGCTGCCGGGACGTGTGTCCGTACTTTGCGGCAAGGGCAACAACGGCGGAGACGGTTTCGTGGTGGCGCGGCTGTTGAAGGGACGCGCGGGGAACGTAAACGTTTATTTGTTCGCGGAGCCGGGCGAACTGCGCGGGGACGCGGCGAAGAATTACGAGCGCTGGCGCGGATTGGGCGAGGAAGTTGCGTTGGTGCGCAGCGAGGCGGAGTGGGTGAATGCTTGGACAGGAGTGGCTGCGAGCGAAGTGATCATTGACGCGCTGCTGGGAACGGGAATTCGCGGAGGAGCGACCGGTTTGCTGGCGCAGGTGATTGAGAATGTGAACCGGTTTTCGCAGGACGCGAAGGCGGCTTGGCCAGGGTGGATTGTGGCGGTGGACACGCCGTCCGGCTTGCCGTCGGATGGGGAAGCGGCGCAGGGGCCGGTGTTGCGGGCGCATCTTACGGTGACGTTCACGGCGCCGAAGATTGGGCAACTGGTGTCGGCGGATGCTGGGAGTTGCGGAGCGTTGGTGGTGCGCGAAATTGGGACGCCGGCGGCGCTGGTAGAAGAAGTGGGGAAGGGAAAGTTGCGGTGGGCGGGGCCGGAGGAGTTTTCGGAGCTTCCGCTGCAGAGAGCGGCCGAGGCGCACAAGGGTTCGTATGGTCACGTGCTGCTGGTGGCTGGCTCGGTGGGAAAGACGGGCGCGGCAATTTTGTGCGGACAGGCGGCACTGCGCGGCGGCGCGGGCTTGGTCACGCTGGCGACTCCGGAGCCTGCGCTTGCAACGGTTGCGGCTGCACAAGCCGAGTATATGACCGAGGCTTTGCCGGCGACGGCGTCGGGGACAGTTGCTTCGGAGGCGGCTCGGCTCGGCGGTTTTGCCACGCTGCTGCACGGTATGACGGTCTTGGGAATTGGGCCGGGGATTGGGACTCACCCGGAGACGCAGGAGTTTGTGCGCAGCGTGGTGGGGCATGCGGATTTGCCGATTGTGCTGGATGCGGATGGACTGAATGCGTTTGCCGGACAGGCGGAGATTTTGTCGAACCGGAAATCGGCGAACCTGGTGATGACGCCGCATCCGGGGGAAATGGCACGACTTTGCGGATTCGCGACCCCAGAGGTGCAGGCGGACCGGATCAGGATCGCGGCGGAGTTTGCGGGGAAATGGAACGCGGTGGTGGTTCTGAAGGGATATCACAGCGTGATTGCTGCGCCGAATGGCGACGTGTTTGTGAACACAACGGGGAATGCCGGATTGGCCAAGGGCGGATCGGGCGACGTGTTGACGGGGTTGCTGGCGGCGCTGATTGCGCAGTTCGGGGCGCGCGATTTGTATCGCGTTGTGGCGTTGGGAACTTACCTGCACGGACGAGCCGCGGAGTTGGTAAGCGCAGAGAGCGACGAATCGGGCGTGCTTGCGGGAGAAGTGGCGCGAGCGGTGCCCTTGGCGCGGAGGAAATTGCTGCAGGAGTTGCAGGAGCGTGGCTGAAGAGGTGATCACGCGCTCGGCCGAAGAGACCGTAGCCTGGGGGCGTGCGTTCGCGGAAACGCTGATGCCGCCTGTATTGGTGCTGCTCTCCGGGGAACTGGGCAGCGGGAAGACGACGTTGACGAAGGGAATCGTGGCCGGGCTGCACGCGGCGAATGAGGATGAAGTGACCAGCCCGACGTTTACGCTGCTGCATGAATACGGAGCGGACCGCAAGGTTTTTCACGGCGATTTGTACCGCGTGGAAAGCTTTCACGATTTTGAGACGCTGGGACTGGAAGACGTCTTCGCGAAGCCCGCGATCGTGATCCTGGAATGGTCGGAAAAATTTCCCCTGAAAACCGAATGGCCGCAAGTCCGCGTCCGGTTGGAGCACCTGGGAGGGGATGCCCGGCGAATTAGCAGATTCTAAGTGACCAAACGAGCAATCCCGCGCTAACTATCTCGCCACGACTGTACTTCCGGTTCCTTGCGAGGCGCAAAACCCGCTGCTAGGTTGAGAGATGGCGGGGTGCGGCTGCGCGCATGGCAAACGAACCGGCAAATCAACTGGTGATGGAAGGATCGCGTGACGCGCTGAAGAGCTACAACGTCACGCTGCCGATGGGGTCGTTGTCCATTGGCGTGGACAACATCCACCACGACGTTTTCCTGAGCCCGAAATTTGTACAGGTGGCGCGCGACTACCTGTTTGACCTGATCCGGCAGAATACCAGCGGCACTTACCTGTCGGGCATCGAATTCCGCAACGCCAAGCCGGTGGATTCCACAATTTTCCGCAAACTGCTGACGGAGCTTCTGCAGAGTTCGCTGGGCAAAGCGAAGCAGCAGAAAAACATCGAGATCGACCTCTTGTTCCGGCTGGCGCTGCTGAAATTCCTGACTGCGGAACTTGTCAACCAGTTCGGCAACGTGATTCTGGACGTGAAGGAGTACATCCGGAAACGCGGGGAATATTTCGAGCGCAGCCAGCAGGCGCACGTCATCAAGGCGCGGCTTTCGGAGATGCAGTCCGCGCGGCGAGACGTGCTGCGCATCATCGGCCAACTGGTGGCGCAGATTTTTATCGACATTGAAGAGAATGTCATCGTGAAGGCGCGGCGGGCTCTCTTTGGGGAAGAGTTGCCCTATTACGAGATGCTTAAGAATCGCCTGGTGTTCCTGGACGGCGGCAAGGACGATTTTTATTTCCTCGAGCACTACGTGCTGTTGGGGAATTATTCGCGCGACCCCGACCGGCTGGAAGCGATGGACGCGCTGTTTCAGGATTTTCTGCGGGAAGCGGGGATCCGGGTTGCGCCGGATAGCGCGCCGGGCAAGGGCGCCGAGGAGTATCGAACGCTGTTTGCCGAGGCGGAACGGATGCGCGGTGAGATCGCGTCGCTGGAAGAGCAGCGTGAAAATTTTCGCAAGCGGCTGGAGAAGGGCGACGGGCTGCTGAATAAATTCCTGAGTTCGACGGCGGATCCCGCGGAAGTGAAGGCTTCGCTTACGGATGTGGAGAGACGCCTGAGGCATTTCCAGAAAGCGCTGGAAGACATGGGCCCGCGGCTGGATCGCGCGAAGAAGCAGGCGGAGTTCGTGCAGAAGGATTACGAGGGGAAACTCGGCGACTACCTGAACGAGCCGGAAAACGCGCGGAAGCTGTTCGACGTGACGAATGCGACGGATAGCGAGCGGCCCGCGAGGGCGAAGATGCTAGCGCAGCTTGTGAGCCGCCTGGAACATCACGAAATGATGCCGCATGTTTTGGCGAGCTACGAGATTCGGCCGATCGCAGGTGATTTTTGCCCGCCGGTCCACTTGCAGCAGTTGCGCAAGGCGCTGGTGTCCAAGGAAGAAGCCAAGCGCGTCGAAGAAATTTTGAAGCAGGTGCCGGCAAAGCGCCTGACGATGAAGCCGTTGGAAGAATTATCGAAGCGCATTCGCCGGTATTCGCGCGAAGAAACGCAGGCGGCGGTGCTGCGGTTTGCGATTGATTTTCTGAGGCTGCGGCGGGACCTGCGCGATGCGGAGCAGGTAGCCGCGTGCATGGAGCGGATCAACCTGGTAAGCGCGGAAAAGATCCGGGAGCTTTCGCGGCTGAACAACCGGCTGTACGAGTGCCTGCTGAAAGAGGAAGTGAAGTCCGAGCACGACCAGGTGGTTTCGCACGTGATTATCAAGGCCGACGTGCGGGGCTCGACGAAGATGACCCAGGACCTGCTGGCGCGGGGATTGAGCCCGGCTTCCCATTTCAGCCTGAATCTGCATGAGCCGGTGAAGAGGCTGCTGGATCGCTACGCGGCGAAGAAAGTGTTCATCGAAGGCGACGCGATTGTGCTGGCGATTTTCGAGACGGAAGCGACGCAAGGGGATGCGCGGCCGGTGGCGAAGGCCTGCGCGCTTTCAAAACAAATCTTAACGGTTTGCAATTCGTATAACGACGGCGCGGCTTCGACGCATTTGCCGGCGCTCGAAATCGGGATTGGCGTGGCGTTTCAGGGTTCGGCGCCGACGTATTGGATCGACGGCGACGCGCGCATCATGATTTCGAAGGCGCTGAATCTTTCGGACCGGCTTTCCGGCTGCGCCAAGCTGGCAAAACGCATGCTGGCAGGGCAGAAGACGCACTTTTCCGTGTTCCAGTTTTTGACGGCGCTCGAAGGTGCTTCGGCGGAAGAGTTGGATGAATTCCTGGTGCGGTTCAACATGAACGGGATCGAGTTGAACGACGAGGGATTCCAGAAATTATCCGAAGAGATTTCGCTCGAAAAGCTGGTCACAAAACTAGATATGCCTTGGGCCAAGCAGGATGTGGCGCTTTATTATGGCGAAGTGCCGATGGGCGAATCCGTTGAACTGCTGGTGGTCCGCGAGGGCCTGGCGCGAGAATTGTTGCCGGATGGAAAGATCGGGAAAGCTTCGGAGCATCATTACTATGAGGTCTGCACCAGCCCGGTGATTTATGACCTGGCGGCGGCG
>Ga0308309_10001309_pt1 | contig 14845 bp, 10 predicted proteins | sample HubBroMetageWFT5_FD_192491 | JGI IMG/M metagenome (GOLD analysis project Ga0308309, IMG submission 192491) | Warmed and freeze-thawed soil microbial communities from the Hubbard Brook experimental Forest, New Hampshire - Hubbard Brook CCASE Soil... | ecosystem: Environmental > Terrestrial >...
GGGTTAAATCCCTTGCGCATACCAGTGTAAAAGCCGAGCAACTGACCGGCTATCACCGCAGCCGCAGGCCGCGCCACTTCCGGAACTCGCAGGGCCAGTTCAATCGAATAGTCCGCTGAACCGCCAATGGCCGCGTCCATCGAATTTGAAATGACGAACGTCGTGCCGCCCAGTTCCTTTATTTCCTCCAGCAGGGAAACTTCCTCGGCAAACCCACTTTCACTTACGAAAAAAGTGATTAGCGTTTCCGGGCTTACGATCGCCTTGGGCCCGTGCCGAAATTCCAGTGTATGAAAGGCCTGCGCGTAGGAACAGGACATTTCTTTCACTTTCAGCATGGATTCCTGCGCCACGCCGAAGAAAGGACCTTGTCCCAGGAAAACATAATCGGCATAAGTCCGCTTATCGACCAGGGAACGAATGGTGGCCTGCATGTCGTTCAGTCGCGGCCCAATTTGTCCGGGGAGGGCCAGCAAGCCTGCAAGAAAATCTTTGCGCTCCGCTCGTTCCGCTGCCAGCGCTTGCGAGGCTAGTAGCATGGAGGTGAAAGAACGCGTCATTACCGTGCTTTTCTCGTCTGCCGCGGAAAGCCGAATCAAATGCGAGCAAATTTCTTCCAGCGGTGTCCCGATTCCGCAAGTAATAGCTAAACTCTGAATTCCGAGCTCGCCTTCGGCAAATCGCGCGGCATCCACAATTTCCGAGGTGCGTCCGGAGCGCGAAATAAACACAGGTTGGCAGGGAACTGGAAAGAGTTCAGGGAAGAGCAGGATTTCCGATGCCGGAATCGCGCGCGCCGGACTTCCATTCAGGATCGACCAAGTCGAGGCCGCAATCTGAGCGAGATAAAAACTCGAGCCGCATCCGACGAAAACCCATTCAACATTCTTGCTCAGTTTCTGGTTCAGTGTAAGAAGCTGGCCGCTCTCTAGGAGTTCAGACACACATTGCTTCCAAGTCTGTGGCTCCGACAGGATCTCGGCAATGGTGTGCACGCCTTCTGTTGAACTGGAAAAGGTCAAACCAGCCTCCGGAATTCTATTTTAAACAACAATAGTTTTGATCCCAGCTTCACGAAGTCCACGCAGATGCTTGGACGAAATCTTCCTGTCCGTAATCGTGTGATGTACCGCGGACGTCGGAGCAATCAGCGAAAGGCTTCGCCGGCCAAATTTGCTCGAATCACACACCACTACCGTTGTTTTGGCGCTTTCCATCATGGCGCGGTTCACTCGGGCCTCGAGGATATTCGGCGTGGTCAGTCCATAGCCGACGTCAAAGCCATCCACGGCCAGAAAAAGAAGATCGGCGGTCACATGCCGCAGCGAGTCTTCCGCCAGCGGGCCCACCAGCGAAAACGAATTTTTTCGCAGCACTCCTCCGGTGAGAATCACCTCAATATCAGTGCCGGCGAGTTCTGCTGCTATATTCACCGCGTTGGTGATCACCGTGAGATTTCGGATATGTTTTGTCGCCCGCGCGACAGCCGTGCTGGTGGTGCCGGAATCGAAGATAATTACCTGGCCGGGTTTTATGAACCGAGCAGCCGCCGCAGCAATGCGCAGTTTTTCCTTGCGGTGCAGACGTTCCTTTTCGTGCAGCGTGGGGTCCCGCAAAGCCGCGCCATCGACGGGCAGCGCGCCGCCGTGAGCGCGCTGCAGACGGCCTTGCTCGTGCAGATGTTCGAGATCCTTGCGGATAGTGATTAGGGAAGTCGAGAAGCGGCGAGCGAGGTCGGTGACGACCACGCGGCCGTCCCGTTGGACCAGCTCAAAGATTTTCCGTCGGCGTTCTTCGCTGAGCACGCGGGTTATCCCCTCCGGGCGCAGGGGTTTCGATTCATTTCTTTTAGTTATTATTTTTAGCTATAGTAGCTTGACACAAATAGCCTGGCGGAACAAGACCCTATGGTTTGTCCGAAGATTGTATGCGTCAGCGCAAACCCGGCAATGGATCGCCGGATTCATATAGCCTCTCTGGCTCCCGGCGAGGTGATCCGTGCACGGAGCTCGGTTGCGATGCCGGGAGGCAAAGCTGCGCACGTCGCCATGGCTGCGCGAGCCCTGGAGCTGGGGCCGAACTGGATCGGTTTTCTCGGCGGAGCCGTCGGCGGACAGGTCGAATCTGAATTGCGCAGACTCGCCATCGAGGTGTGCCCGATTCGAACGGCCGCTGAGACCCGGGTCAACCTCGAGATAATCGAAAATTCGGGACGAATAACAGAAGTGCTGGAGCCTGGCGGGCAAATTACCGGCCATGAGCAGACCGAATTTCTTCGGCTGTTCGCGGAAAGTTTAAGCGCGGACTGGAAAGGCGCGCTGGTTGCCATCTCGGGGAGTTTGCCTCCAGGCTTGGCGCCGGATTTTTATGCGCAGTTGATCGGCGTTGCAAGGCAAGCCGAGTCCACGGTATTCCTGGATACGAGCGGGGACGCGCTGAAAGCCGGCATTGCGGCGAAGCCAAATTTCGTAAAGCCGAATCGGAGGGAAGCGGAAGCTCTGCTGGGACGGCCGCTGCCAGATTTACAAGCCGTGGTCGCTGCCGCCGGCGTGCTCATTTCGCTGGGTGCGCGAAGCGCGGCCATCACGCTGGGGGCGGAGGGTTTGGTTTGGGTCGAAGGTAAAGATGGGCCGACCTGGCTCGCGGAGCCGCCGCGTTTGAAAGCGATTTCAACGGTGGGATGTGGAGACACGACTCTGGCTGGATTCGCCTATGCCGCGCTTCGAGGATTGCGCGGCGAAGACACCCTCAGATTCGCCGCGGCTTGCGGCGCGGCGAACTGCCTCGCCGAGTTGGAAGGGCGTATTTCACCGAGCGACGTGCAATCTCTCGCTCCTAAGGTCCGCATCAAATCCTTGCAGTAGCGTTTTCGCGCGAAAATAAAATGCATTCTCAGCGCGGTTCAACGCTGCCGATTTTATTGACTCCGCTGCAGGCGATGTAAAGCTTTCCCTCGGGCGTAGCAACCATGTTTCGGACCACTCCGCCTCCCGAAGGAATGGGAGCACGCGCAAATTTCTGGGTGTTTGGATCGAAGCGCACGATGGTGTTTGGCTTTACACCTGCTTCGCTGTACCAAACGAGTTTGTCGGGGGTGATGGCAATGCCGTAGGGTTCCGAGTTGGCACCACCCGGTGACGGCCATTCCTTCACTCGTCGCGTTGCCGGATCGAATAGACCCAAATAGCCGCGCTCGAAATCCGAATAATACACGCGGTCATCGGCCGCAATCGCCAGGCGCCTTGGACGCGCTCCTTCGGGCAAAAGGAATTCGGTGATCTCCAGCGTTTTGGGATTGATCTGACCGAGTTTGTTGGTTCCGAACTCACAAAACACAGGAATGCCTTTGCTGTTGATAGCTATTCCGTAGGGAACTGCATTCGGGGTGGGCACCGCTTGCAATTCTATTTTTCCGGTTGCCGGATCAAGCTTGCCAACCATGTTTCCCTGCTGCACGGTGAACCAAAGAATTCCTTGCGCATCGAAGACGGGCGTATGTGGGTCGTGCGCCGCAGGATCCGGCATGGGATATTCGGTGATGTTTCCGGTGTGTGGATCGAGCTTCCCAATCAGGCCGGCATAATTTCCGGTGTACCAAATATTTCCTTCACCGTCGGCCACCAGACCGTGCGGCCCGGAGTGCGGAGTTTTCAACGGAAATTCGGTGATTTTGCCGGTGGCGGGATCCAGCCGCCCCAACTTATTGGCCTCTTGCTCGGTGAACCACAGCGCGCCGTCGGGTCCGAGGGCAGGGTCGTGCGGGCGGGCCTTGGGAGTCGGCACGTCCCACTCTCGTATGGTCACATTCAGTTCACTGATCGTGGACTGCGTGTGAGCCGGATGCACGGCGAGTAGAGCGAAGAAGGCGGTTCCGAGGATCGCCGCGCTCCAGGCGAAAATTTTATTATTTTTCATGAGCCCCCCTGCGCGCGAATCTACTTCGATTTGAGCATTTGGCGGCTGCGCCAGAAAGCCTCTATTTCTTCCAACGTGCGGCCCTTCGTTTCCGGGACAAGATAATAGGAGAAGATCCAGGCAGCGACTGCGAGGATCGCGTATAGCCAGAATGTCGTCGTGGGACCAAACATTTGGACGAGCGTAAGAAACGTTAGGGAGACTACGAAGTTGGCGGCCCAATTCGAGGAAGCGGCGGTTCCTTCCGCCAGGCCCCTTACTTTCAGGGGATAAATTTCGGCGATGATCAGCCAGAAAATCGGGCCGAGGCTTATCGCGAAGCAAGCGACATAGGCCATCAGGGTAACAACGGCGAGCTGGCCGAAGGCCGCGTCGTGCGCGGTAGCTGATGCGCGGAAGATGAAACCGAGAACGCCGAGAGAAAGTACCATGCCGGCGATTCCGGTCAGCAACAACGGGCGCCTTCCGGCGCGGTCGATGAGCCACATGGAAACCAGTGTCATGATGACGTTCACCAAGCCGATGCCGGCGGTGGCCAGAATTGCGCCGGAGGCCGAAGAGATGCCCGCGGAACGAATGATCTGGGGCGCATAGTAAATCACCGTATTAATTCCGGTGACCTGCTGGAATATGGCGAGCCCGATTCCGACAATCAGCGCGGGGCGAATCGAGGCTTTGAGAAGATCGGACCATTGGCCGCGCTCGTTGGTTTCCGACAGCGTGGCCTGGATTTCTTTGAATTCCGCTTCCACATTTTGAGCGCCGCGAATTCTTCTCAACACGCCGATCGCTTTTTCAACTTGCCCGTTTTTTGCCAGCCAGCGCGGGGTTTCCGGCATGTACAACATTCCCAGCCCCAGGATCGCGCCGGGAACCACCGCGAGCCCGAGCATCCAGCGCCATTGCTCGGATTGAGCGAATGCATAGTCCACGAGGTAAGCGGCCAGAATGCCGATGGTGATTGCCAGTTGAAAAAGAGAAACTTGCCAGCCGCGCGCTTTCGCGGGCGACACTTCGGAAATGTAGAGGGGAACTGTGGAGCTGGCCAAGCCAATGCCGAGGCCAACGATGGTCCGTCCGACGATTAGGGTGACTTCCGAGCCGGCGGCGGCGCAGATAATCGCGCCCAAGATAAAGATCACCGAAGTGATCAGAAGATTTGTTTTGCGGCCAACGTGGTCGGCCAGATTACCGCCGCCCAGCGAGCCGACCGCTGCGCCCACCAAAACGACGCTTACCACCAGTTCCTGATGAAACGTTGAGAGCGCGAAACTCTTTTGGATGAAAATCAGCGCCCCGGAAATTACCCCGGTGTCGTAACCGAACAGCAGGCCGCCCAGAGCAGCGATCGCCGCAGCAATGTACACGAACCCGGTGCTCTCGGCCTGCCGCGCGGAGGTATTTTCCGCCGCTTCAGAGTTCATTTTCTGTGGGGGCATTTGTCCTCTTGCGATGGATTTAAGCGCTGCGCGGCTGAATTCCTGAATGCCGCTCTGGCCCCGGTTAGGAATTTTTCGGGTGATTGTTTTCGAGCAGTTACGTTGATTTCTGTCTGTGAGCCAGAACCGGTGAGAAATGGTCCAGACCACTTGTAAATGTGCGCCGAATTCTGAGGATATTCGGCGATTTTTTCAAGGACTGCAGCGGAGATCGAAGGAGCGGTCGCGGGAGGCATGGGCGCGGTGCCCTTCCGCTCCGTCTGCCCTAGACCAAATCTTTCACGAATGGTCACGAAAAAACGTAGCACGCTGCCTGATGAAATTCAAGGACCTGCGTGTGTGGACGGGCTAGTACTACATCACCGCTTAGTAAGTGAATTTAAGTTTCAGCAGCGTTCGATGATGGTGGCGATTCCTTGGCCTACTCCGATGCACATGGTGCAGAGGGCATAGCGCGCTTGGGTACTCTGCAATTGATACATCGCGGTCGCTACTAGCCGAGCGCCGCTCGCGCCCAGCGGATGGCCGATCGCGATGGCGCCACCGTTGGGATTCACCTGCGATGCATCGTCGGCCAGGCCCAAATCGCGGGTGACCGCCAAAGCCTGCGCAGCGAACGCTTCATTGAGCTCGATCGCATCCATTTGCGAAAGTTTCAACCCGGTCTTGTCGAGAATTTTTCGTGTGGCGGGAGCGGGTGCGAATCCCATGATGCGCGGCGCAACTCCCACCGTGGTTGTCGCAACGATACGAGCCCGTGGCGTGAGGCCGAATTTCGAAACGGCAGCTTTGGATGCGATGATCAGCGCGCACGATCCGTCATTTACACCGGACGCGTTTCCGGCGGTCACTGTTCCATTCGGTTTCACGATGGGCTTGAGTTTCGAAAGCGCTTCGAGCGTTGTGTCCGGCCGCGGATGTTCATCGGTATCAAAAATCCTGGGATCGCCTTTCTTTTGCGGAATCGGAAGCGGGACAATTTCGTGCTTGAAAAAACCCGCCGCATTTGCGCGAGCCCAGCGTTGCTGAGTTCGCAACGCGAAGGCATCCTGGTCCCCTCGCGAAACGTGAAATTCCTCCGCAACGTTTTCCGCGGTTTCCGGCATGGAGTCAACGCCGTAGCTGGACCTCATCGACGGGTTCACAAAGCGCCAGCCAATGGTGGTATCAAATGTTTCCGCCGTCCGGCTGAATGCGCCCTCCGCTTTGCCCATCACAAACGGTGCGCGGGTCATGCTTTCCACGCCGCCCGCAATTATCAAATCCGCTTCACCTGATTTAATGGCGCGAGCAGCCACGCCGATGGCATCCATGCTGGAACCGCAAAGCCGATTGACGGTGGCCCCGGGAACCTCCTTGGGGAGGCCCGCAAGCAGCAAAGCCATGCGCGCGATGTTGCGATTGTCCTCCCCGGCTTGGTTCGCGCAGCCGACCACGACGTCATCCACGGCCATCCAATCCACACGAGGGTTGCGCTCGATTAATGCGCGCAAAGGAATTGCCGCCAAATCGTCAGCGCGAATGGAAGCGAGCGAGCCACCGTACCGTCCAAACGGCGTGCGAACGGCGTCGCATATGAAAACTTCGTTCACCTAATCTCCCCTGAATTCTCCTTCCAGTATAACTGACGGCGTTTGAGTTTCCACTCAACAGGTCCACAGGCGGTCGCGCGTGGTTTTCAAGAACGACGGAGCGGTGTAAGATACGACCATGAGCGAAAAAATAAAAAAAAGTGATGCAGAATGGCGTTCGAAGCTAACCGATGAGCAATACGAAGTGACGCGCAAAAAGGGGACGGAGCCTCCCTTCACCGGTGAATACGCGGACACGGAAACCGAAGGCACCTACGTTTGCATTTGTTGCGGCCAGCCGCTTTTCAGCTCCGAGGCGAAATATCATTCCGGTTCAGGTTGGCCAAGCTATTACCAGCCAATCGCTGCCGAAAATGTCGAGATGGAACGAGACATGAGCCACGGCATGGCCCGCACGGAAGCACTTTGCAGCCGCTGCGATGCGCACCTGGGACATGTTTTCGAAGACGGCCCGAAGCCCACCGGCCTTCGTTTTTGCATCAACTCCGCCGCCCTGCGCCTCGAAGAAAAGAAAAAATAGAGCCACGCAGCGCGCTGGGGTCCCCAAGGGCACGATTAGCCTAGTGACTGAGGAAAATCACTTGGGGTTGCGGATCACCCGTAGCCGGATCGACAGGAATCATTCTCACACTACCCGGCGAGACGACATACAGAACGAGGTTGGCGGGGAAACCGTTGACTAAGCTCGGAGTCATCGTTCCGCTGCCATCGGTCGCGACCGCGTAAGTCCCAGAGAACGTCTGATCCGTGGCCGGAGTGGCGGGGGGAATGAACTCATCCAAGGTGCCGTTAACGGTCCCGCCGCCGGTCGCGCTCACTTGGCCGGTCATGTTTACCACATCGGTGTCCGCTTCGTTGGGTGCGAACAGAGCGTAGCTGCCTTGGATCGACGATGCGGAGAAAGGCGCGCCGGTTTGCTGTTCGAGCAAACCGTATGTCACAGCCGAATCTGAACCGATGATGAACCCTTGGTTCGGCCCGATCAGGTATGCTCCAGCCAGCCGCGAACCCAGACCCGTGAATGATACGTGGCCGTTTTGAAGCACCTGGTAAGTTCCGGACAAGGAATTCACCGTGACGGTTCCGGCGTCGTTCTGAGTGTACGCCAGCGTGGCGCTGCCATCGCCCGCAGTCGAAGCCAAAATACCGCCAAAGACGGTTGAATTGCTGCCTGCGAGTCCGGTGCCGGTTACAACTCCGGAACCTTGCAATACGGCCTGATTGAATTGCGTGCCCGGCTTCTGCAGGATCATTTCGCCGCTGAGCCGAGGAAAGGGATTGGTCGTAGTGCCCGAGTCAATCTCTATGAAGAGAATATCGTTGGCTGAAACGAAATAAAAAAAGAACGTCAGTTTTATTTGCGCGCTAGTCGGAGGCTGAAACACCATCTCCGCTTCGCCTTTCGAGTTGCTCCCAAGTACGCTGAAATCACCGGTGAGAGCAATCTGCGAACTGTACACGCCGGCATCGTTAAAGTCCGCCGAGCCGGGGCTCAGAGTGCTGAAGCCATCGGCAGTGACTTCTCCTGCCAGCACTGTCGGTGCGGCCAGAAAGTCACGGCCGCTGAACTCAAAAGAGTAGTTCCCGCTGAAGTTTGCTGCCGAGAGGCTTCCCACCACCGGCTTCATGATTCCCGACCCGTGTGTGATTCCCACACCGGTCGCGCCCGTGGTATCGTCCTCGATTACGTGCAGGTTGCTGTTTGAGTCAATTGCCAGCAGATAGTTGGCCGTGAATACAGCGCCGAGTGAATTGGTAGCCTTTAATTGCATCGTGCCGCGTCCATCCGAGCCCACCGCGTAGGTTCCCGTGAGGCCTGCCCCGGTCACCACCGCGCTTACCCGGTTAATGTCCTCAACGCCGCTTGATATGTTTCCCTTTCCGTCGGTCGTAAAGTTTCCTGCAATCAACACCGTTCCGTTGGAATCGAATCCATTGAACAGGAAACTGTAGGGACCGGTGATCAGAGAGTTGGTGCTTGTCGAACCTGTGTTGACGGTTATGTGGAGCTGCTGCGTTGCCTTGGCCGGGCCGCTCGCGCCGGTAGCGGAATCTTCCACTTGAACGGTGAAGTTCGAAGTGCCGGTCATAATGGGTATGCCCGTGATCGTTCCCGCCTGGGGATTCAAGACCAAGCCGGCAGGGAGCTGGCCGCTGACTACGCTCCAGGTGTAAGGTTGCACCCCGCCCGTAGCAGTCAGGCTCGCGCTGTATGATGTGGCCGTCATTCCTGCAGGCAGCGGCGCGGTGGTGGCTTGTAGCGGTTGACCCGATTGAATCAAGATTGTAAGCGTTCCAGATGTGGCCATCTGCTGCGGGATTGTGGAGTCGGTAACCGTCGCTACGAACGAATACGAGCCTGGAGTCGTGGGCGTACCTGAAATCACTCCGGTCGACATGTTTAAGCCCAGTCCGGGAGGCAAAGCATTTGGCGGCACCGTCCAGGTGTAGGGCGTAACTCCGCCCCTGGCAGCAAGCGTCCCGCTATAGGGCTGGTTAACAACTCCGGGAGGCAGAGAATTCGTGCTCACCGACAGCGCGGTGGCTGGAGTAATCGTGACGGTGAAGAGCGTAGACAAAACCGAAAGTGGTTGCGGCGACCCGTTTTGCCGCGGCACCGCGCCGTTATCGGTCGCTTTGACATAAAACGTGTACGTGCCGGCAGTCGTGGGCGTGCCCAGCAAAAGCCCCGTCTGGTTCAGTGTCAATCCCGGAGGAAGGCAATTCGTTTGGTTCGGATTTGGGCAAACCACGCTGAAGACCAGGGGCGGGACTCCGCCCGTCACTGCCATCTGCTGGCTGTAAACCTGGCCGTTTGATCCGTTCGGAATGATAGTGGTCGTGAATGTGGGAGGCAGCACCACGCTGATCGCGGTCGTTGCGCTGACGCTCGAGGCCGCGTTGGCGACCGCTTTTAAGCTGACCGAAAGCGTAACCGAGCTGTTGGTCGGGGCGGTGTAGGTTACAGATGTTTTCGTGATGTTGGTCAACGTGCCGCATCCCGTTCCCGCGCAGCCCGTCCCTGTCAGCGTCCAAGTAACGCCTTGCATCCCCGTGTCGTTGCCCAGAATGGCGTTGAACTGTATTACCTGGCCCTGATCCACGGTCTGAGATGTATTCGGCGTCACTTCCAAGGTGATAGAGGAGCCCCCACCGCAGGCGGCCAACAGCCCCACGCCGAGAAAAGAGAACACGACGAGCCCGAGCAGCCGCACTCGCGCTAATCGGAAACCAAAATCCGAGTCCGCAGCTGCACTTTTATATCGGGATGGAGCGACGCTCGCAGTCCGGGCATACGCCTTCGAAGTTGTCATATCACCTTGAATGTCTTTTTTCAGATTCGCCCAGACCGGTGGGACAGAACCCGTTCTCGAATCACTCGCTAAGAATGCGAAACAAATGGAATAACAAAACCGCCTCAAAGTGTCAACGCACATCTCCTGCGGCGCTGCGCGCGACGATATGCCTGAGCCATTGCAGCTCCCCGCCGGAGCGTTTTAGAGCAGTGAACCAGCGGCATTCGTCAGCCATGTGGATGCGCTAAATCTGCAGTCTGTTGCCTGCTCTGAACTTGAAATCCCCGGCCTGCGGCTTTCGCGGCGACAACTCTCGCAAGCGCTCGTCGCATCAAAATAGCGACTGCCGGCTATTGTACGCTGCAAGAGCCTCTGCATTTTCAATTTTCATCCGTTTTTAGTATAAACGTTGGCTCGGAACAGGCCCGCACGGACGAAAGTTATTCTGCTGGGAGGAATGCGTTGATTGAAGTTCAGGATCTGACCAAGTCATACGGATCGGTGAAGGCGGTCGATGACATTTCCTTTACCGTAAATAAAGGCGAGATTTTGGGCTTCCTGGGGCCCAACGGTGCCGGCAAGACTACCACCATGCGGATTTTGACCGGTTACATGCCGGCCACATCGGGCACCGCACGTGTCGCTGGGTTCGATGTTTCTCGCGACTCGATGGAAGTCCGCCGACGCATCGGTTACTTGCCAGAAAATCCCCCCCTGTATCCCGACATGACCGTTGAGACCTATTTGGATTTTGTGGCGCGGATTAAGCAAATAGCGCCGGAACGACGTAAAGGGCGCATCGACGACGCGCTGGGAAAAACCAATTTAGAAGAACGGCGCTCGGAGTTGATCAAAAGGCTGTCGCGCGGTTACAAGCAGCGTGTAGGCCTGGCGCAAGCGTTGGTGCACGATCCGGACGTGATCATTCTGGATGAACCGACCGTGGGGCTGGACCCCAAACAGATCATTGAAGTCCGGAACTTGATCAAGGGCCTGGCCGGAAACCACACCATCATTCTGTCCACGCACATACTTCCGGAAGTGAGCATGACCTGCGATCGGGTGGTAATCATCAACAAGGGCAAAGTGGCGGCGGTCGACACTCCGGAGAATCTAACGTCGCAGCTAAAAGGCGGCCAGAAGATCCGCATCGAAGCGGAGGCTCCCGAAAAACCTCTGCGCGACGCGCTCGCCGAAATCCCGGGGGCCAGCCGCGTGGTGGTTGAATCGCAGCGAACCGGCAGCCGGCTGGTGGTCACCGTAGAGGCGGCGCAGGGCAAGGACTTGCGCAGCGAGATCGCGGCGAAAATTGTCCAAAACGGTTGGCCTCTGTTCGAACTTCGCGGGGTTAGCCTGAGCCTGGAAGAGATTTTCCTCGAGCTTACGACCGACGATTCTGCCCACGCGCAGCCGGCCAGTTAATTTCCAGTCGATCGAAGGAGCAGAAAGCGTGATGCAAAGTTTGTACGCAATTTACCGCAAGGAGATGGGCCACTATTTTGTTTCCCCCATCGCCTATATTTTCATCGGTCTTTTTCTGATACTGAGCGCATTCTTCTTCAACGTGATTCTTACCGCCGTGATTAAAGAATCCTTTCAGATGGAAATGCAAAGCATGCAGATGGGAGGCGCGCCTGGTTTCGACGCTCCCGCGGAGGTCATGCGCGCCTTTTTTGGCCTGCTCTCGACTCTGGTGTTGTTTTTCACGCCGATTCTGACCATGAGCGTTTATGCCGAGGAGCGTAAGCGCGGCACGATGGAATTGCTGATGACATCGCCGATCAGCGAACTGGACATCGTGCTTGGAAAATTCCTGGCTTCGCTTTCTTTGTTCGCCATTATGTTGTTGCCCACCGCCAGCTACCTGATTTTCATGGTTGTTCATAGCGACCCGATGATGCCCTGGCGCATGGTAGTTGCCGGATACGCGGGAGTGCTGCTTCTCGGTGGATCGCTGCTCGCGCTGGGCTCCTTTGTTTCGTCTTTGACAGAGAACCAGCTCATCGCTGCCGCGATCACTTTTGCCGCTTCTCTATTCATCTGGGTGATCGACATTCTCGGCCGCGATTCCGACAGCGTGGTGGGCGCCGTGCTTCATTATCTTTCGGTGATACGGCATTACGAGGACTTCACCCGGGGCGTTATCGATACTTCCAGCTTGATTTATTACGCCAGCTTTATCGTACTTTTCATTTTCTTGACGGTGCGCTCGGTCGATTCCATGCGCTGGCGCCGAGCCTGAGCCAGATTCCCAGGATTCGCAATCTGACGGAGGAATTTGCAGTATGAAATGGGATCGCAAAGAATTGGCAAAATTTATCGGCACCATGGGCGTGGCGATGCTCATCGCCGGGTATCTGCGTTATACGATTCAGGGCGAACTGCTCACCTTCAGCAAAGTCGTTCTGATTCTCGGTGGTTTGTTCGTGCTCGCATCGGTGGTCATTGGTTTTTCCTACATTCTTGTTTTTTTCTCCAGGCGTTCCTCGCAACTCGGCACCAACACGGCGATTCTAACGCTGGCGGTGCTGGCCATCCTGGTGGTCGTGAATTTTGTAGGCTACCGCCACCATAAACGCTTCGACTTGACCACTGAAAAGCTGAACACGCTCTCCGATCAGAGCAAAAAAGTCGTCGGCGGCCTGCAGAAAGATGTCGTCATCGTTCATTTCGCCAAGGAGCCCAGTCAGGCTCTCGACGATCAGATGGCTGCCTACACCAGCTTGAGCAGCCATTTGAAGTTTCAAAACGTTGATCCTGATCGGAAGCCTGAGATCGCTCACGAATATGGCGCCACGCGGATGGGCGACGTAATCCTCGCCTCCGGCCCGCGAAAAGAACACCTGGAATCGGGAATCGGCGGTGCCCTTTCGGAAGAAGACATCACTCGCGCGATCATGAAAGTGACCCAAGACAAGGTGAAAACGGTTTGCTTCATCACCGGGCACGGCGAAAAGTCATTGAGTGATGCCGGTGAAACCGGTTTCAGCCGCGTCGAGGCGGGATTAAGATCGCAGAATTACACCAGCAGGACCATCAATCTGGTTTCTGAGAATGGCATCGCCCCTGATTGCGACGTGGTCGTGGATGCCGGCCCCACGCAGCAATTCTTCCCGCAGGAAGCCGCGATGCTCGCCAAATATTTGCAGGAAACGGGCAAGCTATTGATCCTGGTGGACCCTCAAACCGACCCGAAGCTTGGTGAACTGCTGAATGCCTGGAACACCAGCGCCGGCGACAACGTGGTAATTGATGCGAGCGGCGTGGGAAGTCTCATTGGTGCGGGCCCTGCGATTCCGCTGGTTACGACTTTCGGCGATAGCCCGATCACCAAGGGTTTTACGGGCATGATGACTTTCTTCCCGCTGGCCCGGACGGTGTCTATCGCGGATAAATCGAAAACAGAACCGCAGGTCGTTGAACTTTTGAAGACCTCGCCCCGCAGTTTCACCGTTCCAAGCTTGAAACAGGGACAAAACGAGCTGAAGTTTGACCCCAAAACGGCCGGCCCACTTTCGCTCGGCGTGGCTGCCTCGCGAAAATCAGGAAGCGGAGAAGCCCGGTTGGTTGTGATCGGCAACTCCGCGTTTGCCGCGAATCCTTTCCTGGGCCAGCAAAAAAATGGAGATCTGTTCTACAACACGATCAACTGGCTCGCGCAGGACGAGAATTTGATCTCCATTCGTCCCAAATCTCAGACCAACCGGCGCATAACGCTGACGCAAGCCCAAAGTAGCGCACTCATGTGGCTGGATCTGATCTTTCTTCCGGGCATCGTAATTCTTTCGGGAGTTTACATCTGGTGGAAGCGCCGGTAGGTTGCGGCAGCCAAACAGCCATTCCTATGATCAGGAAATCAACATTGTTTGTACTTCTGGCGGCCATCGTTCTGGGCGCTGCTGTGTATTACTTTGACTGGCGGCGCAGCCAAAGGGAAAGTGAAAAGCCCCCTGCCGACACCGAGAAGCTTGCTTACTCGATACAGCCGCAGGACATAAGCTCTCTTACGATTCAGCATCCGGCGAATTCCAGCAAACCCAACCTGCGTTTCGAAAAACGCAACGGGTTGTGGCAGGTCACCCAGCCGATCGAAACGCAAGCAGAGCAGGCCTCGCTTGAGGGAATCGCCGACAGCCTGGCGAGCGCGCGCATCTCGCAAACTGAGCCGGGAACGCCTGACCGATTAAAAGTGTTTGGCCTTGATCCGCCGGCTGTTTCAGTCGAGTTCCAGTTGCAGAACGGCGCAAAACATACGTTGGCCTTGGGCAACAAGGATTTCACCGGCATTTCGGCGTACGCGATCGTGGACTCGGCGAAAGATGCCGCGCTGCTTCCTGAATCGCTCCTGGTCAGCGTGGATAAATCACTTGAGGATTTGCGCGATCGCAATGTGCTTCATCTCACTAGCGGCGAAGTGGTGGCCTTTGATCTGAAGAACGCTTCCGGCCAGGTTTCCGCAAAGAAGGAAAAGGACGAATGGAAATTTACGAAGCCCGCCGAAGCAAGAGGGGATGCGAGCAGCATCGACAGCCTCCTCGCTTCGATCGCCGCGGCCAAGATGAATGCGGTCGCCAGCGAATCGCCGCATCATTTGGACAAGTAC
>Ga0308309_10001310_pt1 | contig 14836 bp, 14 predicted proteins | sample HubBroMetageWFT5_FD_192491 | JGI IMG/M metagenome (GOLD analysis project Ga0308309, IMG submission 192491) | Warmed and freeze-thawed soil microbial communities from the Hubbard Brook experimental Forest, New Hampshire - Hubbard Brook CCASE Soil... | ecosystem: Environmental > Terrestrial >...
AGGTCCGTGGTAATTCTCAGTTTTTCGTCGAGCGAGGCGTTGGCCTGCGCGACCACGTAGCGGTCCTCTTCCCACGCGGAGAGGTAGAAGCAATGCGGCTCCACAACCACGCGCCGGCGCTTCAGTTCCTCATTCGTATCTTCGACTTTTTCCTTTTCGACAATTTCGCCGGCCTTGAATTCGCTGTCGCCGGAATTGACGATCTGGACGTAGTCGATCACCCGGCCGCCCTTCACCTTGCGGTAGGGCGACTCGATGAAGCCGAATTCATTGATCCGCGCGTAGCAGGAAAGCGAGCTGATCAAACCGATGTTCGGACCTTCAGGCGTCTCAATCGGGCAGATGCGCCCGTAGTGAGTCGGGTGAACGTCGCGTACTTCGAACCCGGCACGCTCGCGCGAAAGTCCGCCTGGTCCAAGAGCCGAGAGGCGGCGCTTGTGGGTAATTTCGCTGAGCGGGTTGGTCTGGTCCATGAACTGCGAAAGCTGCGAGCTGCCGAAAAATTCGCGGATCGCGGCCATCACAGGCTTCGCGTTCACAAGATCGTGCGGCATGGCCGTGGACATTTCCTGGTACACGGACATCTTTTCCTTGATCGCGCGTTCCATGCGGACCAGGCCGATGCGGAACTGGTTTTCGAGCAACTCGCCCACCGCTCGGACGCGGCGGTTGCCGAGGTGATCGATGTCGTCTACCGTGCCGATATTCTTGCGCAGCTTCAGCAGGTATTTGATCGCGGCAACGAAATCCGCCGGATCAAGCGTGCGCTTATCGAGCGGAGTCTCGAGACCCAGCTTGATGTTGAATTTCAGCCGGCCGACTTTGCTGAAATCGTACTTGCGCGCGTCAAAAAACATTCCATTGAAGAGCGCCGTTGCGGTTTCGAGCGTCGGAGGGTCGCCGGGACGCAGCTTGCGGTATATTTCGATCAGCGCTTCTTTGGGAGTGCGAATCGTGTCCTTCTCGAGCGTGCGGGCAATGATGATGCCCACGTCGTCGCGCTCCGGGAAGCAGACGTCCACTTCGGTGATGCCCGCTTCGGCGACCGTGGCCCATGTTTCGGGCGTCAGCGCTTTGTTCGCCTCGAGTAGCACTTCACCGGTCTGGCGGTTAACGAGCTCGCCGACGGTGATCGCGCCTTCGAGATCGGCAACCCCGACTTCCACTTGCGTGACCTTTGCCTTGACGAGTTCCTTGTATAGCGGGTCGCTGATGCGCTTGTGCGCGCCGACGAGTGCTTCGCCGGTCTTCGGATGCTTGATTTCCTTCGAAAGCTTGCGGTCAATCAAACCTTCCGAAGCATTCCAGTGCAGCTCGCCATCGCGCAGCGAAATCCGCTCCACCTGATAGAAGGTGCGCAGAATGTCTTCGTTGGACTTCATTCCCAGGGCGCGAAGGAAGATCGAGCCCAGGAATTTCCGCTTGCGGTCGATGCGGACGTACAGAATGTTTTTCGTGTCGTACTCGAATTCAACCCACGAGCCGCGGTACGGAATGATCTTCCCGAGGAAGTAGCTGCGGTTGTTCGCCGTTTCGAAAAAGACGCCGGGCGAACGGTGCAATTGGCTGACGATCACGCGCTCGGTGCCGTTGATGATGAACGTGCCGTTTTCCGTCATCAGCGGAATATCGCCGAAGAAAACTTCCTGTTCCTTGATGTCGCGAATGGACTTCGCGCCGGTGTCGGGATCTTTGTCGTAAATGGTCAGTCGGATCGTGACCTTCAGGGGCGCGGAATACGTCATGCCGCGTTCCTGGCACTCGTTCATGTCGTATTTCAACTGGAGCGTGACCGGGTCGCCGCACTTGTTGCAAAAAGTAGGCGTGTTCTTGTTGAACGTGCCGCACTTCGCGCACAACACGTCCCCGGTTTTGTACGGGTTCGTAACCACAGACGCGCCGCAATTGCGGCAGGTCGCGCGCAAGTGGTGGAGTCCGCGCAGGTGTCCACACTTGCATTCCCAGTTGCCAATAGCGTAGTCCACGAAATCGAGCTGCGATTGGCCGCGGAAATCCTGGATCGGGAAGACGGACGTGAATACAGACTGGAGCCCCGTGTCTTCCCGCTCGCTCGGCAGCAGGTCCATTTGCAGGAACCGCTGATAAGACTTCTTCTGCACATCAATCAAATTCGGGATCTGCACTGTCGTCTTGATTTTGGCGAAGTCCAAGCGAGCGCGTTCCCGAACGATGCGATTACCGTTACGATTGCTCATTGACCATCCTCTTCAAAGCGAAGCCGGCGGGGCAGCGCGGATAGACACCCGCCCTGCCAGTCCGGGTAGGACATATTTTGAGTTATGGATTTCAAAGGAGCGCGCGCGTACGCGAATCCCCTTGCAGCCCCCGCACTTCGGCCCGTGCGGGCTGCCACTACTTGATCTCGACCTTGGCTCCGACGTCCTCGAACTTCTTCTTGATCGTGGCTGCTTCTTCCTTGTTGATCCCCTCTTTCACGTTCTTGGGGGCGCCGTCGACCAAATCCTTGGCTTCTTTCAAGCCCAGGCTGGTGACTTCGCGGACAGCCTTGATCACGTTGATTTTGTTCGCGCCGACTTCGGTGAGGACGACGGTGAATTCCGTCTTTTCCTCGGCCGGTGCCGCCGCGCCGCCGCCGCCACCCGCAGCCATCACGGGAGCCGCCGCAGCCGCGGAAACGCCGAACGCCTCTTCCATTTTCTTCACCAGGTCGGACGCCTCGAGGAGCGTCAAACCCTTGATTTCTTCGAGAATCCCTTCCACTTTGCTAGCCATTGCCGTGTCTATCCTCCTGAGATTAAAAACTGGTTTACTCGGCCGCTTCAGGCGCCGGAGCTGCTTCCGCTCCGCCGCCGCCCGGCCCGAACTTGTTGGCCTTCACCGCTTCGCTTGTGACCACCGCGAGATCCCGCGGCACAGCGGCGAGAACCGTGGCAATGCGTTGCGCCGGCGCGTTAAGCAGGAACATCACCTTGCTAATCAATTCTTCCTTGCTCGGGAGCTGCGAAAGCGCGGTGATATCCTGAATCGAGATCACGCGGCCTTCCACCCAACCGGCGCGAAACTGGAACGCCGGAACGTCCTTCGCCACCTTGGTGAGAATCTTCGCCAGCGCCACCGGATCCGTCTTGGTGTAGGCGATCGAATTTGTGCCCTTCAGATTCTTGAGCAATTCGCCGGTGGGCGTCCCTTCGGCGGCGCGCTCGGCGACGCGGTTTTTCAGTACCTGGTAGTGCCCGCCCGCAGCTTCCACGGAACGCCGCAGCTTCGAATCCTGCTCCACGGTGATGCCCTGAAACGTCGAGAGGATAATCGTGGAAACCGTCGCAAGCTGCTTGCGAAGCTCCTCGCCCTGCGTTTTCTTTTCGGCTTTGTTCTTCATGCCGAACTCCCTTTCGAAATGAATTCGTTACGCTGCCACGGCTACGGCTGTGTCGGCTTCCGCGTGGTCAATCGGAACGCCCGGCCCCATCGTCGAGGTGAGCGTAATTTTCTTGATGTACTTGCCCTTCGCCGCCGCCGGCTTTGCCTTGATGACGGCGGCAAGCAGCGCCTGCGCGTTGCCCGCAAGCTGCTGCGCCGAGAAGCTGATCTTGCCCACTGGCGAGTGGATGATGCCCGTCTTATCGAGCCGGAATTCCACTTTACCGGCCTTGATTTCTTTCACCGCTTTCGCGATGTCAAACGTCACCGTGCCCGTCTTCGGGTTAGGCATCAAACCGCGCGGCCCAAGAACTTTTCCCAGGCGCCCGGCGGACTTCATCATGTCCGGCGTGGCAATCACGGCTTCATAGTCCGTCCAGCCTTCCTGGATTTTCTGGACCATGTCTTCGCCGCCAACGAAATCGGCGCCCGCGTCCTGCGCTTCTTTCACTTTGTCGCCGCTCGCGATCACCAGCACGCGCTTCGATTTTCCCAGCCCGTTGGGAAGCACCACGGTGCCGCGAACCATCTGGTCGGACTGCTTCGGGTCGACGCCCAGGTTCAGGACGAGTTCCACGGTTTCATCGAACTTCACGAAGTGCGCCTTGCGGAGAAGTTCCGCGGCTTCTTCGAGGTGATACATCCGCGCCTCCACGAGCTTCCTGGCGCGGTCAATATTTTTTCCACCCACTTTTGCGCTGCGGCCCATGCCTGTGTCTCCTGATTCCCTTCGAACTAGCCTTCGACTTCGATTCCCATGTTGCGTGCCGTGCCCATGATGGACCGGACGGCCGCTTCCATATTTGTCGTGTTCAGATCGGGCAGCTTTGTTTTCGCAATCTCTTCCACCTGCTTGCGGCTGATCTTGGCCACTTTGTTGCGATTCGGCTCGGGCGATCCCTTCACGATTCCCGCGGCGCGCTTCAATAATTCCGAAGCGGGCGGCGTCTTCAGGATGAAAGTGAACGAACGATCGCTGTAAATCGTCACCAGGACGGGGATGATCATTCCATCCGGTTCTTTCGCCGTCTTGGCGTTGAACTGCTTGCAGAAATCCATGATCGCCACGCCGTGGGGGCCCAGAGCCGTGCCCACAGGCGGCGCCGGAGTCGCTTTCGACGCCGGCAACTGCAGCTTCACCATTGCTTGAACTTTTTTGGCCATCGTTATCTGTCCTCTAACTTAGTGCCGCGCGCCGCAAGCCGCTTTAGGCGACTTTTTCCACCTGCGCGAAATCCAGTTCCACGGGCGTGGAACGCCCGAAAATTGTGACTGAAACTTTCAGCGTGCTGCGGTCCGTGTTCACTTCCTCGACGACGCCGGTGAAATTCGCAAACGGCCCTTCACCGATGCGCACTTTTTCGCCGCGATCGAAAGAAAGCTTCGGCTTCGGCTTTTCCGCCGTCGTTGTCGCGCGATTCAAAATGTTTTGCACTTCTTCTTCAGACAACGGCGACGGAGTCTGCCCCGAGCCGACGAATCCAGTGACGCGCGGCGTAGAACGCACCACGTGCCATGTGTAGTCGTCCATATCCATCTCGACCAGCACGTAGCCCGGATAGCACATGCGCGGGGAAATCACTTTTTTCCCGTTGCGCACTTCCACCACGGATTCGGTCGGGATGATGATTTGCCCGATCTTCTCCGTCAGCCCAAACGCCGCCACGCGGCCTTCCAGGCTTTCCTTCACCTTTTTCTCAAACCCCGAGTAGGTGTGGACGATGTACCACTGCTTGGACATTCCGATTCCTTCAGTGTTTATCAAAGTAGTGTAAGAGCCAGCCGATTCCCTTGCCGAACAACAGATCCGTCATCCAGAAATAAATTCCAAAGAACGCCACCGTGATGGTCACGATGATCGTCGTGGACCTCACATCAAGCCACGTGGGCCAGTTCACCAGCTTCATTTCCACGCGCACGTCGTGCAGGAAAGACCGCAGCCTGCGCGGATACTGCGCAATCTTCCCCACCGGCTCCATCAGCGAAAATCCGCTGACGCTGTGGCTTTGCTCTTCTTTGTTCATTTTTGCTGCATCTGCCATTTCAGCCGCCGCCTTCTATCTTCCTCAAGCTCCATCCCACTCGCTTGCTTGCCCGCCCGTTCCCGGCCGGGGAACTGGCAGGGGAGGAGGGATTCGAACCCCCACTCTCGGTTTTGGAGACCGATGGTCTACCGTTGAACCTACTCCCCTTTACCCTGAGCTCGCTTCCTGAGCGAAGGGTTTACCCTTTCCGCTCCGAGCTAATCTCGTTTTTGCCGACCCTTCGAGCACTCCGCGCTCTCAGGGCAAGCCGACACTCCGCCATCGAACCAACTCCGCTTCAGAAGGCGATTTCTCGATCAAGCGGTTTCACTTAACTTCTTTGTGGCCCGTGTGCTTCCGGCACGAATTGCAAAACTTTGACGTCTCCAGCCGCTCGGTATGCTTCTTGCGGTTCTTGGTCGTCGTGTAGTTCCGGTTTTTGCAATCGTTGCACTGCAATGTGATTGTCTCTCGCATGATTTACTCGATGATCTCGGCGACGGCGCCGGCTCCCACCGTGTGGCCGCCTTCGCGGATTGCGAATCGCAACCCCTTCTCCAGCGCCACCGGCGTAATCAGCGTGATCTCTACCGAAATGTTGTCTCCCGGCATCACCATCTCCACTCCTGCCGGCAACTTCACGTCTCCCGTCACGTCCGTGGTGCGGAAATAAAACTGCGGACGATATCCTGTGAAGAACGGCGTGTGCCGCCCGCCCTCTTCCTTCGTCAACACGTACGCTTCCGCCTTGAACTTCGTGTGCGGCGTGATCGATCCCGGCTTGGCCAGCACCTGTCCGCGCTCCACTTCATCTTTTTCCGTGCCGCGCAGCAGCAACCCGACGTTGTCTCCCGCTATCCCTTCGTCCAGCAGCTTGCGGAACATTTCCACGCCCGTCACCGTCTTCTTCATCGTTGGACGGAATCCCACGATCTCGATTTCCTCGCCCACCTTCACCTTGCCGCGTTCGATTCTTCCCGTCACCACCGTCCCGCGGCCCGATATCGAGAAAATATCCTCAATCGGCATCGCGAACGGCTTCTCAATATCCCGCTGCGGCAGTGGAATGCTCTTGTCCACCGCTTCCATCAAATCCAGAATCGACTTCTCCCACTTCGGATCCCCTTCCAATGCCTTCAAGGCCGAGCCGCGCACCACTGGAATCGTGTCGCCCGGAAACTGGTAGCTCTTCAGCAATTCGCGCACTTCCAGCTCCACCAGTTCCAGCAGCTCAGGATCCTCAACCACGTCGCACTTGTTCAGGAACACCACAATCGCCGGCACGCCCACTTGCCGCGCGAGCAGAATGTGTTCCCGCGTCTGCGGCATTGGTCCATCGGTCGCCGCCACCACCAGGATCGCGCCATCCATCTGCGCCGCTCCCGTGATCATGTTCTTGATGTAGTCCGCGTGACCCGGGCAATCGATGTGCGCGTAGTGACGGTTCGGCGTCTCATACTCCACGTGCGACACCGCAATCGTGATCCCGCGCTCGCGCTCTTCCGGCGCGTTGTCAATCGAATCGAACGCGCGGAACGCCACCTTCGGGTTGTTCTTGCTCAGTACTTTCGTGATCGCCGCCGTCGTCGTCGTCTTGCCGTGATCAATGTGACCAATCGTCCCAATGTTCACGTGCGGCTTACTTCGTTCGAATTTCTCCTTCGCCATCTCGTGTCACCTTGTGATGTGAAGTGCGCGGCAAGCCGCGCCGGTTCTACTGGCCCTCAAGTGGCCTGTACCACCCAGCAGCCTCGATTCGCCGCCACCCACGGATTGCTGGAGCGGGGGACGGGGCTCGAACCCGCGACCATCTGCTTGGAAGGCAGAGACTCTACCACTGAGTTACCCCCGCTCATGCCTCACCGCAACTACATGGAGCCTGGGACCGGGATTGAACCGGTGACCTCGTCCTTACCAAGGACGCGCTCTACCAACTGAGCTACCCAGGCCCGAGCCGGTCTCCCCGGAATTCTCTTTCTCTTACTTCCGTTGGCGGAGCCGGGGCTGCTTCGCTGACGGATTTTCTTGCCAATCTTTTTGAATCCAACCATCAGGACCCAGCGGTCACTTGAGACGCTGGTGGACGGGGGAGGATTCGAACCTCCGTAGCCCGCAAGGAGCGGCAGATTTACAGTCTGCTGGTTTTAGCCACTCACCCACCCGTCCCGTGAAATCGATCGGGACAAAATTCGAACGTCCCGCAGACCGAACCAGACCTATGCCGAATTGCTGTACGGGGTACTTCGCAATGCAGAAAGGGCTCGTGTCCAGAGACACCAGCCCTAGCGCTTTTGTCGCGAGGAATTCGTCCCCTGCTTTTCGCCGGCAAATCTCGTTCTCTTAAACTCAGCTGGCGGAGGGAGTTGAACCCCCGACCCTCTGATTACAAATCAGATGCTCTACCAACTGAGCTACGCCAGCATCGCTCAAACCTTGCAAAATTATCATAGAGGCAATCGAATTGCAAGCGGGTTTCTGTCCCCGGCAAGCCCCATGCCAAGACGCCATTTTTCGCAGCTCGTCCTAGGACTCCCTTGCTCTATTGAGCAGCAGGCTTTGAAAACTGCGCGCTGTCCATGTCAACATTATGATGAATTTCGTTGAGTTTCATCGTGAATTCCATCTCACCGGCGGCCTGGTGGATCGAAAACGGAAGCTTGATTCCGTCCACTTCACGATAATCGCCCAGATCAATCTGAATGGGCGTAACTCCATCGGGAGTGTGTCGTTGGCTGACCACCCGAATCAGCAAACCAGTGGCGGAATCAAAATACATTTTTTCCGGAGCGCCGTTTTCCGGCGTCGCCTCCATCAAAAACGCATCATGCTCGTCCACTTTCTCAGCATCCACCACGACGAACTTCTTGTAGAGGATGCGCATGTCCACTGGGTGCGAAAAATCCGCATCACGGCGCGTCTCTTCCAATTCATCGCCGGAGAGTTCGCGCAAGCCGCTGCGCGGATCATCTGACCAGCCGACTTTCCCGTCGAAAGCCTGCTTGAAGGCGGCGCCTCCGATCGTAACCACAGCAAGCGTTTGATTGGGCGCCTTCTCCTTCAAATCGAGAGTCCCGCTGAGGTTCGCGGCGGGGATATCGATGGTTCCCGTGGAAACGCGTGACGTCAATTTAATCCACGCGCTCCGGCCACCGACCGCCTGGAGATAATGATCGAGAATCTGATCGGCAGTCGGAAGCGTTGTCGCGTCCGCCGGCGCTGTCATTTTTACGGGAGACTGCGCTGAGGCCGGTTGCACAGTCGTCTGCGCGAACGCGGAGAAACTTAGCGCCAATCCCAATCCAACGATGGTTACAAATTTTTTAAATTTCATTTTGACCTCGAAATGTCTAGCAGAAATTTCTGCTCCATGCAGAATCTGCCCGCGCGACACTTGGAAGCGGAGCGAAGTCCCCGGGTTGCCAAGCTCAGGCAGGCCTGAAATTGAGACGGTCAAGCCTTCCTTTTATGATACGCAATCGCGGGCGGAGACATTACACTAATACAGCGAGAACTCATATGGGAACCCATCGTGGCTCTGTCTTCGGCTAAGCGCGCTCTGATCGCGGTCTTTGTACTTGTTTTACTGGTTTGCGGGGCTGCGGCTGTTTACTGGGTGCGGCTACACCGACCGTTTCCGGCCTTCAGCGAAGGTAAGCCGCCTGATATCATGAATTTGCTGCCCGGTGATGCCCCAGTCGTCATATATATAGATGCTCAAACTCTCAGAGAGTTGCAAGGCTCCCCTCTGGCGGCTGTTTTGGGCCTTACCAATCCAAACCCTCAGCAGGATCGCGATTACGCCGATTTCGTGCGCGAGACGGGATTCAACTACGAGAGCGATTTGGACCGCGCTGCCGTGGCAATCTGGCCCGCCGGAATGGCGACCCTCGAAAACCCGCTCGGGGACGATCATGTCTTCGCTGTCGCCGAAGGGCGCTTCGATCAGAATAAAATAGCAGCTTACGCGCTTCGCACAGGTCACATCGAAACAAGAGGATCACGCACTATTTATGAAGTGCCCGGCGAGCCTCCGATCGCTTTTCAATTCCTTTCCGCCGATCGAATTGTGATTGCCAGCGGAAAGGCAGGCGACGCGCTGCTTGGCGACGCGGTGCCCCAGGCGCGCGACGCGGCGATGCAAGCGCGCATCGATCGCGTGGCCGGGGCTCCATTTTTTGGAGTGGCGCGGCTGGACCATCTTTCGGAAAGTTTTTACGAGAATTTCCGCAACTTTTCGGAGGCCGACAAAGTTGTGCGCAGCATCCGCGCTCTTTCGCTTTCCGGCAAACCGCAGGGCAACGACATCCTGCTTGCGCTGGACGCCGAGTGCGACTCGATAAAGAATGCCCTGGAGATTTCCACGCTCCTTGATATCGCCCGCATGTACGGGTCGGTGGCTCTCTCCGACCCTCACACGCGGAGCCGTATGACGAAGCAACAGGTTGCGTTCGCAAAAGCCTTCCTGAGGAGTGTGGACGTGTCGCATCAGGACCGACTGGTGCGCATCACGCTCAACACTACACCGGACATGCTGCAAGCCGCCTCGGCGGCCTCCGCCTCCCATGGCGGAGCTTTAAACCGCTGAACGCCGCCTTGCTCGCCTTTCCTGTTGACAGTCAACAGGATGCCAGCCTATCTTGCTGTTGACCATCTACAGGAGAAGCCATGATCACGGGGAGCCGTAGCGAAGTGCTGCAAGGCACGCTCGACCTGCTGGTTCTGAAAACGCTCGATACGCTTGGACCGTTGCACGGATTCGGCATCGCCCGGCGAATTCAGCAGGTATCCCGCGACCTCTTGCAGCTGAATCAGGGCACGCTCTACCCCGCACTGGTCCGTCTGGAACAGCGAGGATGGATTCGTTCGAAGTGGGGCGTTTCGGAAAATAACCGCCGTGCGCGATTTTATGCACTCACGAAGTCCGGTAGCAAACAACTCGCCGTGGAAAAACAAGACTGGGAACGGATGGCGGAAGTGATCACGCGATTGCTGCAAGGGGCCAAGGAGGCGTGAAATGAACTGGCTGAAAATACTGGCGATGCGTTTACGGTCGATTTTCGCGAGGCAGCGGCTCGATCACACGCTTGATGAGGAATTGCAAACTCATCTGGAAATGCTTGCCGAAGAAAATATCAGCCGGGGCATGACGCGCGAAGAGGCCCATCGCTCCGCGCGGCTGGAACTGGGCGGCGCCGAACAGATCAAGGAATCGGTGCGCGACACGCGTGGCTTGGCGTTCTTCGAATCGCTGTGGCAAGACGTACATTACGCCACGCGCACGCTGCGCAAATCTGCGGGCTTCACCGCAATTGCCGTGCTGACGCTCGCCCTCGGCATCGGCGCGAACACGACTATTTTCACGCTCACCTATGCCGTCATTTTGAAGAGCTTGCCCGTACCCAACCCTCAACAGCTGGTGCGCTACACATTTCGCAACGGCGATCAGGACCTGGGACTCTCCGGGCCTGTCTACGATTCTTTGCGAAAGCATGAGACGAGCGTGGAAGACATTCTTGGCTGGAACACGACCGAATTTTCCGTGAAGACGAACGGCGCCGTGGCCAGCGTGCAAGGAGCGCTCGCGTCGAGCAACGCATTTCAGGTTCTCGAATTGCAGCCCCTGATGGGACGGACATTCAGCGACAAGGATGATGTGCCAGGCGGCGGACCCAATGGATATCAGACGCTCTTGAGCTATGCATATTGGAAGCAGCATTTCGGCGCGAGCAGCGATGTTGTGGGCCGCGTGCTCGACATCAATGAAAAGACGGTCACCGTGATTGGCGTATTGCCACAGGGCTTCGACGGTCTTCTGCCCGAACGACATTCGGATATTGTTCTGCCACTTTCATTTGAAGAAGTGCTGAACGCCCCGGATTCGTACCGGCATTTCGGCGGGAGTTTTTGGCTCACGTTGATCGGAAGGCTCAAGCCGGGCGAGTCTGTACGCACGGCCGGGGCAAACCTTCGAGCGACGCAGGAAATCATTCATAACGAAGCCGATCCAACGCACAGCTATCTGGGGGGATTTTTCTCCAAGTTTCGCCTGGGAGTGGAAAGCGGCCACGGAGGCCGGTCGACGCTGCGCTCCGCTTATAGCCAACCCCTAATTGCCCTGGAAATCCTGGCGGGATTGCTCATGCTGCTTTGTTGCGCGAATGCCGCATTGCTTGTGCTGGCTCGCGTGAGCGGAAGACTCCGGGAATTCGCCGTGCGAAGTGCATTGGGAGCTCAACGACGCAGGCTATTCCAACAGGTGCTCGTCGAAGTAGCGATCGTCGCGGGTGTTGGATTGATTGCAGGAATTGCCCTCGGCTGGATGGGGGCACAGTATCTTGTGTCCATGCTCGCCGCGATAGGGCAGCCGCCACCGCTAGAGCTGAAGCCGCAGTTGATCGTCCTCGCATTCACGGCCGGCATAACTGTCTTGTCCGCTTTGGTTGCTGGAGTGTGGCCTGCTTCACGCGCGAGCGCCGTTTCGCCGATGCTCGGAATGAAACAAGGGGCGCCCACTTCATTCTCAAAAGGAATGGGAAAATGGATCGTGCCTGTGCAGGTCACCGTCAGCGTCACGCTGCTCGCGGCCGCAAGCTTGCTCGGAGGGTCTTTCGTCCATTTACTTGCGGATGATTCCGGTTTCCGCGCGGATGGCCTGGTGATGGGCGAACTCGATATGACTGCGGCAAAAATGAAATTCGCAGACTCAACTCGCGATGTAGAGAAAATTGCGGAAGCTGTGGAGCAGACGCCAGGGATTCAGGCGGCTGCTGCCATGTCCTCGCCTCCTATTAATGGTTGGTGGGGCGCGGGAGACTATTTTTCAGTCCCTAGGAGCGGTGTGGTTCACAGAGACATGACTGTGTGGCCTGAAACCGTCACGCCCGACTATTTTCCCGCCATGGGAACGAAAATTTTGAATGGGCGCGGATTCGCTCGCGCGGACAATGCCGGCGAGCAGGTATGTGTGTTGAGTGCGGCGGCTGCCCGATTTTTCTTTCCGGACCAGGACCCGCTGGGCCAATTTGTGTATACCGGCAAATCCAATGACGGCAAGCCGCCGACCGGCCCCAGCGATTCCTTCCGGGTGGTCGGCGTCGCCGCCGACGCGCGGTTTCACTCATTGCGCGAAGAAGCGCCGCGAATGATTTACACGCTGGCTCGCAAGGATGGAATAGGCAGCGATCTCTTCGTTATCGCCAGAAGCTCCGATGCCGCCGCGGCAACGCGCGCGATTCGCGAAGCGGTACAAAAGTTTGCTCCAGTGGCGGAAGCGCCGACCGTCTTCACATTTGACAAACTTGTGAGCGTGCATCTACAGCGCGAGCGGATGCTCGCGTTTCTGTCGTCAAGTTTCGCGGGTGTTGCGTTGTTGCTCACGGTGATGGGACTGTATGGATTGCTGTCGAGAAGTGTTGTGATGCGCACAAAGGAAATCGGCATCCGGCTCGCCCTCGGCGCCAGCCGTCTGGACGCACTCCGGCTCGTTATTTCGCAGGGGCTGCGTCTTGTTGCGATCGGAGCGATCGCAGGGCTGGGAGCCGCTTTGGGGGTCGCGCGATTGCTGGGCACTTTGCTGTTCGGAATCAAGGCAACCAGCCCGATAGTCTTTTTGGGAGTCGTGGTGGCAATCTTCTGTGTAGCGCTGGTTGCAAGTTTCATTCCAGCATGGCGAGCTGCGCGGATCAATCCAATGGAGGCGTTGCGGTATGAGTGACCGTGGCGTATGCGGCGGGCTGTGAATCAGATTTCCGCGCGATTTGCCAGTGTCCGGGTTCTGATTTTCGATCTGGATGGGACGCTGATTGATTCGAAACTGGACCTCGCGCATGCCGTGAACGCGATGCTCGAACATAAAGGGCGCGCGGCGTTGCCCCACGAAACCGTTTACAGCTATGTAGGGAACGGCGCTCCCATGCTGGTGCGGCGCGCTCTTGGCGACGGGACCACGGATGCGGAAGCGAATGATGCGCTCGCATTCTTCCTGGCCTACTACCGTGCGCACATGCTGGACAATACCGTGCCATATCCCAGGGTGCGCGAGGCGCTTGCGTTGCTGGAAAAGCGTCCGATGGCGGTGCTGACGAATAAGCCCGTGGTATTCAGCAAGGCGATCCTCGATGGGCTCAACCTCTCGCGCTATTTCCAATTCGTATACGGAGGGAATAGTTTTGCAACAAAGAAACCGGTTCCCATGGGCGTGGAAATACTCTTGCGCGATTTTCAGGCGGCGCCGCGGGAGGCCATGATGATTGGCGATTCCGACGTGGATGTGCGCACCGCGCGAAACGCTGGTATTTGGGCCTGTGGAGTGAGCTACGGATTGGGTGTGGACGGAATGCGCGCACATCCTCCGGATTTAATGCTGGATTGCCTGACGGAACTTCCCGCTCATCTTACGTCCGCCTAACGAGGGACAAAAAGCCGGACATTTAGTGCTTCCCTATTTTTTCGCGTAGGCGGTTTTGTACCAGTGCCAAGTGCGTTCGAGGCCCGCCTCAAAGGCAATGGACGGGTGGTAGCCGAGGATCTTGCCCGCGAGCGAAATATCGGCCTGCGAATCGCGAATGTCGCCGACGCGCGGCGGTTCGTACTTCGCCTGCAGATGCTTGCCGGTGATTTTTTCCAACTGCTTCAATACTTCATTCAGGGTGATGCGCGCACCGGTGCCGCCATTGAAAACCAGCCCCGATGCGCCGGCCGATTCGCAGGCGCGTAGAGTCACATCCACAACGTTTTCGATATAGGTGAAATCGCGGGATTGCTCGCCGTCACCATAAATCACAGGCTGCTCGCCTTCGATCACGGCAAGCATGAACCGCGAAAGCACGCCGGAATATTGCGACGTGGGGTCCTGGCGCGGGCCAAAGACGTTGAAATACCTTACGGAAGCGTTTTCGAGGCCATAGTTGCGTCCAAAAACTTGCGCGTAAAGTTCGCCGACGTATTTTGAGACGCCGTAGGGCGATATCGGCAGCGAGGGCATCGTTTCCACTTTTGGCTGCGTCGGCGTCTCGCCGTATGCGGAGGAAGAAGCGGCATAAACGAAGCGCTTCACTTTTGCGTCGCGCGCTGCTACCAGCAGGTTCAGTGTTCCGTCAATGTTTACATGATTCGTTTCCAGCGGGTCATTCACCGAACGCGGGACGGAAGTGCGCGCGGCCAGATGGATCACGTAGTCGGCTCCCTTGCACGCGGACTGCACCGCGGCCAGGTCCGTGATGGTGCCTACGAGGAATTCAATCTTGCCGCGGATGTGCGCGAGATTCGATTCCTTCCCGGTGGAAAGATCGTCCAATACAGTTACGTTATGGCCGCGACGAACAAGCTCGTCCACGACGTTCGAGCCGATAAATCCTGCACCGCCGGTTACGACGTAGCGCATTAGGGAAATTCTCCTTGGCTTGGAGCGG
>Ga0308309_10001312_pt1 | contig 14829 bp, 9 predicted proteins | sample HubBroMetageWFT5_FD_192491 | JGI IMG/M metagenome (GOLD analysis project Ga0308309, IMG submission 192491) | Warmed and freeze-thawed soil microbial communities from the Hubbard Brook experimental Forest, New Hampshire - Hubbard Brook CCASE Soil... | ecosystem: Environmental > Terrestrial > Soil...
TAGCTTGTTCGTTGCGGCATCCCGATGGGGCATTCAGGAGTAAGAGAAACCTAAGATGAAAACAATCAGAACAGCAATTTTCGGCACGGGCTTTATGGGCCGCGTGCATCTTGAAGGAGTGCGGCGGATTGAATACCTGGAAGCGGCGGCGATCGCGGGCCGGAACTTCGAAGCGGCGCGACGGCTGGGTGCGGGTTTTTCCGTCCCGACGATTGCGACCGACTATCGCGAAATTCTGGGCGATCCTGCGATCGATGCCGTTCACATCTGCACGCCCAACGCGCAGCATTTTTCGATGGCCAAAGATGCGCTCAACGCGGGCAAGCACGTGCTCTGCGAAAAGCCGCTGGCCACGAGCGTGGAAGAGGGCGAAGAGCTCGTCTCTCTGGCAGCGAAACAGGGATTGCGGAATTGCGTCTGTCACAACCTGCGCTACTACCCTATGGTGCAGCAGATGCGCGCCGTGCGCGAAGCCGGAGATCTCGGCGAAATTCTCGTTGTGCAAGGCACGTATTCCCAGGATTGGCTTCTGTATGACACGGATTGGAACTGGCGCGTCGAGACCAAGGCTGGAGGCCCATCGCGCTGCATGGCCGACATCGGCTCACACTGGTTTGATATGGCGGAGCACGTCACGGGCTTGCGTGTGCACTCGCTCTGCGCCGATCTGCAGACATTTCATGCAACACGGAAACAGCCGAAGCATTCCGTCGAGACCTTCGCCAATAAATTGCTGGGGCCCGAAGACTACGTTGAAGCGCCGGTAGACACGGAAGACTTTGGAGCCGTGATGTTTCGGATGGGAAAGCGAACCCGCGGTGCCATGACCGCGAGCCAGGTTTCGGCGGGAAGGAAAAACGGACTCAGCATCGAGATTTACGGCACGAAATCTTCGGTGGCGTGGAACCAGGAACGTCCCGACGAACTGTGGGTCGGCCACCGGGATGACGGCAATCAGATATTCCTCAAGGATCCCTCGCTGCTGAAGCCCGAGGCGCGCCGTTTCGCCGATCTTCCCGGCGGCCACAGCGAGGGCTACGACGACACTTTCAAGCAAGTCTTCCGAAGGTTCTATGCTTCGATCCGCACGCCCAACGCGGTGCCCGAATATCCTCAGTTCGTCGATGGATTGCGGCAATTGACGATTCTCAACGCCGAGTTGCAAAGCGATCGGACGCGTGGCTGGATCGATGTACCGACGCTCGAAACGGCAAAATGAAAGCGTGTCTTCATTAGTTTTTGCATTCGCTGTCCCCTTGCGTTCCAAGGGGGAGGTGTGAGAGCCTTCCCTTTGACAGCCAGGGGTGCGAATGAATACCGCTAGACTTGAATTGTTTCGGGGCACGCTGGATGTTCTTATCCTCAAGGCCCTGGTCTGGGGACCGCTTCACGGTTATGCCATCACCAGCCTGATTCGCCGTCAGAGTGACAAAGTATTGCTGCTCGAAGAGGGCACGCTTTATCCCGCGCTCTGGCGACTGGAGAGCAAAGGGCTGCTGGACGCCGAATGGGGGCTCTCGGAAAACAATCGCAAAGCGAAATTCTACCGGCTAACCGCCGAGGGCCGGCGTCAACTGCGTCATGAAGTGAAGACGTGGGAGGCGTATGCAACGGCTGTGGCCAAGGTACTGGGTGCGACGCAGCCTCCGCTGCCGGAAGAGGCTGCATGAAACCAATACCGATGTGGCGCCGCTACTCCCGGTTGTTTGGTCCCGACCCGGCAACCGATGTGAAAGACGAACTGCGCTTTCATCTTCAAGCCAAGATTGACGACCTCGTCGCTGAGGGCTGGTCTTCTCAACTGGCGCGCCAGGAAGCCGAACGCCAGTTCGGAGATCTGCGCGCCGTGCAACAAATTGGCGTACGCATGGGGGAGAAAATGGAACGCCGCAAACGTCTCATCGATTATTGGAACGACTCACTGCAGGATGTGCGTTATAACTTCCGCACGCTCGGCCGCGATCCAGGCTTCGCCGCGGTTTCCATTCTCATTCTCGCTCTTGCCATCGGAGCCAATATTGCAGTGTTCAGCGTGGTCAACACGCTTCTGCTTCGTCCGCTGCCCTTCCCCGAGTCGCGACAACTGGTATGGATTGCGCCACCGCCTACCGGCTGCGGCCTGTCGTGCGCGACTTACTCCGCCGATGCTTACGAAGAATTCCGTGACCAGAGCCGCGTCTACCAGGATGTGACCGGATACGAGGCCTTCTCCACGCCTGATAATCTTCGCCTCACCGGCCGCGGTGAGCCGGTGCCAGCCACGGGCATCGACGTCATCGGCAATTTCTTCCAGGTACTGGGCGTGCAGCCTGCCATGGGCCGCCTGTTCACCGCAGAGGAGGCTCGCGGAGGCTTCCATCCTGTTGCGCTGCTGGCCAACGCCTACTGGCGGAGGCAGTTCAATTCGGATCCGGCCATCGTGGGCAAGGCCATCGAACTGAACGGTACTCCAATGACCATTGTCGGCGTCTTGCCCGACAGCTTCGACTTTGGCGCCGTGTTCTCTCCCGGCGCGAAGGTCGACCTCTTCACTCCGCTCGATTTAAATCGGGAGCGCAACTGGGGCAACATTGTTACGCTTCTTGGCCGACTCAGGCCGGGCGCGACTGTGGCGCAGGCTCTCGACGACAATAATCGCATCGCGCCAAACATCTATTTCAACCCGAAATATCCCGATACGCTGGGCCGCTATAAGGGCGCGCTCATTCCGGTGCCGCTGAAGGATTACGTTACGGGCAAGCTGCGCCGCTCGCTGATTGCGTTGTGGTGCGCGGTGGGCGCGATTCTGTTGATCGCCGGTGTGAATCTCTCGAACCTGCTTCTGTCTCGTGCTGTCGCGCGGGCCAAGGAGTTTGCGGTGCGTGGTGCACTCGGAGCGAGCCGCGGACGCATCGTGCGCCAGTTGCTTATGGAAAGTCTGGTGCTCTCCAGCGGGGGCGCTGTGGTTGGACTTGGGCTTGCCTTCACTCTGATCGCGTGGCTCGCGCACCAGGGATCGGTCGCGCTGCCTCTGCTTAACAGCCTGCGCATCGACAGTCAGGCTCTGGGCTGGACTGTTCTGATCGCCGTGTTCACTGCGACAATCTTCGGCCTGCTTCCCGGAATCAGAATCGCGAGCGGGAATCTGCAGGAGATGCTGAAGGACTCAGGTCCGGGCGCTGGCTTGGGGCGCAAGCACGAACGGGTGCGCGCCGCACTGGTTGTCGCCGAAGTCGCGATGGCCTGCGTGCTGGTGGTGAGTGCGGGACTGCTGCTGCGAAGTTTTGTAAAGGTGCTCGATGTTGACCTTGGCTTCCAGCCTGATCGAGCCGCATCCATCAAAGTCGATTACGACGACAGCGCTCCATCCGACGAAGCCAGCGAGACAAAGCGGAGCGAGATTTTCCAGCAGATCCTCGCCCGCGTGAGTGCGCTGCCCGGGGTTGAAGCGGCGGGCATGGCTGATTACCTTCCACTCGGACCGAACCGCGAATGGGATACGCCCGTGCCCAAGGGAAAAGTATTTGCTCCGGGCGAACTGCCGGACCCGCTGGTGTACGTGATCACGCCGGGATTCGTCCGCGCCATGGGGATGCGATTGCAAGGCCGAGACTTCACCTGGGCCGATGGGCCGCATAGCGAGAGGGTCGTGCTGATCAACGCCTCGGCCGCCCGCGTCTACTGGCCTGGCGAGGACGCCGTGGGCAAGATTCTCATGCGCGACAAGGAAGAAGACATCGTGGTCGGCGTTGTCGACGATGTGCGCGAAGAAACGCCGGAGAGCGGAGCAGGATCGCAAATCTATTACCCGGCGACACAGCAAGGGCCGAACGGAGCGCAGCTCGTCATTCGCACCAGCCTGCCGCCGGCCACTCTCGCTGCGAGTGTTCTTCGCGCCCTGCGCGAGTTGAATCCGCGGCAGCCGGCTGCCGAGTTCCGGCCTGTTCGGACCATCGTGGACCGGGCAGTTTCTCCGCGGCACTTTTTCATGTTGCTGGTGGCGACATTCGCCGGGCTCGGATTGCTGCTGGCCGCACTCGGTATCTACGGGGTCATCTCGTACTCGGTCACGCGGCAAACGCAAGCGATCGGCATTCGCATGGCTCTTGGCGCAAGCGTCGGGCGGGTGCGGCGGCAGGTACTGGCCGGCACGCTGCGCCTGGCGGTTGCGGGTATGGTTGTAGGCACACTGATTTCGCTTGTGGCCGCCAAGATGATCTCGTCGTTGCTGTTTGCAACTTCGCCCTGGGATTTGCCAACTTATCTGGGAATGGCGCTCGCGCTACTGCTGGTTGCCGTGATTTCGGGCTACATTCCGGCGCGGCGGGCATCTGGCGTAGACCCGATGGAGGCCCTGCGCAACAATTGACTTCGCACTTTGCTGGAATAGCCTTTAACCGCAAAGTTCGCAAAGAAAGGCTGCGAAGAACGCAAAGCGGAGGAACCCGCTAGAGCTTCTCCACGCTCAGTGTAGCGGTCATTGTGTGCTGCTGCCCGGGATCCAGATTGATCGCGAAGCCCATGATGTTGCTGGCTTCGACGCAGAGAAACTGCGTCCACTCGCCATCTCCGAGATCGTGCAACCCGGCTGCTCCCTCGCGCCACGGATTCCACACCACGGTGGTCAGAGAATTCGACTTCTTCAGCCGAATCCGGCGATGCATGTTTGGATCTAACAGATCCACGTCGTTTGGCGTGTTCAGGTATGCGTTGTCGGTCTGTGAAGGAACTGCTACATCGCCGCGCTGGGTCTTTTCTTTGTTGGAGTCGGTGTTGTCGAGAAAAGTGACGGTATCCAAACCGTGCACGCGCACGTTGTGAACGTCGGCCACGCGATTGTAGGCGTGGAGAGCTTCTTCGAAATGGAACGGTATCTTCCCCGTATTCGTACAGGCGAGTTCCAGAGTCAGATCGGAACCAAAGGTAACGCGGTGAACCAGGCGAAACTCACCGGGCCACCAGCTTCGGGTTCGCTCGTCGCTTTCGGTGGACATGGTGACCGTCACTTGGCCGGCGCTCTCGACGATTCCCGCAAGCTGCCACGCTTTTGTACGTACAACTCCGTGCGCTGGAGCCTTCGGATCATCTGTCTTCCCTCGGAACCAGGGGAAGCAGACGGGGATGCCTCCGCGAATGGCTTGCCCTTCTTCCCAGCGAGACTTTGTGCTGACAAAAATTAACTCGTCCCCTCCCACGGGCTTCCAGGATGTCACGTGTGCGCCGTGGAGGTACATCTCGCCCTCAGCCAGAGAAGAGGTGCTCTGCACTCGCGGCATCGCACCGTTCCCTTCGCACACTCTGGCGATTCCCGGGACTCCGAACTGGCGATCGAGTTCTGCGGCTCTGGTGTTGGCATCCATCGCAATGCTCTCCACTTTACTGTAGATGATACAAGCGACGCGCAGGGGTACACCGCGTGTCGTGATTGTCTGTCGATTCTCCGTCGATCATCTGTCGGCGAAGGACTGAGTTATGCTGGTTCGCGAACCCGAGGGCAATGTTATGAAGAAAAATACGGCGAGCGCACGGCGCCTCGCACTTGGCATTCTCGTTTTACTCGTTGGGCAATTGAGTTGGGCGCAGGGCGCGCCATCGAAAGCAGATGTTGAGAAACGTGTCGATTCGATTCTCAGCCAGATGACAGTTGACGAAAAGATCGAAATCATCGGCGGCATCAACGATTTCTATACCCGCCCGATTCCGCGGCTCGGGATTCCTTCCCTGCGCATGTCGGACGGCCCGATGGGCGTTCACGATTACGGCCTGACGACTGCGTATCCCTCCGGTATCGCGCTGGCGGCTTCCTGGGATGTCGACATCGCGCAGCGCTTCGGAACTGCGATGGGCGAGGATGCCCGGGCACGCGGAGTGCATTTCATTCTTGGTCCGGGAATGAACATTTACCGCGCGCCGATGAATGGCCGCAACTTCGAATATTTCGGTGAGGATCCATTCCTAGCTTCGAGAATGGCCGTTTCGGTAATCAACGGAATTCAGGGACAAGGTGTGATTGCGACCGCAAAACATTTTGCCGGGAACAATTCGGAATTCGCACGCATGACGCTCAGCTCCGACATTGACGAGAGAACGCTGCGGGAAATCTACCTGCCCGCATTTGAAGCCTCGGTCAAGGAGGCGCATGTGGGCGCAGTGATGGATGCCTACAACCTGGTCAATGGAACTTACATGACCGCGAACAGTCGGTTGAACATCGACATACTCAAGAAAGATTGGGGATTTGACGGCATTCTCGTATCCGACTGGGGCGCTACGCACGATGGCGTTGCGGCCGCCAACGGCGGACTCGATCTTGAAATGCCTTCTCCAACTTTCATGAATGCGGACGCTCTGCTTCCGGCTCTCAAACAAGGCACGATTCCGCCTGCAACGTTGGATGACAAGGTTCGAAGAATTCTGCGCAAGGCGATCGAGTTTGGATTCTTTGACCGGCCGCAAACCGATATCGGCATTCCTTCCGACAACCAGGAAGGTCGTCAGGTCGCGCTCGAAGCGGCTCGCGGCGGGATAGTTCTGCTGAAGAACTCGAGCAATTTGCTTCCGCTGGATGATACGAAAGTGAAGACGATTGCGGTGATTGGTCCGGATGCTTATCCCGCGGCGATTGGCGGAGGAGGCAGTTCTGAGACCAAGCCGTTCAATGCCGTGAGCTATCTGGAGGGCATCAGCAATCGCCTGGGAACCAAAGCCAAGGTTTTATATGCGGTGGACTTGCCGGTGCTGGATGAGGTCTTTGAGAATTCCGAATTCGTTACGGCTCCCGGCGGTGAGTCTGGGTTGAAGGGAGAATATTTCAGCAACGAAGAACTCAAAGGAACTCCCGCCATGGTTCGGACGGACAAGCATGTTCACTTTGACTGGGGCGAGGGCAGTTTCGCGGCGGGCGAACCGGTCGATCATTTTTCGATTCGCTGGACGGGGTATTTCGTTCCGAAGGACTCCGGCGACTACAAGTTCTTCACCTCCGCCGACGACGGAGTTCGGCTTTACGTTGGCGACGATATTGCGATTGACGACTGGCAACCACATGCGCAGACGTTGGACACGGCTACGCGCCATCTGGAAGCCGGCCAGTCTTACAAGATTCGCCTCGAATATTTCGAGTCGGTGGGCAGCGCCATCGTCGGCTTTGGCGTGACCCGGGCCGAAGCGTTTATTGGCCGCGAGACGAAAGCGCTGGCGGCGAGAGCGGACGCGGTCGTCATTTGCGTTGGATTCGACGACAAGACCGAGGCTGAAGGCGGTGACCGAACCTTCCTGCTTCCCGGCGGACAAGACGAACTCATTCGCCAGATCAGCGCTGTGAACAAGAACGTCATCGTCGTGCTCACGGGCGGCGGAAACGTCGATATGACACGCTGGATCGAAAATGTTCCCGCGATTCTGCACGGCTGGTATCCGGGACAGGAGGGCGGGACAGCGCTGGCGCAAATTCTTTTCGGCGATTACAGCCCGTCGGGCAAGCTGCCTGTATCGTTCGAGCGCCGGTTGGAAGACAATCCTACGTTTCATACCTACTACCCCGAAAAAGGCACGAACCGCGTGCAGTACTCGGAAGGAATTTTTGTGGGATACCGGCACTTCGATCGTTCTGAAACGAAACCGCTGTTTGCGTTTGGTTACGGTCTTTCCTACACCACGTTCGCGTACAGCAAACTTTCGGTGACGCCGCAGACTGGAAATCTGAGCGAGCCGATTTCAGTTTCGTTCGATGTGAAAAACACAGGTCACCGGGAAGGAGCGGAGGTCGCGGAGTTATACGTCGGCGATACCCACGCCAGCGTTCCGCGTCCAGTTAAAGAGCTGAAGGCCTTTGCAAAAATAAATCTGAAGCCGGGCGAGAGCAGGCGCGTCACGCTCACGCTGCAGCGCAGAGCATTTTCGTTTTATGACGTTCAGAAAAAAGACTGGAGCGCGGAGCCGGGTAATTTCACAATCCTGGTCGGCGGTTCTTCGGACAACATCCAACTACGAGGAAAGTACACTCTTACGCGCTGAATCTGACGAGCCGGGTAAAGCAGACTACTTCCATACGAAGGTCGCGACCGCTCCGGCCGGCAGCGTGTAATTGAACGACTGGCCGCTGAAACTCACGGTGAAAGCTCCCGAGCTGCTGGCCGAATTAAGCACCAGCAAAACGATCGAGCCGTCGGGATTCTGAAACGCAACATCTTCAATGCTGCCTGCGCCGAACGTGTTGGAATTAATCCGGTGGGCGCCGGGGACGACGAACTTGCCGAGATGTCCCAGAACGTAGTACTCGACGTTAAAGCTAATTGTGGACGGCGAGACACTATCGTCGATGGTCACCACGCCACGGCAGTTGGTGCAGGTGCCGTTAATCGGGCCGGAGTTCTGATCGAGTGCCAGGTTCCACAGCGAGACGCTGCGAGCCCAGTTGCGTGTCGCACCGATCAGCAGATTCTCGGCATTCCATACGAGGTCGCCGGGAAACGTCGATGAAGTAATGCCCGAGCATTCAGTGAACCAGATATTCTTTGCGGGGAAGGCCGTTTCCACGGTTGATTGCGCGCTGGGATCGCCCGCATAACAGTGAAACGAAGTTCCTGCCACATATTGCCCGGCGGAACTGCCCAACACTGTCTCCGGATAAGTCGTGTTATCCCAGTTGTGCTCGTAGCCGAAGATATTCACGCTCCCGAGTCCAGCCGTGCTGAGGGCAGGAGCAAGATTACTCGCGATGAAAGTTGATTCATCGGTGGCGGCGAGATATTCGGAGGGGTATCCGGTAGTCGAGTAGAGAGGCTCGTTCTGCACCGACAGAGCGTAGATGGGGATTCCCTGCTGCTGGTAAGCCTGTACGAAATCGACGAAATACTGCGCCAGGGTTGGGAAGTACGCGGTGTTCATGTTCCCACCATTCATCGTTCCAGTCGTTTTCATCCAGGCGGGAGGACTCCAGGGCAACGCGACTACCTTGAGATTGGAATTGATCGAGAGAGCCTGCTTGATCAAAGGAACGATGTAAGCGGTGTCATGCGCGATCGAAAAATTCGCGAGATTCGGATCCGTCTGACCAGAAGGCACATCGTCGTAACTATAGTTGCCGCTCGCTGAGAAGTCGCTTGCACCCATCGGCTGGCGCAGGAAGCTGATTCCGATGCCAGCGCTCGGACTGAACAACTGTTGCATCAACGTGGTCTGCTGCGACGCGCTGAGCTTGTTCCAGATCAACCACGCAGAAGAGTCTGTCAGCGAGCCGCCAACTCCATCCATCTGCTGATACTGGGTCGTGGGGTCCACCGTGATGACCGGACCGCTGGAACTTCCGCCACCTGCGAACGCTACGCTCGTCTGCGGTTGCAGCAGCATGCTTTGGTCGCCCGTAGTTTCGACGATCTGTACATTGGGTCCGGGTGTAGTTTGGGTTTTCTCGGCCGACCCAGGACAGCCGCTCAGAAACAGGCACGCGGCGAAGCTTAACGAGAGAAAAATTAGCCCGGAGATACTGCGAGGACCCAGAAAACGTTTAGCAAGCATCCGATATTCCTAAATACACGAGAGTGCCCCGCAGAATGTGTGGGAAGGTTTCATTTCCACGCAAGTGTTGTAATCGAATCCGCGGGCAGCGGCAGGTCGGCTGCCCACGAGCCCATCTGTAATGCCACCGAGCGCGCAGCGGCTTCGTTGGTCAACACCAGAATCTTTTGACCACCGGGATTCTCACATGCGACATGATTCAACTGGGGCATCATGCTCTGAGAATCGAAGCGGTGGGCGCCAGGACGAATCAGGCGAGAGAAATGCGCGAACGCCCAATACTGGCCGCTGCGGGTGATTTCTTTCGTCTGCGAATGAATGGTTAGCAGTCCGCCGCATGGGAACGGACCGATGTTTGGCCGTCCCTTTTCGTCGAGCGCAAGATTCCAACCGGTCAGCGACTGGCACCAGTTGCGTAGCGCTTCGGTAAATATTTTTCCCCAATCGGTCCAATCGGTGGCGTAGCGAGGGCTGTTGATGTCAGGGCCGCCTTCGGTCCAATGCATCTCAGCATCGGGATATGCGTCATGGACCTTGGACATCATTTCCGCACCGCCGACGTAACCATGCCATGCAACGGAGCTGGTGTACTTGCGCAAGTCTGGATCCTCCAGTTCGCAAACCACGCGTCCCCACAAGTTGTAGTTGTGGTCGAGTAGCCAGATCTTCGTCGGCATGTTGTTGGCCTTGAGCACAGGACCGAGGTGATCCTTCACAAACTCAATTTCGTATTCCTGTCCCCAAAGGCAGGCAGGCATGTGGCCGTCCTGGTCGGTGTCAACCTCGTTCTGCGACGTGACCGCCTGGATGGTGACGCCCTCGGCGGCGTAGGCTTGCAGAAACTTCAGGAAATGGTTGGCGTAGCTCCTGAAATATTTTTTGCGCATCGAACCGCCCAACATCGAGCCGCCAGTTTTCATCCAGCCAGGCGGACTCCAGGGCGACGAAAAAAGAAACAAATCCGGATTCTCCATGCGAGCCTGCCGCAGGGCGGGCAGGAAATAGGGGCGATCATGATCGATCGAGAATCGTTTCAAGTCTGGGTCGGGTTCGCCCTCGTCGAAGCCGTAGAGTTCGGTCGAGTAATCACTCGCACCGATGCACGTGCGACACACATTCAGGCCCATCTCGGAAGGATGAAACAGTTCGTGGAATAGTTTTTCCCGCGTCTCCGCCGATAATTGGCTGAACAGGTAGCAGGATGCATCGGTGAATGCCGCACCGAAACCCAAAATCGGCTGAAATTTCTTTTCGGGGTTGATGGTGATCGTGTCCCCGGACGACTGGCTCGAACTCTGCCGCCATGCCAGAGCGGGCGCGCTTTCAAAGCGCCGCTTCGCGTCGGTGACATGAACGGTAATTTCGCTGGTGCCGGGATCGGGGGAACGAGGCGCCCCTGAAGCCGGCAAACCCATTGCAGGCAGGGCTTGGGCAGTTGCGCCGACCGCTAATCCTGCGGCGGATAATCTCAGAAAATCGCGCCTGGAGTGATCTGACATGTTTCCCCTTCTGTCGTGTTCATCAGCGTGTCGATTTCCGAAGCGAACGCCGCCGACAAGAATCTCATGCGTGTCAAATCGGCTCACTGCCTTTTCACGGAGCGAAGACCCCTAACAGAAAAAATTGACTTCATCCTTGCGTCCTCGCGGCGGTCCTCCGCGAACCCTCCGGTCAAAGGCCTTTGGATTTCTACGAGGCCCGATGCAAAAAGCTCTTGACCGTTAAGGCGCAAAGAAAAGCCGCTAAGGACGCAAAGAACACACTTCATCAATTGCCAGGAAAACCCTTCATCAATTAAAGCTGCGCCAACTGCCGCTCGACTCTGATCTTCCCCCGATCCTCGGTTTGGGCTACCCTAGGGCGAGCACGGGATCGGTGGACGTTTTGCAAAAACAGCGCCGGGGTATGAACTTACGCTTCGCATCCATGCCGCATGGCAGCAGCCAAGGTTGCGCCGTGAGTGGGCCGGTTTCAAGAGGACTGGGATGGATCGGATTGCCCGCGTTATTGCTCTGTGCGGCGGGCGTCGCGGCACAAACACAGCCTCCAGCCGCGGCCAAGCCTTTACCCACTCTCACGCATGCCGATCAGATTCGCCGCTTGAGTCCTGAACAGGCCTCGCTGCGCTATCCGGTGCTGGTTCGGGGCGTGATCACGATGGATGTTCCGGCGCCCGATTTCTTTGTTCAGGACACGACGGCCGGCATTTATGTCGAGGGCAACTCCTCGCCGCGGTATCCGCACGTGCTTGGCGAGTTGGTCGAGATTGAAGGAGTGACGGGGCCAGGCAGGTTCGCCCCCGTAATTCGCGAGGCGAAGTTGCGCGTGCTGGGCAAGGGAGTGCTTCCCAAGGCGCAGCTGTTTCAGTTTTCGGCGCTGGCGAACGGTCAACAGGACAGTCAATGGGCACAGGTGCGCGGCATTGTACGATCGGCGGCGGTGGATCGAACCTCGTGGCGCGAGCCTGCGCTGGCCATGCGCGTCGCAGCTGAGGAAGGCGAGTTCCAGGTCCGGGTGCCTATCGCTCACGAACAGGATTTTTCGTCATGGGTTGACAGCGAAGTCCTGATCGAAGGCGTTTGCGGCAGCCTCTATAACGCGAATCGACAACTCACCGGCATTCTCTTCTACGTCCCGCGCTTGAGCTTCATCAAGATCGAGGCGGCGGCCGCGGAAGTGCCACTCTCGGCATTGCTGCGGTTTTCGCCGGCGCAGGGAACGCGGCACCGCGTGCGAGTGCGCGGCATCGTCGGCTACCAGCAGCCGGGTAACGCTCTGTTTCTCCAGAGTCAGGGTAGGGGACTCCGTGTGCTAACCGAACAGGCAACGCAAGTGGAGATCGGCGACATTGTGGACGTGCTTGGATTTCCCGCCATGGGCGAATCGGCGCCGATGCTGGAGGACGCTGTCTTCCAGCGTTTAGGCCACGACAAGGCACCGGAGGCGGTGCCACTTGACCTGGGTGCACACTGGGAGGAATTCGACGGCGCGGTCGTCACCACCAACGCGAAGCTGCTGAACCGCCAGGCGCAGCCGGACGGCTTACGCCTCATGCTGCAACACGGCGAGCTTTTTTTCGATGCAACTATCCCGGCGAGCCCCGCCGCGAACCGCTTGTTGTCGATTCCGCTGAATAGCGATGTGCGCGTTACAGGCATCTGCCTGATCCGCAGTGGAGGGTTGTGGCACGTGCCTGAGTCGTTTCGCATGCTGCTACGCTTGCCGCAGGACGTCGTCGTACTCAGAACTCCGACGTGGTGGAATTTGCACCACGCGCTCTGGCTGCTGAGCATCACCGGCGGAGTTCTCATGGCGGTGTTGGTCTGGGTGGTAGTGCTGGGAAGGCAACTGCGGGAACAGATGGCCATTATTCGCCAGAAATTGCGCAGCAGCGCTGTGCTTGAAGAACGGAACCGGATCGCCCGCGAGCTTCACGATACGCTCGAGCAGGAGTTGGCTGGAATCACGATGCAACTGGATCTGGCGGCAGACTGCTTTCAGCAGGCGCCGCGCGTAGCGCAGCAGGCGTTAGAATCGGCGCGCGATATGAGCCGCCACAGCATGATCGAAGCGCGGCGTTCGGTGTGGGACTTGCGCTGCCAACTTCTGGAAAGCGGAGATCTGGTTTCTGCATTGGCGCAGATTCTCGAGCCGCTCGTGCCGCGCGAGCACACGAAAGCGGATTTCAAAGTGCGTGGCAATCCAGTACGCCTGCCGGGGCCGGTGGAGATGAACCTGCTCCGCATCGGGCAGGAAGCTGTAGCCAACGCCGTGAAGCACGGCCGCGCAGAAAACGTCTCCATCGAGTTGCGCTTCGAGCCGGCATCGGTTGGCCTCACGGTGAGTGACGACGGTCAGGGATTTGCTGCTGGCCAGCCCTCCCCTACGGGACATTTCGGACTCCTCGATATGCGGGAGCGCGCACAATCCATGGGCAGCCATTTGAGGGTCGAGAGCGAACCGGGAATCGGAACTCGCATCGCCGTGGAGGTTCCCCTCCCATCCCCAGAAGGGATCGATGAAGAGCTCAAAACCAATACGTATTCTCGTCGTTGACGATCACTTTATGGTCCGCATGGGCCTCTCGGCGTCGTTGAACGTGGAGCCTGATATGGAAGTCGTCGCAGAGGCGGGCAACGCCACGGCCGCTCTGGAGGCTTACCGCAGCCATCGTCCAAGCCTGGTGATGATGGACCTCCGGCTGCCGGGAATGAGCGGTACCGAGTGCACGGCCGCGATCCTGCAAGAGTTTCCCGAGGCGTGCATTCTCATGCTTTCGACGCACTCCGGAGAAGAGGAAATTTACCGCGCCATGCAGGCTGGCGCTAAGGGATACATCGTCAAGAGCATCATCCGGGAGGAGCTTCTGCGCGCCGTGCGTGAAGTTCATCATGGGCGGCAATATGTCGATCCGATCGTTGCGTCTCATCTGGCCCAGCGTCGCTCCCATCGTTCGTTGAGCGTGCGCGAAGTCGAGGTCCTGCGGATGGTCGCTAAGGGACTGGGCAACAAGGAGATCGCAACGGCGCTGAATATCGCGGAGGTGACCGTGAAGCTGCATGTGAGTCACGTGCTCGAGAAACTCAGCGTGAAAGACCGAACGCAAGCTGCGACGGTTGCGCTGCAACGTGGCATCATCTCGCTCGAGTAGCAAACTCGAGTGATGAACCCCAGTGATGAGATGGTTATCAGCCCGCACACCCTAGCTGTACGAAAGTAGTATTGACACTCTCGCCCTACTTGCTTTCTATTAGGTCGTTTGCATTATCTTGACGCGGGATAGCCGCGCCCAGCAAGTGCAGGCAAATGCAGGGTCTCTCTTCTCCAACTGAAAAAAGTGAATTGTTGGCGAATTAGGCAGTACTGGGGCAGTTCCACGACGAACTGGAGGCAGTTTCCATGTTGAAAATGAAGCAATGGGTCCTACCCGTCCTTCTGATCCTCGGAAGCGGGGCGAGCTTTGGGCAGAGCACAAACTCCGGCGACATTCGCGGCACGGTAACCGACAGCTCCGGGGCGCTGATTCCGGGAGTTAAGGTCACAGTCCTCAACGTCGACACTGGCGTGTCGAAGGACTTCCCTACCAATCAGGATGGTTTGTACGACACCTCTTCGATCGTCACAGGAAGCTACACGGTCACCTTTACCAAGGAAAACTTCGAGCAACTAGTGCGCGGCCCCATCACCCTGGAGGTCGGCTACACCACGGTCAACGCCCAGTTGCAGGTCGGTTCTACCAAGCAGCAGATGACGGTCACAGCGGATATACCGCTGCTGCAGACGGAGACGAGCGAACAGAGCACTACGCTTGACGCACGCTCCATGTCGCAG
>Ga0308309_10001313_pt1 | contig 14820 bp, 8 predicted proteins | sample HubBroMetageWFT5_FD_192491 | JGI IMG/M metagenome (GOLD analysis project Ga0308309, IMG submission 192491) | Warmed and freeze-thawed soil microbial communities from the Hubbard Brook experimental Forest, New Hampshire - Hubbard Brook CCASE Soil... | ecosystem: Environmental > Terrestrial > Soil...
ATCCTCTGGAGCAGCGACCCGGCGAGCGCGTCGATCACCCGCATCACGCCGGTCTATGGTTCAACTACGAAAATGTCAACGGTCTCGATTTCTGGAACAATTCCGACGCCATCAAACCGGAAAATGCTCCGAGGATGGGCACCATCGTCCAGCGCGCCGTCGTCTCCGCGAAGAGTGGGACGCAGCAAGGCGAGCTCGACGTGGAAACGGATTGGCTCACCTTCGAGAAAAAGGTTTTGCTCAACGAACACTCACACTTTGTTTTCCGCGGCGGGCCGGATTTTCGCGGCGTGGACCGCATTACAACTTTGCGCGCTCTCGATGAAAAGGTTTCATTCCCCGACGAAAAAGACGGCATGCTGGGGCTGCGCGTTGTCCGCGCTCTCGAAATTCCTTCCGACAAGCCTGAGGTTTATACCGACGCCAGCGGCCGCGCCACAACCGTCGCCAAGCTGGACAACACCGGCGTCAATGGCACCTACCTCACCAGCGAAGGGAAAAGAGGCGACGCCGCGTGGGGCACGCGCGGACGGTGGTGCAATCTCAGCGGCCTCGTCGGAGATGAGCCGGTCACCATCACGATTCTCGATCACCCGGAGAATCCTGGCTTCCCTACCTACTGGCATGCCCGCGGCTACGGCCTCTTCGCAGCAAATCCGCTTGGCCAAAAAGTTTTCAGCAACGGGAAAGAAGAGCTGAATTTTTCCCTTGCTCCGCATGCGAGCGCAACCTTTCGTTACCGCATTGTGATTTCCTCGGCGATACTGTCGCCCGAAGCCACCGAAGCGCTCTACAAAGATTTCGTTGCCGCTTATCATTGACCCACTTGAGCATCCACTGGGGATACACTGAGTCGCATGTCCATCCACATCGGCCTGATCGGCGGCGGAAACATCACGGAAACGCACGCTCGCGCGGCACGGGCCATTCCGGGCGTTGAAGTTTCCGCGATCCACGGAAGCAACGCCGAAAAAATCGCGCGTCTGTGCCGCGAATACGGCGGCACTCCTTATCAGAACTTCGAGGCTTTTTTGCAACATCGCCCCATGGACCTGGTGATCATTGGCAGCCCTTCGGGATTGCATGCGGAGCAAGGCATCGCTGCCGCGCGTCACGGCCTGCATGTCCTTTCGGAGAAACCAATCGAAATCTCGACTGCGCGCGCGGACGCGCTCATCGCGGCGGCGAAGCAGTCGGGCGTGAAACTCGGCGTCCTCTTTCAGGACCGTACCAAGCCGCACATTCGGCAACTGAAAACTTGGCTCGACCAAGGATTGCTCGGCAAAATTTTGTTTGTCGACGCCCGCGTTAAATGGTATCGGCCGCTGGAGTATTACGCCAATTCGCATTGGCGCGGCACGTTTGCTCTGGATGGCGGCGGCGCCCTGATCAATCAAGGCGTTCACACCATCGACCTCTTACTCTGGCTCCTTGGTGATGTCGTTCGCGTGCAAGCCCGCACTGCTACTCTGCTGCACAAAATCGAAGCCGAAGACACCGCCGTCGCCACGCTCGAATTCGCCAGTGGCGCTCTCGGCATTTTTCACGCCACCACCGCCGCGTACCCCGGCTACCCCCGGCGTGTCGAAATCTCCGGTACGGAAGGCACGGTGATCCTCGAGCACGACCGCATCATCGCCGCCAATCTCCAAAGCACTCCAGCCGCCGCAACTATATCCGCGGACCTCGCGGCTCTCGCCGCATCCGCCAAAGACGAAAACCAGAGCGCGTCTTCCGCCGCCGTCACTGATTTCCGCGGGCACCAAGCCGTCCTCGAAGACTTTCTTGCAGCCATTCAACAAAACCGCGCTCCCGCCTGCGACGGCGTCGAGGGCCGACGCAGCATTGCACTGATCGAAGCTATCTACCGCGCTGCAAAAGCTCCCGACCGCATCTCGAACGTTGGGACTAGCTAAGAGACTCTGTCCAAGGATGTACCCCCACCCCCGGTGTTTTTTGTAAGAGTGGCAAGCAAAGGACTTATGCTTGACGCGGCGCGTAAGAGTGGCAACTGCAGGACTTAAAGTGGGTGGGTTTTCAGTGAGTTGCGAGTGGCCTGTAAGAGTGGCAGAGAAAGGAGTTACGGGAACAGTGGCGAGTGACGAGTGGCGCGCGACGAGCGAACGAGGGAGACAGGGCCCTCGCCCACAGCGCTCGGGGTAAACGAGTAGTGACGAGTTGTAAAACTTTGGGGTTGGAAGGAGGGACCCCCCTCCCGGTTTTTTGTAAGTGTTGATTCTGGGGGAGTTGAAGTGGAGTCGAATCAACAGTTGTAGAAGTGTTGATTTTGAACGGGTTGGGGGAGGGCACCTTTTATAAAATGGTAACCTGTGCGGTACGGAGGATTTTGGTGGAGTTTGAAGGACCGCGCGGCGGGGAGGCATAAGCGACACGGGCACAGACAGACCAAGTGCCCGAATCAATCTAGACTAGTATAGCATATTGTTACTATTTCTCAAGGATAAACTGTAAGTCGTTTGTTTGGTGCGAGTTGATGGGATGCGAGGGGAGGGTCATTGGACGATCGACGAAAGGATAAATCTTAGCCCTAAGACCTAAGGAAACAGCACCCGGCATGGTCCTCGGCCCCGCCCGTCCCGCCAGAATAGGGTTTGCGTAACACGCGCCTTGGACCCGCGGGTTCCGTTCTGCTCAATGAGGCTGCACTTCGATGGGATCGGGCAAGGATACGGTTCCGCGCATCAATTCACCGATAGTTAGGTTCTGTCCGTGCTGGACGTAGCGGGCGAGGACGGCTGGCTGCAGCCACTCAAGACCCCAGGCATCCTCGACGGCGACGATGGTGTAGGAGCCGGGGATCAGGCCGCGCAAGACGAACGTGCCATCGAAATCGCTTTGGTCGCGGCGGAACAAATCAACGTGGGCCACGGGGTCGTTGGGTACTAGCGCGACCATGATACCGGCCAACGGCTTGCCCTTCTTGTGCACGACGCCTTCAACGGCGACGACGCCCGCTGCAAGAGACGCCGTCAGCTCAACGGCTGCACCAGACGTGATGTTTACATCGTGACCTGGGCTGCTGCCCGAGGGGGAGGTTGTTCGCACGACGGAATAAGCCGTTTGCGCGCCAACCAGAATCGCGTACTTACCGGGAGGCAGGTCCTCAAAAGAGAACTGCCCGGAAGGATCGCCTTGCCTAAACGCGACCATCCGTCTTCGCGAATCCTGCAGGCCTACGCCGTACTGCTTTGGCAATGGTTCGTCGCCGGGCATTTTGAGGGACAGTTTGAGACTGCCTAGCGATTCGCCGCGAGATTCGTTCAGTTCTTGCCCGTCGCGGGCCAGATCGACGTCCGCCGATTGCTCCAGTTGGCCGGAGTCGGCGTTCTTGGTCCTTACGGTGTAGCGGCCAGGCGGAACACCCGTTAGTTCGAAAACGCCGGGCGCCACCGAGTTCATGCCGTCCGTCTGCACGGATTCGACAGAGTCGAAAACATGCTTTTGGAGCACTGGCATAGTGAAATTATTATTGGGCCGGTCCGGCTCGGGCTCAGGGATTCGGAAAATTAGGTGCAATGCGGGCACGGGATTGACGTGTATGTCGATTTCCAAGCGGTCGCCGCCCTTCACCTCGATGGGCGTGGCGCTGTCCGCTTCCGTGGCGCCGCTGTAGTAGGTCGTGGGGTAGGCCACGTCAAGAGCGGGAGAGACTTGGGAGGCGGGCCTGTCTCCCGAGTCTGACGCGGTTGTGGGATGAATGGCGTACCAGGGCTTTGCGGTGACAGAAATATAGTATTTGCCGGGGCGCAGCAGGGAAAAGTCGTAAAAACCCCGGTCGTCGCTTTGCGAATTGGAAAAGCGGAGGATGCGGGTCATGCCGCCGCCGTGGTTTTCCAGGTATAGCGTGACCTGTGCGCTTCGGACGGGCTCGCCGAACTCGTCGGTGACGTGCCCGGTGATGAGGGCCATCGGCGTGAGGCGAAGAACCAGGTTCTCGGTCGAGAATTCCTGGCCGGTCACGATCGCGGTGGAAAACTGTTCGTGTTGTTCGTAGGCCGAGGAAATGAATCCGCGTTTGGCTCCTTGCAGCGAATATTTTCCAGGCTTTAGTTGCGAAAACTCGAAATGGCCGTCCTCGGAGGTGACCATCGAGATGGCTCGCCCGCGGTCGCGTGTCTCTCCGATGGAGATTCGGGCTTGGGAGAGCGGCGCGCCGGTGGTGGCACTTACGACGGTGCCTGCAATCTTGAACGTTTGGCCGGAGCGGGAGGCGTCTTGAGGCGGGGGATTTTGAGTCTGCGCTGTGCGCGCGCCGCTAAGCCGCACCAGCGCTATTCCCAATATGGCCAGCACCATTCGGCATGTTCGCGCAGGCAAAGTCATTGCGAATCGCCTCCCGGGATGATTTTTAGACGCAAGTGCTCTTTCTGGCCAGCGTCTACACGAATGACTTGTCCCCTGGACTCGAGTTTGCGCATCACTTCGGCGTCGGCGTAGGCCAAATCGTTCTGTGGACTCTCGAAGGCGAGGACGCGATACGTGCCGGGCGGCACCTGCCACACGAAAAACGAGCCATCTTGAGTGGTGTTTGCTTCCCGGAATTGGCCAGAACCCTCAGCGTCGGGGAGGAAATAGACATGGCACTCGGTTGCTTCTTCGACTTTGCCATCGACTTCGGCGCCGTCGTCGCGAACGGTGATTTCAATCGGAGAGGCGGACCCACCGAGGCCAACGACAAGCGCCTGGCGCAGGAGATCGGTCCCGCCGGAGACGACGGAAGCGGCGAAGCCGAAGCCCGTTACCACATGCACTCGATAGCGGCCCGGGCGGACGTTTGGTATGACCAGCGCATTGTCCTGGGAATTTTCAACCGGCTGCGACGCAGCGGCTTCACCAGAGCCAAATTCGCCGATGGGCATCAGGGTGACCTGGACGTCAACGCGCCGCTGGCGGGCAAAGTTGGACGCACCGTCTACGGGCGCCATGTTCATCACTGCGGGTGCGCTTTGCGCGGAATTGAATTCCTCCTTCACGGTGGCAGTCAACGACGTGTTGGGAATAAGGGTTAGCGCGGAGGCCTCGCTCGGTCCGCCTCGGACGGAGAAGTTCAGAAAACCGGTAGAACGGGATTGGCCTCCGCGGGCGTCCGCTTCGACCGTGTAATTCCCGTCCGGCAGGCTTCCCTGGATCAGCTGTTCGGCGGAATTGTATCCGAGAGAATAGCCAGGTCCGGGATGGCCCAAGGGATAAATGCGAAGACTGATCGACTGGTCCGCAGATGCATTGCGGATGGGAATTTTGACGGGGTAATACGCGTGGCGCACGGGCGAGAGGTTGGCCTGAAACGTAGCGCCTACGCCGAGCTGAATTGAGCCTGCAACCGAAAAATCGGTAGCACCCGGATAAAAGATAGGCGCGAAGCCGAAGAGTTGCCCTCCGGGGACAAAGCTCAAGGGATCGCGATCGAGTTGCTCGCCGCTACCGAGTTTGTAGATTCCGGCAGTCAGCTCACTGAAACGAAACTCGCCATCAGCCCAGGTTGTAAATGTGCGTGCGAGGTCCCAGTGTTCCTGGCCTTCCCTGAACTCGCGGCGATAGAGGTCTGTGCGGATGCGCATGTCGCCTTCCGAACCAGGAAGGTTGACGTGACCAACGATCAGGGACTCCGGATCGAGAAAGACGAGGATCTCGGATTGGTTTGTAGCAACTTGGGCGCTGGAGGGCTTGCTCCCGTTCTGCAGAAAGCCCGGCTTGCGGGCGTAGAAGAAGGTGGGTCTGGCGTTCTGGATCATGCGAAGCTGGCGGGCACGGAACACGCTGGCGTCGGGCGCGGCGGTTTGCTCTTCTTTTGGCTCAGGCACGAGAGGAGGAAACTTGAACTCGAAGCGGCCAAGGTCGTCGGTAAGCGTCGCGTATCGTTGGTCAGGAGAAAAGACAAGGGCGCGGCTGATGGGCTCGTGCGTTAAGCGGTTGAGAACTCTGCCGTGAACGGAAGAGGGGCTGTCAGCTTGACCACCGACACTTTGCGCGAGCTGTGCCCTCGTGGAACCGGAGACCAGAACCCATATTAGAAAGCTTGCCGACACGGCGGAGCGCAGCCGTAAACCTGGGCGTTCACGCACCAACGCGAGTGCGCGCTTGGCAGAGGCAGCCATAGGTGCAATCCTTGCTAATTATTACACGAACAAACTGAATTTCCTCGAAGGATTAGTTGCCGCGTTTGCCATCCGCGCTGCCTCGATGCGCGTTCCGCACCGGAAAAAATTCCTTCAAACGCTTGTGCTGTTGATGGCGTCGCACACTGCGGAAGTCACTTCCCGAGTCGTGGCTTTGCCGCCGAGATCTGGAGTGTGGACGCCGGAAGCTGTGACGCGTTCGACGGCGTGCATCAGCCGGAGGGCCGCGTCTTTTTCGCCGAGATGGTCGAGCATTAGGGAAGCGGTCCAGAAGGCGCCGATGGGATTGGCGATGCCTTTACCGGTGATGTCGAAGGCGGCTCCGTGGATGGGCTCGAACATGGAAGGGAAACGGCGTTCGGGGTCGAGGTTGGCGGTCGGGGCGATTCCGAGACTGCCGGCGAGGGCGGCGGCGAGATCGGAGAGGATGTCGGCGTGAAGATTTGTGGCGACGATGGTGTCGAGAGTCGCGGGCTTGCCGACCATGCGAGTGGTCATCGCGTCGACGAGCATCTTGTCCCAAGCGACATCCGGAAACTCGTTTGCTACTTCGGCGGCGATTTCGTCCCACAGGACCATGCCGTGGCGCTGAGCGTTGGATTTAGTGACGACCGTGAGTAGCTTGCGTGGGCGCTGTTGGGCCAGCTTGAAAGCGAAACGCATGATGCGCGTCACGCCGCGTCTGGTGAAGATCGATGTTTCCGTGGCGACTTCTTCGGGAAAGCCACGGTGGGCGCGGCCGCCCTGGCCGGCGTATTCGCCTTCGGTATTTTCGCGCACGATGGCCCAGTCAAGATCGGCCAGCTTGCAATCGCGTAGCGGAGAGGACAGGCCTTGCAGGATGCGCGTGGGGCGAAGATTCACGTACTGATCGAAGCCCTGACAAATCGCGAGGCGCAATCCCCAAAGCGTGATGTGGTCGGGAACGTCGGGAGCACCGACAGCGCCAAAATAAATCGCGCTGAACGGCCGCAGGAGTTCGAGGCCGTTTTGCGGCATCATCGTCCCGTGTTTTTTATAGTAGTCCGAGCCCCAGGGAAATTTTTGTACGTTCAGGCGAAAAGTGCCAGCTTTTTGCGTAAGGGCCTGCAAAACTTCCAAGCCTGCAGCAATCACTTCTGGGCCGATGCCATCCGCGGGGATGGCTGCAATGGCATACTCTCGCATTTCAACTCCTGGAGCAGATTTGCTGACTTAAATTCGTTGAGAGCCAAAACTTCATTAGCGCCGCTTTGCCACCGGCGATCTAGTTCTTATGAAAGACGGCTCCGCGCGTTTTATGCGTATACTACCCGGCGCAGAATTTGCCCCGCGAACAGCCAAAAATGGTGCAGGATACCTCCGCCGATCTCTGAGTTCTTGTAAATCGAGGGAAGATGGACGCCACACCGACGAACCCGTCAGTCGCCGAGCGCGCGCGAAAACGAATCGCGTGGCGGCTCCTCCCCTTTCTCTTCCTGCTTTATATCATCGCTTTCCTGGACCGCATGAATGTGGGCGCCGCGGCGCTGCAAATGCCCGGCGACCTGGGCTTCAACGACAGAGTGGTCGGCCTTGGAGCCGGGATGTTTTTCATCGGATACGTGGTGCTGGAAATTCCCGGCGCGTTGATTGCCGAACGGTGGAGCGCGCGCCGCTGGATTGCCCGCATCATGATTTCCTGGGGAATCATAACTGCGCTTATGGCGTTTATCCACACCGCGCGGGAATTCTATTTGGTGCGCTTTCTTGTGGGAGCTGCAGAAGCAGGATTCTTCCCTGCCGTCATTGTGTATGTGTCGCACTGGTTCCGGTATCAGGACCGCGCCAAAGCAATCGCCGTTTTTTACGCTGCAAGTCCGCTCTCCTACGTCGTAGGCTCCCCTCTCGCTGGTTTATTGCTGGGAATTTCTTGGTTCGGGTTGCGGGGATGGCGATGGCTATTCATATTGGAAGGCGTTCCCGCGGTCGTGTTCGGCGTGATCACGATTTTTTACCTGACCGATTGGCCGCGAGAAGCGAAGTGGCTCCTACCGGTCGAACGGGACTGGATTAGCGGCCAGTTGGAGAATGAAAAACAGGTTAAGCAGAAGATCCGTTCTTACACCGTTTGGCAGGCATTAGCGCAACGCGACGTTATTCTGCTGACCTTGTGTTACTTCTGCGCGACGACGGGAGGTTATGGAGTCGCGTTTTGGCTGCCGAGCATTCTGAAGCGGCTTTCTGGGCAGAGCGACATGCGGGTCACATTGTTCGCCGCGCTGCCGTATCTTGGCGGCTTTTTGGTCCAACAACTGAACGGGTGGCATTCGGACCGGACCTTGGAGCGGCGTTGGCATGCAGCCGTTGCGATTTTCCTTTGCGGAGTTTCTCTGTTGCTAGCGGTGATTTATGGTTCGAGCCTCGCAATCGCAGTCGCCCTGTTCTGCCTCGTGGGAGCAGGCTATTACTCATTCCATCCCTGTTTTTGGGCCGTCCCGACCGCGTTCTTGAGTGAATCCGCCGCGGCTGCGTCCATCGGAATGATTAATTCGGTGGGTAATCTTGGAGGATTTTTTGGGCCGATGATCATGGGATATCTGGTCAGCCGCACCCATTCATTCCGCGCTGGGCTGCTGTACTTGGTTGGGAGCTTGTGCCTTTCGGGTGTCTTGATGCTCGCCGTTGGAGCTGGACGCCGCGGATTGTGGCAGGGGAGGTCAGCTTCCGCAACTTAGCGCATGCCCCCTCGGCGCTTTGCGGCTGCTGGCTTTGCTCGAGGCGCTCAATGAATCTCGGGCTCAGGGATTGGCGCGGTGCCTTCCAGGAAATCGAAGTCGCAGCCTTCGTGGGCTTGTTTGATGTGTTGCATGAAAAGTTTGCCGTAGCCGCGGGGATAAATTCCTTCTTTGGGGCGCCAAGCGGCACGGCGACGGGTTAGCTCGTCTTCGCTCACGCGCATGTTGAGTTGGCGGGCGGGGACGTCGAGTTCGATGATGTCGCCTTCCTTAAGCAATGCGAGCGGACCACCAACAAAAGATTCAGGTGAGACGTGAAGGACACAGGCGCCGTAACTCGTGCCGCTCATGCGCGCGTCGGAAATGCGGACCATGTCGCGGACGCCAGCCTTTAGGAGTTTTTGCGGAAGCTGAAGATTTCCCCATTCGGGCATTCCTGGAGCGCCCTTCGGGCCTGCGTTGCGGAGAACGAGAACGCTGCTTGCGTCGGCATCGAGGGCTGGATCATCGATGCGGGCATTCATTTCGTCGAAGCTGTCGAAGACGATGGCGCGGCCTGTATGCTTGAGAAGCCTGGGCTCAGCGGCGGAGGCTTTGATGACAGCGCCGTTGGGGGCGAGATTGCCGTAGAGAATCGCCAAGCCGCCGGAAGCGAGAACGGGATTGTCCAAACTGCGAATGACATCGGAATTGTAAATTTCGGCGCTGGCAATATTTTCGCCGAGAGTTTTTCCGGTGATAGTCATGCAAGTCAGATCCAAATGAGGCGCGAGCGCTTTGAGAAGAGCTGGCAAACCGCCGGCGTAATAGAAATCTTCCATGAGGTATTTGCCGCTCGGACGAATATTCGCGAGCATGGGGGTCTTCTTCGAAAATTGGTCGAAGCGGTCGAGGGCGATTTTTATTCCAGCCCTTCCAGCCATCGCTAGCAGGTGGATGACTGCGTTCGTCGAGCCGCCCAAAGCAAAAACCGCGGCGATTGTGTTGTCGAAGGAAGTCTCGCGCAAGATATCGCGAGGTTTTAGATCTTCCCAAACCATTTCCACAATGCGACGGCCGGAGCGGTTGGCCATCTTAGGGTGGTTGGAATCGACTGCGGGAATCGAGGTCGCGCCAGGAAGAGTAAATCCTAGCACTTCGGTCAGGCTGGTCATCGTTGATGCCGTGCCCATGGTCATGCACGTTCCAGCTGAGCGGGCGATACCGTTTTCGATTTCTGTCCAGGCTTGCAGATCGATGTTGCCTGCGCGGCGCTCTGCCCAGAATTTGGAAACGTCGGAGCCGCTGCCCAGAATTTGGCCGCGCCAATTGCCGCGAAGCATCGGCCCTGCGGGAACATAGATCGCGGGAAGATTCATGCTGATGGCGCCCATCAAGAGTGCAGGCGTGGTTTTGTCGCAGCCGCCCATCAGCACGCAGCCATCGGCGGGGTAGGAGCGTAGCAGTTCCTCCGTTTCCATCGCGAGCAGGTTGCGATACATCATGGTGGTCGGCTTTTGAAAAGTTTCTCCAAGGGTGAACGCAGGCATTTCGACGGGGAAACCGCCAGCCTGCCAGACACCGCGCTTGACATCTTCCGCGCGCTCGCGAAGATGGCTGTGGCAGGGATTAATGTCGCCCCAGGTGTTGATGATGGCGATGACGGGCTTTCCGGCGTAGTCCGCTGGCGTGCAGCCCATGGAGGCGGCGCGCGATCGGTGACCGAAGGAGCGCAGATCGTCGGGGCCATACCAGCGATAACTTCTCAGGGATTTAGAGTCTTTTGGCGGCACAGAATTCCTTCCAAAGCTTTAGGACTCGACACAAACAACCGTAGAACTCTGAAATCGTTTGGTCAACTTCTCTCGTTTTGCAATACGGTGCAGTTTAGGAGGACTCATTTTGCGGTGTCAAACCCTAAACTCTAAAGGCCGAATTTGATATTTGTAAACCGCGTTTGCCGGATACGGCTTGCAAGGTTTGTGGTGTAATCTTTTGCGCTGTTCATGCGACAACGATGAGAAACCACACGATTCTAATTCTGGCCAGTCCGACCGAGCCACAGCTTGCGATGCTGAAGCAACTCGCCGATGTGAAAATTATCGTCGGCAATTCCGCCGAAGTATTTGAGCAAGAGGCTGTTCACGCCAGCGTGCTTTTCAATTGGTCTGGCTCGCTTGCGCTGTTTAAACAGGTGTTCGGAATGTGTCCAAACTTGCTTTGGGTGCATTCCCGATCGGTGGGACTGGAGAGAACGCTGTTTCCGGAGCTGATCGAGAGCGCCGTGCCGCTCACAAATGGGGCTGGAGTGTTTAGCGCATCTTTGGGCGAGTTTACGCTGGGGGCAATATTGTATTTCGCGAAGGATTTCCGTCGCATGATTCACAATCAGATGGCTGGAGTGTGGGAGGCTTTCGACGTTTCCTGGGCATCGGGGCATACCGTCGGAATAATTGGATATGGGGACATCGGGCGTGCGATCGCGGAGAGAGTGCGTGCCCTCGGAATGACTGTGCTTGCCGTGAGGCGGCATGCTTCGCCTTCGAAGACTGCGGACCCGCTGGTTGCACAGATTTATACGCCGGAACGCCGGCTGGAAATGATTTCGCGCTGCGACTATGTGGTTGCGGCGGCGCCGCTGACTTCAGAGACGCGGGGGATGATTGGCGAGGCGGAGTTTGGAGCGATGAAACCGACGGCGGTACTAATCAACGTGGGGCGAGGCCCGGTAATCAATGAGGAGACGATGATTGAGGCCCTCTCGACCGGCCGGATTAAAGGCGCAGCGCTGGACGTATTCAATCATGAGCCGTTGCCGGCGGGTCATCCGTTTTACAAGTTAGAGAACGTTTTGCTTTCTCCACATTGCGCGGACCATACGCCGGATTGGCTGGACAATGCAATGAGATTTTTCATTGAGCTGTATGAACGATTCCGGAAGAACGAACCGTTACTCAATGTGGTGGATAAGAAGCTGGGATATTAAATAGCAAGGTCTGTCACGGACCATCGCCCTGCGCCGAGTTCAATCTAGCACTTGAACGTTGGCCCGATGGGGCAGAGATCACTTTCCCGTGTAGCTGACGCGCCAGATGGATTTCGAGCCGTCATCAGTGACGAGCAGAGAGCCATCAGAAGCAACGGTGATGCCTACGGGGCGTCCCCAAACGTGGCCATTGTCCACGACGAAGCCTGTCATGAAATCTTCGTATTCGCCGCTGGCGTGGCCGGTTTGATGCAGAGGCACGCGGATGACTTCATAGCCTACGCGGACCGAGCGATTCCATGAACCATGTTCGGAAGCAAAAATGTCGCCCCGGTATTCCGCCGGGAATTGCTTGCCGTCGTAGAAGGTAAGCTCCAGAGAAGCGTTGTGCGGGTTGAGGATTACGTCCGGCGTGATGACTTTGCCTTTTAGCTCGGGATGCTTGCCTTCATGGCGCGGGTCTTGATAGCCGCCCATATACCACCAGGGCCAGCCGTAGAAGCCGCCCTCCTGCACATGGGTGATGTAATCCGGAACTAGATTGTCACCTAGCGCATCACGTTCGTTCACTGAGCACCACGGCTCGCCTGTCTTCGGATTGATTGCCAGGCCAACGCAATTGCGGATGCCGTACGCGTAGATGCGCATCGCGGAACCATCGGGATTGAACTCGAGAACATCCGCGCGATTCTTTTCCGCGGGGGTGGTATCCGGGTCGTCGATATTGGAAGCCGAGCCTACGGAGACCAACATTTTCTTGCCGCCGGGAGTGAACTGAATGTCGCGTGTCCAGTGGCCGTTGCCGCCTGGGACGTCGGCAATGTGTTCCGCGGGGCCGCTGGCCTTTAAATCTCCGTTCTTGTAGGGAAACCGCACAACCGAGTCCGTGTTTCCGATGTAAATCCATTGCGGATCCGGGCCCGGTGGATAAAAGTTGATGCCGAAGGGGCGGTTCAGACCGGTGACAAAGGTCTCTGACTGCGCGGGCTTGCCTTCATCGGTAATTCCGCGGAAGACTCGAATGTTGCCTGTGCGGCTCTCGGCGACGAAGAAATCACCATTGGGAGCAGTCCGGATCAGCCGCGGATCATCGAGGTCCGAGGCATATAGCTCGACTTTGAAGCCAGGCAAAACCTTCGGCCAAGCGTCCTTTGGGCGAGGCACGAGTTGAGGACCATTGCCGGATGACGCTGTGGCGAGTGGTTCCGGCAGGTCTTTTACCGTGATCTTGCGAACCTTACCGGGCTCTTCAAAACGGTAGTCGGTAAATGGCCGTTTGGGGGAAGGCGAGTTGGCGGCGGCAGTGACGGCTTCGTCGGCGGACAGCTGCACGCGGGGAGAACCAGGTTTAAGGCTGCCGAGGATGCGGAGGTAGTTGATGATCTGCCATCGCTGTTCTTCCGGCAGACTCTCCCATGAGGGCATGCCGTTGTTCACATCGCCCTTGGTGATGTACCAGAAGATCTCGCCATCACTGGCGCCCTGAGCCTTGCCAGTGGCCAGTGCAGGAATGTTTCCCGTGCCTTCTCCGTTTTGCCCGTGACAGGCCCCGCAGCGTTGAACATAGTCGGTCTTGGCAGAGGCGGGGTGCTGGCCCTCGAAAGGATTCTTTTGTCGCTTGGCGGATGGCGGGGCGTCGTGGAATGTCGGAGTCGTCGGAGTCTGAGCTAGGGATGAAGGAGTCAGCATAAGAGACAGCACTGCGCAGCTTGCGAGTGAAACTGGGATGACACGAGCACTCGATTTCAAGATGACCTTAACCTCCTGAACCATAACTGGCGGATTGGCTTTCGGTGAAAGATAGACACTGCGGGAGACCGAAGTTTGGCTCGATAGATGGGGGAGACAATTTCTCATGAATTGCGCCAGCTCGCGGTCCTTTTGGGCATGGCTATTTTGGCATGCTACTCCTACCTTGCACAAACGCCCGCCCGCGTTGCTACTTGTTCGTTTCTGCGAAGACGCTGCCGCCGAGAGCTGTTGGGGAAACAGGTTCAGGGTCAATAACGTAAGCACCGTGCAAATTCAGGGGTGCAGTTCTTGTTGGCAGTGGGATAGACTTGGTTGCGGCTAGAAGGCAACCGGATCGGGTTTCGCGGAAACAACCTATTCGGCGGATTCGAGTTCCAAGAATCTAGCTTGACGGGCTAACACACGAACGATTTCTGAGTCATAAGAGGTTATGGGCCCAAAAACCCAACACCGCGGCAAGCCCAAGACCCTGCTTCTCCGTGTCGCTTCTGTATTGCTTCTTGTGTCTATCCCCTTTCTTTTTTTACATTTCCGGCAGGGACGGCCTTCGGCAGACCGGGCGGAATCTATCGTCAAAGTCGAGCGAAAGAACCTTTCGCAGACGCTGCGGCTGAATGGAACGACACAGGCTTCGCGGTCTTTTGTTGTTCTGGCTCCAAGGCTGGAGGGGGCCCAGGTGGGCTCGATGGTAATTACCAAGCTGGCCCCTGCAGGCACGCACGTCACGAAGAATGACGTCCTGGTGGAATTCGATCCGCAGGCCCAGACGAAGGACTACCTCGATAAAAAGAGCACTTACGACAACCTGGTGAGCCAGGTAGCGCAGAAGCAGTCTGACGAGGAGATCGCCCGCGCCAAAGATGATACGGCCATGAAACAGGCTGAGGATGAATTGAAGCGGGCGCAGCTCGAGATTCAGAGGAATGAAGTTGTCTCGCGGATCGACGCCGAAAAGAATCAAGAAGCAGTAGATGAAGGGCAAGCGACGCTGAAGCAGCTTAAGGAAACTTACCAGCTGAAGCGCGCGGCAGCAGTGGCGGCGATAAGAATTCTGGAAATTCAGCGCGATCGTGCGAAGGAAGCGATGCGCTACGCATTGACCAACGCGGCAAGGATGACAGTGCACTCGCCCATGGAGGGAGTGGTGGTCTACAACACCATCTGGCTTGGCGGGCGGATGGGCACGGTGCAGCAAGGAGATCAGGTGCGACCGGGAGTGCCGTTTTTGCAGGTGGTCGATCCGTCGCGGATGGAAGTGCGCGTGGAACTG
>Ga0308309_10001316_pt1 | contig 14789 bp, 24 predicted proteins | sample HubBroMetageWFT5_FD_192491 | JGI IMG/M metagenome (GOLD analysis project Ga0308309, IMG submission 192491) | Warmed and freeze-thawed soil microbial communities from the Hubbard Brook experimental Forest, New Hampshire - Hubbard Brook CCASE Soil... | ecosystem: Environmental > Terrestrial >...
TTAGTATAGTATAGTGTACTCTAGTATTGACCGTCTAACCTATACTGCATAGATTTCTACATCAGTATTCCCGAATGCCTCTACTGTCAAGTTTGGCCGGATTATGGAACCTCGGCACAACCCAATTTCCGTGATGGATCAAGGCCGTACCCATCAGATGCGGTGACGAAACCAATTCTGGGAACGGGAACGAACAGGGGACAAAGCGCGGCGATCACAAGCCGGGCGCGCTGTCAACGACAGAGAAGGAATGGACTACTCAGCGCCGCCGCGCTGAATAATCACAACAGCCAATCGATCAACTGCCAGCCCATCCAGATGAGAAAGCCGCCGATCAGAAGGACAAACAGGCTCGCCGTAATCAGCTCGCGCCACGGATGGGCCGTCGGCGGAAACTCGTAATCGTCATCCGGGTCGCTCATGGACGTGCCATAAGGAGCCGCGCGCAGCTTTTGCGCGCCAAAACCCAAGGAGCCTTGCATGACGCGCGTGCGAATTAGGGGCGGCTACCTCAACATCGGCCGCCGCCAGCGACCCGGTCATCCCGACATCGGCCTGCCGGTCGATCCTGAGAACCCCGAGATTGATCCGCCCGAGGAAGGCGGCGAGTACCCCGACAACGAGCTGCCGAGCCCGCCCCCCGGCATCTGGCCGCCCCCGACCATCGGGCATCCGGTCCACCCGATCGCACCAGAAGACGAGGACGATCCCGAGGCTGGACATCTACCAGCGCCCCCGCCCGGCTCGATCTGGCCACGCCCGCCCGGACCCGTTTCAGGGCTGTTCGTGGTTCTTGCCCACATCCCCGAGCATGGCTGGCACTACATCGTGATCGACCCGGACGCGTGGCCGAAACCCCCTGTCAGCCCGGAGCATCCGATCGCGCCCGGCAGCCCCACGCCGGGGCATCCGATCGCGCCCGGCCAACCGGCGACGCCGAAGCGCGCGTAAGCTCGTCCGTTCGCCGAGCGTCCCGACGAGACCAGCAACTTGGGATTGGTCCCCAGGAGAAGGGAATCGGCTGAACCGTTCCCTTCAAGCCCTCGTTGGCGTCGGGACTTTGCAATTGGCCTGACGAAAGCCCAGCGACGGCGAGGGAGCCATGCCTTCACCGGCATGGCTCTTTCACTGGATCAGGCTCTTGGCCTTGAGATAGCCCTTGAGGATGGAGAGCGCCCAAGCGCCTAGCGCCGGAAGGGCGAGCTCCAAAATGCCGTGCGCCACGGCGTCAAAGCTCTGCGCGTCTTCAAGCATGGTCACCGTCATGACCCCAGCAGTTTGATCGCGCCGAGTATCCCGACCACAGCCCCAAGAAATTCAAGCGCGAACTTTCCCATCCCGCTGCAATTGGGCGGCAGCGTGTCGCCGCGAAGGGCAATCTGAATGCACGCCCATTGCGCGTAAGCCGCTGTAATCGAGACCAGAAACACAATCCCGAAAATGGCGAGAACGGCGACGGCGACGAGCCGCTGGTAAAACTTCTTGTCATCCTCGCTCAGACGCCGCCTCCGCGTCGGCCCCGTTGCCGCGCGGGCGTACGCCTTCCGGCGCGGCTGTCCGCGCCCGGAGCTGCTCCCCGAGCGCCATGATCAGCGGATTGGCCTGCGCCCACGGGGCAGTGGCGAGGATCGCCAGAACCTGTTGCCACTGCTCGAGCGGCAGTCGAACCTCAATCATCTCATCCACCCTTGCGGGTCAAAGCACTCCGAGCCGATCGCTACCCGCGCTTGGCCACAGTCGGCCGTTCCGCCGCCGCCCGCCAAGTCCGCCCACAGATATTCGGTGACGATGCAAACCCCCGAGCCGCCATTGCCGCCGAGGGTGGTGGTCGCCGTCAAGAGTTGGTTGATGCACGCGCCTTGGCCGCCCGCGCCGCTGTTGGGGAAGGCGGCGTTGCCCGGTTGCGCGCCGCCCTTGCCGGTGATGCCAGCGGCGTTGCCGCCCCTGATCTGGCCGCCGATGCCACCGACGGCGGCGACGAACTCGCTCGTCGGGATGTCCATCATCGGCCCCGACATGCCGCCCGCGCCGTAAAAGGTCACGTCGCCAACCCCAATCGGCCCGGACCCGCCGCCATAGCTGCCCGCTGCGCTGTCGCCGCCCCCGCCGCCGCCGTTGGCGACGCAGAACGGGCCGAAGCTGGTCGTCCCGCCATCGACAGCCGAGCCGCCCGCGCCCGCCACGCCGCCCGCGCCAACCGTCACGCTGACAGCCCCCGCGACTAAATTCGCTGGTAGGGCGACGCGCGAATAGCCGCCCGACGCGCCGCCACCCCCGGTCCAGATGTTGGTGTCGCTGGCCGTCGCCTCCGCCGAGCCGCCCGCCCCGCCGCCGCCGATGCTCTCGGCGATCAGCGACATCATGCCGGGGGAAGGCTGGTAGCTGCCGGAACTGGTGAACACGGTGGTCTTGATCCAGACGCCTTGGTTGACGCAAGCGGATGGAAAGGGAGCGTTCATGCTGTTCGCGCCTCCAAAGCGGCAAGCCGCGCCGTCAATTGCTGCACCGCGCGCACCAGCGCACAGACAATCGGATAGGGGTTGACGCCGTCGAAAGAGCCTTCCGCGCCAGACGCCTTGACCCGCGCATGGGGGATGACCTCGTCCAGTTCGTCAGCGATCAGCGAACAATCCCAATGCTGGGGCTGGCCGCCCGGCAGAGGGTTGCGCAAGTCGGCTTCGTAGACCTTGAGCCGGTCGATCAGATCGAGCGCGTCGACGGTCGCGGGCTGGAGGTTGGACTTGAGCCGCCGGTCGGAGAAGGTGACGGGGACCGAGACTTGGCCGCCGGAATAGGCCCAAACCACAGACGGGCCAGTGCCATTCAGACCTTGCTGGTCAATGGCGGAGTAGGCCAAGCCGGTCCCGGCCCCGGTGCGGACGAGATTGCCTAATTGGGTGCCATCGACGAAAAAAGTAGCGCCCGACCCGGCCGAGCCGCCGCCCCACCCAAATCCTATGGCGTTTGTGCCAAACTGATAGATGACGCCGTTGCTGAGCGTGAGGTTGCCCGCGAAAGTCGCCGCCGTTCCGTTGAGCGTTCCGGTCAAGGTTCCGCCCGCGAGCGAAAGGTACCCGGCCAAGCTGGCGGTGACTTGCGCCGCTGTCTGGAAGTTGGAGGGGTTGGTCGCGGCGTAGCGCGAGGTGTCCACCGGGTGGACGTGATCGCCCCTCGACCATGCCGCCAACGTCCCCGGCGACGCCACGCCGTTCATCACCGGGTTGGCGGTCGCGGCGGGCAGAACCGCCGTCACGTCGGTGGCGATCAGGCTGACCGCGCCGGTGCGCCCGTTGAACGAGGCCACGCCAGCCGTCGCCGCCGCCACCGCCGCCATCACGAAGGCGCACGTCGCCAACTGAGTGGTGTTGGTCCCCGGACCGGCCGTGGGGGCGGTGGGGGAGCCGGTCAACGCGGGCGACGCCAGAAGCGCCCCGCCGACTGCGCTCAGATCGGCGGCGGTCAGCGTCACCGCCCCAGACCGCCCGTTGAAGGTCAGGACGCCGCCGCCGGTGGCGACCGCCGCCATCACGAAGGCGCACGTCGCTAGCTGGGTGTTGCTGGTGCTTGGAGCCGCCGTGGGAGCCGTCGGCGTTCCAGTGAAGGCGGGGGAGGCGAGGAGCGCGCCGCCCGCCGCCGAAACGTCGTTGCCGATCAGATTGACCGCCCCAGCGCGCCCGTTGAAGGTCGTCACCACCCCCGTCATCCCCGCCGCAATCGCCGCCGTCACAAAGGCGGTGGTCGCGAGTTGCGTGGTCGAGGTTGATGGCGCCGCCGTCGGCGCGGTCGGAATGCCGGTGAAGGCGGGGGAAGCCAGCGGCGCGGCGAACGCTTGCACGAACGCCGTCGTCGCGAGACGGGTGGAGTTGTCAGTCGTGGGCTGGGTGGGGGCGGAAGGCGTGCCGGTGAACACCGGCGACGCGAGGAGCGCGCCGCCCGCCGCCGTGATGTCGCCGCCAACCAAGACGACGACGCCCGTCCGACCGTTGAACGAAGCCACCCCGCTGGTGCTCTCCGCCACCGCGTTGGTGACGAACGCGGTGGTCGCCAGTTGCCCGTCCGCCGAACCCTGCGCCGCCGTCGGCGCGGTCGGAATGCCGGTGAAGGCGGGGGAAGCCAGCGGCGCATAGCCGTCGAAGGCGACGCCGAGAGCGGTGGCGACGGCGTTGGTGACGAACCACGTCGTCGCGAGCGCGTTCGAGGCCGAGCCGATCGGCGGCGTCGGAGCCTGCGGACAGCCGGTGAAGTAGGGCGAATAGATCGGCGCTCCGCCCGCGCGAATGATGTCGTCGAGCCCCAAAACGACCGCGCCAACCCGCCCGTTGACCGAACTCACCATCACCGCGAGGTCGGACGCCGTGGCGATCCGCGCCCCGCCGACCGTGCCGGAACCGGCGGCGAGGTCGACGATGCACGCCTTCTGCGCCGACAGGAGGCCGACAGCGGCGTTGGAGAACTGCGCGCTGCCGCCTTGAAGCGCTTGCACCGCCAAGCTCCCGGCGATCGCCATGTCGCCGCCGGTGGCGAGGGCGGTCCCCACCAGGTCGGCCGGGCTGATCGAAGCGTAAGCGCTGCCGAGCCCGGCGAGCTGCATCAGGAGCGCGGCGCTCGACGGCGCACTGGCGGTCGGCCCGTAGCCTGCGATCTGTCTGACGTTGAGGATCAGGTCGTCAGCGGGCATGGGTCAGCTCGTGTCAGCGCACAGGATCAGCGCCGTTCGCGGCCACGTGTTCCCAGCCGTGTCGACCGCCGTGAATTTGAGCTGGTAATCCGTACCGGCGACGCCGCCGGTGAGCATAGCGTAGAGCGCGCGGCCGCGCACCGTCACCGGGCCGATCGTCCAATCGGCCGACGCGTCGGCCGGGGCCGCCGTGTTCGTCAGAATTTGCAGCGAACCGCTGCTAAGACCGACGCCGGGCGGGACGATGAACGAGTAGTCGATCCCGAAACTGCAATCCTCGCCGGGCGGGTGTTCAGGGTTGAACCGGCGCGAGAGAGGCAATCAAAACCTCCTCGTGTCCTCAACCCAGCGCGCCGTCAGCATCCGGTTAACCCACACCGCCGCCTCGCCGATCAGCGCGCCGTCCGGATCCGCGAGGAATGCCGAGCCGGGATCGTGGACAACGGTTGGTGGCGATAGCAGGGCGGGGCCAGGATCGAGCGGCAGCGCAGACATGACGCGCTCACGGCCGAAAGGACCGGGGCGGCCGACAATCGCTGGCGTGAGCGGGTCGAGGACGCCGTAGGCGGCCGGGTCGACCACGACAGACGGTCTATCGCTAGGGTGTCGAAGGAACATGTTGACACTATCGCTGGCGCCTTGCGCGGGACGGCGGCGAGCGTAGCATCAAACGAAAGGGGCCGCGACGTGCGCCGCGACCCCAACTTCGGAAGGCAAATCCAAAGACCGTCCTACGGTCACAAACGCGCACGAGGAAGGTATGCCGAATGTAGGCGAAAAATCCCCTCCTGACAACTGGTTAGATTTACACGCGCAATCGCTCGATGCGCTCGTGCGTGGATCCGCGCCAGCTCGCCCGTACCAGCCTTACCCCGGCGACCATCCCTGTTCGGTGTGCGGCTCCCTCCTCGCCTTCGTTGCGGTTGGGTGGCCTCGCCACCCGCAATGGTTCTGCCGCAAACACTTGGAGGAATTTCTATGCCCGACGGCGCCGCACCAGCCGACACAATCGAGGTTTTCGCCGCCCTCTGTTGGGCTCGCGCCCACCTCTGGCGAGAGGGATATATCGACGACCTCCCCGGTGCAGTTGACGCTCTGGAACGATGGGCCGCCCACCACGGGCTCATAGAGCGGATCGGCCAAGACGAAGTGCAACGCCTGATGTCGGAGGCGTTCCAATGACTAAGCGCCCGACAATCGTTCCGCCGACGAGCTGGCGGCAGCTCATGCGCCCGCTCGTCGGCAAGCCGTACACCGATCTGCACAATACCCTCGTCGTCCTGCGCAACGAGCCCGGCTTCGCCACCGCCTTCGCCTTCGACGAAATGCAGCAACAGACCTTGATCCGCGCCAAACCGCCGCTCGTGCGCGGCGCCCACGCTGGCGAGGAATTTCCCCGTTGGGTGACGGATGAGGACGTGACCCGCCTGCAAGAGTGGTTGCAGACGATCATGCCGAAACTCAGCCGCGAGAACGTGTTCAACGCGCTTGAGGAGTTCGCCCGCTCGAACCCGATCCACCCGCTGCGCCTCTGGCTCCAGACCCGCGAAATCACCGTCCGCCCGGCAATCCTTGAAAACTGGCTGACCTACGCGCTGGGCGTGCCGAACGACGCCTATCACCGCGAGGTTGGACGCCGCTTCGCGATCGCCATGGTTGCCCGCGTTTTCGATCCCGGTTGCCAAGCTGATTACATGATTGTTCTTGAGGGACCGCAAGGCGAGGAGAAATCCCGCTTCTGCCGCGCGCTCGCCGGGTCCGAGTATTTTTCCGACAACATCCCCTCGCTGAACTCCGATCACGTCCGCGTCTCAATGCATATGCGCGGGAAATGGCTGATAGAAATCAGTGAGTTGGCTGCGTTCAATAAGGTCGCGGATGTGGAGAGCCTGAAAGCCTTCATCACCCGCCGCGAGGAAATCTACACCCCCAAGTACGGGCGAAAGGAGCGGCGCGAACCGCGCCAGTGCCTGTTCATCGGAACCACCAATACTGACGATTGGAACCGCGACGAAACGGGGGGTCGCCGCTTCTGGCCGGTCAAGGTCGTCCATGTCGATCTGGCTTGGATGGAGGAATACCGCGACCAGCTTTTTGCCGAAGCGCGCGAAGCCTACGAGGCTGGCGAGCCTCATTGGCCCGACCGAAACTTCGAACGAAGGGTCATCTCGCCACAGCAGGACAAGCGCCTATTCCACGACGCGTGGGAGGAGACTTTGGCCGCAGACCTCGAATGGCGGTCCACGATCACCATCGCCGACGCCGCGCAAGTCATTGGTATTCCTAGGGAGAGATTGGACATGCTGGCGCAGAAGCGTTTGGGCGCAATTCTGAGAAAACTCAAATGGACGAAAGGCATGGACCCGAAGGGTCGCTCGATCTGGCGTAAACCAGAATAATCCAGACCGTCACAGACCCTCTAGACCGTCTGAGCCTACTAGAACTTATATTCTCGCGCGCGCGCACGCGTTGGGTGTTAGAGGGCGCGACGGTCTGTGGGTCTGTAGGGTCTGTGCCGAACCGGCGGCCTCTTGGCCGGAAAATTTCCCCAAAAAAAATCGGGGCTTGAACTTTTTGGAACTGGGAAAAACCTCCAGCCTGCTCCGCACTCGGTTGCGAGTTCCGGTCCAAGAGACGTTCACAGAAGGCTCAGGTACTACTGATTTCCCGAAGCGGCGCGCTACATGTGTTGGCTAGGCGAAGGAGGAGAGTAGAGCGCAAGTAATCGCAAGTAGAGTGAAGTCAAGAGGCTCGGCGATGAGAGATGCTATACTGCGCTAGTCTTGCGAATACGCTGGCGATACTCGAGGCTTCGGAAAAGCGCCCGTTATGGCGCAAGTCGACCATGCGGCAAAATGGCTATTCACGCGGAAGGTATGTGGGGAACGGGTAGGTTAGACTGTCAACCCACGCACATGACACATGGCCAAATCGGTCCAGTTTCCGGGGCTTGGACACGCTTAAATAAAAGCTGGTAAGATGCCGCCATGACCGAACTCACGCCCCATTTCACGCTCGAAGAATTTACGGACAGCCAGACGGCGGCCAGAAAAGGCATTCCGAACGTGCCGCCGGTGGGGAGCCCGGAGCGCGCGAACTTGAAGCGCACGGCCGGCGTGATGGAGGAGGTCCGCACGATCCTCGGGGACAAGCCGATTTTAATCAGTTCGGGCTATCGCAGCCCGGCGGTGAACGCGGCGGTTGGCGGGTCCAAGTCATCCGCGCACATGAGCGGCTTGGCCGTCGACTTTTCGTGTCCGGGTTTTGGCACGCCAAAGGCGATCTGCCACAAGCTACACTCGCACATGAAGGCGCTGGGGATCGACCAGCTCATCCACGAGTTTGATAGCTGGGTCCATCTGGGGCTGCGCGCAACCGACATGACGCCGCGCCATCAGGCGCTCACGATCGACAACAAGGGGACACGAAGCGGCTTCGCTTAGGAACACCAACGGCCTGCCGCATTCTTCGCAGCGGATGGTGTTGTGATCTTGGCGCGCGCCGCAGGCGGCGCAGATGAAGGCGTCCCAGCGTCGGGGGCAGAGCTTCCATGGATAGCCGCAGGGGCATCTGGCGGGGGCAAAGTCGGGCATTCCTCAATCTCCCTCCACTCCTCGGGATTTAGGTCGATGACCGGCCATAGGTCCGTCGGGTGGTTCTGCCCCTGCCCTGCGAAGTCGTTGCCCCAAACTTGAGTTGCCATTAGACGGGCTTTGGTCCGCCGCCTGCGAAGCCGCGCAGCTCGGCCTGTTCTGGCCTTGGCTCCGCCAATTTGTCGGTTGCGACATATTTCGGCTCGTACTGCGACCGCCTAAACACTCTCCCCGCTGACAGGTCGCTTGCGAGTTCGCTTGCGCAGCGTTCCAACGTGTCCGCGTTTTCCTTGTTTAAGTGCCACTCCTGCTCGCTTGGCTCGCAATCGTGCTGCGCCAGCCGGTAGGCTTCGGCTTGCTTTCGCCACTCGCGGACGCGCTTTTCGAGCCGCTTTTCCAGCTCCGTTGGACCCGCCATTGTTGCCCTCCTGATAGTCGCGGATTTCGTCGATAGGAACGCCGGTCAGATCGGCGATGATCCGGGCCTGATCTGTACTGGGCCGGAATTTCTCCGCCGCCCACACGTACATCGTCTGGCGTGAGACGCCGATCTTGCGAGCGCGTTCCGCGAGGGTATCCCCCGGCACCTTGGCGAGGATGTCGGCCATGGGGTGGCGGAGCTTGTGCGCGACGGCGCGCAAGTCGCTGGCGATCGCCGGCAGCGGCGCTTTGTCCACGAGGATCAATAGGCTGAGTTCAAAGCTCATTTGTGTAATCCCTACCACTTGACATGACAAAGTGCAAGGGTGACACTAGCGCAATCCACAACCGGGAGAAAATGGAATGAACGAACACCTACGCGAGGAGGACGCGCATCGAGCGCGTCAGGCCAGCACGGAAGCGATCGGGCAGGAGCTGTTCGGTTCCGTTGATCCGGGCTCCGACGTGGTCGCGATTGCGGTCTACGTCAACGGGCGGCTGATCCACACCAAGACCGACACGGCGACCGTCGCGCGGATCATGGCGCTCCTGACCGGCACAGCCGACTGATGACGACGCGGGAGCAAGCTCACGAGCTGACCGACCGCGCGCTTGCTCTCGCGGCCATGTGCGGCGTGGTTTTCGCGGGCGAAGATCCCGACGCGATCGGCGCAGCGCTGGCGTCGACGATGGCGACCTTTCTGCACGGTCACAAGATCGTCGACGATCCTCGCGGCGAATACGAGATGCGTGAGGCGATCTTAGAGCAATGGATCAAGACGGTTCGCGATCTGGTCTTGATTTACGACAAGCCAATGGGGCCGCCGCAATGAGCTGGTTCGGGGTCGCGCTTGTGATCATCGCGCTCGTCTGCGTCTGTCTGCCTTGCCGCTACGATCCGGCGATCCGGCTCAAGGAATGGATGGACGGCATGGACAGGGAACCGGAGGATGACTGATGCAAGACACGGCGAGCGAAGGCCAGATTGTCGAGCGCGTCGAGCGCGCGGCGCCAGCGGAAGCGTTCGGGCAATTCCTGATGCAAGCCCTCGCCGATCCGAACATTTCAGCGGAGAAGTTGAAGCTGATCCTTGACGCGCGCGGCGCTAGTCTCGCGGCGGAAGCCAAGGAAGCGTTTGAAATCGCCTTTGCCCAATTCGCCGCTGAATTGCCGCCGGTCGAGAAGGACGGCTGGGTCGAGCTTGGGCAGGGCAAGGGGCGGTATCCGTTTCTAAGCTACGAACAGATGGACAACTTTTTGCGTCCACTGTTGAGCAAGTACGGGCTCGCACTTTCGTTTTCGTCGGTCGACAACAAAGACAGCGTGACGATTACTGGCGCGCTCGTTGGACACGGTTGGGAGCGAACGTCGACCTATACGTTCCCGCCCGACACGGGTCCGGGGCGCAACGCCTTGCAGGCGCGAGGGTCGGCGAGAACTTACGCCAAGAGGTACATCGCCGATGACCTGTGCAATGTAGTCAGGAAAGGCAAAGACAACGACGGTCGCGGCGCGATCGAACAGTTGATTGACGCGACGCAGATCAAGGTGCTTGCCGATTTAATCAAAGTGACGAACACCGTCGAGGCGAATTTCCTGCGAACGATGGTGTCGAACGCCGAAACGCTCGAACAGATCAGGGAGCGCGATTATCCACGTCTCGTGATGGCGCTTCGCGAGAAGAAGCAGAAGCGGGCGCAGAAATGAGGGCCGCTCTATTCGCGCTGGCGCTTCTGCCGTCGACGGCGTCGGCGCACTGCTATTCCATTTGGCACTTTCACGAGCGACAGCGATGCGGAGGAAACAACCGCCCCCCGGTTGTGAGCATCGCCAAGCGGGAGACGGTCCCGGCTCAGTTACCCCCGACGCCGGGACCGTCTTTCGACATCCCTCTACCCGATCCTGACCCAGCGACAACGGCTCTAAGGGAGCGACTGCAATGAAAGCGGAATGGCTCGAAACCCCGGACAAGAACGTGTGCTTGTGCTGCGGTCAGGCAATATTCGCCCCCGGCAAACCGATGACGCCGGAACGCGCAGTGCGGGCGTTGGCGATGTTCGAGGCGCTCGGACTGACGCGCGAGGATTTGCTCGGCAAGCACCGCGAACAGATCGAGTATCAGTCGCCCGGCTTCGCCGAATGGCTGCAAGGGCAATGACCCAGACATCGCGCGTTGTCGTGGCCTGCTTGTTCACGTTCGCCGTGCTGGCGACGGTCGCGTGGCTCGCTGCGTCAATCATGGCGCAGAAATGATCGAGCCGACGGAAGCCGACATCGGCCGGGCGGTTCTCTACACCGGCAATCGCTATGTCGGCGGCAAGACGGAACGCGGCGTGATTAGCGGCTTCAACCACTGGACTGTGTTTGTGCGCTACGGCGCGGACGCGCACGCGATGGCGACTTCGCGTGAAGACTTGGAGTGGGAGAACGTGACCGAACGAAAGCCGGGACAATTTCGAGACTTCACGGCGCTTCAATCGCTCGCAGCGGGTGAAACCGAAGCGATGCAGGGGATGCTGGAAGCGGCGGTCCACATGGACGGCTTCGCGAAAGGCGCGGACGCTCGTTTTGCGGCGATCGAGGCGAGGCTAAAGGCATTGGAGGAAGCACATGCGGCTGTACCGGGTGGAGCAGGGTTCGGCCGAGTGGTATCGCCTACGCCTCGGCAAGCCGACATCGAGCAACTTCCACCGGATCGTGACGCCAGCGGGAGCGCCGTCGAAGCAGGCGGTGAAGTACCTCTATCGGCTAGTGGCCGAACGGCTACTCCACGAGACGATGGATGACGAAATTGGGTTCGTGAAGTGGGTTGCTCACGGCAAGGAACAGGAGCCCTACGCCGTCCGCCAGTTTGAGTTCGTGAACGAAGTCGAATTGGAGCCCGGAGGGTTTGTCACGTCGAACGACGGGCGGATCGGCGCGTCGCCGGATCGGATTTTCAAAGGTCACAAGGAAAGCCTCGAAATCAAGAGCCCGACGCCGTGGACCCAGCTTCAATATCTGCTTGAAGGCCCGGACGACGCGTACATCGCGCAGACGCAAGGGCATTTGCTGGTCGGCGACGAGTTCGAGGCGGTTCATTTCTACTCGTACAACCCGCGCACGCCGCCCTTCCACAAGGTCATTCTCCGCGACCATCGCTATCAGTCGATCCTTGCGGCGGCGCTCGACCAGTTCTGTGACAGCCTCGACGTGATGACGGAGCGCGCCCGTGCGCTCGGGGCGTTCGCCGAAGTGCGCCGCGTCGAAACTCCGCGCGACCTCGCTTATCAGGCAGAGGAATTTATGCAGATCAGGCTCGTCAACCCGGAGGAGGGCGGCGATCTTGGAGACGCGGGGACGTAGCGAGGCACGGCCCGGCGCGGCGAGGCGTGGCGCGGCTATGCCATGCTCGGCGACGCATGGCTTCGCAAGGCAAGGCAAGGAGGAAGGCAAATGTTTATCAGTGTCGAAGTTGAAGGCGTCACACCGCTAATCTGCAATCGGTTTACGGACGAGGCCGCGATGGCTTCGACCAACGGAGATCGGGGCTCGTCGGCCGCCGCCGATCGCGGCACTCCGCTCGAAATCGCGCAAGCGAAACTCTACACCGGCTCGAACGGCAAGCCGATGATCCCCGGTCCAAACTTGCTGCGCTCGATTGTGGACGGCGGCAGCTTCACCAAGATTGGCAAAAAGCAAGTCACCACGGCGCGATCGTCAATGCTCTACAGTTGCGTCGGGATCGCTGACATGGAGCTGCCGATCGAGCATCGCGAGCCGTGGACGGTGGACATTCGCCCGGTTCGCATCCCTTCGACCGGGGGCCGCATCCTCGCTTATCGGCCGATGTTTCACGATTGGAAGCTCAAATTCGAGGTTGAACTCGACACGAGCATTTTGAACGTCAAGCTGTTCCGACAAATCGTTGACGACGCGGGCAAGCGCGTGGGGCTCGGCGATTTCCGACCGGCGACGAAGGGGCCTTACGGGCGTTATCGGGTCACGCGGTGGACGGAACAGCAAGTCAAGCTGGCGAAGTCTGCGGCTTGAATGGCGCGGCGCGGCACGGCGCGGTTGGGCATGGCGCGGCGCGGCAGCGCGCCGCTCGGCTCGGCTGGGCAAGGTCGCGCACGGCGTTGCTTGGCGGTGCCCGGCAGGGCGAGGCAGGGCTAGGCGAGGCTAGGTCGGGCTCGGCGTGGCGTGGCGCGGCTGGGCGGGGCATGGAACGGCCCGGTGCGGCATGGCTAGGCGCGGCATGGTGGGGCAGGGCGAGGCAGCGCGGCGTCTGGCGTTGCATGGCGGGGCGAGGCGGTGTCTGGCGAGGCACTGTGTGGCGCAGCAAGGCAAGGATTTTATGACCGACGTCATTATTCGCATCGAGCGCAAGCTGCCGATCCCGCCGTCGCCGCGTACAGGCAACAACGAACAGCAATACCGCGTATTTTTCGAGGGCGAGGAAATCGGCGTCTGGCGCGTCCCTGAATGTTCGGCCGCGCGCTGGTTGCTGGCGAACGGCAAGGCGGAGAGAGCGGACACGCTGCGGACTGACCGGGGGCTGCATGGGGCCGTCGGCTGGTTTGCCGATCGCACGGTCAGCGAGAAGGGTTCTCCCCGACATGTAAAATGGGTCGCCATGCCCCCACGGGTCTTTACAGGAACCGCCTCGGGGGAAAATTAGGACATGGGGGGCTGGGGGCCGCTTAAAGAGGGTCTGGCGAGCCTATTTCCGCGAACTGAGCCAGACCAGCGGAATGACCGTGGTCAGACAGTAAGTCCCCAACAGGATCAAAGCAGGCATTTGGACCGTCGGCGGAACCTCGATCGCGAGTTTGGCGAGCCAGAGCGCGCCGATCACCGCAACCAGAAGCACAAGGCGCACCGCAAGCACAACCGCAAGTAGGTTGAGCGCGCCCATGACGCCCGCTTTCCACACGGCGCGATGGACATACTCGCCTGTTTCACGTGCAATAGGCGGCGCTTTAGGCGTCGAACTCGTCTGAGCCGCTATCAAGCCCGTCAGGCTCTGATCTGGAGTTGTACGTTCTCCCACCAGCTCCATGGGTCGTCTTGAAGGCTTCGGCGTATTTTCTAACGGCGCTTCCTGTATTGCCATAATTGTAATCGTTCTTTTTGAGGGCGGCGAAAATCGTGAGGATGCGTCCAACTGCGATGAGAGCTTGGATGCGCTGTGGCGTCGTCATGACATCGTCACGGTCCTCCCGTTCGAGGTCGTCGAGGAGCTTGCCGATTTGGCCGTAGAGCCGAGAATTTATCTTTAGTGGATCGCCGTCGTCCGCAGGAGGGGTTTGGGTCTTTTTCATCCTACGCCTCGAAACAGGGGCCAATCGTGAAGGTCTTTGTGGTGCTTCACGCACAGCCAAATCACGTCGAGCGGCTTGCAGTAGTCGGGATGGTGCATCTGCGCTTGCGGGTCCGCGCACACCGAACAAGGCAGTTTCTTGAGAAGGCCGCGCTTGAGGTAGACCTTGGCGTAGGCTCGCGCTCGATCCCTGACCCGTTGCTCCTCGCTCATCGGATGCGTTTTGCGCCACTCGCGCATATTGGCGGCGTGCTTGCGATTGTGGTTGTCTTTCCAAGGCATGGCGACCTCCTGCAAAGGTTGCTGTGCTAGCGGCGGTCGAGCCTCCACGCTCGGCCGTCGCGCATCATATCATCACTTCAACTGCTGTTCGACTTGCGAGCTGACTGCGCCCGTTGTGGCGGGAGCTTTCATCACAGCAGCCGCCAATGCGCCAAGCGCGGTCAGCGTGTGGTGTAGCGCCCACGGCGAGATGTAGCGCCCGCCGCCGCCCATTTCATGCGCGAGGGACGCGATACCAGCAAGCGAGCCCGGCGCTGTGACTGCTGCGTATTTCGCCCAGCCCGGAAGCATCTTCCACCCTGCCCGTGCGACGCCGCCCCCAGCCGCCACTTCGGCCCCGGTTTTCGCGCCCTCGCCGCGATCGGATGAATTGACCGACGCGCCGCCCAGCGCGCCCTTCCACCCGGCGTTCAATCCGGCGTTGGCGAGCTTCGCCAAGCGGCCCGCTGTCGGGATGAAGCCGATTTCGGGCGCGAAAACATCGAGCGCGACGGACGGAGCCAGATCTGCGCCC
>Ga0308309_10001317_pt1 | contig 14784 bp, 14 predicted proteins | sample HubBroMetageWFT5_FD_192491 | JGI IMG/M metagenome (GOLD analysis project Ga0308309, IMG submission 192491) | Warmed and freeze-thawed soil microbial communities from the Hubbard Brook experimental Forest, New Hampshire - Hubbard Brook CCASE Soil... | ecosystem: Environmental > Terrestrial >...
GCTCGAGGCCGCAGGCGGGGGTTGTTGAGCCGCAGAATTGCCCTGCTGCACGAACGCTTCCGCCAACGCGCGAGGCCAAACGTTGTCTGCCGGAACTGCTTCTCCCGCAGGCGGTGCCGCATGGATCGGCGCCAGAGGCGGAACAATTCGCGGCGTGGCCGGAGCCGAAAACAAATTGCTCAACGAAGGCACAGCCATCGGCCGTTCCGAAGGCTGCTGCAACGCCGGCGCGCCACGGCCAATCAGATTCTTCACCCTCGAAATCAATTCCTGCGGCTGAAACGGTTTCCGCACCAGCTCATCGGCCTGCACCGCCACCGCCCGGTCGGCCACACTCTTGTTCACCACGCCGGACATCAAAATCACGGGCGTCTTCGCGAACTGTGGATTCTGCTTCACCTGGCTGCAAACGGAATACCCGTCCTGGTCCGGCATGATCACGTCGGTGATCACCACGTCGGGCGGGTTTTCCCCAAATTGCGCGAGGGCCGATGCGGCATCAGCGCAGGTGACCACGTTGATGCTCTCGCGCCGGAACGCAATCTTGATCACCTCGCGCATGGTCGCGCTGTCATCAATGAAATAGACCGTCGGCGTCCGTCGCGGTTCAGCTGCTCCGGCCTCCGGCAGAACAATCGCGTCGCTCATAGGGCCTCCTTGTCCGCCAACTCGTCGGAGCCGGTATGCTCCGTCTCGTCAAATTCGCGCATCGCATCCAGCATCAGGTCCGTCGCCGAACGCAACACGGTCCGTTGCGCCGATGCAGCACCGTAAATAAATTTGTAGACGCCGGACCCGCACTTCACGCAGCTCTTCAAGATGTAAATCACGGCTTCGTCCCCAAACAGCGATCCGCACTCCGCGTGGGTAATTTCCCCGCCGTCATAGAACAAAACTGCGTCGGTCTCTCCCGCGTTGATCGTCAATGCCCCCGTCTGCCGCGCCTGTCCCAGCATCTGCATCACGCCGGTCAGATCGTGGTGCGTCAAATTCCCGCTCAGGCTGGTATCCGCCTGCCCCAGCATCTGTGTTGGCTGAAATCCTTCCAGCTTGCTGATCACGATGTTCTTGATATGATTCGCGATCACCCCGGGCGACAAATGCCGGTCAATATAGTCGTCGCAACCGGCCTGAAACGACTCCATCAGGGCGCGCTGGCTGCCGTCGCCCATCGCAATCACCGGCAGAGCCGCGTTTTTCGGATCGGCGTGAATAATCCTGGCGATTTCCAGCGCCCCCATCTCCCGCATGTTCGTCGCGCAAACAATCACCGAAGGCGCGTTGTATTCGAGCGTGGTCAGCGCAAATGCCGCCTGCGTCGCGGTCGTCACTTCAAATCCTTCACGGCGCAGCGCGTCGGCCAGCCTCTTCGAAAACAGCACGTTGCTGTCAATCAACAAAATTCTTGCCGGCTTGCCGGGCACGATCATGCGTGTGCCTCCGGGCTTTCGCCTTGCGCAAGCGCTGCGGGCGTTGTAGGCACCGGCATCAGTGCGTCCAGGTTCAGCACTTCAATCACTTCGCCGTCATGCGAAAGCCAGGCGGCCACATGAGGCGAGTCCGACTCGCCCGCCGGTGTCAAATCCGCGGTAATCAGTTCACATTCGCCGCTGACCGGCAGCGCGACCCAATCAAGCGTTGCACCCCGCCGCTGCGTCGCCACCAGGTAAAATCGCCGATACGTCAGCTTTTTCCCCGTCAGCCTCTCCGCCAAGTCACAAACGGGAACCACGCGCCCGCGCCGCAAGATTACGCCATCAATTTCCGTGGTGCGATGCGCAAACCGGAACACGCGGCTCGGCGCTACTAGTTCCGCAATGTGCTCCGCTGCCAGCGCGAATCGCCGTTCGCCCAGCCGGAGCAGCACGCACGAACGCGCGTCGAATTGCTCCACCTTGCTCATAGAACCAGGCCCATCTCGCTCGCCGGCGCGGATTCCGGTACGCCCCTCCGGCTGACCAACGCGTCGAGAAGAAAAAGTTCGTCCGTGGTCAGAAATCCCTCGGGACTCACCACAGGGATCACGCTCTGGTCCAGCACCGTCAGCCCGCGATACCACACACGTTCTTCATGGCAAAACGCCGCCGGCAACGCCTGCAGCCGCGTCATGGTCGTCATTTTCTCGATACCGTCAATCAACAGCGCAGTTCGCGCTCGGCGCAGGAGAAAAATCAGCGAAGCGGGCGAAGGCAGCAATCCAAAGTGAACCGCCCCGTTCACCACGTAGAGATTTTGTTCGCCCCTGTGAAACATGTGCCGCACTTTGGGAAGGCTCGGCTCCTCGATTTCCACCGGCGAGCCCGCCAGCGTGTCCACGCTGCGCACTTCCTGCACCGATGCGGACGAAATCGCAAACACCTGCGTGCTGCAGCGGAACAATATGATCTGCTCCGTCCGCGCGCCCGGCGCCTTGTGCGTGGCCGCTATCTGCATCAGCGCGCTCCCATGGGCGACAGCTTGCTCAATCCCAGCACGCGATTTTCAATCGAAGAGTAAATGTCGTCGATGCCAAGCACCTGATCCACCGCCCCGCTCTTGATCGCCTCAGCCGGCATCCCGAAAATCACCGACGTCGCTTCATCCTGCGCCAGCACGTAGCCCCCGGCGTTCTTGATCGCCTTCACTCCGCGCGCGCCGTCGCCGCCCATGCCGGTCAGCACCACGCCTATGCTCATCGCGCCCGCAAATGCCGCCACCGATTCCATCGTCACGTCAATGTTCGGCAGGTAGCCGTCAATCCGTCCCGTCGCGCCGTCCAGTTGCATCCGCCCCGTAGGAGAAACCCGAAGGTGCTGGCCGCCCGGGCAAATATAAAATGTCCCCGGCTGCACCGATTCGTTCGCCTCGGCTTCTTTCACGCGAATACCCGTGAATTCCGCGAGCTGCAACGCGTATTGCGTGGTGAAAGCCGCGGGCATGTGCTGTACCAGAATCACCGCCGCCGGAAAGTCTTTCGTGAATCCAGGCGCCAGCCGCATTACGGTTGCGGGACCACCTGTCGAGGCTCCCAGGACAACTACTGGGAATCGCATATCCGAAGGCACCGCCGCAGGCGCAGCGGGTCGAGCAACTGGCGTCTGAGACTTAGCAGCCGCACTCCCATTCATCGGAGCCTGCAGCGCCGCCGCCAGACGCGACGCGGTCCGTACAACGCGCACCTTCGCCGCAATCCGAACCTTCCGCAGCAAATCGTCCTTCACGCTGTGCATGTCCAGGTCAATGCCCGAGGACGGCTTGGTGACAAACTCAATCGCTCCCAGCTCCAGCGCTTTTAAAGTACTTGCCGCCCCTTCCTTGCTCTCGGAACTCACAATCACGATCGGCCGTGGATTCGTGGTCATGATCTGCGCCGTGGCCTGCAGTCCGTCCATGTGCGGCATGTTCAAATCCATCGTGATCACATCGGGCTTTAACGATTCCGCCAGCGCGATGGCCTCGCGGCCGTCCTTTGCATGGCCGATCACTACCAGTTGCTCGTCGGCGTTGAAAATTGTTTCCAGCACCTTGCGCATGAAGGCGGAATCGTCCACGACGAGCACGCGAAACTTTTTGGGAAGGGCGCTAACCATGGCTCGACTATCCAACCGGCACGATCGGACGTGCCGCCTCCGTTCCGATCAGTTGCTCCACCGCGGCCAGCAGCTGATCTTCCTGCACCGGCTTCGTCAGAAACGCCGACGCGCCTTCCTTCACCGCGCGATCACGATGCTTCGCGCCCGCGCGCGAGGTCACCACCATTACTGGAATTCGCTTCGTCGACGGACTCTGCCGCAACTGCGCCATCAATTCGTAACCCGTCATCCGCGGCATCTCCAGGTCGGTTATCACCATGTGGCAGCCGTGCTGCGCCACCAGTTCCGCCGCTTCCAGTCCATCCGCGGCAAGTTTCACGCGGTAACCATTCTTCTCCAGCATTCTGCCCACAAATTTCCTCACGCTGATCGAATCGTCTGCAATCACAATCACGCGCTCCTGCTCAACGCGGTCGATTGCCTCCGAAGGAATCGTCCCGCGAGCCACGGCCGTCGAACCCGGCGCGAATATGCGGGCAGCGCTGGCGCTGGCCTGTACAGCGCGGCGTTCGTTCGGTTCGGTCGCGACCATGCGGTTCAAATCGATCAGCAGAATCAGGCTGCCATCCGGAGCGATCGTGGTTCCGGGGAAAAGTTTCACACGCCGCAAATACTCGCCCAGGTTCTTGATAACGATTTCGTCTTTGCCCAATACTTCTTCCACTACCACGCCAATCTGGCGATTCCCCGCATTCGCCACCACCATCCGGAAATATCCATTGATCGGTTCGAGCGGCGGCAAGCCAAGGTACGAATCCAGGCGCACCACCTCAGTCACGATGTCGCGCACCTTGGTCAGCAGTTTCCCGCCGACGTCCTCAATTTCGTCCGCCCGCAACCGCCGGATCTCTTCCACCACCGCCAGTGGCAGAGCAAAATGGTGCGAACCGCAGCGCACGAAGAGCGCCGGGGAAATAATCAGTGTCAGAGGCACTTTGAGGGTGAACTTGGTTCCCGACCCCGCCACGCTATTTACTTCAATTTCGCCATTCAGCGCATTCAAATTGGAGCGGACCACGTCCAGCCCCACGCCGCGTCCAGCCAGTTCCGTCTTCACCGCAGCCGTCGAAAAGCCGGGATGGAACAGCATCTCGCGCAGGTCGCGTTCCGTCAGCCGGTCCGCCGTTTCATTCGAAACCAGGCCGCACTCGATCGCGCTCTGCTTCACGCGTTCGTAGTCGATGCCGCGCCCGTCGTCTTCTACTTCGATATAGATGTGATTGCCGCGATGATAAGCGCGCAGGGAAACTTTTCCTTCCTCGGCCTTTCCTTGCGCCGCGCGAACGCCCGGCAATTCAATTCCATGCGCCACGGAGTTGCGCACTAGGTGCACCAGGGGATCCGAAATCTGCTGAATGATGTTGTTGTCCAGCTCCGTTTCGCTTCCGGAAAAGTCCAGGTCAACCTGCTTCTTCGAGGATTTCGCTGCGTCTCTCACCGCACGCGAGAGCAGGGAATACAGCGTTCCAATCGGCACCATGCGGGCCGCGGTGATTTCGTCCTGCAGGTGATGCGCCAGCTTGGTAAATTCGTCGATGTCAGACTCGACCCGCCCGACGTAGCCCTCGAGTTGTGACAGCACTTCGTTCACGTCCGCAGAAATTTCCGTCATCGAGCGCGAAAGAATATTGAAGTCGTCGTAGCGGTCCATCTCCAGTTCGCTGAACTCTTCGAGATACGCGCCCGCGCCCTCGCCAGCCGCCGCGTTCGTCAGCAGCTTTTTCGTCTGCGAACTCGCCCACGGTGTCGCCAGGTGCGAGCGGATGCGATTGAACTCGTATTTCTCCTGGAACTCGTTCACCTTCCCCTGCAACCGCTCTTTCGAAAATCCCAGGGTATCAATCAGCTTTTCCAGTTCCGTAACTCTTCCAACCATCTTCGTGCGGCTGATCACCAGTTCGCCGACGGTATTCATCATGCGGTCCAGCCGGCCCAGTGCGATGCGCACCGATTTGTTCGCCGCCACTTGTTTTGCGGTAAGCGGCACTTTCGGCGCGGTGCGTTCTGCACCTGCTCTTGCCGGGGATTCTTCTTCCATCCCCGCAACAGTTGCCAACGGCGTCTCTTCCTCAATTTCCTGCGGGGCAAGCGCCGCAATGCGGCCCAGCAGGGAATCGACCCCTGCGCGGATTTCCGCCTCGTCCGCCCATTCGCGGTGCAGCGTCTTCTTCAGCACGTCCACCGATTCCAGGCACAGGTCCACCACGGATGGCGAAGGTTGAATCTCTCCGTCGCGCAAACGCCCGATCAAATCCTCCACGCGATGCGCGATGCCGCCCAGCCGCCGCAAACCCACCTGCGCCGCGGAACCCTTAACCGTATGAATCGCGCGGAACAACCGGTTAATCTCTTCCGGATTGTTGTTACCCTCGAGGGAAAGCAGGCAGTCCGCCACAATTTGCAAGTGCTCTTCGGCTTCCGGCTGGAAAAACTCCAGAATCTCGTCGGGCACTTCATCATCCACGGGAAGCGCATCGAAATACGAACCCGTCTGTCCAACATCCGCAGGCTCCGGCTCGTCCTGATAATCCGACGGCGCCTGTGAGAGCGGTGCGGTCGCGGGCATGCCCAAATTCAGCGGTGGCGGCTCCGGCGGAAACGCAAAGCGATAACGCTCCTTGAAGGTCGCTACATCCTCGACATTTTCTTGCCCGGTGTCGCTGATCTCGAGCAGGCTGGTTTCTAGCAGCGAAATCCCATCCGAAAGAAATTCCGTCAGCGGCCCGTGCAGGTCGTCGCCCAGCGGCGCTTGCAGAGCATATTGGAAAATATGCGCCAGCTTCGCCGCCACTTCCGAAAATCGCGGAAATCCGTAACTCGCCGAAGTTCCGCTAAGCGTGTGCGCCGAAATATAAAGCCGCTCCAGATCTTCCCGCCGCGGAGAAACTTCCTGCAGCACGCTCACGTACTCCCGCAAATATTGCAGGTGCTCCGCGGCTTCCTGGAGGAACATCTCGACGGCTTCGCGGTCCGGCGTGGTCACGCGCGTCCCTCCGTCACCAGTTCAGCTTTCTGTTGCTCCTGCACCGTTGGCTTCCGGTACAGAATGCAATCCCCAAGCACAATTGCCTGGAACTTCACCGGCATTTTCGAAATCGATTCCGAGTGCCCCAGAATCAGGTACCCGCCGGGTTCCAGCGCCTCATAAAAACGCTGCACCAGCGCCCGCCGGCGCTCTTCCGTGAAATAGATCAGAACGTTCATGCAGAAAATCAGGTCCATGCGGCCCACGTATACCGGTGAGGCCAGGTTCATCGGCGCAAACGAAATCATTTTCTTCAGCCGCGGCTTGACGTGGAACTTGCTCTCCACCTTCGTGAAATGCGCGGCGAGCTGCTTCTCGTTCACGCTCGCCAGGCTCCGCCCCGAATAAATTCCTTTTTCCGCGTTCTTCAGCGCCTGCTTACCTACGTCCGTCGCCAGGATCTCCACGTTCCACGCATCCGAAAACGAAAGAGAATCCGCAATCGTGATCGCGATGGAATAGGGCTCCTCGCCCGTCGAGCAGCCCGCGCTCCACACCCGCAGCGTCCGGGGATTCTTCCAGAACTTCGATACGTGGATCTCCGGCAAAACGCGTTTCTCAAACGCTTCGAAAACCGCCGGGTACCGGAAAAAAGAAGTCTCTTGCGTCAGCATCCGCTCCAGCAGCGAGTCGTATTCCACGTTCGTCTTTCGCACTGCCCGCAACAATTCCGTCGCGCGCGTGTAGCCGCGCTCGTGCATGTGTTCGCGCACGCGCGTCGAGAGAAATCTCTCCCGAGACTCGTCGAAATGAATGCCCGTACGCTCCTCAATCAGCATGCGGATCTCGCTCAGTTCGTGGTCCGTCAAACCGTGTCCCGCCCCGTGGCGTTCACTCATGGCCATCCCACTCGCTTCCCGGTCTACCCGCGGGAGTCACTTGCACCTCTATCGCACCGCTCCTGCCGGGACTGGCCGGTCCGCTTCTTCCAGTGCCGCGGCGGCCTTGGGGTTCGCCCGGAACTGCGCCAGGGCTTCGTTCAGTTGATCGGACAATTTCACAAGCTGGCTGACCGTCGCCACCGTTCCCCGCGTGCCTTGCGAAGTCTGCCGCGTGATGCCCGAAATAATCTGCATCGCGTGCGCGACGCCTTCCGTTCCGCGAACTTGCTGTTTGGAGGCGAGCGAAATTTCCTGCACCAATTCCGCGGACTGCCGCACCACGCTCGAAATCGCATCCAGTGCGCGTCCGGCCTGATCGGCAAGCTGCGCGCCGCCTTCCACTTCCTTCGTGCCGTCTTCCATCACCACCACGGCTTCGTTCGTCTCCGCCTGAATCGCCTTAATGAGTGCCGCAATGTCCTTCGTCGCGCTGCGGGAGTGTTCCGCCAGCTTGCGGACTTCGTCGGCGACGACCGCGAACCCGCGACCCGCCTCGCCAGCGCGGGCCGCTTCAATCGCGGCGTTCAACGCCAGCAAATTGGTCTGCTCGGTGATGTCGTTAATCACGTTGATAATTTCCGAAATTTCCAGAGAACGATCGCCAAGCGACTTGATCTTCTTTGCCGTTGCCTGCACCGAAGCACGAATCCGTTGCATGCCTTCCAGCGTGTCGCGCACTGCGCGGTTGCCCTGCTCCGCCGCGTCCAGCGCTCGCCGCGCCGCTTCGGCGCTGGCTTCCGCGTTGTTGGACACCTGCTTCATCGAAACCGTAAGCTCTTCCACGGCGCTCGACGTGTTGGTAATTTCCTGGTCCTGCTGCGTCGCGCCAGCCTGCATCTCGTCCGCGGCCAGCAAAATGTTGTTCGAGCAGACGGCCACTTCCATGGCCGCCTTGCGCACACGTTCCAGCACCTTCGTAAAGTTGTCGAGCATGTAGTTGATGGAGTCGGACACATTGCCGAGCGCGTCGTTCGTCACCTTGCCGCGCAAGGCCAGATCGCCGCGCGCCACCTGGTTGATCACCGCCAGCAGGTCCGTGATGCTCCGCTGCAACGACTCGTTTGCTTCCTGATTGCTCGAAGCCTTCGAAACCTTCGCCACCGCGCGGTTCAAGTTTTCAGCGATGTAGCCGAACTCATCGTTCGTGCCGACATCCGCGCGCGCCTTGCCGTCCCCGGCCGCCAGCCGCTCGGAGAACGAGGCCAGCTCACTGACAGGCGTAAGGACGCCCGCGCCAAGCCGCCACGCCAGCACAATGCTGATGCCGATCGCGATCACGATGGCGACAATCGTTCCGCTGCTCTCGAGCGGAGACCCGCCGTTCGCCGCTTGGCGCCCAGCGCTGAACGCAAACCAGATCGCCGCAGCCAGGGCAATCCCGTTCAAGGTGATCAATGTCCATATGGTGCTACTCAGTCGCGATTTCATTACTGCCTCCCAAACACTTTCCTGTAGTCCTCAAATTCCTGGCCCCGGATACACTTCCAGCAACCGCCGTAAATCGATCACCAGCGCCAGCCGGTCGTCATGCCGCAGCATTCCCACACAATGCGGCACGTTTTCCGGCGCTTGCTCCAGCAGATCTTCGGCTTCCTTCACCGAATAAGTCCCCACCACTTCATCCGCAGCAATTCCCAGGCGAATGTCGTCGTGATTTCCGTCTCCCCGCAGCGATGCCACCACCACATGCTTTGGCAGCAATCCCGTCCGGCGTCCCTCGGTCAAGGCAATATCGATCAGCGGAACAATCGCGCCGCGCAAATTGAAAATTCCCAGCACGTATGCCGGCGAAAGCGGCAGCTTCGTCACCAGAGGCCACTCCAGAACCTCTTCCACGTCCAGCACCGGCAGGCAAAATCGCTCGCGTCCGCTGCGAAATACGCAATATTGCGACTGCGGCGTGCGCTCAACGCCCGGGTCCAGTGCCTCCAGCAGTTCGCCCAGCTCCGCGTCCGCGGGTATCGGCGTTAAATGGAATTCTTCGTTCATGCCTCTGCTCTTTGAAACTCCCTTATGCGAAGCGGCGCACAGCTCGCAAAAGCTCTTCCCGCGTGAACGGCTTCGTCACATATCCGTCCGCGCCCTGTTGCTGGCCCCAATAGCGATCGCTCGCCGTATCCTTCGACGTCACCAGAATCACCGGAATCGAATTGAATTCCGCATTGCTTTTCAACTCCCGGCAAACCTGAAACCCATTGCGCTCCGGCATCACCACGTCGAGCAGAATCACGCTCGGGCGCTCCATGGCAATGGCCTCTTCCACCCGCCGCGGGTCGTTCAGGCCCACGGGCCAGTAGCCCTCGGGCTCCAGCAGTCCCTGGATCAGCTTCACCTGGGCCGGCGAGTCGTCGACAATCAGAACTTTTTTCTGCACACGCATTCGCTCCGCACAGTTCTCCACGTCGGAAAATTGCACGTCGGCGGCCACCTTGTGGGTCTTCTTGGGGGTCGTGCTCGGTTTTTCTATCTAATTGAAAAAGAATACGTTAGTGGTTTTGGCGAGGCCGCTACCGACGGGGAATCGGCGTCGAATTCACTTCTTCCGTCTCAACTTGCGATTGCGTCTCACCCTCTCTCAGTTCGCTCGCCAGCGATGAGAATCTCTGCATCACCTCGTTGATACGCAGCGCCATGGTATGAATCGTCTTGATCTGCGCCAGGGATTGGGCAGAAAGTCCCCCGGGCTCCAGCAAAAGCAGCTCCGCATTTCCCAGCAGCGAAGTCAGCGCGTTATTCACGTTGTGCTTCATGTCGTACATGTAGCGTCCCAGCGTCGCCTGATTGGCGTACTGCGCCGCGTGCCGCTCCGCCTGTCGCGCCAGCTTCAGCGCCTCCGTCCGGCGCAGCGATTCTCCCGCCAGCAGCAGTACAACCTGCGTCCAGTCCTCGCGCAGAGGCACGTGCAGCAGCTTCGGATATTTCTTCCGCAACAGCCCCAACTCTTTCGCTTCCGAGGGCGCGCACAAAATCAGCGCCGTATTTGATTCCATCGACCGCAATACGTCGCCAAGCTTTCCATCCTTCAATGGGCCAACCACGATGAGGTCCGGCGAAGACGTATCCGCTTCCCTCCAGAATTCGCTCGTCACCACGCAAATTCCCGGAAGCTGCCGCTCCACTTGCCAGCAGGCTGTCAGCAACCGGGCGAATTCCGCGTCGTCCGTCAGAATCAATACGTTTGTATTTCGCAAGAACCCTGCTCCCTGACCCGTTTTCCCGCTTGCCACGCCTCGCAATTTCGAACTAAAGCTTTTCGCCTTCGTCCAGCGCGGAAAGAAGCCGCTTCGTGCTGATTCCCAGATTCACCGCCGCTTCCGTGTCCTTCGCCTGCTTTGCTGCTTCGACCCGTTCCTGGAGGCGCGATGCTTCCACCCGTGCAATCGTCAACGCCCGGTCGAGGCCCGTCGCATTTCCCGTTTCTTTCGCGCGTTCCAGGTTCGAGGTCAGCAGCGCGCGCGCCACCACGGCGCGCCGCAAGTCCTCAGCCGCCGGACCGTCCTCGCTTACGAAGGCCGCCACTTCCCACGAAGACATCAGCAGCCGAGCCCCGCCGACAATCACCGTGGTCATTGAGCGTCCCCGCGAAGGCGGCGCCGAAATTAGTTGCTCCCAAATCTTCTCCATGCAAGTTTCAAAATCCAAAGCAGGTCCCGCCGCCCCGGACTGTTTTGCCGCTGAGGTTTCCGGTTTTTCCTTCGCTTTAGGAGATGGCCCGGCAGCGGCTTCGCCTGGCACGATTTTCTTGCTGGGTGCCGCAGGCTCCGCAGTCGCCGGCGCAACCTGCGACTTGCCGATCACTTTCTCCACCGCGTGCTCCACATCCGCCCGCAATCCCAGCAATTTCTCAAACGCTTGATTTACCGTGCGTTCCGTATATTCCTTCTGGAACGGCTGCTTCCACTCGTCCGTCATTTGCTGGATCTTTTCAATTGGCTCCGCTTTTCCCAGCCCGACGCTTTGGCATTCAATTGTCTTCGCTCCAGCACTCTGCAGATTCATCAGTCCGGAGCGGATGAAAATCAGGTCCGCATGCATCAATTCGATCAGCGTCCGCCGCATCAGGAAATTAAATCGAATAAACGCCAGCATCGCCGAGGGATCGTAAAACATCCCGCCCGCGGTTTCTTTGACCCGCCGGCCCTGCTCGATGAAGTTCGTCTTCAGCATGTCCCGGAGGCTCTTGAATCCCCGCAGCGCTTGGATCATGTTCTCCAGCGGTTCGCACCACGGCAATGGCGTCGAATCCACTTCGCCGAACACCGGGCGCAGCACGTTCGCCACGTCCACAAGCTCGATCTGCTTGTGATAAATCTTCGGCGGCGCGGTCAACGCGAAATATTGCACCAGGAGGAAATCGGCTTTGTCGCGGTCTGTCGTGGTCTTCTCGGGCTTTCGCAGATGTCGCATGATCAGCGCGCGCAGCCCGCTTTCGCTCGCGTTCAGCGTCGTCATCTGCAGCAGGTGGCGCAGTTGGTGCACCATCACCTGCTGATCCATTGCCTCCAGCCACTTCTGAATCTGGGCGAACAGTTCGGGATCGACTTTCTCCGGCAGGATGCGCTTGTTCTGCGCAATGGGAATTTCCAATTGCAGTTGCTTGGCAAGCGCGACGTAAATCGGGAAGACCGAGCGCAATTCCTCCCACTGCGCCTGCTTTGCCCCGTCCGATCTTGACGGAGCCGGCAAATTCAACGTCGTTATGGTTTTATTCACGATTGCCTCATCCATTCGCAGCGGCCTTCCACAAACCGCACCGCAACCGCTTTGCGCCCTTCGTGATATTGCAGCGCAATCACGGTGGCCTCTGCTGAACGCCCCCCTCCGTTACCCGAGATACGCACCCGATCCGCGAATTCCAGCGGCAACGTGCTCAAGAAAATTGCGTACTCTTCCGAGCCGTACTCCACCACCGCGGTTTCGTGTACCCGCGCCGGCGAACTTCCGGCCCTCAGAGGAGCAACCCGCACCGGAATCCGCACGCCGGGAAGGTTCGGAAAAAATCGTGCCAACTGTTCCGCACATCCCTGTTCGTCCGTAGTCAGCGCCATTGCTTGGTTCAGCCCCGTACCTTCGACCTTGCTCTCATCCCTGCCGTGCTCCCCTTACGCAGAAATACACGTATAAGGCGAACCGGGACACAATGTCCCAAGCAGGGAATTGCACGCCGAGCGCCAAAAACGTTGAAGCTTTTCTGATTTGCAACTTCAAGAAAGGAGAAGGCTTAGAATTTTCCCGATTTCCCGTTCCCAACCACACGTCTCACGCTGAAACGTTCTCGTCTCAGCTTTTCGTATCCACACAACTCTCGCTTTGAGACTCCCCACCGCTACATCTCTCCCGCTGCTGCTCCCATTTCTTCCTCTTTTTCGTCTCCGCGCAGTCCAATGTTGTATCGCTTCAGTTTGCGGTAAAGCGTCGCCCGGCTGATTCCCAACATTTTCCCCGCCAGTGCCTTGTCTCCGTGCGCTTGCTCGAACACGCGCAGAATTGTCATGCGCTCCATTTCCGCCAGCGCCGTGGTGGAAAGGGAAGCGGCGTCGGCGCCTTCCGCGCTGTCTCCGCTCGGTGGCTGCTCGGTTCGAATTGCGGGCGGCAGGTCCTTTACGTCCATCACTTCGTGATCGCCCAGCGTAACCGCCCGCGCGATGCAGTTTTCCAGTTCACGCACGTTTCCCGGCCAGTCGTATTGCAGCAGGCTCTTCATCGCCGCCGCCGTCACCTGCAAATGCCCGTTCGGCGCGTAGCGGTTCAGGAAGTGATGCACCAGCGTCGGAATGTCCGAGCGCCTCTCGCGCAGCGGCGGAATATGCACTGTCACCACGTTCAACCGGAAGTAAAGGTCCTTGCGGAAAGTCCCCGCGCGGTAAGCCGCCTCCAGGTCCCGGTTCGTCGCCGCCATCACCCGCACATCCACATTGATCCTGTCGTTACTACCCACTGGCCGCACTTCCTTCTCCTGCAGCACGCGCAACAACTTTGCCTGCATCTCCAGTGGCAATTCGCCGATTTCATCCAGAAAAATCGTTCCTCCATTGGCCGCCTGAAACAGCCCGGCCTTCGTCCTAGTCGCGCCTGTAAACGCGCCTTTCTCATACCCGAACATTTCGCTTTCCATCAGCGTAGGTACCAGCGCGCCGCAATCCACGGCCACAAACGGCATCTGCGCCAGCGCTCCACGGAAATGAATCGCCCTCGCCACCAACTCTTTCCCCGTGCCACTCTCCCCGGAAATCAGCACCGGCGTCCGTGTATCCTTCAGCCGCGAAATCATCCGCAGCACGTCCTGCATCCCCGCCGAACTCCCAATGATCCCGTCAAGATTCTCTTCCGTGTTCACGCGTTCGCGCAGGAACGCATTCTCATTCACCAGCCGGACCTTGTCCGCCATGCGTTGCAGCAGCAGCCGCATTTTTTCCACGCGAAACGGCTTCTCAATGTAGTCGTAAGCCCCCAGCTTCATTGCATCCACCGCAGATTCAATCGAACCGTGACCCGTCATGATCGCCACTTCCGTCCGCGGCAGCAACGCCTTGATCTGTTTCAACAGCTCCACGCCGGTCAGGTTCGGCAGCTTCAAATCCGTCAGCACCAGGTCCGGGGGATCCGTCTCCAGCCGCGTCGCCGCCGCCTCCGCGCTTTCCGCTTCCTGACACAGAAATCCAAGGGAACCGCCGATCGTCATGCACAGTTTCCGGATGCTCTGCTCGTCGTCAACCACCAGTATTTTAATTTTCAGATCGTCGCTCATGGTTTCCCGAAGGTTTTCTCCACCATCAAAATCAATTTCTGAACCCGAAATGGCTTCTCGAGGCAAGGAGTCGGGCTAGACGCCAGCAATTTCTGCGTTTCACTATTCGCCGTATCCCCGCTGATCAAAATGATCCGGCTCGCCATTTGCGGCCGGTTCTTGCGGATCCACTCATGCACGTCCGCCCCGTTGATGCTTCCCGGCATCCGGATATCCGAAATCACTCCCGCGAATGTTCTTTCTTCCAATTGCTGCAATCCCGCTGCCCCCGAAGATGCCTGCACCACCTTATATCCCCGGCGTTCAAGCGCCGCTCGCACGAACGCGCTCACGGACGGCTCATCCTCGATCACCAGGATCGCCGTCGCCTGCCGCGGCATTGTGGTCGCGGTCATCGTCCCGCCTCTTTCACAGCCGCCGCCAACGCAGTCTCCGTCGCCGCCGGCAATCGCACCACAAACGTGCTCCCGCTCTCGCCCTCATTGTTCCAGCAAAGAATCTCTCCGCCGTGTGCACGCACAATTCCGTAACAGATGCTCAGGCCAAGCCCCGTGCCTT
>Ga0308309_10001318_pt1 | contig 14782 bp, 13 predicted proteins | sample HubBroMetageWFT5_FD_192491 | JGI IMG/M metagenome (GOLD analysis project Ga0308309, IMG submission 192491) | Warmed and freeze-thawed soil microbial communities from the Hubbard Brook experimental Forest, New Hampshire - Hubbard Brook CCASE Soil... | ecosystem: Environmental > Terrestrial >...
CTCCACGACAAGATCGCGCGTATCACTCCCGGACCGGGGAGCAAAGAGAATCCCAAGAGCTGCGCCGACACCAAGCCCTACAGCGAATGCTGAAGCCGTTTCCGTCCAACTGTTTCTTCCGCTCATCGTTCCCTCCATTTCGTTGTGAGTGCTCGAACATGAAATCCGCATCTCGACTCCTGCTTGTCCGTTCCGAACGGAAATCGAAGCGAAACTCAAAATTGGGCTCGCCAGCCTGCGTTGCTTTCGCTTCAACGAGCTCTCATCTTCAGAACGAAGACTTGTGTTGCAGTTCCGAGCGATGATTTTGATGTTGCGGGCCGGACGCTCTTATCGTTAGAACCGACCGGCTCCCGTTTCGGAAGAAAGGTCATAACTACTATCACTAATATGACTAACTTGTGAGCGCCATACCGTGAAGCGGGTAGAGGGAAACAGTTAAAGGGTGTACCTTCATCACAATTAGCTCTCGTCGCTTGCAGGGCCTTGAGTGTCGGACGACTGCAAGATCGGGGGTGAGCCGAAGGAAAGATGGCGCAATCAATCATCAATCGCGCCCTACCCGCTCCTCGATTTTCATGTAAGTTTGAATGTTGGCTGCGACTCCCGGAGAGGCATTCACTGCCAGCGCGTCCCGTTAGGTTTCGCCCTTGCGTCGGCGGCCTCGACCTGTACCAGACCCATAAATTCGCTAACAAATATTAAGGATGCGGGATTTAGCTTTTGAGCCTGCCTTCTGAGCAATGGGCACGCAGCCTTTAGAAGTCGCGCCCTGCTGCCCGAGCAGTTCACCCAGATTGCTCAACGGTCCCGCCTGCCCACCTTTTCGCCGATGTCCTGGCGAAGTTTCAGCGATTGACGGAAAAGTGTCGTCGCGCCAGCCAGATCTCCCTGCAACACGTAATAAGTTGCCAGGTTGTATAGCGACCTCGTGCCTGCCTTCCGCAGAGTGAAGATCGATGAAGTCTCTCTCGAGCACTGCACGCTCGGATACGATCTGATGGAGCTGTGGAAGCAGGGGGATTTCAAAGGTGCCTTGGCGCTCGGCGTGATCGGCCAGCGCAGCGATGTGCTGGAAACCCCGGAAATCGTTCGTAAACGCCTCACGCTGGCGCTTGCATATTTTTCACCCGACCGCCTCCTGCTCACAAGCGAGTGCGGTTTTGGACATGTTCCACTGCAGATCACTCGAAGTAAACTCCGGGTCCTCGCCCAAACTTGTCGTGACCTCAGGAAATTATAGACATCCGACTTTTGTCCGCCGCCTGATAAGCAATTTCTGCGAATCGCAGCCAGACGAACGTTGATGGTTGAAGGCGCGAGGGGGATGCTTTCAAGGTGCAGTCGATAGCGGATCGGAAGATGGCCCACGTGCCAACGTAGTTTCCGGTCACACGCCTAATTGGGGATTTCCTTTACTTGGGTTGTGACAATTCCGTGCGCGAGTTGGCCAACGCTTATGGTTCTGTCGGCGACGTGAATTCGACCACCGCATTATTGCCCGGGATGGAGTTTTCCCTGGGAATTGAGAGATGCTTATCGAGCTCGAAAGCGGAGCCAGGCCCGAGATCTGTGAACTTTTTAAAGATAAAAGGAACGCCTTCTGATTGCAGGAGCGAGTTTCCATCGGTCACCTGGAAATGCAGATGTGGGCCCGTTGCATTGCCGCTATTTCCGAGGAGAGCGAGGACATCTCCTCGATGCACTTGATCATGGAGATGAACTCGGATGCTTGCGCTTTGTAAATGAGCGTACGTGACGTAGCGATTGGAGGCGATGCGAACAGTGACATAGTTTCCTGCGATGTTGTCCAGAGTAGTCGACGTGGGAAGGACGCGCGGAGTATTTTCAAGTATTCCGTCCACAACCTGCGTGACTTCCCCATCCGCGACAGAATGAATCGGTTCGCCGTAGCCCCACCAATTTTCATTGCGCGCGGTCCCATTGTGCGAGTCGCCGTTGGGGCCAACTTTCACCCAATCAATCGCGAACCTCTGCGCTATGTGAATATGGCCGTCGACGGCGACGATACTGAGGCGGTGATCTGAATCGTTCGAAGGTCCATCCCCAGCGAGCCAAATACCGCCATCGAATGGGGAACTGAGCAAGGGCACGGCATCTTGGCTGACGCCAACCGGAAATTTCTCGAGCGCAGTCTCGGCCGCATTACCGCCTGGCTCCCCGGCCGCAAAGACCATCCGATGCAGCAAAACCGCGGGCGCCCGTTTATCTGGTGCCAATTCGATCCACATGAAAATGATGGTGCGTTTCGCAGGACCAATCGTCCGCGAGTCTTTCGTCGCACTCATTGACCCCGCCTCAATCATGATTGCAGACAAGGCGTCGCCGGAAATGATACTCAGAGGCTGGCTCTGCTCTGCATCGGCAAAGACCTCAAGCCGCTTCAGGGTCAATGGCGCTGTGTCGAAGTTGGTCACGTGGAGCTCGTACACCAATATCTGCTTGTTTGCGAGCTTCACCGGTACCGGTGGCGACGGACAGACGACTTCGACGCGAGGGCCTCTCTCTCTTGCAAATCCGACGGGCTGCAATAGTAAACCGAGCACGAACGTGGAAAAGAACCGCGCACTGATCGGGAATGACAAACGCATAAGTTCGTGTTCCTTACCTTTGTTTTGATGTTTTGGACTTCACCCAAACCGTTTGCGACACTCGCTATCGGCACGGCGGAGACCATTCGGTAGCCTAATAACCTCTTTATATTTTGAGAGGGTGCAACGTCACCGACTCGCAAAAAATTGATCCCGTGCGCTGTTGGGAGAGGACCGTCCGAAAGTGGACAAGATCCCTGGCGTCTAACACAAGGTGTCGGGTACTATGCCCTAGAACGTGAGGAGGCGGACGAAGTCGAGGTGCCTTTAATTATAATCGGGATATCGAACCGTTCAGGCGCATCAGAATCGTCCAAAGCCGGTCTTCAATCAGCGGTCCCCCGCCGCTGCCAGACATCTTCAGGAACCTAAATTCTTTTTCCGATCCCGGGTTCTCGTATAATTGGCAGTACAATTTTTCCAAACTCAGCGACTCTCAGCTTCGTCTTGTAATAGCGGCAGCTTCGCCGCAAAGGAACCTCACGAATCTTTGGGGAGCTGCGGTTGACGAGTTAGCGCGTCGCGCCAAGAACAAGAAGCCGCCGAAAAAGGACAAGGATAAACCGTCGGACCAAAGGCACTGCGAGACCAGCGGAGGCACCAATACGAAAGCTTGCCCCCCATGAGGTCGAGCTGTTCAATGCGACATCGTCTCCCCGCAGGAATCGCCAACTGCCAAGATGCAGAAGGCACTCCGCCGCCCGCCCTTTTGCAGTACCCTTCGCCGTGCACTCCGCCTGCACTGCCCCTATTGCCAGCAAGGGCGCGTGCTCGCTCGCTGTGCGCTGCCTACAGTCTTTTGGGTATTGATCGGTGCGAGGGCAAGACGGATGATCCCGAGGCAAACCTCAGCCCAATGGCAACCAGCTCAACCCAATAGAGTAAGCAACCTCAACACAGTATAAAGTCCACCGCACAGAACGGTGATCCAACAGATTGGCTTTCAGGCCGGCGCCGGAAAATTGCTCGCCATCCGATTGCGCGGCTCTCAGTTCCCTGCGCGCCCATCCGCCGGTGCGGCCAAAAACGTGGAGTCACGGCACGGCTCAAGAACAACCCAGTGGTCAAACTCAATTTCATGAAGAGAGGAGAAAGCGATGAAGAAATCTGGGAGTGCCCTCAAGAATTTAAACAGTCGGCGGTTGTTCCTGCGAAATGGAATGATCGCGGCTGGAGCAGCGACGATGGGTCCGGGCTTCTGCCCAGCAGTTTGGCAGCGTTTGAGCGCGACGACGAGGCCCACTCGCACGTCAAGAAAGGAGACATTGCCATTCTGCGATTCCTGCAGGCGTTGGAAACGGTAGAGGCGGATTTGTGGTTGCAGTATTCGGAGCTTGGAGGAACCCAGGACAACGAAGTATCGGGACCCAGTAAGACAGGGAACCCAGACTACACGGCGGCGCTTACGATTCTGGACGGGGACATGCCTCAATACGTTCACGACAACACGGATGACGAAATCAGCCATGAAGCATTTCTATCGAATTACTTGAAATCGAAGGGTGCAGAGCCGTTCGATCTAACTCCGTTTAAGGTCTTGCCGAGCAGTCAAGCCGATGGGGCGGATAAGACCGCCGCACGCCTGACAAACCTGACGCAGCTCACCATCGACACGAGTTTTTGGTCCCGCTACCGCAGCATAACCAATCCTGATTTCGATCTAGGCGCGCCGTTCGTACAGGCCGTGCCCAGCTTGAATGTAGGGCAGCACACGGCGATTCCGAGAACGAATAACGATACGGCCGGCAGTGATCCGAGCAATCCACCTTCCAGCATTTCGACTCACCTGCAGGCGATCGCGTTCACGGCACGGTTTCACCGCGTTCATCGAGCAAGGAGGCACCAGCCTGTATCCGACACTGGCTCAGCAGGTGAGCAGTCTCGAAGTGCTGCGAATTTTACTGAGCATCGGCCCGAGCGAGACGATGCACTTCCAAACTTGGCAGGACAAGGCCGGCAACGCCTTGGCTATCACAGACACGGACACGGGCTTCCCAGGTTCTACAGGAGCCACAGTTACCTTTTCGGTGCTGTCGCAGGCCAAGGGAGAAACTGATCCGGAATCCCTGAACGGCGACACTCTGCAAGCGAACCTGATCATGCCGGAGCCGTGTCACTTCCTGAACCCAAGCTTGGGACCCGTTGCGATCATTCGGCCGACCTCGACACAAAACTCCGGTGCAGTTGCCTCGGTGATGGCCTTCGCTAACGACGGGCTCTTCATCGATCCAAAGACCGGGAAAAATACCGGCATTGTGCAGGCGCTTCTGAGTCTTGCAGAGGAGGCGGATGAAGCACGGCGTACGGGGTGACGGCGACGTGAATTTGTCTCAAACTTACTAAAAAACAATTGACGCGAAATGGCCCGGTCTCCTCCCGGCCGGGCCGTTTTGTTGATGCTGTCCAAAGTGTGAATGTACGGACAAGGTGCGGCCCTCAAATGACAAAACTCACATCAATATGTCCACCAAGATACCTGCCAGGAATGTCGAACAAGCTGGGGTCTTTCAGGAAGTATTTGCAGACCTATGCGAATTGGACCGCACGTACCTCGGCGGAATTGAACGTGGCGAGCGGAATGTGGCACTCGTCAATATCGAAAAGATTGCACGAGCCTTGAAACTGTTGCTGTCGGAGTTGTTCCGCAAGGTGTGATCGCGGCTCCGCCTAGCTCTGCCAAAGATTTCAGGAAAAGTTGCGAATTTGGGAACGCTCGTGAGTCGGGGCAATCCCCAGCGGCCCCACAGGCGCAGAACCTATCGTTAGCCAAGTCGTGCGCGGACTGCGCTTATTGAGCTATCGGTAGCTCGATATGTGAGGGCATGGTCGGGGAGCAATGGACGCGCTGTGTGGCCGGCACATAATCGGAAGCGCTCGCTTCGTAGATACTAGGTACAAACTTTTGAGGATTGCGATCAATGACGGGAAACCACGTGGACTGGATCTGGACCATGATGCGGTGGCCCTTCAAAAAGACGTGATCGTGATCGCGCAACGGAATATCCCACTCGATAGGCTTGTTTGCGCTGAGCGGCGATGGGTGCTCGAAGCTAGCGAGGTAGCGGCCTCGGCGAACTTCCATAGCGATAGGTAGTTCATAACCGTTCAGCGACTGCGCGTATGCGCCAGGACTCGGTCCGCTTTCCGGATCCCAATTATTTTTCTGGGCATCCTCGGGAAAAACATCGATCAACTTGACCACAAAATCGCTGTCTGTGCCAGATGTTGAGGCGAAGAGTTTTGCGGCGAGTTGACCGGTGACAGTGATGTCATGGTCGAGCGGTGTCGTGACAAACGTGAGTACATCGGGGCGATGATCGACGAAGCGTTGGTCCGCTACTTCCCAGGTTCTCCAATCGCCGGCAGGATAGGTTGGCGAAATCGGGCGCGTGCGATATGGCACGGGATTGGCTGGGTCCGAAACGTACTGGCGATAAGAAGCTTTCTCCTTCGCAGCGGATGGGGCGTCGAAGGAAAGCGTGCCATCCTCATGCAAATACAGATTCGTCAGACTCGATTTCTTGGGCGGCCAAACCGCGTAACTGTGCCAGCTGTTCGAGCCACTTTGGAATGTGGTGGCCTGCCACGCGGGCTTCTCACCCTCGCCATGCAAGTAGTAGCGGAAGAAGGGCGCTTCGAGATTTTCGCGAAACTCGCGCGAGGTTTCGTGGCCGCCGAACGGGATTAGGCCGATGCTATCGGCCTTGGGCGTTTGCCACTGTCCGTGAAACCAGGGCCCCGCCACCATAAAATTGGTGTGGTCGGGGTCGTGCTCAGCGGCGTGGCGGAAAATCTGCCAAGGTCCCCAGGGATCTTCCTGGTCCCAGAAACCAGCGACATTTAAATTGGGGACGCTGGATGCGTGCAGCTGGCGGACCCATGCTTCTTTTTTCCAAAAATCGTCATAGTCCGGATGTTCGATGGTGAGATTCCAGTAGGGAATTGCGCCGTGAAGATACTTGGCGTTGATATTCGAGAGTGGGCCGAGATCGAGATACCACTGATAAGTGTCGTAGGTTTCAAACTCAAAATGTGTATTTTTGTTTTTGTCGGATTGCTCGAGCACGGCGTATTCGAAGTCGTAGCTCTCGCGCAACGCACCGTAGCGATGATCGTCGTCGTTCATCCACTGATCGACAGGTGACGCCTGTTCACTGATGGCCTTCAACGCCGGATGTGGTTGCAAAAGAGTGAGCGCCGTCGTCAAGCCGTCGTAAGAAACACCATACATTCCGACTTTGCCGTTGTTGTTGCGTACGTTTTTGACGAGCCAGTCGATGCTGTCGTAGGCGTCGGTCGTTTCATTGGTCGCCTTGGGATCTTGCAAGTCAACTTGGGAAGTTAGATTGAATACACCTTCGGATTTGAAACGCCCGCGCAAATTCTGAAACACGAAAATGTAGCCGTCTTGCGCCAGCTCTTTCATTGACGGCGGCATTTCCGCAGGCGCTTTCGAAGGCACGCCGTACGGAGTCCGCCGGAATAGAATCGGAAGAGGTCCACTCTGGTTTGTTGGAGTCAGGATTACCGTCTGGAGATGAACGCCATCGCGGGCGGGGATCATTACTTCTTGAAGCGTGAAAATCGGCGCCCCGACATGCTCCTGTGCGATAGCGGAGGCGGACAGCAGGGCGGCCATGGCAATAATGATTCGACTTGGGTGCAAGATACCCTCGCCTACACGCGCGGGATTTATTGTATCGCTAGGCCAGCAGAGGTCAAACTCACTCGTCATTCAGAACTTCTGACAGATCGCTATGGAATTTTGCCCACTTCTGGTGGACATGGTTTCTCCGCTGCGTCGCTCGACAGAAAAGCAGTGCAGCGTAAAATGCGAGGTTATTTCGTCGTGATGTCGATTTTAAGTCGAAGAATTCTGTTCCAGCCAAGGCGAGCGTGTCCATGCACGACGCCTCCAGCTCTGCAAGTTCCTTTTCTCGCGACTCGTCGAGTGTCTTATTTACGGAGCGTGGACCGGAGGACAGCTTGTCGCAATGGGTCCAGAGGAATTGTGGAGAGAGCTTGAGATCAAGACTCAAGGCTCCATCAGAAACCGCCCGACCACTAAGTGGAACGAATGCCCTGCCATCCTTGATACCGCGTCGTTTATAGGACGGTGTATTGACAGATTCGGCAGCGGCGCGCTATAGAAGTAGTCGCTTTGGTTGCAGGGCGCACCAAGCGAGGAACCTCCTATGCCGAAGGCGAAACCGTACGTCCCACCGCATGTTATTCGTTATAGATCTGAAGCCGAATGCCCTGATTCGGTGCGCGATGCCGTCAAGTCGATCCGCCAGGGACTCGACATAACCCCTCGCTACGAAGTAAAGCCTGAGTTCATCACGGTTGTAGACGGCGACAGAAACTTCGTGGAGGTTTCGGAAAGCTTCTGCCTGCTTCTTGGATATCGGCGCGAAGAACTGATCGGCAAGCCTTACGACGATGTAACGGCACCGAACACGAACGACATCCCAACCGTGTTCCGTCTATTTTCCGAGATGGGGTACATGCACGGATTGTGGATGCTCGCAGGTCGCCGGGGCACTCGCGTTTTGGTTCGGTACGAATCCTGGATTAGACCCGACTCCTACATCGAAGGCCACATGGAGTTGGTAGGTGCCGGATATTGAAGGCAAGCTAGGTCAACAGCATTACGCGTGCAAGGACGTGCTTGCTCGAAATCTAACCCTTACTCGCCCGCCAGTACTATTGCACTCAGGCTGGCCGCGATTCTAACTTCGTCGTGGTATGTGCCCCCAGATTCGGCGAGACAGACCGTTCCGAAGAAGCAAGCGGCTCGGACTGTCCATTCGTGTCCATGTTTTTGGGCAGGACATATTTCTGGAATCCTTCAACGAATTCACCCACATGCTCTCCGTGAATGCTCACGGAGGAGCGCTTGCGCTGGCCGCCAGGGTAGGACCCGGCCAAAGCATTTTGCTTGTGAACAAGAGCACCGGCGAAGAGCAAGAATGCCGGGTCGTGGACGTTGGGTCCTTGCAGGATGGCAAGTGGACAGTGGGGATCGAGTTAGTGGAACCCTCCGCAAAGTTCTGGAAGATCAACTTCCCGCCCTGCGCTCAGAAGCAAGTATCGATTCGCCGTTGAGACTGCCCGGTGACCTATGCTCGAGAGCCGCGCTTTTTCCTCCCCGACATTTTCTGGGCCACGTATAGCAGGAGCTTTACGTCGCCTTCGTCTGCCCGGCCCATTAGCCTGCGAAATCGATGAAGCGTTTTCGCATCGCGACCCGAACTTCCCCAGCCCGTCGCCGCTTTCGGCGTCGGGATCTCGGGTCCAGGTGGTTCCTCGCCATCATAAAAAAGCAGGTACATCGTTACGTCCAATGCATGAGCCATTTTTTCAAGTGTCTCGATGGCTGGAACCGTGTGGCCGTTCTCCACGCGCGAAACAGCGTAACAATCCCGTCCGTTTTTCGATATCACCTCGGGACATATCTTTCTGCTCACGCAAAGCTTTCAACCGATCAGCAATCACCATGTTGCCCTCCGGCTGTTAACTCACACGCCACCGGTTGCGAGTGTCGGGGCGAGCGTCATAACAGCTTGCGGAGATAGCATGGTCCGGCTTCTGTGTCCGTGAATGAGTGGGTCTTTCGTATCCTTTATATATGCTCGTGGTCCAGCCCACCGCCGTCGCTAGGTGGTCATCCCGCTCGACGCCTTCATCGAAAACGCGGTGTGCGCCAAGTCAGCGGGCGGCTAGGTCCAAACGACGTTATTGGTAAAGGTGGTCCCGCATTGGCACTTGGGCAATACGTTCGACGCTCTGCCCTTACCGGAAATTCGTTCTCAGCGTAGATTCTCAAACAGGGGTCGTTCTGCAAACGCCGCGGAAAGCTCTTCTCGTATCTCCCCAGACCGGGGCACGTCAGGTGATGTATGCCCCCATAGCCAAATTCGTGCATCTTTTGCATGGCTTCTTTCGGCGTCCAATGCTGTTCTACCAGGCGATAGGCTGCGATCATCATTCCAGTGCGGTCGTCCCCCCACCGGCAGTGCACAAAAATTCTCTTTCCCGGATTCTCCCGCGTGATCTATAAACCGTTTGAACACCTTATCTTTGGGAAGCGGACAATACCATGGCAAGGAGACGTAGGTTAACTGCCCAGGCTCTTGATTAGCGTCTCGTCGCGCTTCGATCTGCCGGTATCAACGATGATTGCAATTTCCATATGGGCAAGCGTTTCGAATCCTTCTGCTGAAGGCTGGCCGCCGCGATACAGCATAGGCGTGACTTGGCCAAAGTTCGGGATGCCCTTTGCTTTCAGGTGTTGTCCCATGGTGGGTTGGGCAACAGAGCCTTTCGACTGAGTCAGTTCCAGGTGATCAGATTGAGGTAAAGCATTTCCGCCGACAGACAAGGGGATCACAAGCAGCAGGAACGCAAAGAATAGGGGCATGGTGGCGATGAGCCCGGCTGAGTCATTGCCGTCAGTGAACGCGCGGGTCATGCCAGCCCAGTTTATAAGTCTTGATGACAAGCAAATCCGCAGCAGCGAGTTTCATCTCAATGCGTTCTTTGTGATGGTCCGCGGAATTTTCGAATTCTTGAAGTCGAAGAGCGATTGCGTATTCCGCGGCCTGCACCAACTCGGTTAGCTTCTGTTCGTCCGATTCTTTGAGGGCCTGGCGATACGGTTCTTTCCACGATGTGGGGTAGGAGTCTGGCATGGCACTCTCCTAGAGTGGGCGGGGGCCAACACCGGAACCCTGTCGGAATGTGTTAATTGTTGTCAAGGATGCGGTCTAGCGCGTCTAGCGCGCAGGTTCCTGTGCGATTGCCAAAACACGACGCAGGATCACCGACATTGTCTTGGTGCGCTCTACGGAAGGCTGAACACCGAGAATGACGGTGATACAGAAAGGTCTAGACGGGCTCTGAAACTCTTTCAAACTCAACTTCACAGTCGGAGCTGGGATGTAAACTCTTTATCAGCCGTAGGTACCGGAACTCCGTCTGATCACAGCCGAGGCGGGATCCGGGAAAAATTTCGTTGTCGTAAGGAGTCAAAATGTGGCGATTGCTTATTGCCCTGACGCTAATTCTAAGGTTCGGCCCGAGTTCAGCGCGAAATCATCCCGTGATTCCCGACTCACAAAGCAATAAAAACGCCACGGCAGACAAACACTTCGACCGTGTTCTGATTATCGTTTTGGAAAATGAGAGCTATGTATCGGCTATAAAGGACAAGTATCTGAGGCAATTGGCCGACGAAGGCGTCGAATTTACGGATTTCCGAGCAGTTCAGCATCCTTCGTATCCTAATTATCTGGCGATGATATCAGGAAGTACCTTTGGCATTCACGGCCTGCGTGGCGACAGCCAACACAATTTCCCCGATGATAGCGAGCACAAGACGATCGCTGACTTGCTGGACTGGAAGAATTATGCGGAGAATTATCCTACCAAACCCGTTCCCTACCTAGGCGACGGCGGCGGCACGGACGCACCTAAGTACGCACGTAAACATGTCCCGTTCTTGAGCTTTGAGAAGGTACAGAATCAAAGCTTTAAAAACGTTATCTCGGTCGATACAAACAACAGGCACAATGCCTTCATTACTGATGTTGAGAACTCAAAAAAGAGCCAGACGGATCGTGGTTACAAGCCTCTGGCGACGTATATGTTTTATACACCAAACATGGACGACGACGGGCATGATACCAACGTCGGCACCGCTTCCACTTGGCTTAAGAACTTCCTTGAAAACTGGTTCCCTCCTGACGCACGCAGCGGCACACTCATCGTCATCACCTTCGACGAAGCTGAAGCACCAGAAAAAAGAACCAACCATATTTACACGATATTTCTTGGGGCTATGGTCAAAACAGGCCAGAAGATAAATCACCGCTACGATCATTACGACGTCCTGCGGACAATTGAAAGTAATTTTGGACTGCCATCGCTAAACTCCGGTGATGGCAAAGCCAGCGTGATCACCGATGTTTGGAAGTGAGGCGATTTTGAGGCATGCCCTGGTTCTTACGTGAATCTCAGGCTGGCGGATAGTGTGTTGATCGATGAGTACGATACCCACCCCCCATTCCGGGCAAATTACACGGCCGCCGGGATAGGGTCAAGTTGATAGCCGAAGCTTTTTATCTCCGGGCTTTCCAGCGCCACCCTTGGGGGGCGTCCTATCTTCCGGAAGCAGATTGAGCGAACATTCTCGACATTACTAGAACTTTGAGCTCGAGTGACTGATGTACTCGTCGCCAAACTTGTCGCTCTCCTCGCCGAGTACGATCTCGTTGATGAGCTGGCGGACCTTCGGATACGCGCCCGTCAGGTTGCCTCGTCTTCCATGCCTCTGGTATCGTCAGGGCGCGTAATAGACTCTTCGGGGAGCGTCAGGGTCCATGACAGGACTTTTGGAACGTTTCTTGCCGCGTGAAGATGATTATTTCGTTCTTTTTGCAAAGCAGGCGGAAAATATCCACGCGGGTGCAAAGGCGTTTTGTGAGATGCTCTCGCGCTATACGGCTGTTTACGAAAAGGTGCAAAACATTAAGGCCATCGAGCACTCAGGTGACGAGATCGCCCACACCATCATCATGAAGCTCAATCAGACTTTCATCACGCCGATCGACCGCGAAGATATCCACGAACTGTGCTCGACTCTCGATGATGTCATCGACCTAATTGACGCCGCGGCCAGCCGCTTCGTTCTTTATCGCGTGGACGCGCCCCGCCCAGGCACCGAAGAGCTTGCGAAAATCCTTCTGGCAGCTTGCGTTGAAGTTACCGCCCTGATTCATGCCATCGAGACCAGAGACGACGCCTTGAGGCATTGCATGGAAATCAATCGCTTTGAGAATGATAGCGACCGTCTCTGCCGCACGCTCATTGCTCAACTCTTCGATGAAGAAAAGGATCCGGTTCAGATCATCAAATGGAAAGAGATTTTTGAAGTCATCGAGACTGCGGTCGATAAGTGTGAAGACGTAGCCAACGTTGTCGAAGGCGTCGTGCTGAAGAGCGCCTAACCCGTGAATGCCTTCCCTCTGCTTGTGACTGTTATTGTTGTGACGCTCGTTTTCGAATTTTCTAACGGCTGGCATGACGCCGCGAATTCGATTGCAACCATTGTCTCTACCCGCGTCCTAACTCCGCTGCGAGCCGTGATCTGGGCGGCGTTTTGGAACTTGATCGCCGCTTTCGTCTTCGGTACGGCCGTCGCCAAGACCATTGGCAAGGGCCTTGTTCACATCGAAATGATCGACGAAAAAGTCCTGTTGGCCGGACTCTTGGGTGCGATCTTTTGGAACCTGATTACTCTGATTGCTGGTCTTCCCACCAGCTCTTCACACGCACTTATGGGAGGCTACGGAGGCGCTGCAGTCGCTCATTCGGGTTTTCGGTCCCTTATTTTCACGGGCTGGACGATGCCCGTTCTCTTCATCTTCCTGTCGCCGGTCATTGGCATGTTCACAAGTATGGCGCTGACCGTTGTCACCAGTTGGATCGTCCGCAAGCAGCGGCCGCTCAAGGTCGATCGATGGTTTCGCCGCCTCCAATTGCTATCGGCTGCGGCCTATAGCCTTGGTCATGGGACGAATGATGCTCAAAAAGGTATGGGCGTCATCACGACTGCTTTGGTTGCCGGCGGCGTGCTCAACAGCTACAACGTTCCTTACTGGGTCATCATTTGCTGCCACCTAGCTATTGGCGGGGGGACGATGGCGGGCGGCTGGCGCATCATCCGAACGATGGGTCAGAGAATAACCAAGCTCACGCCTTTTGGTGGGTTTTCTGCTGAAGCCGCAGGCGCCCTTACCCTGCTAGTCACAGCAAAATTCGGTATTCCTGTGAGCACTACGCATACGATCACCGGTGCGATTGTAGGCGTCGGCGCCTCTCGCCGGCTTACGGCTGTACGTTGGGGAATCACTCGCAGAATCGTGTTCGCTTGGATTATGACCATTCCCGGCGCGGCGGTGATCGGGTCTGCGGTATTTCAACTTTTGCGTTTCTGGGTCAAATAGTCCAACTTGGGGATCACCACCGGGCCTCGGTGTCGCCTTCGAGAACATCGAATCAGACTACGCTTCTGCGCTGGAGGCCTGCCTGCTCGAAGCACAGCAGAAGCAGCGCAAGTTGTTTCCGTGAAATAGGTCCACGCGTCCCCCGGCGGCGTTCTTGTCGTCCACGTTTCCAGCACTTGGTCGTATGGGAAAATCCCGCGACCCCCGTTGCTGCATGCGAGCATGGTGGCGGGGAGCGCCTCGTACTGCCGGGATTTACAGAGCCGAACCAACTTTCACGTATACTTTTAGCGAAGACGGAGTTTGTGGTGATGCTGGTAACCCATTTTCCTCCCGGCGAACGCGTCCGAAAACTTGCAGTATCACTCGGTATAGGCTTACTCGTCGGAATCGGACGAGAGTGGTGCGACAAGGACCTGGGCATTCGCACTTTCGCAATGATCGCGGTTCTCGGAATGATGGCCACTTGGTGTGAAGTCTGCCATGGAAACCACACGATTCGACCCTGAAGAATTTCGTCGGCGCCTCTTGAAACTTTCTGATGCCGATCTTGTAAGCATCGGTAGGTCGGTTTGTTCGGCTGCGTCGCGATGGTTGGATTCGTTGACGCGAAAGAACAATAAAGCGAAGTATCGGCTGTGCAAAAAGGAGTGGGACTGTCGGCATCCTAGAAGGCCCTCCCAGAGGACGTGGTAGTAGTTCCGCGACGCGATCCGGCTGACCACAAGGACTGTGCTCCTAATGTCTATCATCGATTTAGCGGCAATCACGCGCTAGGGGGCGAACGGCACGACCGGGAGGCCTTTGGTCGCTGGCTCGCCCGTCTCGAACGACTTGGACCCGACATGAAGTTGACTGTGCGGGATGTCTGGGTCAAGGGCCTGCCGCACAACACTACAATTATTGTGCGATGGACGAACACCGATGCTCTGCCGGACGGCTCGCGCTACGAGAACCACGGAGTGTACATCGTCAAGATGCGCTGGGGCAAAATTGTGGAGATCGACGCTAACGAGGACTCACAGGCCGTCGCAGAGTACGGCGGGTATTTCCTTTTGACCTCACTGATGGATAAGACCAGCGGGTATATGGACAATCCACTGCGCCACAATTTCTTCCGTGCAGGGCACGCCCACGCGGGAGTCATTGTCATTCTTTCGT
>Ga0308309_10001319_pt1 | contig 14775 bp, 15 predicted proteins | sample HubBroMetageWFT5_FD_192491 | JGI IMG/M metagenome (GOLD analysis project Ga0308309, IMG submission 192491) | Warmed and freeze-thawed soil microbial communities from the Hubbard Brook experimental Forest, New Hampshire - Hubbard Brook CCASE Soil... | ecosystem: Environmental > Terrestrial >...
GCTGGAGACAGCTCTGGCCGAACACGATCCGTTTCTAGGATCGGCAATGGTATTCCCCGCTTACGACGCAGTTCGCGACCAAGAAAGATTCATGCGCCTGACACGCGCACTCAAACTTTCGACGTAGCGGAGGTCCCCGTCTACAAGAATGCGCGGATACTTTTAGAAACTACTCCCGTATCGTCGGCTACACGCAAGTTCGGACCAATTATTTTCATGCCCGGTCAGGCGCATGATGACTTGGAACGTTGTGTTCTGCTCGTTGTGCATCTTGCAATCCCAATTCCGGGAATACGGTTCAAATCCGAACAGCCTAATCTGATGAACAGGGATTTTTCCGCTTAAGACGGGATTTCTCCAGCCAATTGAACTTTTGTCCGGATCTCCGCGTATCAGATGGCAGTGCTCATCGCGAACTATTCGTGGCTCGATCCGATGCACATTCCTTAGGTCAGGTGCGGAATATGGGAACGTTCGGCGATCAACTCAGGCAGGTTCTTCGACGGCTCGGACGCGCGCCGCTGTTCACTGCAATCACTCTGATCACGTTGGCTGCTGGAGTGGGCGCGAACACGGTCATCTTCAGCGTGCTTGAAGGTGTGCTGCTAAAACCTTTGCCCTATCCGCATCCAGAGCGGCTGATTGGCGTCTGGCACAAAGCGCCCGGAATAAACATCCCGGATCTGAATATGGCGCCGTCGTTTTATTTTATCGACCGCGAACAGAGCACAACTTTCCAAGACATCGGCGCGTATACAAATGATTCGTTCAGTATCACGGGAGCGGGGGAGCCGGAGCAGGTCTACGGTCTTGACGTAACCGACGGCACGCTGCCGCTCTTGGGGGTAGTTCCGGCGGTGGGACGCTTGTTCACACGAGAGGACGACTCTCCTGGCACGCCTGAAACGGTCTTAATTTCGTATGGATACTGGCATCAAAAATTTGGGGGCGATCCCGGCGTGATCGGTCGTTCGATCACCGCGGATGGCAAACCGCGCCAGATTATTGGAGTTTTGCCCGAAGGGTTCCATTTCCTTGACGAGAAAGACGCGGCGGTGATTGCTCCTTTTAAATGGGACCGCGATAAAATGAAACTCGGCAACTTCAGTTATCGCGCGCTTGCGCGGTTGAAACCGAGCGTCACAATGGAGCAAGCCAGCGCCGATGTGGCGCGCATGCTTCCCATCTCGATTCGAAGTTTCCCCGCCCCGGAAGGCTTCAGTATAAAGCTGTTCGAAACCGCGCAAATCGGGCCGAATTTGCGGCCGCTGAAGCAGGACGTTGTGGGGGATGTGGGGAACGTTTTGTGGGTTCTGATGGGATCCATCGCGGGAGTATTGTTAATCGCCTGCGCGAACGTCGCGAACTTGATGCTGGTGCGCGTGGAAGGGCGCCGGCAGGAATTGGCGATTCGCGCTGCGATGGGTGCGGGCTGGCGGCGAATAGCTGGCGAGTTGCTTTTTGAGAGCGTCATACTGGGGCTTCTGGGCAGCCTGCTTGGATTAGCGCTCGCTTACGGAGCGTTGCGGATTCTTGTGGCCATGGCGCCAACCGGTATTCCGCGCCTCCACGAAATTGGCATCGACGTTCCGGTCCTTTTGTTCACCCTGGCGATTGCGCTTTTTTCCAGCTTGCTGTTTGGCTGTATCCCAATCTTCAAGTATGCCGGAACGCATTTGAACACCGGTTTGCGCGAGGGCGGACGCGCGTTGAGCGCGAGCCGCGAGCGGCATCGCGCCCGCAACACTCTGGTTGTGGTGCAGGTGGCGCTGGCTCTGGTCTTGCTGATCTGCTCCGGGCTGATGATTCGCACCTTTCGTGCGTTGATGCACGTGCCTCCGGGGTTCAGCGGGCCGGATCAAGTGCAAACTTTTCGTTTCTACGTACCGGAAACGGATATCCCTGATACAGATCGCGAACGCCTGGTGCGCATGGAAGAAGATATTCTCAATAAACTCCAGGCCATTCCGGGCGTGTCACGGGCGAGCTTCTCGAGCATGATCCCCATGGATGGGAATGATTCAAATGATCCGATTTTCGCGCAGGACCGGGCCTACGCGGATGGTGAGCTTCCGCCACTGCGGCGTTTCAAATGGGTGTCACCGGGATACTTCGGGACCGTAGGCACTCCGCTGATTGCCGGACGCGACCTCTCTTGGGCCGACACCTATCAAAAAATTCCAGTGGCCATCGTTTCTGAGAACCTCGCCCGCGAGTATTGGCATGATCCTAACAGCGCACTGGGCAAGCGAATCCGCGTCGCCAGCGTCGATGATTGGCGCGAAATTGTGGGGGTTGTCGGCGACGTACACGACAACGGCGCGAGCGAGAAACCTCCCGCCACAGTATATTGGCCGATTATGATGGATCACTTTGAGGGGCAAAAGGAAATGCTGCGGCGCGGCATTGCCTTTGCCATTCGAAGTCCGCGCGCTGGCTCAGAATCTTTTTTGAGAGAGGTTCGCCAAACGGTGTGGTCAGTCGATTCGAACGTTCCGCTGGCGGAGGTTCACACGCTCGGATATTTCTATACGCAATCGATGGCGCGCACCTCCTTCACGCTGGTGATGCTGGGCGTGGCGGGAGCCATGGCGCTGCTGCTCGGGATCGTGGGAATTTACGGCGTGATCGCTTATTCGGTTTCGCAGCGCACCCGCGAGATTGGCATTCGCATGGCGCTCGGCGCACAACGGCAAACGCTAGTTGCGATGTTCGTTCGCCACGGATTATGGCTGGCGAGCATCGGTATCGTTTGCGGGCTGGCTGGCGCGTTCGCGGTGATGCGACTGATGTCTTCGTTGCTGTTCAACGTGAGCCCGGTCGATCCGGTCACCTACGCTGCCGTAACGGTTGGCGTCGTCGTAACCGCTTATCTGGCCTGCTACCTGCCATCTCGCCGCGCCGCAACGGTCGATCCGGTTGACGCTTTGCATGCGGAATGAAACTAGCGCCAACTTACCAGCCAGCTGCGCTTCGCCATCCTTCGATCGGTGCATCTGAGCGGGCTCATTTCTCCATCTGCCGATCGCCGCCGAAAAACGTTCGTCAATTTCCTCAGCCGATTCCGCAACACTTATCTTCATCACTACAATCAATCAGCTGACTGGCTTTTTTGCCGAACAGCGACCGAGCAATCGCAAAGGAAGCATTGCGAGGGCTCTCTGACCGCGCACCGGGGTCCAAACCAGAGAACCTTTCGAATCCTGCGGCGCTGCGCCGCGAGACCGCGTAGAATGGTCGTTCTCGATATGGACGAACTCGCACGGATGAATCAAGAGGAAGACGACAAGGGTGGCGCGCGTAACGCCATCATTCTCGCTGTGGTCGTGATTCTTGTGGGGGCTTATTGCTTGATGTTTGGGCTGCAGACGCTCATTTGGATAGGAGCCAAGCAATGGGTATCGGCGAATCCCTGGCTCGGGGACGTTCCACAGCAGTTGCCCGCATCTTCCACCGATCCCACAAAAGGCTCGCAAGAGAAGGCCTTCAATTACGAATTCGTCGTTCCGTGGAAGGGACCAGGAAAACCGGCGCCATCGCTGACCGGCGTCCAGTTCAGCTATGACTCCGGCCAAGTAGTCGTTTTCTTCGACCCAGACGTACAAATCGATACAGCCCACGCGCTGAGATCCCCGACGACTCCCGAAGCGCAGAAACTGGCCAGTGTATTCGCGGGTCGGCCCATTGAGTCGAACTACACCCTGTACCAGGCGGTCTACGGCGCGTCTCTCGCGCCACTTTCTCCAGTGATGAAGGAGCAGGAAGCGGTACGCAACAACGTGCTCCTGCTATGGAAATTATCGTTTGGCCCGGACCTGGAATCCGGAACGACGCCCGAGTTTTATTCATTCGATTGGGGCAAGATCAAGGGTTTTCAGTTCGGCGATCCGTCCCAAGGCCGTCCTGTGGCGTTGCGTGTCTTCGACGACTATGACAAGCAATTCCGATTTATCTTCACCGCAGCCGGCGGAGCCAGCGGCAAAATTACACAGGACGACATCAACACGACCGTCAAGTCTCTTCAGCCGGTGCCCATTGTCGAGCGATAGTTAGCTTTCTTCGGTTATTTTTTGGACTCGGATGACATCGGTGCGGACATCTAACGTGCCGGTCACTAACACTTTTTTGCCCAGGAATTTTCCCGCCGTTTGCTGGTCGTCCAAGTGGTACCAGGTGTCGTTCACGACGTCTCGCAGCACGAACAGCTCGCCGTTCTTCGATATGATCACTCCCTCGAACTTTTGCGCTGGATCGTCGGGAGCGGCAATCGGCTGAACCGTGCTGGTAGTTATGGAGGGCAATATCCTCTGCGTTCTTGCCGCTACCATTCCGCTGGAAAACACACCCGCACATAGAACAGATATTGCAAGGAATGCATTTTTCATAGTCCTCTCCAAGAGATGAAAGGACTGGGCCTGCGCGTGTATTGCAATCACGCAGCCAAGTTTCTATCTCACTGCGTCGAGGCACATTAGCAGGTTCTAGCGACCGCGCGGGTGTGGACTATTTCCGGGTGGCGTAGAATAAATTCGCGGATTGCTGCTATGATCTTTGTAGTAGGACCTCGTGCGCAAAAGGCCGCTTATTTGGCTGCTTGCGCAGCCGAGCCGGCCGCATTGAGAACCTTCTTGTAGTACGCCTCGTACTGAGGAATCACGTCATTCGAGCAATATTTGCTGCGTGCGTTGATGCGCGCTTGTTGGCCCATCGAGCGTCCGCGGTCGGGGCGCTTAAGAATTTCCAGAGCGTACTTCGCCCCGGCTTCAACGTCGCGCGGCGGAATCAGGTAGCCATCCACACCGTCGGTGACGACTTCCGGCAATCCGCCGACATTCGTCGCTATCACTGGAGCCTCGCACGCCATGGCCTCCAGCGCCGCCAAGCCGAACGATTCCTCGTCGCTGGGCAGCAGAAATAAATCGGCGAGGCCCAGTTTTTCCTGCACGCGATCCTGCTTGCCTAGAAAAAATACGTCCTTGGACAGGCCCTTCTTGCGAACTGTGAATTCAGCCGAGCCGCGGTCGGGGCCGTCTCCCATCATCACGAGTTTGGCGGGAATTTCCTCGCGCACGCGGGAAAAAATTTCGACAACGTCAGGGATGCGCTTCACCGGACGGAAGTTTGATAGGTGCATCAGGATGGGTTCGCCATTTTTTGCCCAGCACTGCCGCGCGGACTGATCCGGGCACCGCGCGTAGAGATCGCAGTTGACGAAGTTCGGTATCACTTCGATCGGCCGCTTGATCTCAAAATCGTGAATGGTGCGCTCGCGCAGATATTTTGAAATGGCCGTCACCCCGTCGCTTTGTTCGATCGAAAATCGGGTGATGGGAAGATAGCTGCGATCGTTGCCGACCAGAGTGATGTCGGTGCCATGCAGCGTGGTGATGAACGGCAGTTTCCTCGGCGACATCATGCGGGCTAGCAGGGCGCTCACCGAGTGGGGAATCGCATAATGAACGTGCAAAAGGTCCAGCGACGCCTCCTCGGCGACTTCAAACATTCTGGTTGCAAGAGCCAAAGTGTAAGGCGGGTGATCGAAAAGCGGATAGGAGGTGACCTCCACTTCATGGAAGTAAATTCGCTCGTGTGCCGAGCTCAGCCGGATTGGCATCGCGTAACTGATGAAATGGATTTCGTGGCCGCGCACAGCCAGCTCGATTCCCAGTTCTGTAGCTACCACTCCGGAGCCGCCATACGTCGGATAGCATGTGATGCCGATTTTCATGGAACCTCACTGGACTCTAACAGCCGGCCACGGTAAGCCGCAAGGCGTGTTACTTGCGCCGCACGCTCGACGGATGCTAGGCTCGCGCTTCCCGCAGCTAGATTAGACGGGCGGCGAGGCTCTGCGATGCCACGACTTTCGGGAAAATCGGCGTTTATCACTGGTGCCGGAACGGGAATTGGCCGGGCTTGCGCGCTGGCGTTTGCCGCCGAGGGCGCGCAAGTTGCTGTCGCGGGCCGCAGAAAGCAGCCTTTGGAGACGGTTGCGAAGGAGATTGAGGCATCGGGTGGCGAAGGCTTTCCGGTCGAATGCGATGTCAACCATGGCCGAGCTGTGCGGTCGGCGATCGCTGACGTCGTCGGCCGTTTTGGCAGTCTCCACATTATCGTGAACAATGCCGGCGCAATTGTGGTTGGAACCGTGGAGCAAACTTCCGAGGAGGATTGGAACCTAATCCTCGCCACGAATTTGACCGGAACGTTTCTCGTGTCGCGCGCAACGGTTCCGGTGCTGCGCCAGTCTGGCGGCGGCTCTATCGTCAACATCGGTTCTTACCTTGGAATCGCAGGCCGACGGCAGCGCGCCGCATATTGCGCGGCGAAAGCCGGAGTCACGGGCCTGACCCGAGCCATGGCGATCGATCACGCGCAAGACAAGATTCGCGTGAATTGTATTTGCCCGGCGATGATCGAGACGGAGATGGCGGTGCAATCGCTCGCCAAGGCCGCCGATCCGGAATCAGCCAGAAAGCAGCGCATAGCGGAAATTCCGCTCGGCCGCTTGGGAACTCCGGAAGACGTAGCCAGCATGGCTCTCTACCTCGCCTCCGACGAATCTTCCTGGGTCACAGGCGCTGTGTTCCCACTGGATGGAGGGCAGACCGCATACTGACATGGCGCGAACCTCTAAAGTCCACTACCTGGCCGCGGCTGAATTGCGAGCGAGTGTGCGCAGGAGCAACACCGCAAGACAATTTGGCTTTGCCCTGGAGCACGCGGAACGGGGAAAAGTGACGATTCGAATGCCGGTCACTGCCCGGCACAAGCAAGTGCACGGGGTGGTTCACGGCGGCGTGCTTGCGGCGCTGGCCGATACTGCTGGAGGACTGGCGACCTACATGGCCTGCCCACGCGGAACGCGAGTGGCTACGGTCGAGATGAAGATCAACTTTCTGGAAGCCGTGGAGGCCGGAAGCGTGACCGCTAAGGCGGAGGTGGTACGCCTGGGAAAGCATATCGCCGTCGCGGATTGTGACTTGCAAGATAACGGTGGCAGGCTGGTTGCCAAGGCGCTGATGACGTTCTTCGTCGGCCCGTTCAGAAAGAACCGCAGGAAGCGCCGCTCTTAGCCTCGCTCTGGGATGCTTATCCTCAGAATTTGCTCTGAGTTTTCAATCCTTGGTTTTACTGGCCGTTGGTGCCGCCGTGCGCCGCTTCGTCGCCGTCCTTGTACAGGTACTTGATACAGTGTTTGTAGAGCAGAACGTTGGGGTTTCCGTAGCGCGTCAGCTTGATGCAGTCCCGGTCATACCACTCTACCGTGCCGCGAAGCACTTCGCCGTCGGTGAGCACCACAGCAACCGGCGTCCGCGATTGCATCTGCTTGACGAAATAAAAATTTTCCGCATGAGTCTGTTCCGGCGGCGCTGGTTTTTTTCGCTGCGGCACCTGCTGCGGGATTGCCTGCACCGGCCGAGGCGCCGCGAACTGGTCTTTCACTTCGGTCAAAGTGGGGCGGAAAAGCTTGCGATTTACCATAAAAATGCTCCTCGCATATAACTGCTTTTGTAGATTCTATTTGTTGGACTGCGGAAGAAGTGATTCGGTTGCAGGATTCTGAAAAATAATCAAAATCCCTGGCCCGACCTAGCGAATCGCAAGAGAGGCGACAAGCGCATCCAGGCCCAACTGGCGGCCTACGTTGCGTCGCAAGCGACGATCGAGCCGATCAAGGCCATGCGTAGCTCGCAAGACCCATTCGAAATTTATTTTCTTACCGAGGGCCTCTAGCTCCGGCCGCAAATCCGGATTTCGAGGCGGGCCGTGTTTCTGACCTTGGGAAAATTCCAGAAGGTCCGTGAGGAGACTATAGAACAGCTCTAAAATATTTTCAAAGGATTCCTTTTCCCGCTTGGCGAGCTGGGCGGTAGCGGCGAAAATCTCGCCGAATCGCTCGCCCGCGACGGCCTGGGCCAGAAGCGTCAGGAGGGTTTTGCGCAGCCGCTTCGATTCTTCCAAATCGATCGAGAGGGCCATTCCCGGGCTGCCGCAGGAGAGTTGCGCGAGCAGCTTGCGCTCTGCAGCCTTCGCGTCGGTATGTTCTTTCAGGAATGCTTCCATCTGTTCGTCACGAACCGGCGCGAAATGAAACTGCAGGCAGCGCGATCGGATGGTCGGCAGCAAGGAGTCCGGGGTGGGCGCGAGAAGGATCAAAGTGGCGCTCTCCGGCGGCTCTTCCAGGATTTTCAGGAACAGGTCGGCGTCAGTCCAGCGCATGGTGTCGGCGCCATCGAGAATAAAAACCCGCCTGCGGCTTTGCGGCTTGAAATACGCGGCCCGCTGCACGGCGCGCAATTGCCCTACGCGGACCATGGGGCGTGCGACAGGCGTGCGCAGCCGCACGGGATCGGGGACGATAAGCCAAACGTCCGGATGCGTTTCAATGAGCAGAGGGGTACGCTCGACTGCGGCGGCGTCAGCGCTCTCGCCACGTTCGGCGAGCCCCAGTTCAATAAGAGGAGCGGGATCCGCCAGCCGCGCGATCTTGCGGCAGGAATCACATTCGCCGCAGAAATCGTCTTTCAAACGTTCGCAGTTTGCGGCTTGGGCGAACATGCGCGCCAACGTATACTTTCCGATCCCGCGCGGGCCGGTGAACAGCAGCGCGCTCGGAACGCGTTCGCGCCGCAACATTCCACCAAGCGCGCTCGCGATGCGTTCGTTGCCGAGAAATTCGCCGAAACCCATAAATTATTTTTCCATCCGCTGGCCGGGCGCGACGCTCGCCTCGACTGCGGCCAGAATGTCCTGACGGATTTCCTGCGGAGCCCGCAGTGCGCCCGCCGCGGTATCGTAACATTCAATTTTTCGCCAATTCGGTTGGCGCGCGAGTTGGTCGTAAACTTCCGAGGCCGCTTCCAAGTGAGCCAGATTCGATTCCTGAATATCGCGCCGCAATTTCGTGTATCCCCGAGCACCCTTTTCGCCCACCAGCCGGTGGGCTTCGGCCGGCGGCAGGTGTAGATAAATCACCAGATCTTCCACCGGGAGTGCGTAAACCTGATATTCGAGTTGCTTGAGCCACTGCAAGAACTCCGCGCGCTTCTCGCGCGGGACGCGCGCCCCCTGATGCGCGAGATTCGATCCGATGTAACGGTCGGCGAGCACGCTTTGTCCGGCCATAAGATCCGATTCGATCCTGGGCTTGGCTTCAAAACGGTCGCCGGCATAGAGCAGAGCGGAAAAGTGCGCGTCTACCTTGTCGAGCGAACCGAAATCTCCATTCAGGTAGCGTCCCGCCATTTCGCCGAAAAATCCGTCGTAACGCGGGAAGCTGATTTGAGTGAACGCCACGCCGCGCGAGGCCAGGGCCTGAGCAAGCAGATCGAGCTGCGTGCGCTTGCCGGAGCCGTCAATCCCCTCGAGAACGATCAATTTTCCGCGGGCAGGCATCACGTTTGGCGACCAGTCTAGCATAGGGCTATCGCGCGGGCTCGCTTAGCGGCCATATAGGTCGGCATAGGGACACACTTCGCGTCGAAAGCGTGGATTTGGGCGCGTGATAGAATCGCGCGATGATGGCAGCCGAAGATTCCGTGATTGCGGCAAACCTCGAGCGCCTGCGCGAACGCGTTGCGCGGGCGGCCCGACGCGCAGGGCGACGCCCGGAAGATGTGACCATTGTCGCGGTGTCGAAGACGTTTCCGGCTGAAGCGATTCGCTCCGCTTACCATGCAGGGCTGCGTCATTTTGGCGAAAATCGCGTGCAGGAGTGGGAGTCCAAGCAGGCGCGGCTTGCCGACCTACAAGCCACTTGGCATCTGATTGGACATTTGCAGAGCAATAAAGCGCGGCGCGCGGCACACCTCTTTGATCGAGTGGATTCCGTGGACAGTTTCGCGTTGGCGCAAAAGCTCGATGCGTCCCTCGCCATGGAAGCTGCCGAAGCAGGCGCCGCTGCGAGCGGAAAACGCTTACAAGTGCTCATCGAAGTCAGGCTGGGCGACGAAGCTACGAAGAGCGGGGTGGCAGAATCCGATCTGCCGAAGCTTGCGGAGGACGTGGCCGGACTGGCGCATCTGGAATTGTTGGGCCTGATGACCATCCCGCCGTTTTTGGATGAGCCTGAAGAAGTCCGGTCCTATTTCGCGAGGTTGCGCGAGCTTCGCGACCGTTTAGTTCCTAGGGTAGGCCAATCGCTGCCCGTGCTTTCGATGGGCATGAGCCACGACTTCCAGGTGGCGATTGAAGAAGGTGCGACGGAGATTCGAATCGGCACCGCGCTTTTCGGCGTGCGGAAATCGGTTGAGTAGATCTGCCCGTTAGCCGGCGAAAGAAGAGGGAAAGAGAGTGACCAGCCCCGGCGGATTTCACGAATAGCGGAGCCAGCGAAACATTTCTACTAGGCTGGGGCGTTTACCGTACATCAGGATGCCGATGCGGTAGATCTTTGCGGAGGCCCAGATGGTGGCGACAGTGGTGATCAGAAGCAAAAACAGGGACAGGATGATTTGCCACGCTGGTGGCGTTTGCAGCGAAATACGCAGGGCCATCAGGACTGGGGCGAAAAAGGGAATCTCGGAGAGGACTACCGAAGCGGTGGAGTTCGGATCGGTGAGCACCATACTGTAGATGACCATGCAGAAAACCAGCGGGGCCATGGCGATCCATTGCAATTGCTGCGCGTCTTGCTCGTTCGAGCAGGCGGCGCCGATGGCCGCGAACATGGAGGAGTACAGAAAATATCCGCCGACGAAAAAGACTCCAGCGTAAAGCACCAGCGAAATGGGGATATGAACGCCCGATAGGGCCGTTCCGCCCATGCCCATGGCGGCCAGCGCTCCGTAGGAAAAAAGCAGCGCCGTGGAGATCATCCATATCGCGAATTGGGTGAAAGCGGCGGCGGCCACGCCGAGAATTTTCCCGCAGAGAAGCTCAAAGGGGCGCACGGCCGAGATGAGGACTTCCATGGTGCGCGTCGTTTTTTCCTCCAGGACCGAGCGCATGGTGATGATGCCGTACATCAGCAGCGCGGAGTAAAGCAGCACGACCAGTGCCACGGCGATGCCGATGCTCTGTCCTTTTTCCACCGCTTCGCCGGTCTCGCTGACTTTCAGGAGCTTGAGATCGGTGCCCTTCAGGATGGCATTGACGTCGTCCAGGTGAATGCCGCGTTCGCTGAGGCGTGCTGAAATTACGGCTTGATCGATAGCGGCCGAAAGCGGGGCGATGAGACTGAAATTTTCCGGGTTGCGCGTGTGCAGTTCGAACGATTGAGTCGGATCCTTGGGAATCCAGAGGTAGGCGTCGATTTGTTCGGCATTGATGCGCGCGCGCAGGTCTTGTTGGACGGCGTCTGGAGACCCGGGACGGCGGATGGTTTCCAGGATGTTGAATTCAGGCTTACCGTTGTCGAGCTTGGTGTCCAGACCTTGCGTGATGGGCTGCGCGAGGGTGCCGGAGTTGTCCACGATCACGAGCCGCATGCTTTGAGTGGGCTTGCGATTCACCAGAAAAATAATCAACAAGCAGAACGCCAAGCCGATCAGCGGGACCAGGATGGTTCCGATAATGAAGCCCTTTGTTTTAATGCGGGTTAAATATTCGCGTTTGACTATGAGGCGAAGTTTACGCACGGGAAGTCCTGTCGATAAAAATTTCATTGAGCGAAGGCTCGAGAAGTTCGAACCGGATGATGCTGACATTTTCCTGGACGGCGGCCTTCAGGATTTCCTGGGGGTCGGCGCCGGGTTTCAGTTTGGCTTCCACGCCATTTCCCAAGCGAGTCAGGCTAATGATTCCGGGATTCTTCAAGAAAGCGTCGGTGCCGGTAAATTGTATGTGCAGCGTATTCTTGCCGTAGGACTGTTTGATGGCGCGAAGCTCGCCGTCGAGCACGTTGTGGCCTTTGTCGATGAGGCAAATCGAATCACACATGCGCTCGACCTGTTCCATGCGGTGAGTGGAGAGCACGATCGTGGAACCGTTCGCGCGCATATCGATCATGATTTCTTCCACGGTGGCGGCGTTGACCGGATCGAGACCGGAGAAAGGTTCGTCCAGAATGACCAGCGGAGGGTTGTGTATCACCGCGGTGATGAACTGAACTTTTTGCTGCATGCCTTTGGAAAGATCGATCAGTTTTTTTTCCGACCATTCGGCTAGGCCGAGTTTTTCGAGCCATTCTTTGGCGCGGCGGTTGGCTTCAGACTCGGTGAGCCCGTGAAGCGCCGCGAGGAAGACGATGATATCGAGCACCTTCATGCGCGGATAGAGGCCGCGCTCTTCTGGCAGGTAGCCGATCAAGTCGCGCGTGTTGTCGCTGACCGGCTGACCGAGGACGTGGATGGAGCCTTCGTCAGGGACCAGAATATTCATGATCATACGGATGGTAGTGGTCTTGCCGGCGCCGTTGGGGCCGAGCAAGCCGAGAATGGCGCCCTGGCGCACGTGCAGGTTGATTCCGCTGACGGCGACTACCGAGTCGTATGATTTGGTGACCCTTTCAAGTGTGATAGCGTCCATGTCCGTTGTTGGCGGTCAATGCCTATACGCCATTCGAGCGCGAAATATTACCTGAACCATGGGGCCAGCGAGTGATTTATTTTCGTCCGTTTAGAATCAATTGTTTAGCGGAGCGAGAGGGCCACATGGAGCTCAGTGAGCACGAGGGCGGGGTGAGGTTCGCGGTTCGCGCAGTCGCGCGAGCCAGTCGCGACGCGATTGAAGCAGCGTACGGCGAAGCGCTGAAGGTGCGGCTCACCGCTCCGCCGGTAGAGAACAAAGCGAACGATGCGCTGCGACGATGGCTGGCTGAGCGTTGAACGTGCCAGTGTCGGCTGTTAGAATCGTGGCGGGCGAGCCAAGCCGCGCGAAGCGATTTCTGTCGCGGGGATTACTCGAGTGCGGGTCATCGAGCGACTCGGCCTTTGACGGATTCCTGTGGAGCTAACCGAAGCCATGCCGGACATCAAAGCAATTCAACTGGAAATGCGCGGCAGCAAAATTGATGGCTGGCTTTTTTACGACCATCACCATCGCGATCCGATCGCGGCGCATATCCTCGGTAGCGGCGGCAATGGGATGGCTACGCGACGCTGGTTTTATTTTATTCCGGCCAAGGGTGAGCCGCGCAAACTGGTGCATCGCATCGAACAGGGCGCGCTGGATGGGCTGGAAGGGAAAAGGCTCGTGTACTCGGGTTGGGAAGAGCTGCACAAGAATCTCCCGAAGTTGCTCGCGGGAAGCAAAACCATCGCGATGCAATATTCGCCGGAAAACAATATCCCCTACATTGGGCTGGTAGATGCGGGAACGATCGAGCTGCTGCGCAAGTTCAAGAAGAAAATCGTAAGCTCCGCCGACCTGGTTCAGAAATTCGAAGCAAGCTGGTCGCGCGAACAACTGGAAGATCACTTGGAAGCCGGCAAGATTGTTGACCGAATAACGCGCGATGCGTTTACTCGCGCTGCGGCGTTCGTGAAAGAAGGGAAGCCGCTCACCGAGGACCAACTGCAGCAATGGATCTTAGTCCAGTTCCATGCGCAGGGGCTGGTTACAGCGGAGCCACCGATTGTTGCGGTGCAACCGAACAATGGCAATCCGCACTACGAGCCGAAGGCGGAATCCTCGCGCCCCATTCGCGCCGGCGACCTGCTGCTGCTGGATATCTGGGCCAAGCTCAATCGGCCGGGAAGCGTTTACTACGATATTACCTGGGTCGGCTATCTGGGCAATCGGGTGCCGGATTCTTATGCGAAGATTTTTCGGGTGGCGCAGCAGGCTCGAGACAATGCGGTGAAATTCATCCAGGAAGCGGTTGCCAAACGGCGGACGATTCACGGATGGGAAGTGGATGGCGTGGCTCGCAAAACGATCCAGAAAGCCGGTTACGGCAAATATTTCGTGCATCGCACGGGACATAGCATCGGGCAGGAGGTCCACGGAAACGGCGCGAATATGGACGGGCTCGAAACCCGCGACGACCGCAAAATCGTTGCGAATACTTGTTTTTCGATTGAACCGGGAATCTATCTTCCGGAATTTGGGATACGTACCGAAGTGAATGTCTACGTGGACGAGAAAGAAGCGCGCGTCACCGGCGCGATACAGGAAGAAATCCTTCCTCTGTTAGCTTGAGTTGCGTGTCCGGCGTTTCGCAAATAACATCTTGAACAACCATCCAATGGATGAGGCCTCCGGGACCAACGCCGCCGCTCGGGACGGGGTGGTTAGCTCGGTGCGCTCGCCGGAAGACGCCACTCGGCGCCAGATGCTGGCGCCATTCTTTGCTCTAGCAGCTTGGATCGTTCCCGGGCTGGGCCACCTGGCTCTCGGGCGGTGGGGGCGTGCGTTGATTTTCTTTCTCTCGGTGGGAGGTCTTGCGATCAGCGGCTACCTGCTGCGCGGTAACGTCTTCCCACCGCGTTCGGGAGACGTCTTCGACACGCTTGGCTTCCTCGCGGATGCCAGCACGGGAATTTTCTACATTCTGTCGCGTTTTTTTGAGCGAGCCGGTCCAGACGTGTCACGGGCCGCAGGCGATTATGGCACGCGATTCATCGCCGCCGCCGGCATCGTAAACTTGCTCAACGTATTTGACGCGTACGAAATTGCGCTTGGACGGAGAACCATGTGACCGCAGGTTGGACGGTCTGCGCGCAATTTATGGATTGGTGGATTGCACCGATGCGGATTTCGCATTTTTGGGCAATGTCGCTGTTTGCGCTGCTGGTATCTCTCGCGCTGGCAGGCCTGACGAAGAGAACGGCGCTCGAACGTGCAAAATACGCGGCATCTTGCTTTCTCAAGTTTCTGGCAGTGGGAATC